>Ga0209370_1000671_pt1 | contig 39653 bp, 24 predicted proteins | sample AgamicAtPrz_FD_187164 | JGI IMG/M metagenome (GOLD analysis project Ga0209370, IMG submission 187164) | Agave microbial communities from Guanajuato, Mexico - At.P.rz (SPAdes) (version 2) | ecosystem: Host-associated > Plants > Phyllosphere > Phylloplane/Leaf | place: Guanajuato, Mexico...
ACGACACCAAGCCGGACTACGCCTGCCTGAAGCTGGCGGCCGACTCGCAGAAGATCGACTACCCGAAACCGGACGGCAAGCTCAGCTTCGACAAGCTCAGCTCGGTATTCCTCTCCAGCACCAACCATGAAGAGGAACAACCTTGCCACCTGAAGCTGACCGACCCGAACATCCCGATCGCCAGCAACCTGCCGCTGTACGACGAACCGGCGCAGCGCTATTGCCCGGCGGGCGTGTACGAAGTGGTGAGCCAGGAAGACGGCAGCAAGCGCTTCCAGATCAACGCGCAGAACTGCGTGCACTGCAAGACCTGTGACATCAAGGACCCGGCCCAGAACATCACCTGGGTCACCCCCGAAGGCGCGGGCGGGCCGAACTACCCGAACATGTAAGCCCGTGCCCTTGCGGTAAGGAAAAGCCCCCGGTTCTGACGAGCCGGGGGCTTTCTGTTTTACCTGTTGCCTGGCGGTACTGGCCGCGCCTACAAGCACCGCGTCGGCAGCAAGTCGGGCTCGCTCATCGGCAACGGCTCACGACGCCCGAAACAGAGCGCCGTCAACAACCCCACCGCGCCCATGATCAGGCAGAACCCGGCACACACCCACGGGCTCCATGGCATCAATGCGACCAGCGCCAGCGGTGTAGTGCTGGCCCACAGGGCGTAGGCCACGTTGTAGGTGAAGGAAATACCCGACACACGGATCTCGGCCGGGAACAGCCCGACCATTACCGACGGCACCACCCCCACCACGCCACAGCACAGGCCGGCCAGTGCATAGGCCAGCCAGGTCATGCCCCACTGCCCTACCAGGCTGGTGTACAACACGCCGATGCCCAGCGGCAGCAGCAGGCTGTAGAGCATCAACGCGCGCCAGGCGCCGACGCGGTCGACCAGCAGGCCGGCCAGCACGCAGCCGATATTGAGAAACACGATACCCACACTGCTCAGGGCAAAAGTGTGCCCGGCCGTCATGCCGAAGCGCTGTTGCATCACCGTCGGGGTAATCACCACCAGCACCACCACGGCGCTGGTCAGCACACAGGTCAGCAGCGCCGCCGGGATCAACGCCCGCCGGTGTTCGCCCAACACCTGCCGCAGCGGGAAGCGCACCGGCTGCTGCTGGCGCGCACGCAAGGCAAGGAACACCGGGGTTTCGCTGAGCCAGCGGCGCAGCCATACGCCCACCACGCCAAACACCCCGCCCAGCAGGAACGGGTAGCGCCAGGCATGGTCGAGGATCTCCTGCGTAGTGAACAGCTGCGCCAGCAAGGTCGCAGTCAGCGCCCCCAGCAGGTAGCCGAAGGTCAGCCCCGCCTGCAGGAAGCCCAGGGCGTATCCGCGCCGTCCGGCCGGCGCATGCTCGGCGACGAAGGTCCAGGCGCTGGGCACTTCGCCGCCCACCGCCGCGCCCTGCAGAATGCGCAGGGCCAGCAGGATCAGCGGCGCCGCATAGCCGATGTCGGCGTAGGTCGGCATCACCCCGATCAACAGGCACGGCAGGGCCATCATCAGGATGCTCAGGCTGAACACCCGCTTGCGCCCCAGGTGGTCGGCGAAGTGCGCCATCAGGATGCCGCCCAGCGGTCGCGCCAGGTAGCCAGTGACGAAAATCCCGAAGCTTTGCAGCAGGCGCAGCCATTCGGGCATCTCGGGCGGGAAGAACAGCTGGCTGAGGGTGAGCGCAAAGAACACGAAGATGATGAAATCGTAGATTTCCAGCGCGCCGCCCAGCGCCGCCAGGCCCAGGGTCCGGTGGTCGCCGCGGCTGAACCGGGACGGGCGAGCGGTATCGTTGGCAGTCATGGCAGGGTCCGCAAATCGGCAAAGGCCGAAAGGATAGCAAATAGCGCCCCCCTTGCCCCGCCTGCGGCGTGCTAGCGGTTGAATACCGTGTGGGCGAAGTTGGCTCGCGCCACTGGCCGTGCCGGTGCCGCGGGCAGCGTACCCGGCAGTGGCAGCTTGCCGACCTGCAGCGGTGTATCAATGATCGCCATGAACGCCTGCAGCGCCTCATTGTCAGGCACCTGCGGCAGGCTCAGGCTGACCGCCTGGCGCTCGGCCTGGGGCACCGAAGGTACTTTCACCTGGGTGGAGTGATAAAGCAGGGCATGCTGGATCTGGGTGCTGACACGGCAGAAGCGCTCCAGGTCGACCCCGGCATGGCTGGCCAGCTCGATATTGCCCAGCAGCAGGTGGAACGGCTGCAAGGCACACAGCACCAGGCGCTGCAGCTCCTCGAAGCTGTCCACGGGTGCAATCCGGTAATAGCCCAGGCCATTGAGCAGCCGTTCCAGCTGCAGGCGCTGGCACGGGTGTGCATCGGCGATAAGGATGCGCAAGGTCTTGTTTGCCATTGGTCGGGCCTGGGCAGTGGGGTAATGGGTACGCTCCATGACCGTACTGCGCCAGTGACGGCTACTGCCTGGTCGAGGCCTGGCAGGGGTCTACCTTGATAGAAGTCGGGAAAGACGCAGAAATCAAGTGCCTGGGCGAGGGAATTTACCGGCGCCTGGCGTGCCGGTAATCAGCATTCCCACTCGCGCATGCGAAGCCGGCAGTGCTTCATGGCGTTGACGATGTGTTTTTCCACCAGGCTGCGGGAAATACCCAGGTGGTCGGCAATCTGCTGGTGCGACAAGCCATCGAGCTTGCGCAGCAAAAAGCAGTCACGGCAAACCTTGCCCAGCTCATCCAGGGCACGCTGCATCAGCGCCAGGCGCTGGTCGAGCTGCATGGCGTGGGCCGGCGCCGGGGTGTGCCAGCGCTCGTCGCTGTCCAGCACCTCCAGCGGCTCGGCCTGACGTACCAGGTGGCGCCGGTGGCGGTCGACCACAAGGTTGAGCGCGGTGCGGTACAGGAAGGCACGCGGGTGCTCGATGCGTTCGCCATCGGTGCGCTCCAGCACCCGCAGGTAAGCGTCGTGCGCCACGTCTTCCGCGGCCTGGCGACTGCCCAGGCGCGCGGAAAGGAAGCCCACCAGTTCGCGATAGTAATGTTCCACGACGTTACCTGAGATCGTCCTGCCAGCCTGCCCAGAAAGCCCTTTCAGGCAGCGCGCGGGACCGAGTGATGTCAGCCTGCGATCTTACAAATTATAATGATTCTCAGCAACACGGTATGGCTGTAGAGCTTCAACGCCTGTCAGATCGAGCGCCACATCTCTGTAGCCGCGCCAGTCCCACGCGATAACCGCTAAATCCCCTTCTGCCGCTTTCGTCTATCTGGCACCCACTCGGCTGGAAGTGTGCATGAGACCTTTACCCAACACCCGTCGCCGGGCCCTGCTCGTCGGCCTGGGTCTGCTCGGCCTGGGCGGCCTGCTGGCCTGGACCACCCCGCCCTACGCTGCACCACCGCCCAGTACGGTCACCGTGACCCGCGCCGACATCGAAAGCAGCGTCACCGCACTCGGCACCCTGCAGCCAAGACGCTACGTGGATGTCGGTGCCCAGGCGTCCGGGCAGATCCACACCCTGCACGTCGAAGTCGGCGACACCGTACGCAAAGGCCAGCTGCTGGTCGAGATCGACCCCTCGACCCAGCAGGCCCGGCTGGATGCCGGCCGCTACTCGATCGACAACCTCAAGGCCCAGCTTGCCGAACAACGCGCGCAGTTCCAACTGGCCCGGCAGCAGCTCAAGCGCCAACGTGACCTGGCCGCTGCCGGCGCCACCCGCGACGAGGATGTGCAAACCGCCACTGCCCAGCTCAACGTCACCCAGGCACGCATCGACATGTTCCAGGCGCAGATCCGCCAGGCCCAGGCCAGCTTGCGCAGCGACGAGGCCGAGCTGGGCTACACCCGCATCTATGCGCCGATGGACGGTACCGTGGTAGCGGTGGACGCGCGCGAGGGGCAGACCCTCAACGCCCAACAGCAAACCCCGTTGATCCTGCGCATCGCCAGGCTCTCGCCAATGACAGTATGGGCGCAGGTATCGGAAGCCGACATCGGCAAGGTCAAGCCCGGCATGACCGCCTACTTCACCACGCTGGCCGGTGGCAAGCGCCGCTGGACCAGCACCGTGCGCCAGGTGCTGCCGGTGCCACCCAAACCACTGGAGCAAGCCAGCCAGGGCGGCGGCAGCCCGGCCAGCGTCAGCAACGGCAGCGCTGGCAACCAGGTGGTGCAGTACAGCGTGCTGCTGGACGTCGACAACCCGGACGGTGCGCTGATGGCCGAGATGACCACCCAGGTGTTCTTCGTCGCTGGCAAGGCCAGCCAGGTGCTGACCGTGCCTCGGGCTGCGCTGGACGACGCGGATGGCCTGCACCTGGCGCGGGTGCTGACCCGCGACGGCAAGGTCGAACAACGCCAGGTTCGCACCGGCCTCAGTGACCGCCTGCGGGTGCAGGTAGTCGACGGCCTCAAGGAAGGCGAACGCCTGGTCATCGGCGCCCCTGGCGTCAGCGGAGGCTGAATGAGCACACCCCTGATCGAACTGGTCGACATCCGTAAATCCTTTGGCGGCGTCGGCTCCCCCAAGGTCGATATCCTGCATGGCATCAGCCTGCGCATCCACCCCGGCGAGTTCGTCGCCATCGTCGGCGCGTCCGGTTCAGGCAAGTCGACGCTGATGAACATCCTCGGCTGCCTCGACCGCCCTACCTCCGGCAGCTACCGCTTCGCCGGCAAGGACGTGGCCGAGCTGGGCAGTGACGAGCTGGCCTGGCTGCGCCGCGAGGCGTTTGGCTTTGTGTTCCAGGGCTACCACCTGATCCCCTCCGGCTCGGCCCGGGAAAACGTCGAAATGCCGGCCATCTATGCCGGCATCGCTGCCAGTGAACGCCACGCCCGCGCCAGCGCCCTGCTCGGCCGCCTGGGCCTGGCCAGCCGTACCGACAACCGCCCGCAGCAGTTGTCCGGCGGCCAGCAGCAGCGGGTATCGATCGCCCGGGCCTTGATGAACGGCGGGCATATCATCCTCGCCGACGAACCCACCGGCGCGCTCGACAGCCACAGCGGCAGCGAGGTGATGGCGTTGCTCGACGAGCTGGCCAGCCAGGGCCACGTGATCATCCTGATCACCCATGACCGCAACGTGGCAGCGCGGGCGCAGCGGGTGATCGAGATTCGCGACGGTGTGGTCATCAGCGATTCGGCCACCGGGCAGCCCCCGGTCGCCCCTGGACGAGGGCTGCAGGCGGACCAGTTGCGTCAGCACCTGGACCACGGCGCGGCCTTGCGCGGGGCATGGAAAGGCGAACTGCGCGAAGCCCTGCAGGCCGCCTGGCGGGTGATGTGGGTCAACCGCTTCCGCACCGCCCTGACCCTGCTGGGCATCGTCATCGGTGTTGCCTCGGTGGTCGTGATGCTGGCCGTGGGCGAAGGCAGCAAACGCCAGGTCATGGCGCAGATGGCCGCCTTCGGCTCGAACATCCTCTACCTCAATGGCAAGCCGGCGAGCCTGGGCGAACAGGCCGGCACCATCACCCTCGACGATGTTGCCGCCATCGGCCAGTTGCCGCAGGTCCGGCACGTGATGCCGGTGCTCGGGGAAAAGATGATGGTGCGTTACGGCAACCACAGCCAGCGCTTCTATGTGGGCGGCAACAACACCCGCTTCCCCGAGATTTTCAACTGGCCGGCGGTGCACGGCAGCTTCTACAGCGAAACCGATGAAGCCAGCGCCGCGGCAGTGGCGGTGATCGGCCAGAAAGTGCGGGAACAGATGCTCGACCCAGGGCGCGACCCGCTGGGGCAATACCTGCTGATCGGCAATGTACCGTTCCAGGTGGTCGGTATCCTGGCCGGCAAAGGTGCCAGCTCCGGCGACCAGGATAGCGACGGGCGCATCGTGGTGCCCTACTCCGCGGCGGCCATCCGCCTGTTCGGCCAGCGCGACCCGGACTACATCGCCGTCGCCGCGCTCGACTCCACGCGGGTCGACGAGACCGAGGCGGCCATCGACCAGCTGCTGCGCCAGCGTCACAACGGGCGCCGGGACTTCGAGCTGACCAACGATGCCGCGCTGATCCAGGCCGAAGCGCGCACGCAGAACAGCCTGTCGCTGATGCTGGGGGCGATTGCTGCGATTTCGCTGCTGGTCGGCGGCATCGGGGTGATGAACATCATGCTGATGACCGTGCGCGAGCGTACCCGCGAAATCGGTATCCGCATGGCTACCGGCGCCCGCCAGCGCGACATCCTGCGGCAATTTCTCAGCGAGGCGGTGATGCTGTCGATGGTCGGCGGCCTGGCCGGCATCGTCCTGGCCCTGGCCATCGGCGCCGGCCTGATGCTGGCTGAGGTAGCGGTGGCCTTCGCCCTGCCGGCCATGCTCGGCGCTTTCGCCTGCGCCGTGGTTACCGGCATCGTGTTCGGCTTCATGCCAGCGCGCAAGGCCGCCCGCCTCGATCCGGTCAAAGCCCTTACCAGTGAATAAGCCATGACTCTGCCCAGCCGCATCTGCCTGCTGACCCTGTGCGTCAGCCTGGCCGCCTGCACCACGCCGCCCACACCCGCCAACGGCATTGCCGCGCCGCTCGCCTGGCAGGGCGCAGCCGCATCAGCGTCGGCACAACGGCCGACGACACGATGGTGGCATGCCTTCGCCAGCCGCGAACTGGACCGCCTGGTGCAGCATGCCCTGCACAATGCCCACGACCTGGCCGCCGCCACGGCGCGGGTGCGCCAGGCCCGGGCCCGCGCCGTCATCGCCGGCGCGCCATTGCTGCCGGAGCTGAAGCTGGGCCTGGACGGCAGCCGCCAACGCCTGCTGCACGGCGAGGGCAACGACCAGCTTGATGTCAGCCGCAACGAACCGACCAGCACCTCGTTCGACGTGCAGCTTAGCGCCAGCTACGAAATCGACTTCTGGGGCGGCCTGCGGGCGACGCGCGAAAATGCCCTGCACAGCCTCGATGCCAGCCGTTTCGACCGTCAGACTGTCGAGCTGACCCTGGTCAGTGCCGTGGCCGACAGTTATCTGCAGGGGCTGGCCCTGGAAGAACAATTGCGTATCGCCCGCTTGAACCTGCGCAATGCCGAGGACGTGCTGGGCCTGGTCGAAGCGCGCCAGCGCAACGGGGCCGCCACGCGTCTGGAGCTGGCCCAGCAGCGTAGCCTGGTGGCCGCACAGCAACGTCAGTTGCCGTTGCTGGAACAGCAGTGGCAAGACAGCCGGGTCACCCTGGCGACCCTGCTCGGTGAACCGGTGCAGTCGCTGCCGAGCAGCCAGGAAGCGATCGCCAGCCTGCAGTGGCCTGCCATCGGCAGCGGCGTGCCCAGCGAACTGCTCACTCGGCGTCCGGACATTGCCGCTGCCGAAGCGCGTCTGGCCGCTGCCAGCGCCAATGTGCAGGTCGCCCGCGCGGCCATGCTGCCCAAGCTCACCCTCGGCGCCAACCTGGGGGCGGGTGCCGATACCTTCGCCCACCTGTTCGACAGCGCCTACTACACCCTCAGCAGCGGCCTGGTCGCGCCGGTGTTCAACCATGGCCGGCTGCGTGCCGCTCGTGAGCTGGCCGAAGCCGAACAGGCAGAATTGCTGGAGACCTACCGCAGCAGCATCCTGGCCGCTTTTGCCGATGTCGAGAAGGCGCTCAATGCGATCGCTGGCGTGGATCGCCAGCGCCAGTGGCAGGATGAAGAGGTGCAGCAGGCACGGCTGGCCTTCGAGCTGGCGCAACGGCGCTATGGCGCAGGCGCGGAGACCTTGTTGAGCGTGCTGGAAACCCAGCGCACCTGGTATGTGGCGCAAGACCAGCAGGCGCAACTGCGCCTCGCCCGGTTGCAGGGCAGCGTGGCGTTGTACAAGGCCTTGGGTGGAGGCTGGGGCGCCAACCCGTAGGGCTGGCACAGGCAGCGGCTAGCTCCGCACCTTCAGGTTGCGGGCATACCACGGTCGCTGCGGCACCTTGGGCTGCAACTTGTCGAACAGGCCGTCATCACTGTAGATGATGCGCAATGCCAGCTTCATCGTTTCCGGGTCCATCTCCACACTGCGCCCAGGCCGCAGCCCCGGCACCGTCGAGCAGCCATGGGTATCCGGCCCCAGCCACGGGTCCGCCACGTCCACCCAACGCCCGGGGGCGAACCACGGCACACCGTTGACCTGCAGGCGCCGCACCTCGCCGGGGTGCAGCCGTTCGTGGGCGTGGAACCAATCCTCGATGCGGTCGTCGATCCAGCCATGAAAGCGCCAGAACACCGGGTTCACATGGGAGGAGAACGGGTCGCCAAGGAAATCGTTCTGCGCAACGAACCAACGCTCGGCAAAATCATCCGGCGTGCGCGCCGTGGGCACAGGCATGCCATTGGCGGGGTCCCGCGGCACCGATGCCCAGCGCATGTGCAACCAGTCGTGCAGGCCCAGCTCCAGTTCCGAGCCGAACTGCGCCAAGGTCAGCGTGCTCAGGTACTCCGGGTCGGTATAGCGCGACTCCCAGACCTGGAAATTGCCGTGGAAGGTGTCCGCCGCCTTGATGTCGCGCACCCACTGGCTGTACGCCGCGTCACCGCTGGCCAGCCAGGTCGGCGGCAGGGCATTGCCGTCATGGTTGTCGAAGTAACGGGCGAAGCCGACACGGTCGCGCTCCAGTTCCGGCTGCGGCAGCGGGAAGCGCGGCCAGGAAGGCAGGTCTTGCAACGCACGGGCGCTGCCCAGCATATGCCGGTGCATGAACAGAAAGTCCTCGCCCGAGCCATTGCGGTCCTTGTGCCGCCCCCGCGCATCGCGCTCGCGGTCACGCGGCCCGGGTTGCCAGCCCAGGCCACGCAGGGCCGCCTGCTTGTCCTTGGCCAGCTTGTGCCATTTATCCCGCGCGGCGTGCCACAGCTGGTGGAACAGGCGATGTTCCGGAGCGACCAGCCAGGCCAGCAGTTGCGGGTTCAGCGGGGTCCGTTCGCGGGCCTCCGGGAAGGTGCGCTTCAAGGCCAAGAACTGGTTATCCTGCAGCGGCAACGACAACGCCCGGTCGAGGCAGGCAATGCGCCCATTGAGGGTGGCCGGCCCGGCGTTGCCGAAGCGGCCCCATACCTCGTCGAGCACGACATGGCATTCATAGCGCGCCTGCGATGAAAACAGCCGCCAGCGCAAGCTGCCCGGCTTGTCCGCCAGTAAGTCGCCGACCACGCGGTAACGCGGTTCCGCCTCCGCACGCAGGCGCTCGGGGGTATCCAGATAACCGCGCAGGGCGCGGCCATTGCCTGCAACGTCAAGAAACAGCTCCAGGTCACCCGCCGGCAAGCCTTGCAGGCCCGCCTCCTCGCCCAGCAGGGTCAAGCGCCAGACGCCGCGCAGGGTATCGCCCAACTGCTGCAGGCCGGTATCGGCCAACTCGACGACGGCCTCGCCAGGCGTCTCCGGAAATTCCTCGGCGGCACGCTGCCGCTGCTGATACAGCGCACCCACCGCAGCGGGCACCACCACGCCCGTCAATGCCACACCGGCGATGAAACCGCGTCGCGAAATCGTCATTGCATACCTGTGCATTCATTGCGGCCATGGAGCACGGCCCGTCCAAGGCTAGAACGTGGCATGGGCGGCGAAATTTAACCGTGCATGGCCAAAGCCCGCGGCTAAATTTCTGCGCTGCAGGCTCGTCCACTGCAGGTAGCGGCGGCTCTGTGCCCATCCCTCGACGGTGAACCTACTGAGACCAAGATGACGACTTCACGCTGGAACAAAGCCCTGTTTATCAGCCTGGCCACTGCGCTTGGCGCTGGCGCCGGGTTTGCTGCCTGGCACTATTTCGCCACGCCCGCGGGCTATTCCAGAGAGGTGACCCGCCAGGCCAACGACCTGCAGGAACGCATCCTCTCGTTCGACAGCCATGTGACCCTGCCGCTGACCTTCGGCACCGAAGGCAGCGAGGCGGACAAGGACGGCGCTGGCCGCTTCGACCTGGCCAAGGCTGCACGCGGGCGTCTGTCCGGCGCCGCCCTGAGCATATTCGCCTGGCCCGAATCGTGGACCGGCGACACTGCCCCGCACCGCCCTACCCCGGGCTTCGTCGAAGCCGCCCGGCATACCCAGGAGGTGCGCTACAACGCCATCAGCGCCATGGTCCGCGACTTCCCGCAACAGGTTGGCATCGCCTACACCCCGCAAGATTTTCGCCGCCTGCACGGCGAGGGCAAGTTCGCGGTGCTGCTCAGCATGCTCAACGCCTACGCCCTGGGCGACGACATCGACCAGCTCGACCGCTGGGCCGCACGCGGGGTGCGCATGTTCGGCTTCAGCTATGTGGGCAACAACAGCTGGGCCGACTCATCGCGTCCGCTGCCGTTCTTCAATGACACTGCCGATGCCCTGGGCGGCCTGTCACCACTCGGCAAGCGCGCCGTGCAACGGCTGAATGACCTGGGTGTGATCATCGATGTGTCGCAGATGTCCAGCAAGGCGCTGGCCCAGGCCGTCGCCCTCAGCCGCGCCCCTGTGGTGGCGTCGCATTCGGCGCCACGGGCCATGGTCGACATCAGGCGCAACCTCTCCGACAAGGAACTGCAACTGATCAAGGACAGCGGCGGTGTAATCCAGCTGGTGGCCTTCTCTACCTACCTCAAGCCGCTGAGCAGCAAGACCCAGGGCAAACTCAACGCATTGCGCGCACGCTACGCCCTGCCGCCACTGGCCGATCTCAACTACGCACTGATGCCGGGTGACCCGGTAATCGCCGGCTGGCCCGAGCAGAAGGTCGGCCAGTATGCCAACGAGCTGTACGGCATCCTCGAAGAAGAACCCCCGGCCACCCTCAAGGACTACGGCGATGCCATCGACTACACGGTGCGCAAGGTCGGCATCGACCATGTCGGCCTCAGCTCGGACTTCAACGAAGGCGGCGGCATCGACGGCTGGCAGAACGCCAGCGAGGCACGCAACGTCACCGCCGAGCTGATCAGCCGCGGTTACTCCGAAGCGGATATTGCCAAGCTCTGGGGCGGCAATTTCCTGCGCGTGTGGGAGCAGGTGCAACGTGCCGCACAACCTGTCGCCTCTTTATCCCCCTGAACTTGCGAGCCACGTGATGAACGACCGTCGCACCTTCCTCAAACAGGCCGGCCTGCTGGCTGCCGCCTTGCCACTGACAGGCCCCGGCCCGCTGCTGGCAACTGCCCACGCAGCGCCTGACCCAGCGGCCAGTGGCACCGACTGGGCTGCATTTCGCAACCTGTTCGAGCTGGACCCTGCGTATGCCCACTTCGCCAACTTCTTGATCACCTCGCACCCACGCCCGGTACGCGATGCCATCGAGGCACTGCGCGCCCGCTTCGACCATCACCCGGCGCGCCTGGTCGACTGGGACAGCCAGTCGGAGTGGAAGCACGAAGCCGCCGTACGTGAATGGGCGGCCCGCTACCTTGAGGTGACACCCCGCCAGATTGCCCTGACCGGCAGCACCACGGAAGGCCTCGGGCTGATCTATGGCGGGCTGAAGATCGCCCCGGGGCAGGAAGTACTCACCACCGTGCATGAGCATTCGGCCGCCCGTCATACCCTGGGTTTTCGTACCACGCGCGACGGCACCCCGGTGCGCCGCTTGCGCCTGTTCGACGACCCCGCCAAGGTCAGCAGCGACCAGGTACTGACCACCATCGCTGCCGCCATCGGCCCGCAGACCCGGGTCCTGGGCATGACCTGGGTGCACTCGGGCAGTGGCGTGAAACTGCCGGTGGGCGAGATCGGTGCACTGGTCCGCGAGGTCAACCGCCAGCGTGACGAGCACGACCGGATCATCTACGTGATCGACGGTGTACATGGCTTTGGCGTCGAAGACATGCGCTTTGCCGACCTGAACTGCGATTATTTCATTGCCGGTACCCACAAGTGGCTGTTCGGACCCCGCGGTACCGGGATCATCTGCGCGGCCTCCCCCGGGCTGGAGCACCTGACCCCGACCATTGCCACCTTTTCCGAGAACGAAGACTTCGCCACCGTGATGACGCCGGGTGGCTACCACGCGTTCGAGCACCGCTGGGCATTGGGCAAGGCGTTCGAATTGCACCTGCAACTGGGCAAGGCGGCCGTGCAGGCGCGTATTCACGAGCTGAACGACTACCTCAGGCAACGGCTTGAGGCACTGCCGGCTATCGAACTGGTGACCCCGCGCAGCGCACGGTATTCGGCGGGGTTCACCTTCTTCAGGGTCAAGGGCCAGGATGCCGACGAGGTCGCCCGGCATCTGAATAGCCAGCGCATCGTGGTCGATGCCGTGTCGCGGGATGTGGGGCCGGTGGTACGGACGGCGCCGGGGTTGTTGAATACCGAGGCGGAGATCGAGCGTTTGGTAAATGTGTTGGGGCGACGCGTTCACGGGTGACGCCCTGGGGGCGCAACGCGCGCCCCGGATATCTTGCGTCAGCCCTGCGCCCCGATCCCTTGCAACCACCCCCCGACATCCCGATAAATGTCCGCCACCTGCCCCACGATCCCCGACATGCGCAAAAAGTCATGGGTCAGGCCCTCCACCCGCGCGAAGCGCACCGGCGTGCCGCCCGCCAGCAGCCAGTCCCGATAAGCGATCCCTTCATCGTGCAACGGGTCGTACTCGGCCACGAACAGATACGCCGGCGCCAGCGCTTGCCGCAACGTCGAGCGCAACGGCGACACCCGCCAGTCCAGGCGTTGCTCGGGCTGCGGCACATAGTGCTGGTAGAACCACTCCAGGGTGGGCGTCTCCAGCAGGTAGCCCTCGGCATGCTGGCGATGCGATGCCCGCTGGCAGGCAATGTCGGTCACCGGGTAGAACAGCAACTGCGCCAGCGGCTGGAATGCCAAGGCCTCGGCCTGCTGCACCGCCATGATGGCCATGACCGCAGCCAGGCTGGCCCCGACACTGTCTCCCGCCAGCACTATCCGGCGGTTGTCCAGCCCCAGCGACGCTGCCTGTTCGGCCAGCCAGTTGGCGGCGTCCAGCACGTCGTGCAGCGCTACCGGGAACTGCTGCTGCGGTGCCAGGCGGTAGTCTGCAGCCAGCACCGCGAACTCGCCCAGCGTCGCCAGACGGCGGCACACCGAATCATGCGAGTCGAGGCTGCCGACGACGTAGCCGCCACCGTGCAGGTACAGGATCACCGGTTGCAAGGCGGTGCCGGCCTGGCCCTGACGGTACAGACGGGCAGCCAGGCGAGAACCGTCGCGCACGCTGAACTGCAGCTCGCTGACCGTCACATGGCCCGGCGGGCTGGGGTCGAGCACCTGCGAGCTGCTTTCGAACTCGGCGCGGGCCTGGGCCACGTCCATCGCGTGCATGGGCAGGCTCCTGCCCGTCAGCCGGCCAAGCTCGACCAGTTCCAGAAAAGCCGCCAGATCAGGATGCAGTGCCATGTGGGTTCCTTGGGTGAAGTGACTCGGGCTCCCCTACGGGACGTAGCTGCACGCCGAAAAATTACCTGTCCGGATGGCTAAATCGCTGGCGCAGGCACTCGTCATCCTTGCACAACGAAAGACCGCCAGAGGCACACCGTGGACCTTCAGAGCATTCTCAGCAAACTGTTCACCAACGCCCATGCCGTCGGCATCGAAGGCGTCTTCCAGTTCGTCTTCGGCGAGGACCAGGCCTTCTGGTCGGAAGTGCGCGACAGCAGCCGCACCGGTGCCGGCCGCCACGGCGCCGCGGACGTCACCATCGAGGTGGCCGAGCGCGACTTCCTCGCCATCATGGGCGGCACCGCCAACGTCGAGGAGCTGTTCGCCAGTGCGCGCCTGAAGATCACCGGCAACATGGGCCTGGCCACTCTGCTACCGCAGATCATCAGCAACGCCCGCCGCGGGGCGACGCCGACCAAGGTATCGATGAACCAGCGCTACCCGACACCGGCACGCTTCAGCGAACGGGTCTCGGCCGCCCAACCGGTGCAGCGCGAAGTGCCACGCATTGCCCGCGCCGACATGCCCGTGGCGCGCTTCCACAACGACTACCTGGTGCATGGCACCCCGCTGGTGATCAGCGATGCCCTGCAGGACTGGCCACTGTTCAGCATGGGCCGTGAAGCCTCGCTGGAACATTTCGCCGAACTGCAGGGCATTACCCGCCACGGCGACTACGTGCAGAAGACGTTTTCCACCGACCGCGACTTCCGCTCCACGTCCATGGCCGAGTTCATCGCCTCGCTGGACACCCCGGCCAGGCCTGGTGAAACCCCGGCCTACATGGGCAACAACATCGTGCCGGAAAAGCTGCTGAAGCTGATCCGCTACCCGCAGTATTTCGCCCGTGACAAGTTCATTGCGCCGCGTATCTGGATCGGCCCCAAGGGCACCCTGACACCGTTGCACCGCGACGATACCGACAACCTGTTTGCCCAGGTCTGGGGGCAGAAGTCGTTCATTCTAGCCGCGCCGCACCATCGCCCGGCGCTGGGCACCTGGTCGACCAGCCCCAAGGGCGGCCTGGACGGCTGCGACTTCAACCCCGACGCGCCGGATTACCAACGCTTCCCGGCGGCGCGCGAGGTGCCGTTCCTGCGTGTGGTGCTACAAGCCGGTGACCTGCTGTTCCTGCCCGAGGGCTGGTTCCATCAGGTGGAGTCGGTATCTACCTCGTTGTCGGTGAATTTCTGGGTAGATTCCGGGCGCGGCTGGTAGCCGGGATTGCCGGGGGCATCCTGCGCCCCCGGCACGATTCAGACAGCAGCAACCAGCGCCTCGGCAAAGCGCTGTGCCACTTCATCGATCTGCTCAGCGCTGATGATCAACGGCGGCAGGAAACGCACCACCGCGCCATGCCGCCCGCCCAGTTCCAGGATCAGCCCGCGCTTGAGGCACTCGCGCTGCAGCTTGGCCGCCAGCTCACGGTTGGCCTGCGGCTGGCCCAGGGCATCGCGCTGCCCTTGGCCGCCTACCAGTTCCACCCCGATCATCAACCCGCGCCCGCGGATGTCGCCCAGTTCCGGATAATCCCGCTGCAACTGCTGCAGGTGCTGGCGCAGGCGCTGGCCCATGGCCTCGGCATGCTCGGCCAGGCGCTGTTCGACCAGGTAACCGATCACCGCCGAGCCCGCCGCCATGGCCATCTGGTTGCCACGGAAGGTGCCGGCGTGGGCACCCGGCTTCCACGTGTCCAGCCAGTCGCGGTACACCACCACCGCCAGGGGCAGGCTGCCACCAATGGCTTTGGACAGGGTGACCACATCCGGCACGATGCCGGCGTGCTCGAAGGCGAACATGCGCCCGGTGCGGGCAAAGCCGCTCTGGATCTCGTCGACGATCAGCGCCACGCCAGCCTGCTCGGTGATCCGGCGCACGCCCCGGAGCCACTCGACATCGGCCGGGATGACCCCGCCCTCGCCCTGTACCACCTCGAGGATCACCGCGGCGGGCAGGGGCACGCCGCTTTCCGGGTCGAGCAACAGGTTTTCCAGGTAATGCAGGTTGGCCTTGACCCCGGCTGCGCCGCCCAGACCGAACGGGCAGCGGTAGTCATAGGGGTACGGCATGAACTGCACGCCGTTGCCAAGCAAGGCGCCCAGTGGCTGCTTCGGCCCATGGCTGCCCATCAGGCCCAGCGCGCCCTGGCTCATGCCGTGGTAGGCGCCCTGGAAAGCCAGCACGGTGCTCCGCCCGGTGGCACTGCGCACCAGTTTCAGCGCCGCTTCCACCGCATCGGTGCCGGTCGGGCCGCAGAACTGCACCTTGGCCTCACGACGCAGTGCCTCGGGCAGGACGCCGAACAGGTCCTGGACAAAGCGGTCCTTGACCGGCGTGGTCAGGTCCAGGGTGTGCAGGGGCAGCTCATCGGCCAGGACCCGCTGGATCGCCTCGACCACCACCGGGTGGTTATGGCCCAGCGCCAGGGTCCCGGCCCCAGCCAGGCAATCGATGAACTGGCGGCCTTCGACGTCTTCGACATGAATGCCACTGGCGCGCTTGAGCGCCAGCGGGATGCGCCGCGGGTAGCTGCGGGCATTGGACTCTTGTTGCTGCTGGCGCTGCAGCAGCGGCGAATCGGTGAACGCATACAACGGGCGCGGCGCGCTCGCCGGGGGGACCTGGGCAAGGCTGGAAGCGGTGGACATGGGTAATTCCTCGCAAGCAAGCGAAAGTGCGGGTGTTCGTCGCTTGGAAAACGCTTGAGTGCTGGGAGGATTTAGCAATTGCTGCGGGATTTTTGAAAGCAGGCCCGGCCTCTTCGCGGGTAAACCCGCTCCCACAGGTACTGCATCAACCTGAGATCTGTGCCAATCCTGTGGGAGCGGGTTTACCCGCGAAGAGGCCGGCACAGGCAATAAAAATCAATGCCCCGAACGGGCCGGCACCTGCAGCAAAACCCGCAGTCCATCACTGCGGCTGTCGAACTTCAGGCTACCGGCACAACGCTGCACGATCGCCTGCACGATCGCCAAGCCCAAGCCGCACCCGCCACTTTGCCCATTACGCCAGAAGCGTTCGGTCAAATGCTCCAGGTCTGCCTCGGCAATCCCCGGCCCATGGTCGCGCACCATGAAGCCAACCTGCCCGTCGCTCATCTGCACCTCCAGCTCCACCGCCTCGTCGCCCCCGTGGCGCAAGGCGTTGTCCAGCAGGTTGCGCAACGCCGCCACCGCCAGGGGCGCCGGCATGCCCAGGTAGACCTGCGTGGCTTCTTCCGGCAAACGCAACACGATGCGCCGGTTGTCGCCACCACCGGCGTCCTGCACCGCCTGCCGGGCCACCTGCTCGGCGCTGCACTGCACGCCATCATCGAACGACAGGCTGCCTTCCACGCGCGCCAGCATCAGCAACTGCTCCAGCGTGCGATGCATGCGGTCGGTGCCCTGCTCGGCATGCGCCAGCGCCTGCTCGCGCACCGCCCCCTCGGTCATGCGGGCTACCTGCAGGTGGGTCTTGATCGCCGTCAGCGGGCTGCGCAGTTCATGCGCGGCATCGTCGGTCAGGCGCCGCTCGCGCTCGATGGTCTGGGCAATGCGCAGGAACAGCTGGTTCTGGGTTTCCAGCAGCGGCTGCAGTTCGCTGGGCATGCCCGCCACCTGCAGCGGCTCGACACTGTCCGCACGCCGGCGGCGCAGCGCGTCGCGCATGCGGTTGAGCGGCTCCAGGCCCTTGCCCAGGCCGATCCACAACAGCCCCAGGCTGCCAAGCAGGGCCATCAGTACCGGCGCCGAGGCCGCCAGCAGGATCGACTGGTTCAGCGCCTCGCGCTCCAGGTGCCGGTCGGCGGTGGTGATACGTACGTCGCCATGGTTGTAGGTGAAGGTGCGCCACAACGCGTCGTCGATGGTCTGGTCACGGAAACCACTGCGTTCGTCGTCCATGGCGCCATCGTGCTTGTGGTTGCTGGCAAGGATCTCGCCACGCAACGAGCTGACCTGACAGGCCATGCCGTCCGGCACGCTGAACTGGTCGGCGGAAAAGTGCGCCTCCTCGCCCTTGGCGGTCAACGGCTGCGGCAACTGGTCGATCAGGCCGGCGACCATACGCGCCGAGGCCACCAGGCGCTGGTCGAGGGAGAACATCATCTGCTGGCGCAGGTCGCGCAGCATCCACGCGGCAGCCAGCACCCAGATGATCACGAAGGCGCTGCCCAGGATCAGGCTCAGGCGTACCCGCAGGCTCATGATGCGGCCTCTTCCGGCGCCTGCGCCGGGCCCAGGCGGTAGCCCAGGCCGCGCACGGTCTCGACAATGCCATTGCCCAGCTTGCGCCGCAGGTGGTGGATATGCACGTTGAGGGCGTTGCTCTCCACCTCGTCGCTGAAGCCGTACACGCAATCCTTGAGCTGTTCGCTGGACAGCACTCGCCCAGGGTTCTGCAGCAGCGCCTGGAGCAGCGCCTGCTCACGCCGCGACAGGTCGACCGACCGCCCGGCCAGGGTGGCCGAGCAGGTACTCGGGTCGTAGCGCAGCGGGCCGTGCTCGATCACGTTCACCGCACGCCCGGCCACGCGTCGCAGCAGCGTGTGCAGGCGTGCAGCCAGTTCGCGCAGGTCGAAGGGCTTGAGCAGGTAATCGTCGGCCCCGGCCTGCAGGCCATCGACCCGGTCGGTGACCGCGTCCCGCGCGGTGAGCACCAGCACCGGCAGCGTCTCGCCCTGCTGGCGCAAACGGCGCAGCAGCTTGAGGCCGTCTTCGTCAGGCAGGCCGAGGTCGAGGATCATCACGTCGAACTGCGCCGCCTGCAACATCGCCCGCGCAGCGGCGGCGTTGCCCACCCGGTCCACGGTCAGGCCCTGGGCGGTAAGGCCGGCGCAGATGCCGGCGGCGATCAGGTCGTCGTCCTCGCAGAGCAGAACGTGCATGGTTGGGCTCCCGGAGTGATGTGGCTGACAGTGCACCTTGGGCGGATTAAGGGGGGATTATGAACCCTTTCCGAAGGGCTGAGGATGCCGCGTTGTGGCAAACGCTTCGGGCCTACATCACACCCTGCGGCGTATCCACATCCAGCAACACCCCGGCATCCGCCACCTCAACCACCGTCCAGCAGCCTTGATGCGCCCGCACCACCGCCCGCGCTCCTTCATCCCTGCGCAACCGCGCCAACGCCGGCCAGAAATCGCGCCCGAAGATCACCGGGTGCCCGTACTGCCCGGCATGGCGCGGCAACACGATGGTCGAAGCGCTGGCCGCATCGGCCAACCGACACAAGGTTGCCGGTTCGATCCAAGGCATATCACCCAGCAGAATGGCCACCGCCTGCGCCTGGCTGTCGCGCAACGATCCGGCACCGGCAGCCAGGCTGTGCCCCATGCCGGCGGCAGCCTCGGGGCTGGCGACGATGCGGCAATCTCCAGGCAGGCCGAAATCCTCGCCCCGCTCGCCTGCGCGTAATACCACGCGAACGTCAGCGAAGGCTGCCCGGGCCCGCTCCACGCTATGCGCCAGCAGGCTGCGACCATCGGCCAGGGCCGCTCGGCGCTTGTCGGCGCCAAAACGCCTGGCGCTACCTGCCGCCAGCACCAGCGCGACCACACTCACAACCGCACCTGGTGTCTGGACGACGAAGCCGCGGCGGCCATCGCAGCGCGCTCGGACGTTTCGCTGGCTATTGTCTCAGGCATGGGCAACTCGTAATGGCCGGATCATGCTGCAATGCAACCATTGCCGTGTCGGCATGGCAAGCGCGGTTGATGGTGTCGCGCCGGAGTACGCACCGCCGCTTGCAGAAACAAAGGGTTAACCCTGGGTTAATCGACCCACGCCAGCATGGCCCCATTCCTCGATCTGCCAAGGCGAAGACATGCGCATCCTCCTGCTGTTCCTGACATTGCTGCTGGCCGGCCCGTTGCAGGCCAACCCGTTCGACGTCAAACCTGACTTCCTGCCAGTCGACCAAGCCTTCGTGCTGACCCACGACCGCCAGGCCGACGGCCAGATGCGCCTGTACTTCCAGATCAAGCCGGGCTACTACCTGTACCAGAAACGCCTGAAGTTCGACGGCCTGCCCGTCGACCAACACCCGCAGCTGCCACCCGCCCTCAACCACCACGATGAGTTCTTTGGCGACAGTGCGGTGTACCGCGACCAGCTCGAACTGCTGCTGCCCGCCAGCGCCCAGGGCCAGCTGCGCCTGGGCTGGCAGGGCTGTGCCGATGCCGGCCTGTGCTACCCGCCGCAAACCACGCTGATCGACCTGGGTGGCAGCGTGACGCCGGCAGCCGGGCAAGCCAGTGACCAGGCCCTGGCCAGCGACCTGCAACAGGGCCACCTGGCCTGGAGCCTGCTGGCGTTCTTCGGCCTTGGCCTGTTGCTGGCCTTTACCCCCTGCTCGTTGCCGATGCTGCCGATCCTCGCCGGGCTGGTGCTGGGCAATGGCGCCAGTGCCCGACGCGGCTGGATGCTGGCCGGGGTCTATGTGTTGAGCATGGCGCTGGTGTACGCCGCCCTGGGTGTGGTCGCCGCGCTGCTGGGTGCCAGCCTGCAGGCCTGGCTGCAGCAACCCTGGCTGCTGGGCAGCCTGGCGGCGCTGTTCGTGCTCCTGGCCTTGCCCATGTTCGGCGCCTTCGAACTGCAACTGCCCGCCGCCCTGCGCGACCGCCTGGACCGCGCCGGGCGCGGCACGCAGGGCGGCAACCTGTATGGCGCGGCCCTGCTCGGCGCGCTGTCCGGGTTGCTGATGGGCCCGTGCATGACCGCACCATTGGCGGGTGCGCTGCTGTACATCGCGCAGAGCGGCGATGTGTTGCAGGGGGCGCTGGTGCTGTTCAGCCTTGGCCTGGGCATGGGCGTGCCGCTGTTGCTGCTGGTGACCTTGGGCAACCGCTACCTGCCACGCCCGGGTGCCTGGATGAACCGGGTCAAGGGCGTGTTCGGCTTCGTCTTCCTGGGCATGGCGCTGTACACCGTGCGCGGCCTGCTGCCCGCCGCACTGCTGCTGGCCCTCAGCGGCGGCCTGCTGATCACGCTGGCCTGGGCCGCCTGGCCGGCCCTGCAGCGGCAGCCGGCATTGCGCGCCATTCCGCTACTGGGCGCCCTCTGGGGCGGCCTGCTGCTGGTGGGCGCGGCGGCCGGCGGCGACGACCTCTGGCAGCCGCTGCGCCCGTTCACCGGCGCTGCTGCGCCGGCCGCCGGCCAGCACGCCGAAGCCACCTTGGTCACCGTCAGCCGCCCCGAAGACCTGCAACGCGAACTGGATGCTGCCAAGGCGCGTGGCCAGTGGGTGATGCTCGACTACTATGCCGACTGGTGCGTGTCGTGCAAGGTCATGGAAAAACAGGTGTTCGCTCGCAGCGACGTACAGGCCGCCCTGGCCGGCGTGCACCTGCTGCGCCTGGACGTGACCGCCGACTCCCCTGCCAGCCAGGCCCTGCTGCAGCGCTACCAGGTCCCCGGCCCACCCAGCATCATCTGGATCGGCCCGGAAGGCGACGAACGCCGCGCACGGCGCCTCACCGGTGAAGTGGATGCGGCCGCGTTCCTGCAACACTGGACCCAGACCAGGAGCCAAGGCTGATGCTGACCGTAACCCTCGGGCCACTGACCATGGCCCTCAACCACCTGCTGATGCTCAGCGCGCTGGTGATCGCCAGCGTGGTCGGCTGGTGGGTCGCCCGGCGTGGCGGCGAAAGCCCGGAATCGGCGCTGTTCAACCTGTTCCTGATCGGCCTGTTGTGTGCACGCGCCGGCTTCGTGCTGGCCTACTGGCCGATGTACCAGGACGACCTGCTGCAGATCATCGACATCCGTGATGGTGGCTTCCTGTTCTGGTCAGGCCTTGCCGGTATCGTGCTCGGTGCCTTGTGGCAGGGCTGGCGCCACCCCGGCCTGCGTCGCCCGCTGGGCTGGGCGCTGTTCAGCGGCGCGCTGTTCTGGAGCCTGGCCAGCCTCGCCGGGCACTTGTACAGCAAAGGCACCGAGCTGCCCGAACTGAGCCTGCGCAATGCCGCCGGGCAATCCGTGGCTCTGCACGGCTACCGTGGCCAGCCACTGGTGATCAACCTCTGGGCCACCTGGTGCCCACCCTGTCGGCGCGAGATGCCGGTGCTGCAACAGGCGCAAGGCGACTACCCGCATGTGACCTTCCTGTTCGTCAACCAGGGCGAGACCCCGGAAAATGTCAGCACCTTCCTCGCCACCACCGGCCTGAGCCTGACCCATGTGCTGTTCGACGGTAGCGGCCTGCTGGCCCAGCGCGTCGGTTCCATGGCCCTGCCCACCACCCTGTTCTATGACGCCGACGGGCGGCTGATCGGCAGCCACCTCGGCGAGCTGTCCCGGGCCAGCCTGCGCCACGCCCTGGAGCCTTTCGACCGGGCCGCCGCGCCCGCCCCTGCCGCACAAGGAAACTGACATGCGACTGACTGCACTGCTGCCCCTGTCCCTGGCCCTGCTGGCTGCCCCGGCCTTGCAGGCCGAAGAGCTGCCCAAGGCGATTCAGCAACTGCAAGCCAAGGGCGCCGAGATCAAAGGCAGCTTCGACGCCCCCAACGGCCTGCGCGGGTATGCCGCCGCGTACCAGAACAATGGCCTGGCGCTGTACCTCACCCCTGACGGCAAGCACGTACTGGTCGGCAGCCTGTTCGACGAACAGGGCAACGACCTCAGTGCCGAGCCGCTGAAAAAACTGGTGTATGCGCCGATGAGCCAGGAAATCTGGGCGAAGATGGAGAAAACCTCCTGGATCGCCGACGGCAAGGACGATGCACCGCGCAAGGTGTACCTGTTCAGCGACCCCAACTGCCCGTACTGCAACATGTTCTGGGAACAGGCGCGGCCGTGGGTGGAGTCGGGCAAGGTGCAGTTGCGCCACATCATGGTCGGCATCATCCGCGCGGACAGCCCGGGCAAGTCGGCGGCGCTGCTGGCGGCGAAAGACCCGGCCAAGGCACTGCACGAGCACGAGAAGGCCGGCAAGGCGAGTACGCTGAAGCCGCTGGACCAGGTGCCGGAGGCGGTGCAGCAGAAACTGGCCGCGAACATGGCATTGATGGAAGAAATGGGGCTGCAGGCAACCCCGGCGATCTTCTATCAGGATGAGCAGGGCAACCTGCAGAACCAGCAAGGCGCACCACGGCCGGAACTGCTGGGCAAGATTCTCGGCAAGCGCTGAGCGATTGGCCGCCCGTTCCGGCCTATTCGCGGGCACACCCGCTGCCCCAGGTGCAGCGCCGCTCACAAGGCCGGTGCAATACCTGTGGGAGCGGGTTCACCCGCGAAGAATCCAGCGCGCTGCATGGCACCGGCTGCGCCGGTGTTCGCGGGTAAACCCGCTCCCACAGGGACCTATTCAGGTCACAACCCCTCAAGCTCGGCCATCAGGTCACTCAGCCGGTCGACCTTGGCCTCATCCAGCGCACTGCCCTGCAGGCCCTGCACATATTCGGCCAGCTCCGCCACCGTGCTGCACTCGAACATCGCCCGCAACGGCACATTCAGTTGCAGCTGCTTCTGCACCCGCGAGGCGATCTGCGTGGCCAGCAGCGAATGCCCGCCCAGCTCGAAGAAGTTGTCGTGCATCCCCACCCGCTCGACCTTGAGCACATCGGCCCAGATTTCCGCCAGCAGCGCCTCCAGCTCATTGCGCGGGGCCTGGTACGCCTGGCTGTGCTGGCCGCCGATGTCGATGGCCGGCAAGGCGTTGCGGTCGAGCTTGCCGTTGGCGTTGTGCGGCAGGCTGTCGAACCAGCCCCAGTGCAGCGGTACCATGTACTCCGGCAGCTCGGCCCGCAGGCGCTGCTTGAGCTGCTCCAGCAACGCAGCATCGGCGCTGAAGCCCTGGTGTGCCACCAGGTAGCCGACCAGGTGCTTGCCATTGACGCCCTCCTGCACGCCAACGGCGGCATCGCGGATCTCGACCTGCTCGTGCAGGCGCGCCTCGATCTCGCCCAGTTCGATGCGGTAGCCACGAATCTTCACCTGATGGTCGATGCGCCCGATGTACTCGAGCACACCATCCGGGCGCTGCCGCGCCAGGTCACCGGTGCGGTACAAGCGCTCGCCTGCGGCGCCATGGGGATGGGGGACGAACGCCAGCGCGGTACGCACCGGGTCGCCGACATAACCACGGCCAACACCGGTGCCGGCCACGCACAGCTCACCCACCGCGCCCAACGGCACCAGCGCCTGCTCGCCGTCGAACAGGTAAAGGCGGTTGTTGTCGGTCGGTCGGCCAATCGGCAGGTAGCTGCCGTGGGTCGAGGCGGCATCGACGCGGAAGAATGCCACGTCATCGGAGCACTCCGCCGGGCCGTAGGCGTTGACCAGGCCGATCTGCGGGTAACGCTGCAGCCATTGCCCGGCCAGCTCCGGTGGCATGGCTTCGCCGGTCGGCAGCATCCAGCGCAGGCCGTCGAGGGCCTGATGGTCGCTGGCCAGCATGCCCTGGATCAGCGACGGCACGCTTTCCAGCACGCTGATGCCGGTGGCCTGTACATGCGCCAGCAAGGCCTGCGGGTCATGGGCGATGGCGTTCGGCACGATCTCCACCCTGGCGCCGAACAGCGGTGCGGCAAGGAACTGCCAGACCGAAATGTCGAAGCTCTGCGAGGCGGTCTGGGCGATCACGTCGTGCTCGCTGAGCGCCAGGTAGGGTACCTTGCTCAGCTGGTTGTTGAGCATGCCGCGCTGCTCGACCATCACCCCTTTCGGCAGGCCGGTGGAGCCTGAGGTGTAGATCACGTAGGCAAGGTTGCCCGGCGCGCTGTAGATACCGGGGTTGTGGCTGGCCAGCGGGCTGGCCTGGGCGTCTTCCCACACCAGCAACTGCGGGCGTGCCGGCGCCTCCAGCGCTTCCAGCAACTGCCGAGCTTGCCCGGCACAGGCCGCGCTGCACACCAGCACCGGGGTTCGGCTGCGCTGGATGATGCTTTGCAGGCGCGCCGACGGCAGGCCCGGGTCCAGCGGCAGGTAGCCGGCACCGGCCTTGAAGCTGCCGACGATCATGCCCAGCAATGCCAGCCCGCGCTCGGCCAGCAGCGCCACTGGCTGGTCAACCCGCACACCCGCCGCAATCAAGGCATGGCCCAGGCGGTTGGCCGCCAGGTTCAACCCGGCATAGTCATAGCTCGCCTCCAGGCAGCGCGCCACGGTACGTTGCGGGTGCGCAGCGACCTGCGCCTCGAACTGGGCGATGTAGCTTTGCTCCAGCGGGTAGGCCCGCGTGGTGCGGTTGCAGTCCTCGAGCAGGAAGCGCTGTTCCTCGGCGCCCAGCAGCGGCAGCGCACTCACCTCCCCGGCAAAACCTTGCACCAGCGCCAGCAGCAGGCGCTTGAACTCGGCCAGCAGGCGCTCGACGGTCGGGTAGTCGAAGTAACGCTGGTCGAACGACAGGTGCAGGCCAAGCTCATCGCCCGGGTAGCACACCGCCGTCAACGGGAAGTTGGTGTGGGTGCGGCCCGAGTCGGAACTGGCGTTCAGGTGCTGGGCATGGTCGAGGACGGCGGTTTCGACTGGCGCGTTCTCGAACACGAACAGGCTGTCGAACAGCGGCTGGCCCTTGGGCAGCTCGCTGCATTCCTGAATCGCCACCAGTGGCAGGTATTCGTACTCGCGCAGTTCCATGTTGCGCTCCAGCAAGCCTTGCAGCCACTGGCGCACGCTGCAGCGCTGGCCGGCCGCCGGCAACTGCACGCGCAGGGCGACGCTGTTGATGAACAGGCCGACCGTGCGCTGCATCTGCGGCAGGCTCACCGGCCGCCCGGCCACGGTCACGCCAAACACCACGTCGCGGTCGCCGCTGTAGCGCGCCAGCACCAGCGCCCAGGCCGCCTGGGCAAACGTGTTGACGGTGAGCTGGTGGGCCTGGGCCAGTTCACGCAGGCGCACGCCGTCGTCTGCCGCCAGGCGGGTGTAGCAGTCGCCAACGAGCATGCCGCTGCCGGCATGCTCATGGCGTAGCGGGCGGTCGCTGGGGATGGCGGTGGCGCGTTCGAAACCAGCCAGGCTGGCCTGCCACCAGGCGCGGGCATCGTCCAGGCCCTGGCGTTGCAGCCAGCCGATGTAATCGCGGTAGCGTGGCGGCACGGGCAGTTGCGCCTGACGGCCCTCACCGAGGGCCTGGTAGATTTCGAAGAAATCGTTCATCAACAGCGAGCGGCACCAGGCATCGATCAGGATGTGGTGGTTGCTCATCATGAACCAGTAGCGCTCGTCGGCCACCCGCACCAGGCGCAGGTGGAACGGCGCTTCGCTGAGCAAGGCGAAGCCAGCCTCGCGCTCCTGCTTGTGCAGGGCCTGCAGGCGCTGCTCCTGGGCACCCTCATCGAGGTCGCGCCAGTCCTGGTAGTCCAGCGGCGTGTTGCCCGGTTTGTGGATGATCTGCAGCATCGCCTCGCCGGTATTCCAGCTGAACGATGCGCGTAGCGCCTCGTGCCGTGCCACCACGGCTTGCCAGGCCTGGGCGAAGCGCTCGGGATCAAGGGCGCTGTTGATCCGATAACGGTCCTGCATGTAGTAGAGGCCGGTGCCCGGCTCCAGCAGGGTGTGCAACAACATGCCTTCCTGCATCGGCGTCAGCGGGTAGACATCCTCGATCTGCGCAGCCGGCACCGGCAAGGCGTCGATCTGCGCCTGGGTCAGGTGCGCCAGCGGGAAGTCGGACGGCGTGAAGCTGCCGTTGCCATCGGCCAGGCAATGCTCGACCAGCGCCAGCAGTTCCTGGCGATAGGCCTCGGCCAGGCTGGCGATGGTGCGCTCGTCATAGCGCTCGGTGCTGAACGTCCAGCGCAATTGCAGGGCGCCGCGATACACCTGGCCATCGACACTCAACCAGTTGGGCAGCGGCGCATCGGCAGCGTGGGCCTGGCCGGCGGGGGTGTCCAGCGGCTGGAACAGCGCCGCGCTGTCAAACTGCTGGTCGAACTGGCCCAGGTAATTGAAGGTGATACGCGCCTGCGGCAATGCCGCCATCTGCTCGCGCAGCGTCGCATCGGCCAGGTAGCGCAGCACGCCGTAGCCCAGGCCTTGGTGCGGCACCTGGCGCAGTTGCTCCTTGATGCACTTGATCGAAGCGGCCCGCGCCGCATCGTCCTCGCCCGGCAGCGGGCGCAGGCTGAGTGGGTAGGCATTGGTGAACCAGCCGACGCTGCGGGTCAGGTCCATGTCTTCGAACAGCCCGTCGCGACCATGACCCTCCAGTTGCACCAGCACCGCCTCGTCGCCGCTCCAGCGGCACAAGGTACGCGCCAGCGCGGTCAGCAGCAGGTCGTTGACCTGAGTGTGATACGCCGCTGGCGCCTGCTGCAGCAAGTGCCGGGTCTGCTGCGCATCCAGGCTGATGGCCAGGCTACGGGCGTGGCGCTGCAGGTTGCCGCCCTGCGGGTGATCGCAGGGCAGTTCGTGGCGCACGCCCGCCAACTGGCCTTGCCACCAGCCGAGCTCGTCACGCAGCGAATCGCTGCCGGCATAGCTGGCCAGGCGGGCCGCCCAGTCGCCCATGGCATGTGTCTTGGCCGGCAGTGGCTGGCCACGGTACAACGCCTGCAGGTCCTCCAGCAGCACCCGCCAGGACACGCCATCCACCACCAGGTGATGGATCGCCAGTAACAGGCGCTGGCTGCCCTGCCCGTCACGCACCAGCAAGGCACGCAGCAGTGGCCCCTGCTGCAGGTCGAGACTGCGTTGCAGGTCGGTGTACAGCGCCTGGCAATCGGCGAAGTCGGCAACCGTCGCGCGCCACAGCAATTGCCCGGCGTCAGGCTGGGCGTACGCGGCCTGCCAGCGGCCGTTGGCCTCGCTGAAGCGCAGGCGCAGGCTGTCGTGGTGCCGCACCAGGGCGGCGAGTGCCTGTTCCAGTGCCGCTTCGTCCAGCGTCTGGCGGGCTTGCAGCAATACCGCCTGGTTCCAGTGCTGCGGCTGCGCCAGGTCGGTGTCGAAGAACCAGTGCTGGATCGGGGTCAGGCCGACCTGTCCCTGGCGCAGGCCCTGGTCGATGCTGCTGGTGGCTTCGCTGTGGCGAACGACGGCCGCCAAGGCCTGGATGGTCTGGTGCTGGAACAGGTCGCGCGGGGTGAACTGCAAGCCGGCCTGGCGGGCCCGGCTGACCACCTGGATCGACAGAATCGAATCGCCGCCCAGTTCGAAGAAGTTGTCCTGCACGCCGACCCGGGCAAGGCTCAGCACGTCGCACCAGATCTGCGCCAGTTGTGCTTCAACCGCATTGCCAGGGGCCTGGTAGTGCTGGCGCGCCTGCTCCAGGTCCGGCAGCGGCAGCGCGCGGCGATCGAGTTTGCCGTTGCCCATCAGCGGCAGGCTGTCGAGCAGGACCAGGTGGGCGGGCACCATGTAGTCCGGCAGATGCCGTCGGGCATCGGCCTTCACCGCTTCACGCAGCTGGCCCTGGGCCGCGCTGTCGGCCGCCGCCTGCCGGCACACCAGGTAACCCACCAGTTGCTTGCCACCCGGCAAGTCGAGGGCCAGCACCACGGCTTGGTCGACGTCGGCATGCGCCTGCAGGCGGCTTTCGATTTCCCCGAGTTCAATGCGGAAGCCGCGAATCTTCACCTGCTGGTCGGCACGGCCAACGTACTCGACCAGGCCATCGCTGCCCAGGCGCACCAGGTCGCCGGTGCGGTACAGGCGCCCTCCTGCGCCGCTGAACGGGTCGGCGACGAAGCGCTCGGCGCTGAGCCCGGGGCGGTCGTGGTAACCCTGGGCCAGGCCGGCACCGCCGACATACAGTTCACCGATGCCGCCTTGCGGCAACAGGGCAAGGTTCTCGTCGAGGATATAGGCCGTGCGGCTGCCGACGACACGCCCGATCGGCACGCTGCCGAGGTCTGCCGGCAACGTTTCCGGCGCCAGGCAGGCCAGCGGCATGACCACGGTTTCGGTCGGGCCGTAGGCGTTGAACAGCTGCTGCGGCGCAAAGGCCTGGCGAATACGCTGCACATGCTCGCCGGTCAACGCTTCGCCACCGGTGATCACCAGGCGTACCGGCAACTGCTCGCCGTGCCCGGCCAGGTACTGCGCCAACTGGCTGCCATAGCTGGGCGTGAAGCCGAGGATACTGACCTGTTGTTCACGCACCAGCTGGCAGATGTCTTCTGCGCCCCACTGCCCCTGGGCGCGCAGCACCACACGAGCGCCGCACAACAGCGGCGCCCACAGGCGCTCGCTGGCAGCATCGAAGTTGATCGAGTAGAAGTGCAGCTCGCAGTCGTCACTGCGCATGCCAAATGCCGAGATCACCGCTTGGCAGTGCATGGCGAATTCGCCGTGGCTGACGATTACCCCCTTGGGCTTGCCGGTGGAGCCGGAGGTATAGATCAGGTAGGCCTGGTGCTGCGCCAGGTTGTGGTTGTCCAGCGGCGCAGCGCTGTAGGCCGACAGGCTGGCAGTGTCGTCTTCCAGGCTCCAGCACGCCACCCCTGCGGGCAGCTCGCCGAGGCTTTGCAGCAGCGCGCGCTGGCTCAGCAGCAGGCCGATGCGGCTGTCTTCGATCATGTAGCGCAGGCGGTCGAGCGGGTACTCCGGGTCGAGCGGCACGTAGGCACCGCCGGCCTTGAGGATGGCCAGCAAGCCGACCACCATGTGCGACGAGCGCTCCAGCGCCAGGCCCACGCGCACCTGCGGGCCGACCCCACGCTCGCGCAGGGCGCGGGCCAGGCGGTTGGCTTGCTGGTCGAGCTCGGCATAGGTGAGGTGCTGCCCGGCAAAAGTCAGCGCAACGGCGTGCGGGGTGCGCGCCGCCTGGGCGGCGAACAGGCCATGCAAGGTCTGGTCGAGGCCGGGCGCATGCTCGCCTTGCAACTGGCCCGCCAGCACCTGCTGTTCGGCGCGACCCAGCATCGGCAGCTCGCACAGGCGCTGCTGTGGGTCGTCCAGCAGGCCGCCCAGCTGCTGCTGCCAGTGCGCGGCCATGCGCGCGATGCGCGGCTCGTCGAACAGGTCGCGGCTGTACGTCAGGCAGCAGCCCAGGCGGCCGTCAAGGTCGGTCACCTCCAGGTACAGGTCGAACTTGGTGGCGCTGGCATCGTTGACCAGGTAGTCCACCTGCATGCCGGCCAGCGTACGGCTTTGCTGGAAGGCCCAGCGCTGGACGTTGCACATCACCTGGAACAGCGGGTTGTAGGCGCTGCTGCGCGGTGGCTGCAGGGCCTCCACCAGTTGCTCGAACGGCAGGTCCTGGTGCGACTGGCCTTCGATGGCCGCCAGGCGTACCTGCTCCAGCAAGGCATGGGCCGTCATTTGCCCGTCCACCTCGCAGCGCAGCACCTGGGTGTTGAGGAACGCGCCGATCAGGCCTTCGCTTTCCGGGCGTATGCGGTTGGCCACCGGCGCGCCGATGCGCAGGTCATGCTGGCCACTGTAGCGGTGCAGCAAGGCGGCCAGGGTGGCGGTCACGGTCATGAACAGGGTCAGCCCGCGCTGGCGGTTGAAGGCGTGTACGCGGGCGACCAGCGCCGGATCCAGTTCGAAGCGGTACAGCTCGCCACGGTGGCTTTGCACCGGCGGGCGTGGGCGGTCGGCGGGCAACGCCAGCACCGGGTGCTCATCGCCCAGGCGCGCCTGCCAGTAGGCCAGCTGGCGCGCCCCCTCGCCGCTTTCCAGCCATTGCCGTTGCCACACGCTGTAGTCCAGGTACTGCACCGGCAGCGGCGGCAGTGGCGATTCGCGGTCATCGACGAACGCCTCGTACAGCTCGCCCAGTTCGCGGGCAAAGATGTCCATGGCCCAGCCTTCGGTGACGATGTGGTGCAGGGTCAGCACGAAGAAATGCTCGCGCTCTTCGGCCTTGACCAGGCAGGCGCGCAGCAGCGGGCCGCGCTCCAGGTCGAAGGGCTGGTGCGCCTGGTCGTCGGCCAGTTGCCGCAGGCGTTGCTGGCGGGCTTCGGCAGGCAATGCGCTGAAGTCCTGCCAGTCCAGCTGCAGGCGGCCATCTTGTGCCACGCACTGGTACGGCACGCCGTCAATGCTGGGGAAGGTGGTACGCAGGGTTTCATGACGCACCACCAGCGCCTGCAACGCACGCTCGAAGGCTTCCACATGCAGGGTACCGCGCAGGCGTGCCATGCCGCCGACGTTGTACGCCGGGCTGTCCGGCGCCATCTGCCAGAGGAACCACATGCGCTGCTGCGAGTACGACAGCGGCACTGCCTGACGGCGGTCGACGCGGGCGATTTCGCCTTGCAGGTTGCGCTCGCCGGCAGCACGGATACGCGCGATCTCGGCACAGAAGGCGCCCAGCTCGCTGGCCTCGAACAGGGCCTTGAGCGGCAACTCGACATCGCAGGCCTGGCGCGTGCGCGATACGATCTGGGTGGCCAGCAGCGAGTGGCCGCCGAGGGCGAAGAAGTCGTCCTGCAGGCCGACGCGCGGCAGGTTCAGCACTTCGCACCAGATGGCCGCGACCTGCTGCTGCAATGCGCTGTGTGGCGCGACGTGCTCACGCTGCTGCCACACCGGGGCCGGCAGCGCCTTGCGCTCGACCTTGCCGCTGGGGCCCAGCGGCATCTGCGCCAGCGGCACCAGTTGTGCCGGCACCATATAGGCCGGCAACTGCCCGGCCAGCACCGCCAGCAACGCGGCTGGCGGGGCGCTGCCGCAGTAGTAGCCGACCAGTTGCGCGCCGACGGCATCCTGGTGCACCAGCACCAGCGCCTGTTCGACATTGGCTTGCGCCAGCAGGCAGGCCTGGACCTCCTCGGGCTCGACCCGGAAGCCACGCACCTTGACCTGCTGGTCGAGGCGGCCCAGATACTCCAGGGCCTCGGTCTGTACCTGCCAGCGGGCACGGTCGCCGCTGCGGTACAGGCGTTCGCCATGGCCATCGACCCGGGGCACGAAGCGCTCGGCGGTAAGGCCCGGGCGGCCCAGGTAGCCACGCGCCAGGCCGGTACCGCCAAGGTACAGCTCGCCCGGCACGCCGGGGGCAGTGAGCTCAAGTTCGTCGTCCAGCACCCGGCACAGCACGTTGGCCAACGGCCGGCCGATCGGCGAACGCTCACCATCGGTCGCCTGGCAGTGCCAATGGGTGACGTTGATGGCGGTTTCGGTCGGGCCGTAACGGTTGTGCAACTGCGCCTGCGGCAGCACCTGCAGCACCCGGTCACGCAACGCCGCGGGCAGCGCCTCGCCCCCGGAAAACACCCGGCGCAGGCTGGTGCAGGCCTGCGCCAGCGGTTCCTGGATGAAGACCTGCAGCAGAGGCGGCACGAAATGCAGCGTGGTCACGCCATGGGCCTGCACCAACGCGGCGATGCGCTGGGGGTCGCGGTGCTCGCCGGGGCCGGCGAGCACCAGCTTGCAGCCGGTGACCAGCGGCCAGAAGCATTCCCACACCGAAACATCGAAGCTGACCGGCGCCTTCTGCATCAGCACGTCGCTGTCGTTCAGCGCATAAGTGCTCTGCATCCACTGCAGGCGTTCGGCCAACGCCGCGTGGGTGTTGCCTACGCCCTTGGGTCGGCCGGTGGAGCCGGAGGTGTAGATTACGTACGCCAGGTTGTCGCCGTGCAAATGCAGCCCTGGTGCATGGCTGGGCCAGCTGTCCAGGTGCAGCTGGTCGAGGGCGATGGCGCTGACCCCGTCGACCTGCGGCAGCTGGCCCAGCAGGCCGCTGTGGCTCAGCAGCAGGCGGGCACCGCAGTCGGCAAGCATATAGGCCAGGCGCTCGGCCGGGTAATCGACGTCCAGCGGCACATAGGCACCGCCGGCCTTGAGAATCGCCAGCAGGCCGACCAGCAATTGCGGCGAGCGTTCGATGGCAATGGCCACACAGGTATCGGGGCCGACCCCCTTGTCGCGCAGGTAATGGGCCAGGCGGTTGGCTTGCTGGTGCAGCTCGGCATAGTCCAGGCTGCCCCCCTCCCAGACCAGCGCGGTGCGCTGCGGGGTGTTGCGCGCCTGTTCATTGAGCTGCTCGACCAGCAGGCACTGCGGCGCTACGGCCGGTGCCTGGCCCCAACCCAGCAGTTGCCTGCGGCCGGGCTCGTCGAGCAACTGCACCTCGCCAAGGGCCCGCTGCGGCGCAGCGCACACCTGCTCCAGCAGGGCCAGCAGGTGCTCGGCCAGGCGTTTGATGGTAGCGGCTTCGAACAGGCCGGCGGCGTAGTCGAAGGCCAGGCTCAGGCGGCCCTGGTGGTCCTCCTCGCTGTGCAACTGCAAATCGAACTTGGCCTCGCGGCTGTGCCACGGCAACTCCTCGGCCAGCAGGCCCGGCAGGCGGCGCAGGGCCGACAGGTCGCGTTGCTGGTGGTTGAACATGACCTGGAACAGGCCTTGCTCGCGGGCCGCGGGCAAGGCTTCGACCAGTTGCTCGAACGGCAGGTCCTGGTGGGCCTGGGCTTCCAGGGTGGCTTGGCGCACCTGGGCCAGCAACTGGCTGAACGGCAGGCGGCCATCGAGTTGCGCGCGCATCACCTGGGTATTGATGAAGAAGCCGACCAGGCCCTGGGTTTCCAGGCGCGGGCGGTTGGCGTTGGGCACGCCGACGCGGATGTCGGCCTGGCCGCTGTAGCGGTACAGCAGCGCCTGCCAGCCGGCCAGCAAGACCATGAACAGGCTGGCTTGCTGCTCACGCGCCAGGCCCTTGAGTGCCTCGCCGAGGCCGGCCGGCACCTTCACCTGCAACCGCGCTGCCCGGTGGTCACGCTGGCTGGCGCGCGGCTGGTCGGTGCACAAGTCGAGCACTGGCGTTTCCTCGCCCAGGCGCGCCTGCCAGTAGCGCAACTGGCGCTCGGCCTCGCCAGCAGCCAGCCACTGCCGCTGCCAACTACCGTAGTCGGCGTAGCCCAGGGGCAACGGCGCCAGATTGGCCTCCAGGCCCTGGCAGCGGGCAGCGTACAACCTGGCAAATTCATCCAGCAGGATATTCAGTGACCAGCCATCGGCGACGATGTGGTGCAGGGTCACCCACAGCTGATGGTCTTCCTCGCCCAGGCGCGCCAGGGTCACCCGCAGCAGCGGGCCCCGGGTCAGGTCGAAGGGCTGGCAGGCTTCCGCCTCGCGCTGGGCGGCAACCTGTGCGGGTGCCTGGCCTTCGAGGTCCAGGCGGCGCAGTTGGAATGGCGATGACGGCAGGATGCGTTGCAGGGCCTGGCCGTGTTCTTCGCTGAACACGGTGCGCAGTGACTCATGGCGCTGCACCAACGCCTGGAAGGCCGCTTCCAGGGCAGGTTGGTCCAGCTCGCCACGCAGGTGCAGGCCAGCCGGAATGTTGTAGGCCGCCGCCTGCGGCTGCAATTGCCACAGTAGCCACAAGCGGTTTTGCGCCAGCGACTGGGGCAGTGCCCGGCCCCGCTCCAGCGGGGCGATGGCAGTGGCCCGGGTGCCGTCGACAGCGAGCAGCGCTGCCACTGCCTGGCTGTAGTCGGCCAACACGGGCGCCTCGAACAACGTGGCCAGGTTGAGCGTGATGCCCAGCTCATCGGCCAGGCGAGCGGTGGCCTGGGTGGCGGCGATGGAGTTGCCGCCCAGCAGCAGGAAATGGTCGTCTGCCGCCACCGCCTCCACCTCGAGGACGTCGCGCCATACACTGGCGATACGCGCCTGCAACCCCTCAACGCTTGCCGGCCTGGCGTCGGCTACGTCGACACCAGGGAACCGGGCGTAGCAATCCAGGCTGCCATCCTCCATGCGCAAGCGGCAGGCCGAGCGTTGCAGCTTGCCGCTGGAGGTCTTGGGCAACGCACCGGGGTTCAGCAGCAGGACCACCGCCGGGGCCTGGCGGCAGGCGTCAGCGACAACCTGGCGCAGGGTGTTGATCAGGTCGTGGGGCTGGACCGCCTTCTGCACGTTGCGGCTGACTTCCACCGCCACGCCGATGCCCTCCTCGCCCTGGTGCTCGACGGCAAATACTGCCACCCGGCCTTTGCGCAGCACCTCGACTTCGCGTTCGAGGGTTTTTTCCAGGTCCTGCGGGTACAGGTTCTGCCCGCGTACGATCAGCAGGTCCTTCAGGCGTCCGCTGACGAACACTTCGCCGTCACGCAGGAAGCCCAGGTCGCCGGTACGCAACCAGGTCTGGCCGTCCATTTCGACGAAGGTGCGGGCACTGGCTTGCGGGTTGCGCCAGTAGCCCCGGGCGATGCTCGGGCCGCTGGCCCAGATCTCGCCGACCTGGTTGTCGCCCAGCGGCTGCAGGCGTTGCGGGTCGACAATACGCAGCGCATGCCCCGGTTGCGGGTAACCGCAGCTCATCAGCACGCTGCCCTGGCCCGGCTCGGCGCGGTTGGCGGCGAAGGCCTCGGCGTCCAGTTCCAGTGCGGCGATACCCTGGCCCCGGCGGCTACCGCTGACGAACAGGGTCGCTTCGGCCAGGCCGTAGCTGGCGAAGAAGCTCTGCGGGTCGAAGCCGCAGGCACGGAACTTGTCGGCGAAGGTGGCCAGGCTGTCCTGGCGGATCGGCTCGGAGCCGGAATAGGCCACGCGCCAGCGGCTCAGGTCGAGCCCGGCCAGGGCGGCCGCGCTGACCCGCTCGCTGCACAGGCGGTAGGCAAAGTCAGGGCCACCGCTGATGGTGCCGCCGTATTCGCTGATGGCCTGCAACCAGCGCAGCGGCCGGGCCAGGAAGTAGCCCGGCGACATCAGCACGCAGGGCACACCGCTGAAGATCGGCTGCAGCAGGCCGCCGATCAGGCCCATGTCGTGGTACAGCGGCAGCCAGCTGACGATCACGTCGTCGGGGTTGAGATCAATGCCGAAACCGCGGCGGATCAACTCCTCGTTGGCGACCAGGTTGCCATGGCTGACCTGCACGCCCTTGGGCAGCGCGGTGGAGCCGGAGGTGTACTGCAGGAAGGCAATGTCATCCCCCTTCACGGCCGGCTCGCGCCAGTCCGCAGCCAGCGCCGGGTCGAGGCCGTCGACCGCCAGCAGCGCAGGGGCATTGGCCCTGCTCAGCGCCTCCAGGCCCTGCAGGCTACCTTGCAGCGCCGCCACGGTCAGCAGCAGGCGCGGTTCGGCGTCGTCGATGATCGACAGCAGGCGTTGCTGGTGGTGCTGGCGCGCCGACTCCGGCGGGTAGGCAGGCACCGCGATGACGCCCGCATACAGGCAGCCGAAGAACGCCGCCACGTAGTCCGGCCCACTGGGGAACAACAGCACCGCACGCTCACCGAAACCGACCCGCGCCTGCAACGCCGCGGCGATGGTGCGCGCACGTTGGTCCAGTTCGCGGTAGCTGAGCACCGCCTGTTCGCCGGGAGCGTCGGCCAGGAAGCGCAAGGCGATCCGGTCCGGGGTCTGTGCGGCGCGTTGGGCCAGGGCCTGGGCCAGCGAGAGCGGGAGTTCGAAGGCGTCCGTCATGGGGTGTTCCTGCCAGTGTCTGGTGGGGGCGGGCCGGCTGCTGCGTGAACGTCGGCGAGCAGCGTACGGCGGCCGGATGTACACAGGGGAACGTATGGGCAGGGGGAGAAATTAGCGGGGCCTGGCTTGCCAGGGGTGGCGCTCGATCTTCCAGGCGCCACACCTCCCAAGGCATACCACCCGAAACCACAACCCAGTCGTAATAATTACATTTCTCATTTGACAATCATTATCACTATGAATAGGTTGTCGCACGTCGTAGGAAGCTTCCCACATCAGGAAGCGTCCTTTCCCCTCTGTGACAAGGTGATTTCCATGGCGGAACAACTATCCACAAGTAAGTGCGATTCACCATTACTGCAGGCTTTCGTCGACAACCGCAGCATCCTGGTCAAGATTGCCGCACGCATTACCGGCTGCCGCTCGCGCGCCGAAGATGTGGTGCAGGATGCCTTCTTCAGGCTCAGCGCCGCCCCGCAGATCACCTCGTCGTTCAAGGCGCAGTTGAGCTACCTGTTCCAGATCGTGCGCAACCTGGCCATCGACCACTACCGCAAGCAGGCGATGGAGCTGAAGTACTCCGGCAGCGAGGAGGAAGGCCTGAATGTGGTGGTGCAGAATGCCTCGCCCGAGGCCACCCACATCAACCTGGCCGCGCTGGATGACATTGCCGAGGCGTTGAACCAGCTGCCGCAACGCACCCGCTATGCGTTCGAGATGTACCGCCTGCATGGCGTGCCGCAGAAGGACATTGCCAAGGAACTGGGCGTGTCGCCGACGCTGGTCAACTTCATGATCCGCGATGCACTGGTGCACTGCCGCAAGATGGCCGGTCGCCAGGCCTGATGGGCGGTTGCCGAGGGCATGTGGGAGGGGGCTCACCCGCGAACACCGGCGTAGCCGGGGTCAGGCACCGCGTCGCGGCTTCGCGGGAAAACCGCAGCTACCGGGCCGCACCGCCCTCCCCCGGCCCTCAGACCAGTTCACAGCGATCGAAAAACCGCTCCCGGCCAAGAATCATCAATGCCGCCCGTTTGTGCGGGAAGTCGAACTCCTTGTCGCAGTGGAAGCATTGATCGTGCAGGTAGCCGATCATCTTGCCATTGTCGGCGCGCGGCTCGGCCACCACCCGCTGGGTACGCGGGTCGTCGAGAAACAGGTAGTGCACCAGCGCCGATAGCCAGCTGGCCACCTTGTGCGGCCCGCGATGGTGCTGCTCGCCCACCAGCATGTGGATCCCCCGGTCGTAGTCATCGGCCGGGTAGAACGGTGCGATGCGGTCCTCCTTGGCCCAGTAGGCCTCGAAGTAGGCAAACGGCTCATCATCGAAGCAGCCGATCAGCGGCAGGGTATGCGGGTCGGCCTGGAGTTTGCCGAGGTACTCGCGGTGCTGCGCCAGGGTGCCAGCCTCCTGCCAGAACGCTTCCACCCGCGGGTTGTTCTGCCAGCGGTTGAAGCGCTCCAGGTCTGTCTCGATCTCCAGCGTACGCAGCGACACCCAGCTACCCAGGCGCGCATCGAAACGCCGGTACACTTCGCCGCGCGGCTTGGGTGCGCGGCGCGGGTGACGCTTGCCGTTGCTGAGCTGCATCTGCTGTGGATACGCCGCATGGCCCGACTCGCCCAGCCAGGGCTGTGGCAACTGCCAGAACAGCGCCCGCTCGCACAGGTACTGGCCTGGTTGCTCAGCGTTCAGCAGCAGGCCACTGAGCAACGCCTGCGCCGGCACCTCCGGCAAGTGCCAGACCAGACGCTGGCAAGCGCTGTCGCGGGACAACAACCAGTAGCAGGCGGCCCACAAGGCCTGGCAGGGGCGCTCGGGGCACAGGCGCTCGAGGTGGAGGTGCAAGCTGGCACCCGCCTCCAGGCGCAACTGGATCAACGGGCGGCCTTCGAGGGACAGGCTCAGCCAGTGGTCGCCCTCCTCGGCACTGAGGCTGCGCCAGCGCGGCGCTGACAGGGGCTGCGAAGCAACATCGAACGGCATGGGCTTGGCTCACGGCAATGAAGAAAAAGGCTCACTGCTGAAAACGTTGCCGCCTGGCAGGAATTTAGTTTTGTGTCGGCACCACCGCAATGCGGTAGGGCTCGAAGATGCGCGCCAGCGCGCCGCTGTCACGCAGGCCGCGCAGCAGCGCCGCGAATGCTTGTTCATCGATCGGCGCACCAGGGCGCAGCAAGGCGTAGTGGTGGTAAAGCTGATCAATGCGCTGCGAGGGCACCAGTTGCTCGCGGCTGGCCGGGTTGCGCGCGAGGAAATCACTGAAGTAGGAACGCGTGACCAGGGCAATGTCGGCACGCCCGGCTTGCACCATGAGCAGGTTGCTGTCGTGGGAATAGGTCAGGGTCGCGTTGTAGGTCTTGCGCAGATACTCCGGGTCCGAATTGAAGCCGGCGAACGCATAGTGATAGCCATTGAACAGTGCCAGACGCTTGCCGCTCAGGTTGTCGAAGTAATGCGGATCACGGCCGTTGACCTGACGGGCGACGAATACCTCGGCATCTTCCAGGCCCATGTCCACGGTCCGATGGGCAATCTGCTGCCAGCCCCATTCCGGGTTCTCGAAAATGGCCATGTCGGTGCGGCCTTGCTGGAAATCCCCAAAACGCCGCTGGATGGAAGTGGGCACCAGGATGAAACGGTACTGTTGCTGCGCACGGTTCAGCGCATCGACCAGCTGCGGCAGCAGGCCCGTGTCGGCACCCTTCTCGGGGCGCACCGTATAGGGCGGGAAGTGTGCCGCGCCGACCTTGACCTCGATGGCGTCAACCGCCCAGGCAGGCGCCACCAGCCAGGACAGGGCCAGCAACAACAGGGTAGACAAGGCCTTGCGGCCTGACGTTGGAATCAAGACGGACACTCATACGGTTCATGCCTGGGTGCGCTTAAGCTAGGCGTTTTCCCGGTCGGACACAACTGCCGGTTGCGCTGCCCTCGTGCCAAACCCGGGGGCAGATTGCCAGTGGTGCCGGATGCCCACAGATTGGCTACGCTCTAGCAGGATCTGCAAGGGAGCCTGGTATGGGCCAGTGGTTGGTGATCGACCTGGAAGCCACCACCGACAAGGGTGGGTGGCCGGTCACAGAGATGGAAGTCATTGAAATTGGCGCAAGCCTGGTTACCCGCGAAGGCCGTGAGGTCGACCACTTCCAGTGCTTCGTCAAGCCCCGGCGTCGGCCGCAGTTGACCCCGTTCTGCCGCGAACTGACCCACATCAGCCAGGCCGAGGTAGACAGTGCAGCCCCCTTCCACGAGGTGTGGGCAAGCTTCGAGCGTTGGCTCGGGCACCACCGTGGGCAGCTTCAGGCCTGGGTCAGCTGGGGTGACTACGACCGCCAGCAGTTGCATCAGGAATGGCAGTTGCACGGGCTGGACAGCCTGCTGCGGACCCTGCCGCACATCAACCTCAAGCAACGCTTCGCCAAGGCCCGCCACCTGCAGCGCCCAACCGGCCTGAACGGTGCCCTGCAACTGGCCGGCATGCACTTTTGCGGGCAGCAGCACCGGGCTCTGGAAGATGCACGCAATACTGCACGGCTGCTGCCCCTGACCCTGCCTGCCAACGGCACCTGAAAGCAGATGACGGGGCCTGAGGGCTTGGGCATACTGGCCAGCCCTTTTCCATCCCCTTTTCAGGAGTCGCCCATGTTCAAGGTCAACGAGTACTTCAACGGCACCGTCAAGTCGATCGCTTTTGCCGGCGAAGAAGGCCCGGCCACTGTCGGTGTGATGGCCCCGGGCGAATACGAGTTCGGTACTACCAAGCGCGAGATCATGCACGTGGTGTCGGGTGCCCTGATCGTGAAGCTGCCAGGCAGTGACAACTGGGAAACCTTCAAAGCCGGCGACAAATTCAACGTGCCGGCCGACAGCAAGTTCCAGCTGCAGGTGAAGGTGGATACCGCTTACCTGTGCGAGTACCGCGACTAAGCGGTAGCCTGACCCGGCCTCTTCGCGGGCTTGCCCGCTCCCACAGGTTCACTACAAGCTTGCGGGCCTGTGCAGTACCTGTGGGAGCGGGCAAGCCCGCGAAGAATCCAGCACTAATCCTTCAGGAATGCCGCAACCTTCTCAGCCGCCGCCTGCAA
>Ga0209370_1000672_pt1 | contig 39596 bp, 36 predicted proteins | sample AgamicAtPrz_FD_187164 | JGI IMG/M metagenome (GOLD analysis project Ga0209370, IMG submission 187164) | Agave microbial communities from Guanajuato, Mexico - At.P.rz (SPAdes) (version 2) | ecosystem: Host-associated > Plants > Phyllosphere > Phylloplane/Leaf | place: Guanajuato, Mexico...
AATCTCCAACATCCGCGAAATGCTGCCAGTGCTGGAAGCCGTTGCGAAAGCAGGCAAGCCGCTGGTTATCATCGCTGAAGACGTTGAAGGCGAAGCGCTGGCGACCCTGGTGGTTAACACCATGCGTGGCATCGTGAAAGTTGCCGCTGTTAAAGCACCTGGCTTCGGCGATCGCCGTAAAGCGATGCTGCAGGATATCGCTACCCTGACCGGCGGTACCGTGATCTCTGAAGAGATCGGTATGGAGCTGGAAAAAGCTACTCTGGAAGATCTGGGCCAGGCGAAACGCGTTGTCATCAACAAAGACACCACCACCATCATCGATGGCGTGGGTGAAGAAGACGCAATTCAGGGCCGTGTATCTCAGATCCGTAAGCAGATCGAAGAAGCAACTTCTGACTACGACCGTGAAAAACTGCAGGAGCGCGTAGCGAAACTGGCAGGCGGCGTTGCGGTAATCAAAGTTGGTGCTGCGACCGAAGTTGAAATGAAAGAGAAAAAAGCACGCGTTGACGACGCCCTGCACGCGACCCGTGCTGCGGTAGAAGAAGGCGTGGTAGCCGGTGGTGGCGTGGCGCTGGTTCGCGTAGCGGCTAAACTGTCTGGCCTGACCGGTCACAACGAAGATCAGAACGTGGGTATCAAAGTTGCGCTGCGCGCAATGGAAGCCCCGCTGCGTCAGATCGTTTCCAACGCCGGTGAAGAGCCTTCCGTTGTGACTAACAACGTGAAAGCGGGCGAAGGTAACTACGGTTACAACGCTGCAACCGAAGAGTACGGCAACATGATCGACTTCGGTATCCTGGACCCAACTAAAGTGACCCGTTCTGCACTGCAGTACGCGGCATCCGTTGCTGGTCTGATGATCACCACCGAGTGCATGGTGACCGACCTGCCGAAAGGCGACGCGCCTGACTTAGGTGCTGCTGGTGGTATGGGCGGCATGGGTGGTATGGGCGGCATGATGTAATCATGTTGTTCTGCACCTCGCAGAAATAAAGAAACCCTCAGGCAGAAATGCCTGGGGGTTTTTCTTTTGGTCATCTTTTTAGTATAAGGTTTACACACGGGCAGCGACTGCCTGGCTTATTAAAACGAGGAATAACATGCGCGTAAAAATCTGGGCAGGGATTGTAGGAGCAGCGCTGCTGCTGGCAGGTTGCACTTCCGGTAATGAGCTGTCTGCCGGTGGGCAGAGCGTTCGCTTTGTCGAAGATAAGCCGGGAAGCGAATGTCAGCTGGTAGGCACGGCAACCGGTAAACAGAGCAACTGGCTGTCTGGCCAGCATGGAGAAGAGGGCGGCTCGATGCGCGGTGCAGCAAACGCGCTCCGCAACCAGGCGGCTGCGATGGGCGGTAACGTGATTTATGGTGTAAGTAGCCCGACGCAGGGAATGTTATCGAGCTTTGTACCGACGGCCAGCGAAATGCAGGGCCAGGTTTATAAATGCCCGAATTGATGCGACAAGGTATTCCTCTTTTGTCGAGAGGAATACCGGTTTCATAAGATGAATTGAACGCTGAGGGAACGGTATTACCGATCGAGGGATTCTGTTGTCTCTACGCAAAAATTATGTAGTGCTCTGAGACATTCATCCTTTGTTAATATATGTCCCGCTGGAGCGGGTATGACGCGGGTAAAGGTCTTACAGAGCGTATATTTCTCCTGCAAGGATTTATTTGTCGGGCTCATCAAGGCGATAAATTTCAAAATACTCTCTGTTTCGGCAGTCTCTGGCTCGCCGTTGATTTTGACAATATTGCCCGCCAGGATCTGTTTACCCTTTTCTGTTTCAAAACAATAGAGCACAGCGAGAGACTGATAAAAAAGATGCTGTTTCCATTGTTCATTCTTAAATTCATTATATTTCAGATTATTGATGTCGGATAAATTCACATCATAGAGCAACATAAAACTCATAAAGGTTGCGAGCGTTTTAAGTGCTTCTTCATCTTTAACGAACTCAATGGCTTTTCTCACCGCCAGTATAATAAATTCTGCCTGAGAATCATCTATCTCCAGAGTAACAACATGTTCGTTGTGCAGACAGGCGATCAGAGAAAAGCGTTCTTCTCCCAACTTAGGTGCAATAGAGGTCACAAGAAACCCGGCATCCGGTTGCGTGACTTCAGCCTGAGTAATCGCAGGAATATTGCGCGTTAACGCTTCATTCTCGGCAATTAATTTTGTTTTATACTCTTCGCCAAGCTTGGCTAGACGCTGGCTGGCTTTGAGCGTGCTGTGTCGGAGAATAGTGAGAAAATCGATTAACGTCGAGATCTGCATAAAAAATAAACGCTCACGTTTGTTTTCATCGCGGATCTTAAACGCCATCATAAAAAAGCGGTTATTCTGCAAAATAGGGGCTGTGTTAATTCCTTTAATCGCCATAATAGTCTTCCTTATTAAGTGATTCAGTCGCGGTAGTTTGACAGATCGATGACGCGGTCAGCAGATGCAATGGTCGAAGGACGGTGCGCAACGATAACTCGCGTAATGCTTAAATTTGAAATTGCCTGGTTGATATGTGATTCATTATTTATATCAAGATGGCTTGTAGCTTCATCCATAAACAGAATGCTGGGTTTACGATAAAGCGCACGTGCTATCAATAAACGTTGCTTTTGCCCACCGGAAATACCCAAACCTAATTCTCCAACCAGCGTTTCATAGCCCATCGGCATTTTCATAATTTCATCATGAATATTACTGTTACGGGCACATTGCTCTACAAACTCCTGGTCAATATTTTCTCCAAAACAGCTAATATTTTCTGCAATTGATCCCGAAAACAGGCGATCTTCCTGAAGCACGCATGCCGTACTAAGACGATAGTTATTTAAGCCAATTTTATTTATGTCTAAATTATTGGCAAAAACGTCGCCGGTCGTAGGCGCCAGCAGGCCGCACATTACTTTTAGCAGCGTTGTCTTACCTACCCCTGAAGGGCCAACCAGAGCGATGGATTCACCAGGTGCGATAGTCAGATTCAAATTTTTAAAAATTGGCTGTGAAAAGGGATCGTACTGATAGCTAAGGTTTTTTATCTGAAGCTCAACAGCACTGTTCTCTTCAAAAATACGCCGTACAGGCATCTCAGCTTCAGGTTCAGTAAAGACGATTTCAGACAGCCTTTCATTATGTAATGACAGCATTCTAACCTGCATGAAAAGGTCAAGCAGGCTTGATGCGCGCTGGGAGAACTGTCCGCGATAAGCATTGAATGCCATAAACATACCCAGCGTCATATTATTATCGATAACCATAACGGCGCCCAGCCACAGGATCACTACCTGATCTAATGAGGAGATAAAGGTATTGATGCCGCTGAACATCATATCGAAGCGAGTTTGTTTAATGCCTGCGTTGCATGCATCGATATTAATGTTTAACCAGTGCTTTGAACGGATATCTTTTAAATTAAGCGCCTTAATCGTAGCGATGCCGTACAACGTCTCCATAAAATGTGAGCTTGAACGTGCACCTTTGATAACCTGCTCTTCCGACACGCGACGATAGAACCGATACGTAGCCAAACGCATTATGGCGTAACATGCCGTAAAGCCTACTACCACCCAGACCAGCCAGCCACCATAGAGCGTAAGCATAACCAGCAAACCTACAGTCATGATTGAATCAATAAGTCCTGTAACAATGCTGTTTGTAAAGGTAGAGCGAATAGTATCTAAAGAAGTAAATCGTGATTGTATATCGCCTAAATGCCTTTTTTCAAAAAAGGACAAAGGCAAACCGGCCAGGTGATCAAATAATGTTGTTTTCCACTGAATGTTAGTTAGCGTATTAAGGGTAAGCGATGTCCATGCACGTAACATACTAATAAAAGCACGGAATAAGGTAAATGAAACCAACCCTATACATATCACGGCAAGCAAGCTTTGATCGTGCGCCATAATAACATGGTCAGTGACAAGCTGAGTACCAATAGGTAATAACAGGCCTATGGCTTCAATGACAACTGAAAAGGCGAAGATTTTGATTAAAGTACTCTTTAAACCAACAATGTTACGCATCAGGTCTAAAAGACTTAAGCGCGTTTTCGCTTTTTCTTGTTTAAAGTTTTTATCAGGCCAGAGTTCAAAGGCGACACCGGTGAAATAATTAGACATCTCCTGCAGGCCAATAATGCGCTTACCGAGAGCCGGGTCGTGAACAATAAAGCTTGATTTGCGTACTTTTGTTAAAACGACGTAGTGATTCATGCCCCAGTGAATAACACAAGGCAATTTCAGCTGATTTAGCTCATCAAGATCCAAAGCAAGCGCACGGCTTTTTAACCCGGCACGTTCAGCGATGTGACTCAACGATAAAAGCGTTACGCCCTGGGCCGAGCTACCAAAGCGCTCACGAAACGTAAACAGGTCGACATTTAAGCCGTAATGACCTGCCACCATAGCCAGACATGCTACACCACATTCCGAAGCCTCAGATTGCAAAATGACAGGTGTTTTTCTCCGCAACGAGAAATTCAGCTTATCAGTAATATATTTAAATAAATCTTTATTCATTGATCGGTCCAATAACACTCTGAGTTATTTTGTACAATGGTGTAAACATCCACATATAAAGCGGCCGCTCTTCAAGGAAGACAATAGCCCGGGCTTTTAAGCCATTCGATAATTCAAGTTTCTTTCTATTATAGAAAAATGATTTATCTTTTATTTTTATAATGGCCTTGTAAAGAGCGAGCTCTTGCTGATTCCCACCTGTTGAGACGTTTGTATATTCTGACATCTCCTGACGGGAGGCCGGTATAGAGGAGATCGACAGAACCTTTCCAGGGAACTGGCCAAATTTATCTGAAGGAAACGCATCATATCGTATATTTACGGTATCCCCAGGCTTGACATAAGGGATACTATTATTGGGTAACCATAAGACAAGGAAATATTCAATATTGCCTGTTGGCTTAATCTGGACGAGGCTGCTCCCTTTATCAACCATCTGCCCGACGGTGACAGAAACGGATTCTATCTTACCGGCTCTGGTCGCTTTAATGACCACATTACCGTTAGCATTTGATTCAACAACTTGATTCTTATAGTCGTTTATCTGATTCTTTTGAGTTGAAATTTGGTTGTCAAAATCAGAAGCCTTTACGACCAGATCGCTTTTAAGCTGCGTTAACTGCGATTCAAGCTGCATTTTTTGGCTAATAAGTGACTGATAAGTACCTTGCTGTTGGAAATAAAGGGAGTGCTGATAGTTATATTGATCTTTAGTTATCAGGCCTTGTTTCAGGTATGAGTCATAGCTTGAAAGGTTCGCTTTCATCTTTGCGAGACCAGCACTGGCATTACCCAACATAACTTTAGTTTCTTTTAACGAATCTGAATACTGTTTAACCTGAGTTTCAAGCGCTTCGAGGGTTTCAGTCTTATTGCTCGAAATTTTGGCAATGATCTCCTCCGCGTTAGTGATTTTCTCAGAAATAGCAGCATTCATGGCATCCGTTACGTTACCTGTTACGGTTGAACGCGAAACGTCAAGTTCATAAAGAGGTGTACCTTTTTCAACCAGATCGCCAATTTCAACATGCTTTTTGACTACAAAACCTTGTTGCGGTGAAAATACGTTGACTGAATGAGGTAGCGTTATAACCTCTCCGCTGACGTCTATACGCTGGGTATAGCTGCAAAATATCAAGGTTAATATCAGGATGAGTAAAAAAATAAGCGATAACAGGCTAATTATCCAGGAAGGCATGCCAGCCAGGAGTAATGCTTTTCCCTTCCAGTGGTTTTTTTTATACTCTATCGCTTCCTTGCGAAATAATTTATTCATCATAGTTATATAGGTGGTTGAGGAAATGTAAGTGGTTCTGGTTTGGAAAAACAGAGATCAAATATTTACTCTTGCCATTAACCACAATTAATTTGTTGCAAATTAAAAATATATTTAGTTAATATTAAATGCTACTTAGGCTATATAGTGTCCATGATAAGGACTATATGTCGGCTTCATATCAACAAAGATTAATATAGATGAAGTTAATCTACTATATATCCGCTCATTACGGGGCACTAACCAATAATTATGTTTATATACTACAGTAAAAAAGTAATTATCAACGTTAAGGCTTATCTTAGGTACTGGAGGGGGTGCAATTCAGAAAAATGCCTGCATTTTAATGTGGCTAAATTAGGGATATAATAATCTTAATTTGATTCATGATAAAAGTTAAGTTTGCAGATATAGTTATCATGAGTAAGCTTATAGAATTTTTTTAAATACGACGAACAGAATACTGATTTAAAATTCGATTTCCTGAACGTCGTATCAACTTTAATATTTAAGAAAGCGCCAGCGCGTTTCTAGATGACTTAGGCAACCCAGCTACCGCTTGTGAAGTCATTAACTACGCGCTCATACATTGATTGTGCAGCGCTCATACCGTGATACGCACCGTTCAATGCGCCGAAAATACCGCCCAGAAGAACGCCAGCGCCCCAGCCAACGATGGTGCCGAAGACACCAACACCCAGCATACCACCGCCGCTTGAACCAGCATAGTAACCACCAATAACGCTGCCCCATGCTGCAGTAGCTGCGGCATTGAAAACGGTTCCCAGCGCAATATCAGCGATACCTTCAATGATACCCTGGGAACCGTTTAACATTTCCATCAGCCCGGCTCCGGAGACTTGTTCCATTTCAAATGCATTAATTTCTTTCATTTTAATATCCATATATATGAATTGATGATGTTTAGAACTATATTTAGCGAGCGTATTCGTTTTTGCAAACAAGCTTCAACTTTATATGTCTTAACAATTTAAAAATATTGAATAAGCTATAGTATTGCTAATACAGATGTTTGTGGATCAGCACACCATTACATTAGCTCTCAAATAATATTAAATTACGCTACCCAGGTACCGTTAGAGAAGGAGTCAAGGGCTTTAGCTACGAAGTCATCCACAGCGCCCACGCCATTGTATACACCATTAATACCGCCTACGATGCCGCCCAGAACGATCCCTGCAAAGAAACCTACTACGGTACCGACCATGCCAACACCTAACACGCCGCCGCCGCTTGAACCAGCGTAATAACCACCAATTACGCTACCAAAAGCAACAGTTGCTGCTACACCCAGAACACCACCCAGAACGGCGTCAACAGCGCCTTCAATAATACCCTGGGAACCATTCAGGATATTTACCAGGCCAGCGCCTGATACATGTTCCATTTCGAGAGTTGAGATAACTTTCATGATTTTTTCCTTTAATATAGATAGTAGAAGAGTTAGTTATTTATGAGTTACTATTTCCAGGGCTCAATAAATAACATAACGGTGCTTATATTACTCGATGGGTTTAATAAAACAAGTTACAAACTAACTTAATAGCTAATATATTTTGCGTTTAGGATTTTTTCCAGATTATATTTAGTTTCTTTAAATGTGCTTATGAGTATTTATTAAATGTAATAATGATAATTAAGAATGTAAATGAACGCTTTGGAATCTATTATATAGTTTCAATTGGAGTTGAAGGGAATATCTATAATATATATACAGCATAATGTTATAAAGGCGATTTATATCGCCTTTATAAATAAGCAAAATGAGAATCAATTAGTATTGGTTAATGGTAAATGTCATGGCTGCATTAGCAGGGCCAGACGTCACTGTTGATGAAGTTTTTTTATATCGCGCGATAAGGGGTATAGTTATCAGGGTTTCTTTCTGCGTATGGTATTCCACCTCATTTGAAAACTTAAGAGGTGTTTGATCGCTTTTATTCAGTACTTCTATAGCTACGCCTTGTGCAGCCCCCGTAACGCTACTATCAATATTTAATATACCATCGCCCGTACTTCCTGTCGTTGGTTCAAAAGAAACATAGACGGGAGAATCATCCGGATCGCATTTAATTGAGATAGAAAATTCTTTTGGTTGTCCTGTGGTACCTATCGCACCAAAAGCGTTTTTGGACGTTGACGGCATAGTAACCACTTGATTGCGTTTGTTCGGTTCCACAATACAACTTTTTTTCTTCCAGGTTATATTTGCCTGTAAAGCCACCGTTGCTGCAATTTTTTTATCAAGCGTGTACTCGGCAACAACCCCTTTAAGGGTTGTCCCGTTACTTATAGGCCCTGTTTTGATAAAGTAAACCGTAGTTCTTCCTGATGTTTCCCATGGCATGAGATCCTGATAACGAATATTCGTAGACCATGGAACCATGTTAGTACGTTTTTGTAGATCTGAAATCTGGATCCCGATACCAGGCACACCCGAACTATAAATCTGCCCTTTATCATTACTACCTACCACTGTCGTAAAAGGGCTTGTCATTTGTGAAGCATACTTACCAGATTTGGTGTTCAAAAGGCACATAGCTTTTGTGCCTAATGTAGGAACGTCTGCCGTTGCCAGGGTATCACCTGTCTCTGCATCAGGATCGATAAAAATGACCGACTTTGTAATTTGATAATCTTTTCTATAGATAGTACAGCCATCAGCTGCATAAGCTTGCACGTTATAAAGAGCGAAGATTATTCCTCCGCTCAGGATAATATTTTTTTTGAACATATTTCTTTCCTTTTAACGGCAAGTGGTTTCTGTTTGTGTAATGCCCTGGATGGCATTGGTAGCATTAAGTTTATAAGGCGCCTTACACTGCTCCTGCGCCTTTTTGCCCCATTGCACCTGCAGCACACCACTTTCATCTAACCCAGACATAAACACCTGGCCATCATCACTCACTATACCGCTAGAGGATTTACCGGTAGTTTTTGACAGATAGGTCACCGTGGCGCCAAATGGGATTTTTTTACCCATCGGATCCATCAACGTGAGGATAGCTCTGATACCGACATTGGCATCGAACTCAGCCCTGGTTATAGAGCCTCTTGTAGGAACCACACTTGCCGTTGCTACTTCAATTTCAACGTCTTCAGGCATTGTTTCCGTATCCAGTGATATATCGTTACGGCGATAAAGCGATACATCAGGCACTATGGTATAACCCCTTGCATCTGTAATGACGCCAACGTCGTTTGTTACTCGGGTATCTGCTACCCCTGGTGCTTTAACGAGAATGGCGCTATCACTAAATGACTGCCCGAAGGTGAGACCATCACTATGGAGAATCATACTGCCAGAAGCCCCATAATTAAGATGCTGCCATGAGTTGTCATAGTCGTAGTTACCATATATTTCACCATAGGTACCTTTATAATCCAGGCCTGCATTACCGCTGGCATAATCCCGATTATCGTAACCCTGTTGAACGTTCCAGCTCAGGTTTTCTCCTTCCAGCGCCGTTCCGGATATACCTACAGTATTGGCAGTCGAGCCTGGAGAAGCAGAAGTCATACCATAATTGAGCCATGTATTACTCATGAATGCTGTAAATGGTACGGTGACATTCAATGAGAAAATTTTCTCATTTTCATGCCTTCTGTCAGAACCGGTATATTTAACTGAAGAACGGTTATAAGCATAATTCAGCGTATAGCTAGCTCCTTTCCAGCTGTTGCTATAACTTATGTTCGCTGAAGTTGTCTGGCGCTTTTGGTTCCAGTAGTCTTCAATGACACCACCAATATTAATATATCCCCAGCCGTCGGGTAAATTCTGGCTGATAGTAAGTTCTGAACGATTCTTCAATCTATCTATTGCGCCAAATGAATACCCATTTCCATAGGTGTCAAGGGTATCATTAAGCGTAAGATAGCCGCTGGTCGAATAACGGTAGCCTGCAATAGAAACATTTGTTCCCGTTGTGCTAAGATTTTTGCTGTAACGGAAACGTAAGGATTGGCCAGAGATATCCTCTCTATTATTTGGTGATGACCATGCCTGGGTGATATCAAATGAAACCGCACCGATATCCCCAAGGTTTTTACCTATCCCTGCTGTAATAGATTGGTATTTCGATGAAGCCTGGAAACCACCATATAAAGTAGTGCTCAACGGAAGACCGTAGCTTGCGGTAGCCTGAGTAAATGGTGTTTCATCTACGTCACTGTCTGCAGGGCGATAAACGCCTGATGTCACGCTATATTTTAAGCTTCCTTCGCGGCGTAACACTGGTAAAGAGGCGTATGGCACCACGAATTGTTGTTTGCTACCGTCAGATTCTTCGACGATAACGTCAAGGTCACCGCTTCCCCCAGTTGAATAGAGATCGGAGATTTCGAATGCCCCTGGCGGTACAAATGACTGATAAATGATGTAATCATTTTGTTTGATTATCACCTTGGCATTTGTTTTAGCTATGCCACGCACTACCGGCGCGTATCCCTGTATACTTTCTGGATCCATGCTATCATCAGTGGCAAGCTGAACGCCTTTAAAAGGTACGCTATCAAAAATGTCCGATGGGCTGAACTTTTCACCAATAGTTAATACGCTTTTAAACGGAATTATTGTACGCTCGGCATAAGTATAAATACTATCCCACTTATCATCGTTGCTGCCGGATGATTTGTTCCATGTTGTATAATTACGCAGACGCCATGCGCCTATGTTTAGCCCTGGCAGCAGGTTAAGGCTATAGGATTCGTTATCATCATTATCGTCTCGCGCATACCCTTTACTGCCATAAGCACGGTAGTTTAAGAAAAGGCTATTAATACCATTATCATATTCAGCCGGATCAACAAAGCCACGAACTGATGCAACTAATGCAGCCTGTGGGAGGCTTATTTTTAGCTGTTGTAAGTTAAAATTAAATTTTGAACTGGCTTCCGGGATCTGCTTTAAGTCTACGCAGCCATTTTCATCGGCGATTAGATTTTTAATTGCCTTTGTACGAACGCCATAGCTATTAAGCTTTTCTTGTGTAAAGCAAGGAATAAGTTCACTTTTGTTATTTTTTGAGAGCTTAAATTCAATGTCTGCTGTTTCGATAAAGGCATTGTTAATATAGACATCAACTTTGTATTTGCCAGGTGCTTGTGAGTTACTATACTCATACGCCGAAAGATCGATTCGGTTACCTGCGGCTGACAAGTCGTTCAAAAACGCGGGGTTAAACACCTCACGTGCTCTTACTTCTGAAGACATTCCGCAAATGTTTAAGCTTACAAGTATTGTTAGACAAGACTTTAACTTGAATTTTTTAGAAACCATATTAACAATCCCTGTCAGATGAATATTTGAATTACTAATATTTGTTATTTTGTTTTTATAACGTTATTGTATGGGTCTTACCTTTACCACCATAATCGTTTATCACACTCCATTCCAGAGTCCCACTTTTATTGATTCTGGAGGGTAACTCCCAGGAGGTTTTTGAGTTAGGTGCTAAATAGTTTTGTTCTGCCATGGGTATGGCTTTGCCGTTTAACGTAATCTGCGTCAGGTTAAGGTAATAAGACGATGGGTTAGTTGCGGTAATAGTATTACCTGTTATTACCCAGCTTATTTTGTCTGCAAAATCTTCAGGTACGTTATTAGCCAGCGCCTTAGGCCGGTAAATAAGCTTCATTTTTGTTCTTACGGCTATTTGTAACGTGTTTCTGCCTTCTTCACTGCTGGATGATGGGATCGATGTAATATTCAGGAAGAACAGCGTCTCCTTGTCCGAAGGCAAGGGCTTATTAGTTTTAAAAATGCGCACCACATTTTGCTGGTTACCGTCCATTCTGAATAATGGTGGGGTTACCATAAAATATGATCCAGACAGGGAATTTGTATTTTCAATCCAGGATTTTATCAGATACGGCGAAGCATCTTTATTATTTACAGTGACAGATGTTTCTTTCTTGCCTTCGGTGTAAATAACACGCGTTGCGCCTATTTGAGTTCCTGCATAACTTGTGCAGGCAGTCAAAGCTAAAAGAATTACCGTTTTTGATATAATTTGTTTAAGCATGATTCACCTGGAAAATTGAAAATATTCGCTCCTGGTTAAGGAGCGAATAAATTTTATAGCTTATTAATCGAGTAATTAATAAGAAACGAGCATAGTTGCAGTTGCGTTTGCAGTACCTTCTTTAATAGTACTTTCAACCTGCACATAGTTAGCTTTGAAATCAACATCAGCACTGCCAGCAGTCAGGGTAATTGCCTGAGACTTGGTGCCTAATTTCATATGATTACCTGCGCCATCAAACAGTTTGATCGCAACGCCGGAAGCCACGCCAGTAGAGCCGTAGCCAGTCAGGTTCAGATAATCGCTGTTACCCTTATAGTATTCGCCATCAAATGCTACATATGCTGCAGTTTTAGTGGTCGGGCAGCCGCTCAGAGAAACGTCGATGGAGGCCAGGCCATCAGCACCGCCAGCAGTTGAACCTACGCCGGAGAAGTTGCTTTTTGGCACGTTACCGAGAATCACGTTACCCGCACTGGAGCCTGAATTCTGGATGTCTACAGTACAGCTACCATCAGTAATGGCACCCTGGAACTGAACAGTACCATCAGCTGCCTGTGCATTCAGGGCGAACAGAGAACCAGCGGTCATTAATGCTGCAATGATATTTTTTTTCATTTCATAAATCCATATTTAAAATGTACATCGTCCTTAAATAGTTCCTAAACTTCTTTTCGATTAGAGGTTAAGTGAATCTGTATAATTAATTCAGCGTAACTAATGTCAGGCTTTTATTAATACAGCCTCTTGTCGAACTCTAAGAAACTATCCAACTAGTTTTGGTTACTCGCCACGAGGACTTAATAGTCGAATCCAGTGTGGAGCGCATGCAATGTAATGCAGTCTTACAAAGCATGCATGTGAATTCTTTCTAAATGATTAAATCAACTTTCATGCAGACCCCTTACATAGACTCTATTCACTATTAATTTTAAGAAAAAGGAGGCTTTAAAGGGGGCAGGGCAACGTGTTATTGTTTTCAGACTTTATGGATGAAGCAAAGTATGTGAAGTTTGAAATCATTTGTCTGTCAGATAAGTATGCTGGCGATGTTTGATTTTTGAAGCGTTAGCTTGAATGACTTCATGTTTTATTATGACTGCCACTAATGGAGAGTGATTATGATATTTAATAAAGTTATGATTAATGGAGAGGTTATTTTTGATATAAATTCTAATGAGCTTTACTCACGGACTGACAGGCGAGAAACAGTCACCCTTAACGCACCAACTGCCCGTTGCCTGAAGCTTCTTTTAGAGAGTAAAGGGAAAATTATATCCAGAGATGAATTCTTATCTGAAGTCTGGAACGCGAGAGGGATTGTGGTATCGCAGAATACCTTTTATCAAAATATCTCTTTATTGCGCAAATCTCTTGAAAAAGCGGGTTTGGCTAAAAACATCATCATCACGGTAAGGCACAGAGGTTTTGCTCTTGCCTCAGATACCGATATCATAGAATGTCCGGATCAGGAAGTAGTACTTCATAATCCGCAGTTAGGCGATAAATTTAATACATCTATTAATGAATCGAATATTGATATCCAGGATGACACAAAATTAATAAGCCACAATGTTAAGCTTAAAACTATTGGTTCATTTAATATATCCAAATCGCTTTTATTGCTTCTTGTTGTTATGTTGATCGCTAATGTTATTTTATTAATATTTAACTTTCTTTTTTGATTTTCTACATTATTTTATTAGCCATTAGTATGTTGATGTAGTCAAATTGATATCTATAAATATCTTTTATTCCGTCGATAGACAGACTGCCAGGGTAACCCTGGCAATTGAATGCCATTAATGTTGCTTCAAACCTAAATCAAGCGGCGTTTTACTGGGTTCTCCACCTATCTCACGCGCCAGTTTCGGCACCATATAACCCGACACCAGGGTTAGCAATTCACGCATAATTGCCCGCGCTTCCCGATCCTCGACCATAAAATGCGCCGCGCCCTGTACCCTGTCCAGCACGTGGATGTAGTAAGGCATTACGCCGGCATCAAACAGGGCATTGCTTAACTGCGCCAGCGTTTGGGCATTATCATTCACCCCGCGTAACAGAACGCTCTGGTTCAGCAGCGTGACTCCCGCTGCGCGCAGGCGGGCCATTGCCTGACGGAAGGACTCATCCACTTCATTAGCGTGATTGATATGGTTTACCAGCAGGATTTGCAGCGACGAACGTGCCAGCCGACTGGTCAGCTCATCGGTAATGCGCGCCGGGATTACGATGGGTAAACGGCTATGAATGCGTAACCGCTTAATGTGCGGAATAGCTTCCAGCTGGGCGATCAGCCAGTCCAGCTCGCGATCTTTTGCCATCAAAGGATCGCCGCCAGAAAAAATGATCTCATCCAGCTCTGGATGGGACTGAATGTAATCAAGCGCTGCCTGCCAGTTGCGCTTATTGCCCTGGTTTTCCGCATACGGGAAGTGGCGCCGGAAGCAATAGCGACAATTTACCGCGCAGCCGCCCTTCACCAGCAGCAGGGCGCGGTTATGGTATTTATGCAGTAAACCAGGCACTACGCTCTTCTGCTCTTCAAGAGGATCGGTACTAAAACCGGGCGCGGAGATAAACTCATCCTCTAGGGTAAGTACCTGTTTTAACAAAGGATCGTCAGGGTTACCTTTCTCCATACGTGCCACAAAAGCACGCGGAACGCGCAGGGGGAAGAGCCGTTTTGCTTCACGTCCGGCAAGAAGTTTTTCATTAGCATCCAGATTTAACAGACGAAGCAGTTCATCAGGACTGGTGATTACATCGGCAAGTTGCGATAACCAATCTTCTCTGGGCGGGGTATTTAGGGTTACAATATGCGCCATTTTGTGGCTTAGCTACCAGTTAACAATTTCAGAGGGCCTTATGGCGACTTACTATAGCAACGATTTTCGTGCCGGTCTTAAAATCATGATGGACGGCGAACCCTACGCGGTTGAAGCCAGCGAATTCGTTAAACCAGGTAAAGGTCAGGCATTCGCACGCGTTAAGCTGCGCCGCCTGCTGACCGGTACCCGCGTTGAGAAAACATTCAAATCCACCGACTCTGCAGAGGGCGCGGATGTTGTCGATATGAACCTGACTTACCTGTATAACGACGGTGAGTTCTGGCATTTCATGAACAACGAAACCTTCGAGCAGCTGTCTGCTGATGCTAAAGCTATCGGCGATAACGCAAAATGGCTGCTGGATCAGGCTGAATGTATCGTTACCCTGTGGAACGGCCAGCCTATCGCTGTCACCCCGCCGAACTTCGTAGAGCTGGAAATCGTTGAAACCGATCCAGGCCTGAAAGGCGACACCGCGGGCACCGGCGGCAAGCCTGCAACCCTGTCCACTGGCGCAGTGGTTAAAGTTCCGCTGTTCGTGCAGATCGGCGAAGTCATTAAAGTGGATACCCGCTCTGGCGAATACGTATCCCGCGTGAAGTAATTCACCGTTGATTAAAGGCGCAGCTCCCCGCTGCGCCTCATTATGCTAATCAGGACTCAGGGATGATGAAGCGCACTCTTACCATTATCTTGACGATCGTTGTCGGTAGCCTGCTTTCCGGTTGTAATACCGCTCGCGGTATGGGCGAGGATTTACAAAGCCTGGGCCACGTCATTTCTCGCGCTGCAAGTTAGCCCTCTCTAATTTTCCTAAAAAACTCATCCTTATTAGTCGACTGCCGGGATCCTGGCTATGCTTAACTGGCTATACAAAAATAACTTTGGCTTAAAAAGGAAGAAATTATGGTTAAGAAAACAATTGCAGCGATCTTTTCTGTTCTCGTGCTTTCTTCAGCACTGACCGCCTGTAACACTACCCGTGGTGTTGGTGAGGATATTTCCAGCGGCGGTAGCGCTATTTCTGGTGCGGCAACAAAAGCGCAGCAGTAACATTGTACGGTACGGCGACACTTCCGCCGTACCGTAGCCTTACTGTTCTGCTAAAGATAAGAATGGTGAATAACGCGTATCCATATGCAGTTTCATGCGGATGTTGCGTTTATAGGTGTATACGGTTTTGCCATTGATACTCAGCTTGCTGGCAATTTTTTGATTACTGTTTCCATCCATCCACAGCGTCAACACTCTCTCTTCCTGCTTTGTCAACAAGGGTCCAGCCAGCCAGGCCGGTTCACAAATTCCGCGCGTAAGCAGAGCGTCGTTAATCACTCTGGCAAGCGATCCCAGCGGTGTGTTTTTCAATAACGAAGCCCACAGCGGAAAGCGTTGCATGAATTCTCTCATTTCAGGTTCTTCATCTGTATGTAGAGAGATGAAGGGCAGAGTTTCACTGGCAGCGGCCAGAGAAGAGAGCTGCTCAATATGCTGGACTTCAGATTTAAAGCCGCTTAAATCAGCGATTACCAGGCTGGGCTTCCATTGCAGAATATGTTCTCTGGCAAGGAAAAGGTTATTCAGGCTGGTCACCAGGAGTGAGTGCGGGAACAGCCCGGAATGATTGAGCCACTCTTCTAATCCACTACGGGTGAAGTGACATCGGTCAATCAATAAAATTTTGAACATAGAGTATTCGCAATCAGCAATAGGTAGGCGCTGTCTGTTCTTAGAAAGCACTTCATCATAGAGAAGTCGGATGAGTGCTAAAAGGCTGAGCTTCGCTGCTAACCGCGTCTATTTCTTGCTTTAGTTGGTTATCACTCTGTGTAAATAAACAGATTGATAAATGAATCTCAGCTCATCACAATGTGAATTCCAACGCCTTGCGGGACGACCCACAAGCGCTTCCTCATCGGGGACGGCCCCAGACTGTATTTAATGTTAAGGAGCCACTATGTCCTGGATTATTCTTTTCATCGCCGGTTTGCTGGAAGTGGTATGGGCCATTGGCCTGAAATATACCCAGGGTTTTACCCGCCTGACGCCGAGCGTTATCACCGTTAGCGCCATGATTGTCAGTATTGTGCTTCTCTCCTGGGCGATGCGTTCGCTGCCGGTAGGCACCGCCTATGCGGTATGGACGGGGATTGGTGCGGTAGGGGCTGCGATAACCGGTATTTTACTGCTGGGCGAATCGGCGAGCCTGGCGCGTATCGCCAGCCTCGCATTGATCGTAGCCGGTATCATTGGGCTTAAACTCAGCACCCATTAGTGGGGTTGTTCCACCCAGATAAGGTCATCCACCTTGAAGCCCTGGCGGATGGCCACGTCCAGTAGCTGCTGTTTCGTTTCGCCGGAGATAGTTGGCGTGCGGGACAGCAGCCACAGATAGTTGCGATCCGGCCCGCAGATCAGCGTATGGCGATAATCTTTATCTACCGCAATCACGTTATAGCCGCCGTAGAAGGGGCCAATGAAAGAGACCTTCAGCGCCCCCCTGTCCGGAGAGCCGGTAAAATAAGCTTTACCCTTTATCTCCTGCCACATACCCCTTTCTATGTTATAGCCCCGGTTAATGACCCTGATACCGCCATCGTCCAGCGGACTATAATTTGCCGTCACTTTTTGTAGATTCCGTTCAAAACGGTGATCGAGACGGGCGATTTCATACCAGTTACCCATAAAGCGCTGGACATCAAAAGGGCTGACAACGGTCACGCCGGGCGGCGGGGTGGGAGAACTACAGGCAACAACCAGAAACGCAGCGGCAAGAGTAGCCAGAGCAGGCAGAATGCGCATAGGAAAGTCCTGACAGGTTTTTTCGTTAAGTGTAGAACCGGCCTGCAATTTTGCTCTCCTGCGAAGGCAGGAGAGCGGGATAAATCACATAAATACTACGGCTACCAGCGTAACGATGGTCAGGATCGCAGCCAGACCGTAAAACACCCATTTACCCTGAGGCACGTGGATCTTCAGGTCGTGCATGGCGTGATGAATGCGGTGCAATCCGCACCACAGCGGCAGGACAATCATCAGGAAAATAAACGCGCGGCCAATAATGCTATGGGCAAATGCCAGCACGCGCTCATAGCTCAGCGCATCGCCGGGGTAGAGCCCCAGCGGCAGCATAATGCCCACCAGCAGAATAATGACCGGCGCAATAATGGCGCACCACATCCCGCCTGCGCCAAACAGGCCCCAGAAGACGGGTTCATCAGAACGTTTTGGATTTGGATTAATCATAGTGGCCTCCTTACCAGAACAGCGCGATGCCGAGAATGACCACGGTGACTACCGCGGTAACCACCCAGAGACCTTTGATAATCGGCTCCGGTCCCAGCTTTTCATCTTTAACAATGATATTTGCCGCTTTCGGCGCCAGTTCAAACCAGGTTTTGGTGTGCAGCAATGCGGCTGCCAGCACGATGATATTGATGATCACCATGATCGGGTTTTGCAGGAACCCGACAAAGCCGGCCCAGCTCTCCGGGCCCTGCTTCAGGGCAAAGAGGCCGTACATCAGTTCAAGACTGAACCATACCGCCGGCACCGCGGTGCCTTCGCGCAGCATATAGAAGCGATAAAACGGCAGATTCTTCCACCAGGTGGACGGCACGGGCCGCACATAGGCTTTGCGTTTAGTCGACATTATGATGCACTCCTTAGCGTGGTTTCAGGGTGGCGATAAGAAAGTCTTTCGAGCTCTCTACCTTGCCCTGTTGAATAGCGGCGGCCGGGTCCACGTGCTTCGGACAGACTTCCGAGCAGTAGCCAACGAAGGTGCAGGTCCAGACGCCGTTCTGGCCGTTAAGCTGCGCCATACGCTCCTTTTTACCAAAATCGCGGCTGTCTTCGTTGTAGCGGTGTGCCAGGGTAATGGCCGCCGGGCCGATAAACTCCGGATTAAGACCAAACTGCGGGCAGGCGGCATAGCACAGGCCGCAGTTGATACAGCCGGAAAACTGATGGTATTTCGCCATCTGCGCCGGAGTCTGGCGGTTTGGCCCCTGATCCGGGGTGCGCGGGTTGCCAATAATGTAAGGCTTAATGGCTTCCAGGCTCTCGATAAAGTGCGTCATATCTACCACCAGATCGCGCTCGATCGGGAAGTTAGCCAGCGCCTCAACCTTCATCCCCTTCGGGTATTCACGCAGGAAGGTTTTACAGGCCAGCTTAGGCACCTTATTCACCATCATGCCGCAGGAGCCGCAGATCGCCATGCGGCAGGACCAGCGGTAGCTCAGGTCTGGCGCCAGGTTATCTTTGATGTAGCCGAGCGCGTCCAGCAGGGAGGTTTGCTCGTCGTAGGGTACCTCATAAAAAATACTGTGCGGCGCGGTATCCACTTCCGGGTTGTAGCGCACCACTTCAATTTTTAGTTTTTGCATCTCAGTCATTCGCCGTCTCCTTTTTCTCGGCGGCTTCTGCTTCCGCTCCGTAAACGCGTTTCGCCGGCGGCAGGGTGGTGATCTTCACGTCGCTGTAATCCAGACGCGTGGTGCCGTCTGCATCGCGGAACGCAAGGGTATGCTTGAGGAAATTAACGTCGTCGCGCTCGGTGCAGCCTTCATCCAGACGCTGGTGCGCGCCGCGGGACTCTTTGCGCGCCATTGCCGAGTGCGCCATGCATTCGGCAACGTTCAGGCCATGGCCCAGCTCGATGGTGTAAAGCAGGTCGGTGTTAAAGACGCTGGAGGTGTCGGTAATGCGCACGCGCTTAAAGCGCTCCTGCAGTTCAGCCAGCTTATCGATCGTTTTCTGCATCAGCTCGGGGGTACGATAAATGCCGCAGCCTTCTTCCATTGAAAGGCCCATTTCATCGCGGATCTTCGCCCAGTTTTCGCCACCTTCCTGATTGACCAACGCCTTCAGTCGTTGTTCAACGTCTGCCGCCTGGGCATCCAGAGCGGCACCGTTAGCGGCGCCTGCGGATGCGGCCCGTTCCATGGCTTTTTCACCGGCCATGCGGCCAAAGACCACCAGCTCCGCCAGCGAGTTAGAGCCCAGTCGGTTAGCGCCGTGCAGGCCAACGGAAGAGCATTCGCCCACGGCGAACAGCCCCTGAATGCGGGTTTCGCACTGTCCGTCGGTTTCAATCCCGCCCATGGTGTAGTGTGCCGTCGGACGCACGGGAATCGGCTCTTTTACCGGATCGACGCCCACATAGGCTTTTGCCAGTTCACAGATGAACGGCAGGCGTTCAAGCAGCTTCTTCTCGCCCAGGTGGCGCAGATCCAGATAAACCACGTCACCGCGCGGCGTCTGGACGGTATTGCCTTTACGCCATTCGTGCCAGAACGCCTGAGACACTTTGTCGCGCGGCCCGAGCTCCATATATTTGTTCTTCGGCTCGCCGAGCGGCGTCTCCGGCCCCATGCCGTAATCCTGCAGGTAGCGGTAGCCGTTTTTATTCACCAGGATCCCGCCTTCACCGCGGCAGCCTTCGGTCATCAGGATGCCGGAGCCGGGCAGGCCGGTAGGGTGATACTGCACAAATTCCATATCGCGCAGCGGCACGCCGTGGCTCAGGGCCATCCCCATGCCGTCACCGGTTACGATGCCGCCGTTGGTGTTGTAGCGGTAGACGCGCCCGGCGCCGCCGGTGGCCATCACCACCGCATTAGCACGGATCTGTACCAGGGTGCCTTCCATCATATTCATGGCTACCAGGCCACGCGCCTGGCCGTCATCAACCAGAATATCCAGAACGAAATGCTCATCGAAGCGCTGGATTTGCGGGAACTGTAGCGAGGTCTGGAAGAGGGTGTGCAGCATATGGAAGCCGGTTTTATCGGCGGCAAACCAGGTACGTTCAATTTTCATTCCGCCGAAGCGGCGCACGTTTACGCTACCGTCCGGACGGCGGCTCCACGGGCATCCCCACTGTTCCAGCTGGGTCATTTCCGTGGGGCAATGATGAACGAAATAGTCGACGACATCCTGTTCGCACAGCCAGTCGCCGCCGGCTACCGTGTCGTGAAAGTGATAATCAAAGCTATCGTGATCCTGCGCAACGGCGGCGGACCCACCCTCTGCGGCAACCGTGTGGCTGCGCATCGGATAGACTTTGGAAATCAGGGCGATTTTGGCGTTCGGATTCGCCTGGGCCGCCGCGATGGCAGCGCGTAATCCAGCTCCGCCAGCGCCAACTATGGCGAGATCGGCTTGAAAGGTTTGCACGACATTCCTCCAGATAATAGATATTTCGCATCATGGCTACCGGCAAGGAGATCATGGCCCGGGCGGGCAAATGCAAAAATGATTCCACTGCTCCTTAATGGGTAAAGCAGTATAACCGTACGGAAGTGAGGGAAATTTGACGTGTTCGATTTTTTTGCGGTTCTTTGCCGGGCTTTATCACATTGCGTGATGAATTGCGCATTACTCATTCTTGGTGTTTATAAAACCCTCCGCTTTTCTGTACAAAATTTGTCTCTGAACAGGGTTACGAGTAGACTTCGTCCCCTTGTCTGAAATCGGAGAAAATCTCATGAGCGAAACGGCCACCTGGCAGCCGAGCGCATCCATTCCAAACCTGCTAAAACGCGCAGCGATTATGGCGGAAATCCGCCGCTTTTTTGCCGACCGCGGCGTGCTGGAGGTGGAAACGCCCTGTATGAGTCAGGCAACGGTAACCGATATTCATCTGGTACCGTTTGAAACCCGTTTTGTTGGCCCCGGCCACTCACAGGGGATGAACCTCTATCTGATGACCAGCCCGGAATACCACATGAAGCGCCTGCTTGCCGCGGGCTGCGGGCCGGTTTTCCAGCTGTGTCGTAGCTTTCGTAATGAAGAGATGGGGCGTCATCACAACCCCGAGTTCACTATGCTGGAGTGGTATCGTCCTCACTATGATATGTACCGCCTGATGAACGAAGTGGACGATCTGCTGCAACAGGTGCTGGAATGCCCCGAAGCGGAAACCCTCTCTTATCAGCAGGCGTTTCAGCGTCATCTGGAAATTGACCCGCTCTCGGCCGATAAAGCCCAGCTGCGTGAAGCGGCAGCGAAACTGGACCTCAGCAACATCGCCGACACCGAAGAGGATCGCGATACCTTACTGCAGCTGTTGTTTACCTTCGGCGTGGAGCCGCAGATCGGCAAAGACCGGCCAACGTTCGTCTATCACTTCCCGGCAAGCCAGGCTTCGCTGGCGCAGATTAGCACCGAAGATCACCGCGTGGCGGAGCGTTTTGAGGTCTATTACAAAGGGATTGAGCTGGCTAACGGTTTCCACGAGCTGACCGATGCCCGCGAACAGCAGCAGCGTTTTGAGCAGGATAACCGCAAGCGCGCCGCGCGCGATTTGCCGCAGCAGCCGATTGATACCAATCTGCTCGAGGCCCTGAAGGCAGGACTGCCGGATTGCTCCGGCGTTGCCCTGGGTGTGGATCGTCTGGTGATGCTGGCGCTGGGCGCCGAACAGTTGGGCGATGTGATTGCGTTTACCGTCGATCGCGCCTGATGCAGGCTCCCCCTCACGCAGGTGAGGGGGAGCAGGTTATAAACTTCCCGCCGGGCGCGATTTTGCCACCGACGTTAAGGTTCTTCCCTTCTTACGGCCATCCAGGGTTTCCAGACGCATCTGGAACGGTGGGAACGGCATATCTATTCCATGCTCGCGGAAGCCCGCCAGAATAAGCTGGTGGATCTCATGGCGCAGCGGCATGCGGTGGCCCATTTCGGCGGCGTAGATACGCAGCTCGAAAATCTGGATCCCCTGCTGCAAATCAACCAGGAATACTTCCGGCTCCGGCGTGCTGATCACCAGCGAACAGCGTTCGGCCGCGGTATAGAGTATCTGCGTCACCTCTTCACTGTTGGCATCCGACGGCGCCGGCACGGTCAGCACCACGCGTGTGACCGAATCCGACAGCGACCAGTTGATAAACTGCTCGGTGATAAAGGCCTTGTTCGGCACGATGATCTCTTTACGGTCCCAGTCGCTGATGGTAGTGGCGCGGGTATTGATTTTGGTCACGCTGCCCGTCAGGTCGCGGATCGTCACGGTATCGCCAATACGGATCGGCTTTTCAAACAGGATAATCAGGCCCGAGATAAAGTTGGCGAAAATTTCCTGTAGGCCAAAGCCTAACCCCACGCCGAGCGCGGCTACCAGCCACTGTAACTTCGACCACTCAATACCAATCATCGAGAAGCCCACCAGCCCGCCAAACAGCAGGATCAGGTATTTAGTAATGGTGGTGATGGCGTACCCGGTACCCGGGGTGAGATCCAGATGTTGCAGCAACGCCAGCTCAAGCAGGGCAGGGAAGTTACGCACCAGCTGGGTGGTAATTATCAGCACCAGGATGGCGATCAGCACCGCCCCCAGGGTTATCGGCTCCAGGCTTTCGACCCCCTGAACCGTGGAGGTGGCATCCCACAGGGAGATGTTCTCCAGGAAGCCGAACGCCGAGTGGATCTCCGACCACAGCACGATAACCGACAGCAGCGCAATCAGCATCAGGATAGAGCGCACCAGGCGCAGCGACTGGGTACTGATGGCATCCAGATCCAGTTCGACCTCGTCCACCTCCATGTTGCCTTCGGTGCTGGTTGTCAGCTGCGGTTCATCCTCGCCGCGGGCGCGCTGGGCGAGGATCTCCGCCCGACGGTGTTTGGCGCGGTCAAAGGCCAGCCGGCGGCGCTGGATCAGCATCCAGCGGCGGATGATGTGATAGACCACCAGCAGCAGGAACCAGATTGCGACCGAGGTCTCCAGGCGCGCCAGCAGCGCCTGTGCGGTGGCCAGATAGCCGACCGCTGCCGCCAGGATGGCGATCAGCGGCGCGCTGAGCAGCAGGTTCCACAGCAGGTGGTTAAACATGTTGTTCCCGCTGCCGGTTTTATCGACATAGAGCGGGATCTCCGCCCGTTTCAGGCTCAGGGTGACTATCGCCAGCGCGCCGCAGATCAGGATAAAGCACAGCCGTCCGAGGGATCCGGAAAACTCCCTGTCGTTGAGGTTATCGAACATGATCAGCGCCATAATCAGCGGCACGATAAGCCCGATGCTCATCAGGTAATAGCGCATGGCGCGCATCACGCGGTTACGCGGCCAGCCGAAGTGGGTGATGAACAGGCCGTTGGAGCGGGCGAAGGTGGCGCAGATCATTACCACCCACAGCAGCGGCACGGTGGCCGTTATGCCATCGCCAATAGCGACCGCCAGCGGATAGGGCCAGGCCTCGCGCAGGCCATAGCCCAGGGTCATCCACAGCACCGGCAGCGGCGAGGCCACCAGGATAGACCAGAAGACGGTGCGCAGGGTGAGCCAGAAATGGTCCTGGGTTACTTTCCCTACCTTCGCGCTGGAACGCTCAAGAAAACGGGTAAAGTGGCGGCGCGAGTAGACACTGCACCCGACCAGGATCAGCGCCCCCAGCAGCGGGAAAATGGTCTCTTTGCTGGTCACCATCATAACGCTGGCTTTACCGAGCTGGCTGACCGTATCCAGCGAGATCAGGCGGCGCAGATCCTGCACGATCTCAACCGGCCAGGAGATGGTCATCGGCCGCACGTCAGAGGTCCAGAACAGGTAGCGATGGGTCGCTTCGTTCACCTCTTTCAGGGCGTCTTCAAGCTGGCTATTCGAGACTTTCAGCTTAGTCAGCTCAAGGATTAAGGTATCACCCCCCTGCAACAGGGAGTTCAGCAGCTCGCGCTGGGTGCGTAACTGCGCCTCCAGGATACGGCTCTGTTCGGCGGTCAGTGGTTTGCCGTCGGCCTGATGGATCTGGCGCAGCTGGGGCTGTTTATTGAGATGATCTTCGTAGCGCAGACGCTGCACGCGCAGCTGCGCCATCTCCGTATCCAGCTGTTGCGGCTTGGGCATCTCCGGCAGGCGAGCCACCTGGGCGCGCAGGGCCTCGCCCAGCAGATTGGACGATCCCAGCCACTGGGACTGTTCACGCAGCGTATTCAGCGCCTGGCGTACCTGCAGGGTTTGATTGGTGGCCTGACGCTGCTGCGACGCCACCAAATCCATGCGCTGCGCCTGCTGGTTTAACGCAGCAGAAAGCTCACGGTTAACTTTAAACTGGGCGATGATATCCGGAGGAAGGTTGGCGCTGTTTTCCGCTAGCAGTTCGGTGCTCTCCAGCGCGCGTTCAGCTTCGCGCTGGCGCTGGCTGTTAAGCTGATTACGCAGCGCCTGCAGATAAGCATCCAGCTGCTGGCTCTGCTTTTGCGCCAGCTCCGAGCGCATGCGCGCCAGCTCCTGACGGTTATTCGCCGAAAGCTGGGCCAGCTCCAGTTCATCCACTATCGCCTTCAGCTTGGCCGATTCGGCCTGAATGGCGATGTTTTGTGCCTGACTCTGGGCGTTATTACCGCTCTGGGTGCCCGCCCGGCGTTCAACTTCATTTAGCTGGCGGCGGGCATCGGTCTGCTGCTGGGGCAGCTGGCTTAGCGAATCGCCGATTTCGCGCGCGCGCTCCTGCTCCTGCTGCGCCTGACGGCTTTTTTCCAGCAGCTGGCTGCTGACCTGTAGGATCTCCTGATTCAGGGCATCAGAAGACATATCCGCCGGCACCTCGCGCGGTTCGTCACGCAGGTTGCCGAGCTGGGCGCGTAGTGTCTGGGAGAGTTTCGGGAAGTTATCGATAACCTGTTGATATTGCTGAGCGCGCTCAAGGGAGCCTTTTCGCTCCTCAAGCGCGTTCAGGGCGGACTGGAGCGCCTCAACGGCCTCCGGCTGGGCGGGTTTTGCCGCCTTCGCCTGCTCCAGCTCCTGGGTTATCTGTTTGGCGTCGGGGGCCGTCGCTGCGTACGCCCCCATACTGAGGCACCAGGCCATCAGAAAAAAGATAATCGGGCGCACGTCAGCGTTCCTGTGTTTAGCTTTCGTCTTTCTTGTTATCGACCAGCGGGCTGGCGTCAAGCTCGGCCTCAACCTCTTCTGCCGGCAGCGGCGCAGGCTCGGCCACCGGGGTGACGAAGGTTTCGGTAGAGATTGCCAGCGGCTGGCCAATTTTGGTTACCGAGAGGCTTTCCAGCTGTTCGACCAGATCCACTTTACCCGGGGCAAAGAGGTTGATAACGGTCGAGCCCAGCTTAAAGCGGCCCATCTCCTGGCCCTTCAGCAGCGCCACTGAGCCTTCGCTTTCACCTTCCGGCCAGGTCCAGCGCTTAATTACGCCTTCACGCGGTGGGGTGATGGTGCCCGCCCAGACGGTTTCGATGCTGCCAACAATGGTCGCGCCGACCAGAATCTGCGCCATCGGGCCGAATTCAGTATCGAACAGGCAGATAACGCGCTCGTTGCGGGCAAACAGGTTCGGTACATTTTGCGCGGTCAGGTGGTTAACAGAGAACAGATCCCCTGGCACATAGATCATTTCACGCAGGATACCGTTGCACGGCATATGCACGCGGTGATAGTCGCGCGGCGACAGATAGGTGGTAACGAAAGCGCCGTTGCGGAACTTGTCGGCCATCAGATAGTTGCCTGCCAGCAGGGCTTCCAGGCTGTAGTTATGGCCTTTGGCCTGCAGGATCTTATCTTCTTCGATTTTGCCCAGCTGGCTAATTACGCCATCGGCAGGCATAACCAGCACGTTCGGGTCGGTGTTCAGCGGACGAACTTCGTCACGCAGCGGGCGAACGAAGAAATCGTTAAAGGTACGATAGCTGGCGGTGTCTGGCTTCTGCGCCTCTTTCATATCGACCTTGTAATATTTCACGAACAGATCGATTACCAGCTTGGTCAGCCAGCCTGCCCGTTTGCTCGCGCCCCAGCCCGCCAGGCGAGTGAGCCACAGTTTCGGCAGAATGTATTGAAGCGAAAGTTTGAATGAATTTAACAAGGTAGCCTCCAGGCCATTGTTTTGTCGTTCCTGAGCCGGCTGCAGGCAGCCGGATCCTGAAAAAAGGGGACGATTTTAGCGACGCTCAGCTTAGTTGTCAGTCATCGGATTCAGAAAAGCTTTTACGCGTTTTTACCTGAGCCATGCTCTCAAGAATGCGGTGATAGTTTTCAAAACGGGTCTGTGCAATTTCACCCTTTTCGACCGCTTCACGAATGGCGCAGCCCGGATCGGTATCGTGTTTACAGTCACGATATTTGCAAGCGCCTAAATAGTCATGGAATTCGACAAATCCGTTAAAGATTTGTTCCGGTTCGAGGTGCCATAAACCGAACTCGCGCACCCCCGGAGAGTCAATGACGTCGCCGCCGTGCGGGAAGTGATAAAGGCGTGAGGCGGTGGTGGTGTGCTGGCCAAGACCAGAGACATCCGAAACATCGTTAGTCAGGATCTCTTGTTGCAGCCCCAGCAGATTATTAAGCAGGCTCGATTTACCCACCCCCGACTGCCCGGCAAAGATGCTGATACGGTCGGTCAGGGCCTCTTCGAGCGGCTTTAAACCATCCTGTTTATGGCTGGAGACCATCAGCACCCGATAGCCAATCTTGCGATAGATATCCATCTGCTCGTTAACAAAAGCCATGCCGTCGTTATCCAGCAGATCGATTTTATTCAGCACGATAAGCGGCTCAACCTGCAGCGTTTCGCAGGCGACCAGATAGCGGTCGATGATATTGAGCGACAGCTCGGGAAGGATCGCCGAAACAATCACGATCTGGTTGATATTGGCCGCAATTGGCTTCACGCCGTCGTAGAAATCCGGGCGCGTCAGCACCGAGGTGCGCTCATGTACTGCCTCAACGATGCCTTTTACCAGCACGCCTTCCGCCGCGTCTTTACCCGGGCGCCAGACGACGCGATCGCCGGTAACCAGCGAGCGGATAGTGCGGCGGATATTGCAGCGGTGCACGCTGCCGTCATCGGCTTCTACATCGGCGTGCATGCCAAAGCGGCTGATTACGGTGCCTTCAGCGGTATCGCCAAACAGGTTGTCGTCGTAGTCGGCTTTCTCCGCAGTGGTTTTAAGACGACGCTGATGATTGGCTTTCACCCGGCGTTGCTGCCCTTTGGAGAGTTTATTTTTACTCAATCGTGCTGGCTCCTGGTCGCCCATATCGGGCAAAACCTCTATGATACACACTAATTAATACTAGTTAACCTGCCGCGGCCGGTTATGCGAGAAGGGTGGAAAATAACATGAGCGCAGACGAAAACAACCTGATTTGGATCGATCTGGAGATGACCGGGCTCGATCCCGAACGCGATCGCATTATTGAGATCGCGACGCTGGTCACCGATGCAAATCTTAATATTCTGGCGGAAGGGCCGACCATCGCGGTGCATCAGTCCGACGAGCAGCTGGCGCTAATGGATGAGTGGAACGTGCGCACCCACACCGGCAGCGGGCTGGTGGATCGCGTCAAGGCCAGCACCCAAGGCGATCGTGAAGCTGAACTTGCCACTCTGGCTTTCCTGCAGCAGTGGGTTCCCCAGGGAAAATCGCCTATCTGCGGTAACAGCATTGGTCAGGATCGCCGTTTCCTGTTTAAGTACATGCCCGAGCTGGAAGCGTACTTCCACTACCGCTATCTGGACGTCAGCACCCTGAAAGAGCTGGCGCGCCGCTGGAAGCCGGAAATTCTGGATGGCTTTAAAAAGCAGGGCACCCATCAGGCGATGGACGACATCCGTGAGTCGGTGGCCGAGCTTGCTTACTACCGCGAACACTTTATTAAGCTTTAAGCGCAATGCCCGACGGCATCTTCTCTGTCGGGCTTTCCGGCCTGTTTTTGGTGTAAAAACGCTCAGGATGACGAATAATCCACCACTTGAGCTAAATTTCTAAAAATTCGCTTTCAGGGGGGTTGCAGCTAAAAGGATTTCTCGTATAATGCGCCTCCCGTAACGACAGGAATTTTTCGTTACGCCGGCAAGCAGATTATGCGGGAATAGCTCAGTTGGTAGAGCACGACCTTGCCAAGGTCGGGGTCGCGAGTTCGAGTCTCGTTTCCCGCTCCAAAATCTGTTCGCTGTGTAGTTAGACCACCAATCGCAGGATTTCAGGTTGCAACAAGGCGGCAACTGAACGAATCCTTGGGAGCTTACTTAAGTAAGTGACTAAGGTGAGTGAAGGCAGCCAACGCAGTGGCAGCTTGAAAGACGAAGATTAAGCGGGAATAGCTCAGTTGGTAGAGCACGACCTTGCCAAGGTCGGGGTCGCGAGTTCGAGTCTCGTTTCCCGCTCCAAAATTTGAAACGTATCGTCTGATACGCACGCACCACCCAAGCGGGAATAGCTCAGTTGGTAGAGCACGACCTTGCCAAGGTCGGGGTCGCGAGTTCGAGTCTCGTTTCCCGCTCCAAATTTTCTCATCCTTCAGATATCCACAGCGCAAAGCCTCGCCAGCGCCGTTTTTGTTCGTTTCTGTCAAAGTATTCTCAACAGACTTATCCACAGGATAGCGTCAATAATGCCATTGGCTTAAAGCTTTGATGAGTGAATAATAAATCTCTATCACATTGAAATTTATAGATAAAAATATATTTCAAAATGTTAAGCTGAACACTTGACCTCTCAGCAAACCGTGATAGCAGCGGCGATGTTAATTTTATTCACAGCCTGTGAATATATCAGGCGTCCCTTTTTAGCCCTTTTTCAATCACCCGCACCAGCCGCTGTTTCTGCGGTAGCTGTACCTCCACCACGCAGGCATTTCGCTTCTCAATTTGCTGCGCAATCGCCCATTCTATGTGTTCATCAAGAAGTGGGTGCTCACCCCGACGGCTTTCCAGCGCCTTAATATTGGCCTCGTCCCAAGGGGCATTGCCCAGCGCCACCGCAACATTTCGCAGCCAGCGCAGATGACCAATACGGCGTATCGCCGAACCTTCCGTCACTTTCAGGAACCAGGCTTCGCTCCACGCAAACAGCTCGATCAGCGGCGGGGCGTGCAGCGCTTTGCGCGGGCTGAAGTCGTCTTCTTCCGTTAGCTGTGAATAACGATTCCACGGGCAGATCAGCTGGCAATCATCGCAACCGTAGATGCGGTTACCGATCAGCGGGCGGAACTCTTGCGGAATGGCCCCTTCCAGCTCGATAGTGAGATAGGAGATACAGCGGCGGGCGTCCACCGTGTAAGGCTCGACGATAGCGCCGGTAGGGCAGATGGTCATACAGGCCACGCAGCGCCCGCAGCCTTCTTCAACCGGACTATCAACCGGCAAAGGCAGGTCGATCAGCAGCTCACCGAGAAAAAAGAACGATCCGGCGTCGCGGCTGAGGATAAGTGAGTGCTTACCTGTCCAGCCAAGCCCGGCTTTTTCCGCAATGGGGCGTTCAAGAATAGGCGCAGAATCGACAAAGGGTCTAAAATTCAGCGAATCGCAGTGCTGCTGAATGGTCTCCCCGAGCTTTTTTAGCCGGTTACGCAATAGCTTATGATAATCACGCCCCAGGGCATAACGGCTGACGTAACTCAGGGAGGGATCTTTCAGCGTGCGGGCAAAGGCGGCATTGGCGGGCAGATAGTTCATACGTACGCTGATCACGCGCAGGGTTCCCGGCAGCAGTTCATGCGGGCGGGCGCGCATCATACCGTGACGCGCCATCCACTCCATCTCGCCGTGATATTGTTTATCCAGCCATGCCTGTAGCTTCGGCTCGCTGGCAGAGAGATCGGTATCGGTAATGCCGACCTTCTGAAAGCCGAGCTCGGCGCCCCACTGTTTGATGTTTTGCGCTAATTGATTGAGATCGAGGGGCTGTGACATGACGGACCATAGGATGAAGAAAAACCCCACCAGTATACCACACTCCATCTGGCCTGCGGATGCCCTACGCCACGCTGAAAAAGAGGCCGCTGATGCGCTTGGCGTAACGCTTTATGAACTGATGCAGCGCGCGGGCGAGGCGGCCTGGCGCGTGGCCCGCGCCACATGGCCGGATACCCGCCACTGGCTGATCCTCTGCGGACACGGCAATAACGGCGGTGACGGCTACGTGGTCGCCCGGCTGGCGGCTGCGGCGGGTATTCAGGTCACGCTGCTGGCCCTTGAGAGCGATAAGCCGCTGCCGGAAGAAGCCCGCGCCGCTCAGGAGGCCTGGCTGAATGCGGGCGGCATTATTCACGCCGCCGATGCGCCCTGGCCGGAAGAGATCGATCTGATTATCGACGGCCTGCTCGGAACCGGGCTGAACAGCGCCCCGCGTGACAGTGCTGCGGTGCTGATTGAGCGCGCCAACGCCCACCCCGCGCCGATCGTGGCGCTGGACGTTCCGTCGGGCTTAGTTGCCCGGACCGGGGCAACGCCGGGGGCAGTTATTAACGCTGCGGCCACCATCACCTTTATCGCCCTTAAACCCGGCCTGCTGACCGGAAAAGCGCGGGATGTGGTCGGCAGGCTGCACCATAGCGCGCTGGGGCTGGAGGGGTGGCTCGCCGGGCAGGAGACGGGCATCACCCGGCTGGACGCTTCACAGCTTGCCCGCTGGCTGCCCCCGCGCCGCGCTACCTCGCAGAAAGGGGATCACGGCAAGCTGGTGATTATCGGCGGCGATCGCGGCACCGCGGGCGCTATCCGTATGACCGGCGAAGCCGCGCTGCGGGCCGGCGCCGGGCTGGTGCGCGTGCTGACCCGCGCCGAGAATATCGCCCCCATTATTACCGCCCGCCCGGAGCTGATGCTGCATGAGCTGACGGCGCAATCCCTTGAGGAGGCGCTTGCCTGGGCCGACGTGGTGGTGATTGGCCCAGGTCTGGGGCAGCAGCCGTGGGGCAGGCAGGCCCTGCAAAAGGTTGAAAAATTCCGTAAACCGATGCTCTGGGATGCGGACGCGCTGAACCTTCTGGCAATCAACCCGGATAAACGTCACAATCGCATCCTGACGCCACACCCCGGCGAGGCCGCGCGGTTGCTTAATTGCAGCATTGCAGAAATTGAAAGCGATCGCTTACTTTCTGCCCGGCGTCTGGTAGAACGTTATGGTGGTGTGGTGGTTTTAAAAGGGGCGGGTACGCTTGTCGCCGGTGACGCCGGCGCGCTGGGTATTGTCGATGCCGGGAATGCCGGCATGGCGAGCGGCGGTATGGGCGATGTGCTCTCCGGCATAATCGGCGCGCTGCTCGGACAAAAACTCTCCCTGTTTGATGCCGCCTGCGCGGGCTGTGTCGCTCACGGCGCGGCAGCCGACAGGCTTGCGGCCCGATACGGCACGCGCGGTATGCTGGCCACCGATCTTTTTGATACGCTGCGGCGTGTTGTTAACCCGGATGTGATTGACGTAGAAAATGACTAATCGAGCGATCTCCTTACCTGACGAACAGGCCACTTTAGAACTGGGTAAGCGCCTGGCGCAGGCCTGCCAGGGCGCAACCGTTATCTATCTGTATGGCGACCTCGGCGCGGGTAAAACGACCTTCAGCCGCGGTTTTTTACAGGCCTTAGGCCATAACGGAAACGTCAAAAGTCCAACCTATACCCTGGTTGAGCCCTACGCCCTTGAAAATCTCATGGTGTACCATTTCGATCTGTACCGTCTTGCGGACCCGGAGGAGCTGGAATTTATGGGGATCCGCGACTATTTTGCCAACGATGCCATCTGCCTGGTGGAGTGGCCGCAACAAGGCGCGGGTGTCTTGCCTGACCCGGATGTCGAAATCCACATAGATTACCAGGCGCAAGGGCGTGAGGCGCGCATCAGCGCGCTCTCCGCATCAGGTAGTTCCTTACTGGCGCGTTTAGCCGATTAAGTGAAGGGATAACGGGATGTTTAATCGCGTTAAAAAGTGGTTGATGGCGGCAACGGTACTGCTCTGCGCGCAGGCCGGAGCGGCAAGCTTGTCCGATATTCAGGTCTCTAACGGCGATACCCAGGCGCGGATCACCTTCAGTTTTGTCGGGGATCCGGAATACTCATTCTCTCAGGATGATAAACGCAGCGTCGCGCTGGATATTAAACAGACCGGGGTGATCCAGGGGCTGCCGCTGCAGTTCAGCGGTAATAACCTGGTGAAGCGCATTCGCTCCGGTACGCCTAAAGATGCCCAGTCGCTGCGGCTGGTGGTCGATCTTACCGAGAACGGCAAAATGCAGGCGGTGAAGCAGCAAAATGGCTCCACTTATCGGGTCATTTTTACCATCAATGCCGATGCACCGCCGCCGCCACCGCCGGTAGTGGCGAAGCGTACAGAAACACCGATTGTGTCCTCACGTCCGGCTGAACCGGCGCGTAACCCCTTTAAATCGGGTAGCGACCGTATCACCAGCGTCACCAGCAGCAATACGGTGACGCGCCCGGCGGCGCGCGCACGCGCCGTGACCGGCGACAAAGTGATTATCGCTATCGATGCCGGACACGGTGGCCAGGATCCGGGCGCCATCGGCCCCGGCGGCACGCGCGAGAAAAACGTCACTATCGCTATCGCCCGTAAATTACGCGCCCTGCTCAACGACGATCCCATGTTTAAAGGGGTGCTGACGCGCGACGGCGATTACTTTATCTCGGTGATGGGGCGCTCTGACGTGGCGCGTAAGCAGAATGCGAACTTCCTGGTCTCGATTCACGCCGACGCCGCGCCGAACCGTAACGCGACGGGGGCATCGGTGTGGGTGCTCTCCAATCGCCGCGCGAACAGCGAAATGGCGAACTGGCTTGAGGAGCACGAGAAACAGTCGGAACTGTTAGGCGGGGCGGGCGACGTGCTGGCCAACAGCCAGTCCGATCCCTATCTGAGCCAGGCGGTACTGGATTTACAGTTCGGTCATTCTCAGCGGGTCGGGTATGATGTGGCAACTAACGTATTGAATCAGCTGCAAAGCGTGGGTTCTCTGCACAAGCGCCGTCCTGAACATGCCAGCCTGGGCGTACTGCGTTCGCCGGATATTCCTTCTATTCTGGTTGAAACGGGCTTTATCAGTAATAACGGTGAAGAACGCCTGCTCGGCAGCGACAGCTATCAGCAGCAGATCGCCGAGGCCATCTATAACGGGCTGCGTAAATATTTCGATGCGCATCCGCTGCAGTCTGCGCCACAGGGCAGCGTGGGCCAGACGGCCAGCGCCGAACTGCCGGGCGGGATGACCGCCACTAACTAAGGAGTCTTCATGCCGATTCAGGTTCTGCCGCCGCAGCTTGCGAACCAAATCGCCGCCGGCGAGGTGGTGGAACGTCCTGCATCGGTGGTGAAAGAGCTGGTCGAAAACAGTATCGATGCGGGCGCGACCCGCATTGATATTGATATCGAACGCGGCGGCGCGAAGCTTATCCGCATTCGCGATAACGGCTGCGGTATCAAAAAAGAGGAGCTGGCGCTGGCGCTGGCGCGGCATGCCACCAGTAAAATCGCCTCCCTTGACGATCTCGAAGCTATTATCAGCCTCGGCTTTCGCGGCGAGGCGCTGGCCAGCATCAGCTCGGTATCGCGCTTAACGCTCACCTCCCGCACCGCAGAACAGCAGGAGGCCTGGCAGGCCTATGCCGAAGGGCGTGATATGGACGTGACGGTTAAACCGGCGGCCCATCCCGTTGGCACCACCCTCGAAGTGCTGGATCTCTTCTACAACACCCCGGCCCGGCGCAAGTTTATGCGCACCGAAAAAACCGAATTCAGTCATATCGACGAAATTATCCGGCGTATCGCGCTGGCGCGCTTCGACGTGACCATCAACCTTAGCCATAACGGCAAAATGATGCGCCAGTATCGCGCCGTGGCGCAGGGCGGGCAGAAAGAGCGCCGCCTGGGCGCTATTTGCGGCATGCCTTTCGTTGAACAGGCGCTGGCCATTGAGTGGCAGCACGGGGATTTAACCCTGCGCGGCTGGGTAGCCGATCCGAAAGCGAACAACGCCGCCTTCGCCGAGATCCAGTATTGCTACGTCAATGGGCGGATGATGCGCGATCGCCTGATCAACCACGCTATTCGCCAGGCCTGTGAAGACAAGCTGGGGGCCGATCGGCAGCCCGCCTTTGTGCTCTATCTGGAAATCGATCCGCACCAGGTGGATGTAAATGTGCATCCGGCTAAACATGAAGTGCGCTTTCATCAGTCCCGGCTGGTACATGATTTTATCTACCAGGGGGTATTAAGCGTTCTGCAGCAGCAGACGGCCCCGGCGTTGCCCCTTGCGGATGAATCCGCCGCGCCGCGCCCTATCCCGGAAAACCGCGCCGCTGCCGGCCGCAATCAGTTTGCGGAACCGGCGGTCGCCCGCGAACCCGCCGCACCGCGTTATACCGGCAGCGCACCGCGGCCCACCGGGGCGAACTACCCCCATGCGCAGCCTGGCTACCAGAAGCAGCAGGGGGAAAAGTACCGTCAACTTCTCGAAACCCCGGCGATTAAACCCCGGGCGGCCGATGTCGCCCCCAGGACAGAAACTCTGGAAGGGCATAGCCAGAGCTTTGGCCGGGTGCTGACGATAGTGGCCCCGGATATGGCCCTGCTGGAACGAGACGGCAGGCTGGCGCTGTTAGCTTTACCGGTGGCGGAGCGCTGGCTGAAACAGGCGCAGCTCACGCCGGGCGAACACCGCGCCTGCGCGCAGCCGCTGTTGATCCCGGTACGCTTAAAAATTACGGCAAATGAGACGCGCGTAGTAGAGCGTTTTCAGGCAGAGCTTGCTGAAATGGGTATAGAAGTGGCGCTGGAAACACAGCATGTGACCGTACGCGCGGTGCCTTTACCCTTACGCCAACAAAATTTACAAAACTTGATTCCTGAACTGATAGGCTACCTGGCGCAGCAAACGGCCTTTGATGCAGCCAACACCGCACACTGGATCGCCCGCCATCTGGCCTGCGAACATCAGGTGTGGAGTATGGCGCAGGCCATCACCGTGCTGGCAGAGGTTGAACGTCTTTGCCCTAATCTGGTGAGGACCCCGCCGGGCGGTTTATTGCAATATGTTGATTTACAAATGGCGAAGAACGCCCTGAAAGATGAGTGAAGTCAGTACGGCCGGCCTGCCTAAGGCAATTTTTTTAATGGGGCCCACGGCCTCGGGCAAAACTGCGTTAGCTATTGAGTTACGTAAAGTTTTGCCAGTAGAGTTGATCAGCGTCGATTCCGCCCTCATCTATCGGGGAATGGATATCGGCACCGCGAAGCCAAATGCAGAAGAACTGCGGGCGGCACCGCATCGTTTGCTCGATATTCTCGATCCGGCAGAGGCGTATTCCGCTGCCGATTTTCGTCGCGATGCGCTGAAGGAAATGGCCAACATAACGGCGGCGGGGCGAATTCCCCTGCTGGTTGGCGGAACAATGCTCTATTTCAAGGCGTTACTGGAAGGGTTATCACCTTTGCCCTCGGCGGACCCGGCAGTAAGAGCAAAAATTGAGCAGCAGGCAGAAGCGCTCGGATGGGGAGCGTTGCATCAACAGCTGAAAGAGATCGATCCAGTTGCTGCGGCACGTATTCATCCAAATGATCCGCAAAGGCTTTCCCGGGCACTGGAAGTTTTTTTCATTTCGGGTAAAACTTTAACGGAACTGACGCAAACGTCAGGAGAGGCTCTGCCGTATCAGGTGCATCAGTTCGCCATCGCCCCGGCGAGCCGTGAACTGCTCCATCAGCGAATTGAGCAGCGTTTTCATCAGATGTTAGCTTCAGATTTTGAAGCAGAAGTGCGGGCGCTTGTTGCCCGTGGAGATTTGCATACGGACATGCCTTCCATTCGTTGTGTGGGTTATCGCCAGATGTGGTCCTTTATTACAGGCGAAATAACACATGATGAAATGGTTTATCGAGGTATTTGCGCCACGAGACAGTTAGCGAAGCGCCAGATGACCTGGTTGCGTGGTTGGGAGGGAGTTCACTGGTTAGACAGTGAAAAGCCGCAACAAGCGCTCAACGAAGTATTACAGGTTGTTGGTGATATCACAGACTGAATGTGTACAATTAAGGCGTATCGTGCGCAATTTTTCAGAATCGCAAGGTTCTAAGTACAAAACAAGCATATAAGGAAAAGATAGAATGGCTAAGGGGCAATCTTTACAAGACCCGTTCCTGAACGCACTGCGTCGTGAACGTGTTCCAGTTTCTATTTATTTGGTGAATGGTATTAAGCTGCAAGGTCAAATTGAGTCTTTCGATCAGTTCGTGATTCTGTTGAAAAACACGGTCAGCCAGATGGTCTATAAGCACGCGATTTCTACTGTTGTTCCGTCTCGTCCGGTCTCTCATCACAGCAACAACGCTGGCGGCGGATCCAGTAACTATCATCATGGCAGTAACGCGCAGGGCTCTTCTGCGCCACAGCAGGACAGCGAAGAAACCGAATAAGGTTACTGGCTGTTTTTTCCATACGGGGAGCCAGGTTTTCTGCGTTCCCCGCTGATCTTTCTTGAGAGGTTTACGCTTGTTTGACCGTTATGATGCCGGTGAGCAGGCGGTGCTGGTACACATCTATTTTTCGCAAGACAAAGATATGGAAGACCTTCAGGAGTTTGAAGCTCTTGTCTCTTCCGCCGGTGTCGAAGCAATGCAGGTGATTACCGGTAGCCGTAAAGCGCCGCACCCAAAGTATTTTGTTGGTGAAGGTAAAGCAGTAGAGATTGCGGATGCCGTAAAAGCGACTGGCGCTTCAGTCGTGCTTTTTGATCACGCCCTGACGCCGGCCCAGGAACGAAACCTGGAACGTCTGTGCGAGTGCCGTGTTATCGATCGCACGGGTTTGATATTAGACATTTTTGCCCAACGTGCACGTACCCATGAAGGTAAATTGCAGGTTGAGCTGGCGCAGCTGCGCCATCTGGCAACGCGCCTGGTACGCGGCTGGACACACCTTGAAAGACAGAAAGGCGGCATTGGTTTGCGCGGCCCGGGTGAAACCCAGCTCGAAACCGACCGTCGCTTATTGCGTGGACGTATAACCCAGATCCTCTCGCGCCTGGAGAGAGTCGAGAAACAGCGTGAGCAGGGGCGTCGTTCCCGTACTAAAGCCGATATTCCGACGGTGTCGCTTGTAGGTTATACCAACGCCGGTAAATCCACCCTGTTTAACCAGATTACTGAGGCTCAGGTCTACGCCGCGGACCAGCTGTTTGCGACCCTGGATCCGACGCTGCGCCGCATTGACGTGGCGGACGTAGGCGAGACCGTGCTGGCGGATACCGTAGGCTTTATTCGACACCTGCCGCACGATCTGGTGGCCGCATTTAAAGCCACCCTGCAGGAGACGCGCCAGGCGACCCTGCTGCTGCATGTGATTGATGCCGCGGATCTCCGCGTGCAGGAAAATATTGATGCAGTAAATACCGTGCTCGAAGAGATCGAGGCGCACGAGATCCCAACGCTGCTGGTGATGAACAAGATCGATATGCTGGACGACTTTGAGCCACGCATCGATCGCGATGAAGAGAACAAGCCCGTTCGGGTCTGGCTTTCTGCCCAGACCGGTACTGGCGTGCCACTACTTTTCCAGGCTTTAACAGAACGTCTTGCTGGTGAGGTAGCCGAGCATACGCTGCGCCTGCCGCCTCAGGAAGGCCGACTGCGCAGCCGGTTTTATCAGCTTCAGGCGATAGAAAAAGAGTGGATGGAGGATGACGGCAGCGTAGGTTTGCAGGTACGTATGCCTATCGTTGACTGGCGTCGCCTCTGTAAACAAGAACCTGCGCTGGTCGACTACGTTGTCTGACCAGAACGGATAGGCCTGAAGGTTTTTGCCCTTTGGGATACCCGAAAGCGCTCTGGATGCTAGGGCTTATCAGGCGCTTAACGGTATATCACCGCATAACAAATATGGAGCATATACATGGCGTGGAATCAGCCCGGTAATAACGGACAAGACCGCGACCCGTGGGGAAGCAGCAATAATCAAGGCGGCAACTCTGGGGGAAATGGCAACAAAGGTGGTCGCGAGCAGGGGCCACCCGATCTGGATGATATCTTCCGCAAGCTGAGTAAAAAGCTGGGCGGTCTTGGCGGTGGTAAAGGCACTGGCGGTAGCGGCAGTTCTGGCCAGGGGCCGCGTCCTCATATGGGCGGGCGCGTAGTCGGGATCGTAGCGGTCGCCGCTGTGATCGTCTGGGCTGCCAGCGGGTTCTACACCATTAAAGAAGCAGAGCGCGGGGTGGTAACCCGTTTTGGTAAGTTCAGCCATCTGGTTGAGCCGGGCCTGAACTGGAAACCGACCTTTATCGATGATGTCACCGCGGTAAACGTGGAGTCGGTACGTGAGCTTGCGGCATCCGGCGTGATGCTGACCTCTGACGAAAACGTGGTGCGCGTTGAGATGAACGTGCAGTACCGCGTAACCGATCCGCAGCACTACCTGTTTAGCGTTACCAGCGCGGACGATAGCCTGCGTCAGGCGACCGACAGCGCCCTGCGCGGCGTGATCGGTAAATACACCATGGACCGTATCCTGACCGAAGGGCGTACCGTTATTCGTAGCGACACCCAGCGCGAGCTGGAAGAGACCATTCGTCCGTACAACATGGGTATCACCCTGCTGGACGTGAACTTCCAGGCAGCACGTCCGCCGGAAGAGGTTAAAGCGGCCTTTGACGATGCCATTGCCGCCCGCGAAAACGAGCAGCAGTACATCCGTGAGGCAGAAGCCTACACCAACGAAGTTCAGCCGCGTGCGAACGGTCAGGCCCAGCGTATCCTTGAAGAGGCGCGCGCCTATAAGACCCAGACCGTGCTGGAAGCTCAGGGTGAAGTGGCTCGTTTTGCCAGGATCCTGCCGGAATATAAAGCGGCTCCGGAAATTACCCGTGAGCGTCTCTATATCGAGACCATGGAAAAAGTGCTGAGTCATACCCGCAAAGTGCTGGTTAACGACAACAAAAACGGCAACCTGATGGTTCTGCCGTTAGATCAGATGCTGAAAGGCGGTAACGCCCCGGCCGCGAAAAACGATACCAGCGGTGCTAACAATCTGCTGCGCCTGCCTCCGGCCTCATCGGGCGGATCCAGCGCGAACACAACGCCTTCTTCGAACGATGGTGACATTATGGACCAACGCCGTGCTAACGCGCAGCGTAACGACTACCAGCGTCAGGGGGAATAAGGATGCGTAAGTCAGTTAT
>Ga0209370_1000673_pt1 | contig 39530 bp, 36 predicted proteins | sample AgamicAtPrz_FD_187164 | JGI IMG/M metagenome (GOLD analysis project Ga0209370, IMG submission 187164) | Agave microbial communities from Guanajuato, Mexico - At.P.rz (SPAdes) (version 2) | ecosystem: Host-associated > Plants > Phyllosphere > Phylloplane/Leaf | place: Guanajuato, Mexico...
CTGCTGGCGCTGCTGAATCTCGATCCCCGGCTGGCGACCCGCTATCCGCATCAGCTCTCCGGCGGGCAGCAGCAGCGGGTGGGGGTAGCGCGCGCGCTGGCTGCCGATCCGGAACTGCTGCTGATGGATGAGCCTTTCGGGGCGCTCGATCCGGTAAACCGTCAGGCGCTGCAGCAGGAGATGCTGCGCATTCAGCAGCTTACTGGCCGCACTATTGTGCTGGTGACGCACGACATTGATGAGGCGCTGACGCTGGCTGACCAGCTGGTATTGATGGATAACGGTAAGATTGTGCAGCAGGGCGCACCGGTTACGCTGCTGACGCAGCCCGCCAGCGACTTTGTCCGCAACTTTTTTGGCCGCAGCGAGCTGGGCGTGCGGCTGCTGGCGCTGGGGCAGGCGGGCAGCATGGCGCGCCGCGGCGAATGGGTTGAGGCCGAGCCGATTACCGCTGCGCTGTCGCTGCGTGAAGCGCTGTCGCAGTTTATCGCGCGTGGGACCGATACCTTACCGGTGGTGGATCAGCAGCAGCAGCGGGTGGGCGTGCTGCATTTCAGCGATCTGCTGCGCCCGCGGGAGGCGCAATGAAGCGCCTGTTACGTGAGCCGCTTAGCTGGCTGATTGCGCTGTTTTTACTGCTGCTATGGGGATTACCGCACAGTGAAGCGCTGTTTGCCTGGTGGTTTCCCAGGCTGGAGCGTCCGCTCTATCAGCAGGAGAGCTTCTGGCGTCTGACGCTGGCCCATCTCTGGCTGGTCGCCAGCGGCACTCTGCTGGCAACGATTGTGGGCGTGGGCGGGGCAATTTTTGCCACGCGCCGCGCTGGCGAGGCGTTCCGGCCAACGCTGGAGACGCTGGCTGCGGCAGGACAGACCATTCCGCCGGTTGCGGTGCTGGCGATTGCCGTGCCGGTGATGGGATTTGGCGCAACGCCTGCAATTGTCGCGCTGTTTCTTTATGGCGTACTGCCGGTATTGCAGGGGACGCTGGCGGGTATTGAGAGCGTGCCGGCCAGTAACCGGGAGATCGCAACCGGGCTTGGCATGGGGCCGTGGCGGCGCCTCTGGCAGATTGAACTGGCGCTGGCTGCGCCGGTGATGATGGCGGGTATACGCACATCGGTGATGATCAATATCGGGACTGCGGCTATCGCGTCAACGGTAGGCGCGGCCAGTCTGGGTTCGCCCGTGATCATTGGTCTGAGCGGCTTTAACACCGCCTATGTCATTCAGGGAGCCATACTGGTTGCGCTGCTGGCGCTGATTTGCGACCGGCTGCTGGAGCGGGTGCAGCGCTGGTTTACCGGGTATGCAGAATAAGGCTGTAGCCTACCAGCATCATGCCACCCATACCGCCTATCGCCATGATGGCGAACAGCGTACCGATAAAAATTTTATTCCAGTTCATTGCAGTACCTGATTAATGCCGTGAGTCAGGCATGATAGCGCGCGTCCGGCAGAGGAAAAAGGCCTGACGTGCGGTTTTACATTAAGCCGGTTCATGCATCTGTATGGAAAACCCCTGCGCCTGCCAGTGTTCAAACTGCTCCTGCTGACGCCGCGTTGGCCGTTTTCCGGTCCAGATAAACAGATGCTGTCCCGGAAAGAGCTCAGGGCGCGGCATATCCAGCGGTTCAGCCAGCACATCCATACGCCAGCCGTGCTGCGCCAGACGCCAGGCTTCCAGCCAGATTCGGGTGCGATCTTCCACGGCCCAGCCGATAATCAGCGCATCTTTACCTGGTTTTTTGCGGGCACCCGCCAGACAAAACGCGACGTAATCGATGATAGCGCCGTCCAGCAGGCTGCACATCGTGCGGGCGGTGTTTTGATCGAGACCCAGACGCTGCCGTACCGGCACAAAGACGTGGTCGATCAGTGCATCAATCGGGTGCTCACGACCGATGGTGGCAATTTTGGTACGCAGCTTTGACGCGCGGACGTGGCGCAGCACGCTCATCAGCTCTTCCTGCAGCGCAGTCCAGCCGTCGTGCACATTAACGGTTTCACCCTCAAGCAGCGCTTTTACTTTACCGACGGGCACGCCGCTCTCTATCCAGCGTTTAATCTCTTCGATACGCTGAACATCTTCATCATCAAATTGTCGATGACCACCTTCGGTGCGCTGGGGCTTTAACAGACCGTAACGTCGCTGCCAGGCGCGAAGTGTTACCGGGTTTATTCCACAGCGCTCGGCAACATCGCCGATACTGTATAAGGCCATAATGTCCTCAAATATTGCGACCTGCATAAAAACACCTTAACCGTCGGGGCTGCCTTGTACAATCTTTATTTTATTGTACAACTTGAGTTTTTTCCCGATTTTCGGTTAATTCTCAAATAAGAGATGAATTTCTCATATCTGAGAGGGCACTATGTCAGTAACTGAAACGGATAACCGGCTGGCGCTGCGGCTCGCTGAGCTTCGCGAACAGCAGGGCTGGTCGCTGGATAAACTCGCTCAGGCTACAGGCATCAGCCGGGCCTCATTGTCGCGCATTGAACGCGCTGAGACCAGTCCTACCACCGCATTACTTAACCGGTTATGTCATGCTTATGGCGTGACAATGTCACGTTTGCTACAGGAGGTCGAAGATGAGACGCTGCTGCTGATAAAAGCTGACCAGCAAACCTGCTGGCGCGATCCCGATAGCGGCTTTCAGCGTCGCACCCTTTCTCCTCCTGCAAGGCAGTTTAAAACAGAATTGATTGAAGGGGTACTCCCGCCAGGCGCACATATTGACTATGACACGCCTCCTCTTCAGGGGCTTGAGCAGCATATCTGGCTGCAGAGCGGCGGCTTAACGATCGTGATGGAGCAGCAGCGCTGGACGCTGGCTGCCGGCGATTGCCTGCGTTTTCACCTGACGGGACGCTCCGCCTTCAGCGCCGATGCGCAAGCGGGGGCCCGCTATATTCTGGCGGTATGCAAACCATGATCGCATTTTCTCAGCTTACTGCTGCCGACGCAGCACACGCTATCGCTCCGCTGAGCGATCTGCTCCAGGCCTGTGTCGCAGACGGTGCCAGCGTGGGGTTTACCGACGCCGGCGATCGGCAGGTTATAGAGCGCTTCTGGCAGGCGAGAACCGCTGCGCTGGCAGATGAAAGCCATATCCTGCTGGTGGCCTGGCAGGATCAGATTCCGGTGGCGACTGTAACGCTGAGCGGCAGCCCGATGCCTAATGGTTATCACCGCGCAGAAATCAGCAAGCTGCTGGTACACCCGCAGCGTCGGCGGCAGGGCATTGCGCGTCAGCTGATGCTGCAGGCAGAAGACCTGGCCCGGGCGCAGAAAAAAACGCTGCTGGTGCTGGATACCCGCAGCGGAGACGTGGCCAGCCGGCTCTATCTCTCTCTGGGCTGGCAGATCGCCGGAGAGATACCGCACTATGCCTGCTCAACGGAAGGGGTTATGGAGGCGACCACCCTGATGTACAAACTGCTGTAACGGTCAGCGGGTGCGAAAAAAGATGCGCTGAGGCTGACGCTGCCAGATTACTGTGTAAAAATACAGGCCGGATTAACTCAACAGTAATAATTATGGCTCTGACAGCAGCGATTAAAAGCCAGATTGCGCAATGGTATAAGGCGCTGCAGCAGCAGGTTCCTGACTTTATCCCGCGCGCGCCGCAGCGCCAGATGATTGCCGAAGTGGCAAAAAGTCTGGCGGGCGATGAGGGGCGCCATCTGGCTATTGAAGCCCCTACCGGCGTGGGTAAAACGCTCTCTTATCTGATTCCCGGCATTGCGGTAAGCCGTGCCGATGAAAAACGACTGGTGATCAGCACAGCCAACGTGGCGCTGCAGGATCAGATTTTCACCAAAGATCTCCCGCTGCTGAAAAAGATCATCCCCGATCTCACCTTTACGGCGGCCTTTGGCCGCGGACGCTATGTCTGTCCGCGTAATCTGGCCGCGCTGGCCGCCAGCGACGATCAGCAGGGCGACCTGCTGTTCTATCTGGATGAAGAGGCGGTGACCGGCTCAAAAGAGGAGCAGAAAATCTGTTCCGGGCTGGAGAAAGATCTCAGCCGCCATACATGGGATGGCCTGCGCGATCACGCGGAGAAGGCGATCGATGACAGCCTGTGGCGGCGCCTCTCGACCGATAAAGCTAACTGTCTGGCTCACCACTGCCGCTGGTATCGTGAATGTCCCTTCTTTGTCGCCCGGCGCGAGATTGAGCAGGCTGACGTCGTCGTCGCAAACCATGCGCTGGTAATGGCAGCCATGGAGAATGAGTCGGTGCTGCCGCCGGCAAAGCATCTGATGCTGGTCCTGGATGAGGGCCACCATCTGCCGGAAGTGGCGCGTGACGCGCTGGAGATGAGCGCCGAGATCACGCCTGGCTGGAGCGGGCTGCAGCTCGATCTCTTCATACGGCTGGTGGAGACGATCATGGCGCAGTTCCGGCCCAAATCGCCCCCGCCGCTGACCAATCCTGAACGGCTCAAACAGCACTGCGAAGAGATGCGCGAGCTGCTGCAGACGCTGAGTCAGGCGCTCAATCCGCTGCTGCCGCCCGATAATCAGCCGGGTGAGTTTCGTTTTGTGCTGGGGGAGCTGCCGGAAGCGCTGCTCACGCTCTGTGCGCGACTGTTTAAGCTTAGCGACGCGCTGCGCGGTCTGAGTGAGGGGCTGCTGAATGAACTGGGCGAGCAGACCGGTAAGGCGGATATTATGCGCCTGCATAAAGCGATTCTGCAGCTCAACCGGCACTTTGGCTGGTTTGAAGCCATCAGCAAACTCTGGCGGCTGGCCGCGTTGGAAAAAGCCTCAAACGCGCCGGTCTCTAAATGGGTTACGCGTGAACTGCGCGAGGGGCAGGCGCACCTGCTGTTTCACTGTGCCGGGATCCGCGTCAGCGACCAGCTGGAGAAGCTGCTGTGGCGTAAAATTCCGCATGTGGTCGTGACATCAGCCACGCTGCGTTCGCTCAGCAGCTTCAGCCGCCTGCAGGAGATGTCAGGACTGAGTGAGAAAGCGGGCGATCGTTTCGTGGCGCTCGATTCTCCGTTCAATCATGTCGACCAGGGCAAGCTGGTGATCCCGCAGATGCGCTATGAGCCGCTGCTGGCAAATGAAGCTGAGCACATCGCCGAAATGGCGCGCTTTTTCCGCCAGCAGATGGCGGAAGGGGAACATAAAGGCGTGCTGGTGCTGTTTGCCAGCGGACGGGCGATGCAGCAGTTTGTTGCGCAGCTGCCGGAGCTGCGTCTCACGATGCTGGTGCAGGGCGATCAGCCGCGCTCCCGGCTGGTGACGCTGCATCGCGAACGGGTGGCAGCAGGAAACAGCAGCATTCTGGTAGGCCTGCAGTCGTTTGCCGAAGGGCTCGATCTTAAAGGCGATCTGCTGTCGCAGGTGCATATTCATAAAATCGCTTTCCCGCCGGTAGACAGTCCGGTAATTTTGACCGAAGGCGAGTGGCTGAAAAGCCTGCGCCGCTATCCGTTTGAAGTCCAGAGCCTGCCCAGCGCCTCGTTTACGCTGATACAGCAGGTCGGGCGCCTGATCCGCAGCCATCACTGTTTTGGTGAGATTGTGATCTACGATCGTCGTCTGCTCAGCAAAAGCTACGGCAGCCGGCTGCTGGCGGCGCTGCCGGTGTTTCCGATCGAGCAGCCTGCGGTGCCGGAAGAGAAAAAAAGCGCCAGGCGCAAACGAAAAGCCTGAGTGGCCGCGCTGAGCGGCTGCTCGTTCCGGCCGCCGAATTGCGGCGCGCCCAGAGAGCAGGAAGCGTAATTATGGAACTGAATAAAATTATTAAAGAGATCGGGCGCGGTAAAAACCATGCGCGCGATATCGATTTCGACACTGCGGTGGCGCTTTACAGCGCCATGCTGGCAGAGGAGGTGCCGGAGCTGGAGCTGGGCGCGATCCTGATTGCGCTGCGGATTAAAGGCGAAGGCAAGGCGGAGATGCGCGGTTTCTACCACGCCATGCAGCAGCGTATGCTGCGGCTGCAGGCGCCGGCCGGCCGGCCGATGCCGATTGTGATCCCCAGCTATAACGGCGCGCGCCGTCAGGGCAATCTGACGCCGCTGCTGGCGCGGCTGCTCGTAAAGCTGGGCTTTCCGGTGCTGCTGCACGGCGTCAGCGAAGACGCCACGCGCGTAACCAGTGAAGCGGTGCTTGCCGCATCAGGCATCGCAGCGGTAACGACCGCCGCGCAGGCGCAGGCGGCGCTGGATAATGGCGAGCTGGCGTTTATCACCATCGATAACCTCTGTCCGCCTGTGGCCAGACAGCTGGCGCTGCGCTGGCGGATGGGCGTGCGCAACAGTGCGCATACGCTGGCAAAGCTGGCCACGCCGTTTGCCGAACGCGCCGCGCTGCGTCTTGCCAGCGTGTCGCATCCTGAATATGTGCCGCGCGTCGGCGCATTTTTTCAGGCGATAGACGCGCCCGCTATTCTGCTCAACGGCACGGAAGGCGAGGTATATGCCAGTCCGCTGCGCTGTCCGGCGATCAACTATATTGCCGGCGCGGCGGGTGAGGCGCAGATCTGGGTTGAGCGGCAGCCGGAGCGTGTGGAAGCGCTGCCGGAGAACAAACAGGCTGAAACCACCGCGCGCTGGAGTGATGAGGTGCTGAACGGCACGCGTGCCGTGCCGCAGTCGCTGCGGCTGCAGCTCGCCTGCTGCCTGGTGGCAACGGGTGAAGCGGCAAACTTATCTGCTGCTGAGATCAGGCTGCAGCAGGCGGGCATGTAAGCGCGGTGCAGGGCGTGCTGCGCACCCGGTTTAGCAGACGGCAGCGGCTCAGCGTTTCGCCAGTACGCTCTCTACCAGCTTCTGCCAGAAAGTAATCCCCACCGGCAGCAGCGCATCATTAAAGTCGTAGCTGGCGTTGTGCAGCGGCGCAGAAGGCACTTCGCCGTCGGCGCCCAGCCAGAAGTAGGCACCCGGACAGGCTTCCAGCATACAGGCGAAATCTTCTGACGCCATCGACGGGCTGCACGCCCATTTTACCTGCGCGTCCCCCAGCATCTGCTCCGCCACCTCGCGCACCTGCTGTGCCGGGGCAGGGTGATTCGCGGTCACCGGATAGCCGGGATACCAGTGAATGTCACCGCTGACGCCAAACGGTCGCGGCAGCGCGGTCACAAACTCTTCAATCAGGCCGCGCACCCGCTCGCGCACCTCCGGCTGCAGACAGCGTACCGTGCCGCGCAGCGTGATCTGCTCCGGGATGACGTTAATCGCCTCGCCGCCGTGGATCTGCGTCACGCTCACCACGGCGGACGCCAGCGGCGAAAGGCGGCGTGAAGGGATGGTCTGCAGCGCCAGCACCAGCTCAGCCGCCACGACCATCGGATCGGCGCCGCTTTCCGGCATGGCCGCATGACAGCTGCGGCCGGAAAGGGTGATCTCAAAGGAGTCGAGCGACGCCATCATCGCCCCCGGATTCACCGCCAGCGTGCCGAGCGGCAGTCCGGGCCAGTTATGCATTGCATAGACGGCATCCATAGGGAAGCGCGAGAAAAGACCTTCCTCTACCATGCGGCGTGCGCCGCCGAGGTTCTCTTCGGCGGGCTGAAACAGAAAGTGGATGGTACCGCTGAAATCGCGCGTGGCAGCGAGCTGGCAGGCGGCGGCCAGCAGAATAGCGGTATGGCCGTCGTGACCGCAGGCGTGCATCACGCCGGGCCGGGTCGATTTCCACGCCGCGCTGCCTTTTTCTGTGATCGGCAGCGCATCCATATCAGCGCGCAGCCCAATCACCGGCCCCGGACCGTTCTCCAGCGTACCAATGACGCCGGTGCCCGCTATGCCGCGGAATACCTGTAGCCCGGCCTGCTCCAGTACGCGGGCGACCAGCTCGCTGGTCTGCTGTTCCTGATAGCCCAGCTCAGGCAGTTGATGTAACTGATGACGCCAGTTAAGGGCATTTTCCAGCAGGAGAGCAGGCAGACTCATAGCAGAGGGCTCCGTTTGCAACGCGCGCCAGCGCAGGGGATAAGTCATCACTGTAGTGATATGTCGCCGGAGCGTCTATCGCTAAAAGGAATAATTTGGCTATAGATTATATCCTTGTGGAATATATAACCCTGACCGGCAGCGGCTACGCTTCCCTGCGTAACCGGCCGTTACGTTAGCATCGGCAGGTTCAGCCCGTGCCGCACGGCGCACGCCTGCGCCTGTTCGTAGCCGGCATCGGCATGGCGCATTACCCCGGTGGCCGGGTCATTCCACAAAACGCGCGCCAGCCGTGCATCCGCCTCCGGCGTGCCGTCACAGACAATGACGACGCCGGCGTGTTGGGAAAAACCCATGCCGACGCCGCCGCCATGATGCAGGCTGACCCAGGTGGCGCCACCGGCCGTATTCAGCAGCGCGTTAAGCAGCGGCCAGTCAGAGACCGCGTCCGAGCCGTCGCGCATCGCTTCCGTTTCGCGGTTAGGCGATGCCACCGAACCGCAGTCGAGATGATCGCGGCCAATCACTACCGGCGCTTTCAGCTCGCCGTTGCGTACCATCTCGTTGAACGCCAGCGCGGCGAGATGGCGCTCGCCCAGCCCGAGCCAGCAGATACGGGCGGGCAGGCCCTGAAAAGCGATACGCGCCTGCGCCATATCGAGCCAGCGATGCAGATTGAGGTTATCCGGAAACAGCGATTTTAATTTTGCGTCCGTTTTATAAATGTCTTCCGGATCGCCCGAGAGCGCTACCCAGCGGAACGGGCCTTTGCCCTCACAGAACAGCGGGCGGATATAGGCGGGAACAAAACCAGGGAAGTCAAAAGCGTTGCTGACCCCCTCGTCCAGCGCCACCTGCCGGATATTATTGCCGTAGTCCACGGTCGGCACGCCCATATGGTGAAAATCGAGCATGGCCCGGACGTGCACCGCCATGGAGGCGCGCGCTGCCTGTTCAACGCCTTTCGGATTGCGCTGACGCTCCGCCTGCCAGCGTGCTACCTCCCAGCCCTGCGGCAGATAGCCGTTGACTGGATCGTGCGCAGAAGTCTGATCGGTCACGATATCGGGGCGTATGCCGCCGGCGCGGGCGCGGTTTACCAGCTCCGGCAGGATCTCCGCCGCATTACCCAGCAGGCCGACAGAGATCGCCTCTTTTGCCGCCGTGGCCCGTTCAATCAGCGCCAGCGCCTCATCCAGCGTGCGGGCTTTGTGATCGAGATAGCGGGTGCGCAGGCGAAAATCGATGCGCGACTCCTGGCACTCAATCGCTAATACGCAGGCACCCGCCAGCACCCCGGCCAGCGGCTGTGCGCCGCCCATACCGCCGAGGCCCGCGGTGAGGATCCAGCGGCCGGCAAGATCGCCGTTATAGTGCTGCCGGCCCGCTTCGGCGAAGGTCTCAAACGTTCCCTGCACAATGCCCTGGGCGCCAATGTAGATCCACGAGCCGGCGGTCATCTGGCCATACATCATCAGGCCGGCGCGATCGAGCTCATGAAAGTGATCCCAGCTCGCCCAGTGCGGCACCAGGTTAGAGTTAGCCAGCAGCACGCGCGGTGCATCGGCATGGGTGCGAAACACGCCCACCGGTTTACCGGACTGGATCAGCAGCGTCTCATCCGGCTGCAGCAGGCGCAGCGAGCGCAGGATCTGCTCAAAACAGGGCCAGTTACGTGCGGCTTTGCCGATGCCGCCGTAGACCACCAGATCGTCCGGACGCTCGGCGACATCGGGATCGAGGTTATTCTGGATCATGCGCCAGGCCGCTTCGATAAGCCAGTTAGCGCAGTGCAGTTCACTGCCATGCGGGGCACGGATTTCGCGGGCCACAGCCTGCGTCAGGGTTTCGCTCATGATTCACTCCTTAGTGCTGGTTCTGGCGCTGGCTCGGCAGCAACGTTATTAGCGCGTCGGGCCACTGCGTGCCCGCAGCCCACAGACGCATCGCTTCGATATCGGGTGCCAGCAGGCGGTCGCTGGCAAGAAACGCCACCCTGCTGCGGATGCGCTGCATCTCCTGTTCAAGGATGGCCGAACTCTGCAGCGGCCGGTGAAACTCAATGCCCTGGGCTGCGGCCATCGCTTCAATGCCGACCACCGCAGCGGTGTTAAAACACATCTCCCCGAGACGGCGTGCTGCATAGGTGGCCATAGAGACGTGATCTTCCTGATTCGCTGACGTAGGCAGGCTGTCTACGCTACCAGGGTGTGCCAGCGATTTGTTTTCTGATGCCAGCGCGGCAGCGGTCACCTGGGCAATCATAAAGCCGGAGTTGACGCCGCCATCCTGCACCAGGAAAGGCGGCAGGCCGGAGAGAGTGCTGTCGAGCAGCAGCGCCAGACGGCGCTCGGAGATAGCGCCTATTTCGGCCACGGCGAGCGCAATAATGTCAGCCGCAAACGCCACCGGCTCGGCGTGGAAGTTGCCCCCGGAGATCACTTCACCGCTGTCGCTGAAAACCAGCGGGTTATCGGAGGCGGCATTGGCCTCAATCTGCAGGACGCGCGCGGCGTGGCTGAGATTATCGAGGCAGGCACCCATGACCTGCGGCACGCAGCGAACAGAGTAGGGATCCTGGACGCGTCCGCAGTGGGTGTGCGACTGCAGGATCCCGCTGCCGCTGAGCAGCGAGCTGACGGCGGCGGCGACAGCGATCTGGCCAGGCTGGCCGCGCGCCTGATGAATGCGCGCATCATAAGGTTTAACCGAGCCTTTAATCGCCTCCAGCGAGAGCGCGCCCGCCATCAGTGCAGCAGCAAAGAGATTTTCCGCTTCAAACAGGCCGCGCAGCGCCAGGGCCGCTGAGACCTGGGTCCCGTTCAGCAGCGCCAGTCCCTCTTTTGGCCCGAGGACAATCGGCGTCAGTCCGGCGCGCGCCAGACCTTCCGTTGCCGGCCGCCGTTCACCGGCAATGCGCACCTCGCCTTCACCCAGCAGCATCAGCGACAGGTGTGCCAGCGGAGCCAGATCGCCAGACGCGCCCACTGAGCCTTTGGCCGGAATAGAGGGCATCACGCCGGCGTTAAACAGCGCCAGCAGGGCGTCCACCAGCTCAATACGGACGCCGGAATGACCGCGCGCCAGACTGATAATCTTGCTGGCAACCACCAGACGCGTGACGTTATCCGGCAGCAGATCGCCGAGGCCAACGCTGTGCGACAGCACCAGGTTACGCTGCAGCTCAGCCAGGCGGGCAGCGGGAATTTGCGTCTGTGCCAGCTTGCCAAAGCCGGTATTGATGCCATACACCACGCTGCCGGACGCGACGATATCGTCGACGGTCGCATGGGCGCGGTGAATAGCACTGCGCGCCGCTGGCGTCAGGTGTAACGTCACCGGCTGCTGATAGATAGTGCGCAGGGTCGCGAGATCCACCTTACCGGGTTCCAGGCAGATTTCCTGCAGTGCATGCGACATGATCTACTCCTGTATATACAAGTGAGTGGCGGGAAAATTCACGCTTCTTAACGCCATGCGTCAGGTTACTTCACCCGCGGTAAACCGAGTGAAGCACAGGTTTATTATTCCTGTCTATACAAGTAGCAAGCGCTATGCCAGTTTCACTGCAATTTGTGAAATGTGCCGCACTGCGGGCAGGCAGGCTAATCAGCCAGCCTGCTGCACGCTAAAGCAGCAGCCTCTGCACCCGCAGCCGCTGCGCTGCACCACTGCATGTCTATACATCTGCCTGGCGGAACAGTAAACTTTCCTTCTCAAAGCAGAAAGGAACAGCAGATGACCGAGCAAACGGCACTGGCGCAGTTAGCCGCCGCCATGGGCGATGAACCGGCACCGATTTACCAGCGCGTCAAACAGGCGATTATCAGCCAGATCCGCGCGGGAGAGTGGAAAGCCAGGCAGCGTGTGCCCTCCGAGAGCGAGCTGGTCAGCGAGCTGGGCGTGAGCCGGATGACCATCAACCGCGCGCTGCGTGAACTCACCGCCGAGGGCTATCTGCTGCGTATGCAGGGGGTGGGCACCTTTGTCGCGGAGATGAAAGGCTACACGGCGATGCTGGAGGTGCACAATATTGCGGATGAGATTGCGCAGCGCGGTCATCAGCATCGCTGCCAGATCCTGACCCTGACGCAGGGGCGGGCGGATCCGGAGCAGGCGGCGCTGCTGGGGATGCGCACCGGTCAGCCGCTGTTTCATTCGCTGATGGTGCATTATGAAAACGATCTGCCGGTACAGCTGGAAGATCGCCTGGTGAACCCGCAGATGGCACCGGACTACCTGAAGCAGGATTATCACAGCGTTACCCCTTATACCTATCTGATGCGGGTCGCGCCGCTGACCGCCGGCGAGCATATTGTTGAGGCGGTACTGCCCGATTTGCGCCAGCGCAGGCATCTCGCGCTGGAGGAGCACGAGCCCTGCCTATTGATTCGGCGGCAGACGTGGAGCGACAGTAAGATCGTGACCTATGCGCGGCTGCTCTATCCCGGCTCGCGCTATAAGCTGCTGGGCCGTTTTAAAGGACACGGCTGAGCCGGCACCAGAGCAGCCGGGCATCGCGGCTTTGCGGCGTCAGCGTCAGCGCCTCATCCAGCCACCAGATGCCCTGTGCCTGGTGCAGGACCTCGCCGGAGGCGTACTGCCACGCACCGGCTAACACATACGCCACCCCGTGCCGGCTCTGCTGCGGTGCCTGCTGCAGGATGCTGACCTCCGCCCGCCAGCTGTCGCGGCGGGTCATGATATTGAAATCACTGCAGCGGCCATGCACTGTCGCCTGCACCGGGGCTTCTCCGGCAAAGCGCCACGGCTGACAGGGCTGCAGCCGGTGCGACAGCCCGCCGCTCTGCAGCAGCGGGCTGTCGCCCTGCAGCAGCGGGCTGTCGCCCTGCAGCAGGGTAATCACGCGATCCACGCCAGGAAACAGCGAAAAAGGGCCGCTGGCGTCAAGCGTGGCGATGCTGGCCCGCCAGGCGAAATCCGCCGCGCCGGGGGGAAAGCTGACGATTTCGCGCGTCTCGCCGCCGCCGTTGCGCCAGCGGCTGACCGGCAGCGCGTCGTGGCAAAAGCGGCGGATCACTGCAGCGCCCGCAGCGCGTCGGCAACGCGGATGGCCGCCTGCGTCTCTTCTGCATGCTGGCCGTCAGCGATCACCTGCCGGCCGGCGACAAACGTATCGCGGATCCCGCTGCGCGCGCCGGCAAACAGCCAGCGATTGAGCAGCGCATCGGAAGGGGTTGCGCTGAGCAGCGGGTCGTCGCGCAGTACCAGCCAGTCAGCGCGCAGGCCGGGTGCCAGCACGCCGCTGCGGATGCCGCACGCCTGAGCGCCTCCGGCCGCAGCCTGCTGCCACAGCAGATCGCCTACCGACGGCTGCTGCGGCAGCGCCAGACGGTTGCGCCGCCTGTCGCGCAGCCGCTGCCCGTACTCCAGCCAGCGCAGCTCCTCACGGGCGCTGACCGAGACGTGGCTGTCAGAGCCGATCCCCCAGCGTCCGCCCCGGGCAATATAGGCACTCGCCGGAAAAATACCGTCGCCGAGGTTGGCTTCAGTGGTCGGGCATAATCCCGCAACCGCACCGCTGGCGGCGAGCTGCTGCAGCTCGCTCTCATCCGGATGGGTGGCGTGGATCAGGCACCAGCGTGCATCAACGTTAAAGCGGCGCATCAGCCAGGCGATGGGACGCTCCCCGCTCCACGCCAGACTGTCGCTGACCTCTTTTTCCTGCTCGGCAATGTGGATATGGACCGGCAGATCGCCCGGCGCTGCGGCCAGCACGTCGTGCATCTGCGCTTCGCTGACCGCGCGCAGCGAATGAAAGCAGACGCCGTAGTTCAGCAGCGGTTTATCTGCGCAGGCCGCGGCCACGCGCTGCAGCTGCTGCAGATAAGCGCCGGTCTGCTGGATAAAACGGCGCTGTCCGGCGCTGGCGGGCTGTGCGCCAAAACCGCTGTAGCTGTAAAGCACCGGCAGCAGCGTCTGGCCGATGCCGGTGCGCTCAGCGGCCAGCATCAGCTGCTGCAGCATGGCATCATCCGGATAGGGCTGGCCCTGCGGATCGTGATGCAGATAGTGAAACTCAGCAACCTGACTGTAGCCCCCTTTCAGCAGCTCAATATAGAGCCAGGTCGCAATGTCGCCCACCTGCTGCGGCGTCAGCCGCGCTACCATGCGATACATCAGCTCGCGCCAGGTCCAGAAGCTCTCCTGCGGATCGCCCGCCACCTCGGCCAGTCCCGCCATCGCGCGCTGAAAAGCGTGCGAGTGCAGGTTGGTCATGGCGGGAATGACGGCCCCCGCCAGCGGTATAGCAGCACCCGGCGCGCTCTCTGGCGTAACGCGGGTGATAAAACCGGCGTCGCTGACCTCCAGCGTAACGTGGCTGTGCCAGCCATCTGCCAGCTGAGCGCGCGGGGCAAAATAGGTGGTCATGATTGATCCTTCAGGCTGGAAAGTTGTATATACATATACATACTTTAACCGGGCGTGTAAATCGCCCGTACGCAGGGAACAGGGCATGAGAGACGCGAAGCAGATCGACAGCCTGTGGCTGGGCGCAGATATCGTTACGCTGCGCGACGGGCGCTACAACATCATCACCGACGGCGCGCTGGCCGTGGATAACGGCGTACTGATATGGGTCGGAGCGCGCAGTGAACTGCCGGCATTTGCGCCGCGTCAGCGGCATACGTTTAGCGGCGGGATCATTACGCCGGGGCTGGTGGATTGCCATACGCATCTGCTGTTCGCCGGCGATCGCAGCGCGGAATTTGAGCAGCGTCTCAACGGTGTCAGCTATGCAGAAATTGCTGCGCAGGGCGGCGGTATTCTCGCCACGGTACGCGCCACGCGGTCCGCCTCACAGGAGGCGCTGGTGGCGTCAGCGCGCGGGCGGCTGGCGCATCTGCTGGCGGAGGGCGTCACCACGGTAGAAATCAAATCGGGTTACGGGCTTGATGAAGAGAGCGAACTGAAAATGCTGCGTGCCATACGCCAGCTGGCAGCTGGCGTGCCGGCTGATGTCATCGCAACCTGCCTGGCCGCACATGCGATCCCGCCGGCGTTTCACGCCAATCCGCAGGGCTGGATCGATATTATCTGCCAGCGGCTGCTGCCGCGGGTAAAAGAGGAGGGGCTGGCGGATGCGGTGGATGCGTTCTGTGAACATCTGGCGCTGTCGCCTGCGCAGGTCAGCGCGGTGTTTGATGCGGCGCGCGCGCTGGATCTGCCGGTCAAACTGCACGCTGAGCAGCTCTCGGCACAGGGCGGGGCGGCGCTGGCCGCACGTTATGGCGCACTCTCCGCTGACCATCTGGAGTATGCCAGCGAGGAGGATGTCCGCGCGATGGCAGAGCATGGCACCGTTGCTGTGCTGTTGCCGGGCGCGTTCTACCTGCTGCGCGAAACGCAGCGGCCACCGGTCGCGCTGTTCCGCCGCTACGGCGTCCCGATGGCGCTCGCCAGCGACGCCAATCCAGGGACATCACCTGCGCTTTCACTGCGGCTGATGATGAATATGGGCTGTACGCTGTTTGGCATGACACCGGAGGAGGCGCTGGCGGGGGTGACGCTGTGGGGCGCGAAAGCGCTGGGTCTGCAGCAGACGCACGGCTCACTGGAGGCGGGCAAAGTCGCCAGCTTTGTTCACTGGCCGCTGACGCGTCCGGGCGAGCTGGCTTACTGGCTGGGCGGCGAACTGCCGTGCCGGGTTATCTATCGTGGAGAAGCACAATGAGCTTTGATTTTACACCGGGCAGGCTGCCACTGCTGATCTCAATACCGCATGCCGGTACGCAGCTTACGCCGGAGGTTGAGGCGGGGCTGAGCGACGCAGCGCGCCCGCTGCCGGATACCGACTGGCATCTGCCGCAGCTGTACGATTTTGCGCAGGATATCGGCGCCAGCGTGCTGACCGGACGCTACTCCCGTTTCGTTATCGATCTCAACCGGCCGCCTGACGACCGGCCGCTCTATACCACCGCCACTACCGGACTCTGGCCAGAGACGCTGTTTGACGGCACGCCGGTGTTTAAACCGGGCATGACGCCGGATCGGGCGACGCGTCAGCGCTATCTGCAGACCCTCTGGCAGCCCTATCATCAGCAGCTGCAGCAGGAGCTGGCGCGCCTGAAAGCGCAATATGGCTATGCGCTGCTGTTTGATGCGCACTCTATCGCTTCACGGGTGCCCAGGCTGTTCAGCGGCGTGCTGCCCGATCTGAACCTGGGAACCAGTGATGGCGCCAGCTGCTCAGCGGCGGTGAGCGACGCGCTGGGGCAGGTGTGCAGCGCTCAGCAGCGCTATAGCTGGGTGCTGAATGGCCGTTTTAAAGGCGGTTATATTACGCGCGCCTATGGTCAGCCGGCGCAGGGCGTCGAGGCGGTACAGCTGGAGCTGGCGCAGCACAACTATATGGATGAGTCGCTGCCTTTTGCCTGGCAGCCAGCGCGCGCCTCACAGCTGCAGCCGGTGCTGCAGCAGCTGATCGGCGCGCTGCTGGCGGCAGGAAAGCGTTAAACGCTTACCGTTTACGCGCGTCCGGGCGGACCAGATCAAAACGCTGCGCCTCACTGATACCGTAATAGGCAGAAGGCCCCCCGGCGCGCAGAATCGGCTGCGCTCTGGCGGTCTGGTAAATGCCATCCTCCAGCAGGGCCTCATCAATATGAATGGCGACCGCTTCACCCAGCACCAGCCAGCTCTCCAGTTCCCCGCCCTGCGCATCCTGCAGCCGGATCAGCTGCGTCAGGCGACACTCAAAGTTAACCGGACTCTCTGCCACCATGCTGCAGTCGATATGGGAAGCGGCAACCGGCGTCAGGCCCGCAAGCGCGAACTCATCGCTGCTGACCGAAGCGGAGCTTTCGTTCATCGCTTCCGCCAGCGGACGCGTGGCCAGATTCCAGACAAACACCTTGCTTTCGCTGATGTTCTGTACGCTGTCTTTCCAGCCGCTGCTGGCAAAGCCGATGATCGGAGGCTGGTAATTAAAACAGTTAAAAAAGCTGTACGGCGCAAGATTATCCTGGCCGCTGCGGCTCCGGGAGCTGATCCAGCCAATCGGACGCGGACCGATAATGGCGTTCAGCGGATCGTGGGGCAGGCCGTGTCCGGTCCGGGGCTGGTAGCTGTAGCGATGGCGCGTCATAAAAACTCCTGAGTCAGGGTGAAGGCACGTCGCGGCAGGCGGCGTGCGTTGCAGGAAAAAGGGTCCGCAGAGAGTCTGGTGTAAACGTAAAATTGCGGTAAGCGGATTGTGCGCTGGCGGCAGCCGGAGTATCTTACGCCCGCCTTACTTTCCGGAGAGACTATGAATAAGCCAGCCGCCAGTGCGCCCTTTCATCCGCGTAATCGCCATCAGGGGCGTTACGATTTTCCTGCGCTGATTGCCGCGCATCCGCCGCTTGCGCCGAAGGTTCGTCCTAACGGTCATGGCGAGCAGTCGATCGATTTCGCCGATCCGCAGGCGGTAATGCTGCTTAATCAGGCGCTGCTGAAGCTCTTTTATAACCTTAACTGGCAGCTGCCGGAAGGGTATCTGACGCCGCCGGTACCGGGTCGTGCTGATTACGTTCACGCGCTGGCCGATCTGCTGGCGCGTGATAACGGCGGGGCGATCCCGCGCGATCTGGACGTCATGGATATTGGCTGCGGCGCCAACTGCATTTATCCCCTGATTGGCCACGCCGAGTATGGCTGGCGTTTTACCGGTACGGATACCAGCGCTGAGGCGATTACCGCCGCCAGTCAGATTGTGGCGGGTAATCCCGGCCTGCAGCGTGCGGTACGTCTGCGTCGCCAGAAACAGCCGCAGGCGATTTTCAGCGGCGTGATCCATAAAAATGAGCGCTACCATGCCGTCATGTGCAATCCGCCGTTTCACGCATCGGCAGCTGATGCCGCAGCGGGCAGCCAGCGCAAAGTACGCAATCTGGGACTGAAGCAGAACGCGCCGCTCAATTTTGGCGGTCAGCAGACTGAGCTATGGTGTGAAGGGGGCGAGCTGGCGTTTATCGGCAGGATGATCGATGAGAGCGTCGCGCAGGGCAGCAGCATTGTCTGGTTTACATCGCTGGTTTCGCGAAAAGAGAATTTACCGGCGCTGCGCGACCGGCTTGCAGCAGAAGCCTGTGAGGTGCGCATCGTCAATATGGCGCAGGGTCAGAAACAGAGCCGCTTCCTCGCCTGGAGCTTTATGACGCCCGCCGCCCGCGCGCAGCGGATGAAGCGCTAAGCGTATCACCCGATAAAAAGGCCGCCCGGTTACCCGGTGCGGCCTTTTTCAGCGCGCGCAGCGCGTCAGGAAACGTGCTGCAGGAACTCGCGCAAACGTTCGCTTGGCGGCGCGGTAATCAGGGTATCCGGATCGCCATCTTCCGCAATCGTACCTTTATCAATGAAGATCAGGCGCGACGCGACTTTCTGTGCAAACCCCACTTCATGCGTGACGATCACCATCGTCATGCCTTCCTCGGCCAGATCCTGCATCACTTTCAGAACTTCATGACGCAGCTCCGGATCGAGCGCGGACGTCGGCTCATCAAACAGCATCATTTTTGGCTTCACGGCCAGCGCCCGCGCAATGGCCACGCGCTGCTGCTGACCGCCGGAGAGTTCAGCCGGAAAATGATGCGCCCGTTCCGCCAGGCCCACTTTGCCCAGCAGCTCGCGCGCCAGCCTGTGGGCCTCCTCTTTTTTCGCGCCGCGGACGCGAATCGGACCAAAGGCGACGTTATCCAGCGCGCTCATCTGCGGAAACAGATGAAACTGCTGAAACACCATACCCGCTTCCTGACGGATCAGCCGCTCATCAACTTTCGGATCGTTGACTTTCATGCCGTCCACAATCAGTTCGCCGCTGGTGATCTCTTCCAGTTTGTTGATACAGCGCAGCAGCGTGGATTTACCGGAACCGGAAGGACCGATAATCACCACCACTTCGCCCTGATTAATTTTCAGATTGATGTCGTGCAGAACCTGCGTCTGACCGAAATTTTTAGAGACGTTTTTAAATTCAATCACAGGATTTTCACCCTTTTCTCAATACGGCGCAGCACAAAGCTCAACACCAGCGTAATAATCAGATAGATAATGGCAACCGCGCTCCAGATCTCCAGCGCACGGAAGTTACCGGCAATAATCTCCTGGCCCTGTCGCGTCAGTTCCGCCACGCCGATAACAATAAACAGCGAGGTATCTTTAATACTGACAATCCACTGGTTGCCCAGCGGCGGGAGCATACGGCGCAGGGCCAGCGGCATAATCACATAGCGCAGGGTCTCGCGGCGTGACAGGCCCAGCGCCAGTCCCGCTTCGCGAAAGCCTTTGTTGATAGAGAGCACGGCGCCGCGCGTAATCTCAGCAATATAGGCGCCTGAGTTGATCATGATGGTCACGACTGCCGCCGTGAAAGGATCGATGCGCAGATCGGGAAAAGCCATTGGCAGCGCAAAGTAAATAAACATGACCTGCACGACAATGGGTGTGCCGCGGATCAGCTCAATAAATACCAGCGCGACGTTATTGGTGATCCAGCCACCGTAGGCGCGGGCAAAGCCAGCCACCAGGCCGATAATCAGGCCGCCTATCAGGCCAAGAACGGAAATCAGCAGGGTCATTTTGGCGCCTTCGATCAGAATCGGCAGGGCTGGCCAGATGACGCTCCAGTCAAACTCCATGGTGTTACTCCGGAATATGTTGCAATGGAAAAGGTAAAAGCAGGGCGCAAAGGGCGCCCTGCTGCATAAGCCCGCTTATGCAGGCATTATTTTGGCTCAGTACCGAACCATTTTTTATAGATTGTGTTGTACGTACCGTTGTCGCGCAGCGTTTTCAGCGCGCCGTTGATTTTGTCACGCAGTTCATCACTGCCTTTTGGCAGCGCCACACCATACTGCTGAGCTTCAATAGACTCACCAACCGCTTTGAAACGACCTTTGCCGGCGGTGTTGATAAAGTAGAGAATATTCGGCGTATCATGCAGCACGGCGTCGGCGCGGTTGGTTCCCAGCTCCATATAGGCGTTATCGATATTCGGGAACTGACGCAAATCTTTGGTCTTGATATGCGCTTTGGCGTAGTCCACCGAACCGGTTCCGCTTTTTACCGCAACGGTTTTGCCATTGAGATCGTCAATGCCTTTGATCTCGTTTTCGTTATTGCGCACCATCACCAGCAGACCGCTTTTATAGTAGCCATCAGAGAAGTCGATAGCTTTTTTGCGTTCGTCAGTAATGGTAATACCGGCCAGCGCCAGATCGACATTTTTGGTTTGCAGAGCCGGAATAATACCGCTGAAATCCATAGGTTTCAGGGTGTAATCGAGCTTCAGCTCTTTTGCCACCGCATCCCACAGGTCGATATCAAAACCCACATATTTGTCGCCCTGCTTAAACTCGAAAGGAACAAATGCGGTGTCGGTTGCGACAATCAGTTTTTTATCTGCGGCAGTAGAAGAAAGAGAAAAGGCCAGCGCCAGCGCGGCCACAGAGACATTAAACAGAGACTTCATCATTTTATCCTTTATTGCTCTGCAGACCTGATGGTCTGCACTACGACTGTCATATGAAAAAATTATGCCAACTTTAATAACAGCCCGAAATTACCGGCGGCAGGGCTGTCAGCTGACACGATTTTGCAGAAAAATGATCGTTTGCACCATTTGTGGGCACTATTATGGTGCATGCGACATTTTTGGTGCAGCCACAGTGTGCATCAGGATAATGACAAGGAAAGGGTGGGATGAAAGAAGTGTTAACGGGGTCAAAAAAGCGGGGCTGAAGCAATAAAAAAAGGCGGGTTAACCCGCCTCTGATAATTATTCGATATTGGCTTCGATAAACCACAGGAACTTATCGAGGTCACGGGACGCTGCGGTAAAGATATCGGCAGTATCTTCATCTTTGACTTCGGTGATCGCTTTGCGGGTATCGTTAGCCACAATGGCGTAGCGATCGGCCAGCGCTTTCAGGTGATCCTGAACGCTGTGAATGTTCAGCGGATAGCTCTGCAGCGGCGTTTTATCATTCACGACCTGCGTGGTACCCAGCGCCACGCCACCCAGCTGGATCACGCGCTCGGCGATGGTGTCCTGATGTTCGGTGATAGCAGCACGGAAACCATCCAGCATCTCATGCACGCCGATAAAGTTAGCGCCACGCATGTTCCAGTGCGCCTGTTTGGTGATCAGGGACAGGTCAATGAATTCCACAACCAGACGGTTGAGCACCTCAATGGTGGCTTTCTTTTCGCTGTCAGCCACATCATTGCGGGTGTAAATCAGATCGGAAGCGTTGTTTTTAACCAGTTTTGCGGTACTCATCATTTATGTCCTCTAATTGATGTTGTCCTAATCAAGCACGGAAATAAGTATAGCAGCTGTTATAAAATATGCTGAAGCGATCTGGCCGATAGCAGAGATAGATAAAGACGTCATGCAGCGTTGCGGATGCAATCATGAATTAAGTAAACATAATCAATGGCTTATTATATAGGTCTTAAAGATGTTATCTGTGTGACAAAATAATAACGGCCCGGCGATGCAATAACGGAATGATAATGATTCCGGATGCCGGCGCAGCCTGCTGAAATAACAAGCTGCGATAGACAGCGTTAATTAAGCGTGACTCAGGCGACTTCTTTCAGACGGGCTTTCTGGCGCATGGTCAGCGTGGTGCCTGCCGACGCGGCGATAATCGCCAGCAGTCCTGACCACTGCGGCAGGGTAAGCTGTTCACCCAGAAACAGCATGCCGGAAAGGGCCGCGACAGCCGGTTCGAGGCTCATCAGGGTGCCAAAAATCCGCGCCGGCAGGCGGGTCATGGCAATCATCTCCAGTGAATAGGGAATGGCACTGGAGAGCAGGGCGATCAGCAGCGCCAGCGGCAGGATCTCCCAGTGCCAGATGCCGGGGGAGGCAAACAGCAGTCCCAGCGGCACAAAGATAACGGAAGCGATAAGCGAGCCCATTGCCACCGTTGCCGGGCCGTGCTCCGCGCCGGCACGCTGCCCGGAGAGGATATAGATTGCCCAGCAGACGCCGGCACCTACCGCCAGCAGTGCGCCGAGCGGATCAATATGGCTGATGCCGTCACCGATTGGCAGCAGAAACCAGAGCCCGGCCACCGCCAGCGCTATCCAGAGAAAATCAAGCAGGCGGCGCGCGCCTGCCAGCGCCAGCGCCAGCGGACCGAGAAACTCCAGCGCCACGCCCACACCCAGCGGTATTGTCCGCAGGGCGAGGTAAAACAGAAAGTTCATACAGCCGAGCGCCAGGCCGTAAATCAGCAGGGGTTTACGCTGCGCCGGAGTAAAGCGCAAACGCCAGGGTTTGAAAAAGAGACAAAGCAGCAGCGTGCCGAGTCCGAGACGCAGCGCAGTGATGCCGGGCGCGCCCGCAACGTCAAACAGCGATTTTGCCAGCGAGGCGCCACCCTGCAGCGACATCATAGCGAAGAGCAAAATCACAATGGGCAGCCATACGGGAAAGCTATTTTTACGAGAAAGAGGCGCAGACATCCTGTTGTCGATTCCGGAAATGAGGGGTGAGCGAAGGAGAGTAGCTTAAAGCAATTGCAGGCTGACGGGAAAAAATAAGGCCAGTTACGCTTCAGAAAATGGCTAAAAAAGAGCCGTTTACAGGGCCAATTTTGTAAAGAATTGTCAGATTACTTTAGGAATTTACTTAAAGGCATTTTTTGTTCGCAGAATTATTGAACTAAACAGGGAGGCATTTTATAAGTAAAATGAATGACATAGGAAACTTCATTAACTTTCTGTTACACCAAACAATCTCTTGGACAACAAAATCCGGGCAGAGTTTCTCCCTAACTTTTGTTATATTTTTAGCGTTGTCAGGAGAGAAGTATTTTCACATTTGAGGTGGTTATGAAAAAAATTGCATGTCTTTCAGCACTGGCTTGTGTACTGGCAGTTTCTGCTGGCTCAGCCATGGCACAGAGCACCGTTTCTGGCGGTTACGCACAGAGCGATTATCAGGGCGTTGCTAACAAAGCTAACGGCTTCAACCTGAAATACCGCTACGAAGACGGTTCCAACCCACTGGGCTGGATCGGTTCTTTCACCTACACCGAAAAAGATCGTACTGAAGATGGCGTTTACAACAAAGGCCAGTACTACGGCTTCACCGGCGGCCCGGCTTACCGTCTGAACGACTGGGCGAGCATCTACGGCGTTGTAGGTATCGGCTACGGTAAATTCCAGCAGAACGAATCTGCCGGTCAGTCTAAATCTGACAGCAGCGACGTAGGCATCGCTTACGGCGCAGGTATGCAGTTCAACCCAATTGAAAACGTTGCACTGGACGTGGGCTACGAGCAGAGCCGCATCCGCAACGTTGACGTAGGCACCTGGATCGCTGGCGTCGGCTACAGCTTCTAAGTTTAGCTTAGACCAGAGTTGCACATGAAACGGTCCCGCAGGGGCCGTTTTTTTTTGCCTGAAGAGGGTGGCGGTGGCGGTGCCGCAGAGCAGAAAAACAAAAACCCGCCATCGGGCGGGTTAAGCAGTAGCCTTGCGGGCTTTCAGCCGCGCCAGATAATCTGGTTGCACGGGCGTTCGCACTTTTTGCCTGCGAGCTTTTCCAGCAGCATCAGGCGGAGCGCAAAGGGCGAGCGGCTGAACAGGCAGAGCAGCGATTTGATATCAAAAGCGGGCTTGCGCTGAGCGGCTTGCGGGCATTTGCCGCAATCAAGGCAGTTTTTCAGGGTGCTCATCTTCACCTCCCCATGAATAACAGATGATGCGTAAGCGCTGGTGCGTACCGGACATTGCTGCCTTTTCACGCTTTTCGCTTACATCATGTACAAAGATAGCATTGGCTATACTCTTTAGCCAACACTATTCATGAAAAATTTGTGCTTATTTGCGCCTGGTTTACAATGAGCGCAGCCAGTCCGCACGGCAGGTAAGGTGCGGCAGATAATAAAGAGGAAGCTTAATGAGTCGTCGTGCGAAAAATGCCATCAATACCCCTCAGGGGCCGCTTAAGGATATTGAGGAGCATGTTGAAGGCTTTCGTCAGGTGCGCGAAGCTCATCGTCGTGAATTGATTGATGATTACGTCGAGCTGATCTCCGATCTCATTCGTGAATTTGGTGAGGCGCGCCAGGTGGATATGGCGGCGCGCCTTGGCGTATCGCAGCCTACCGTGGCAAAAATGCTGAAGCGCCTGAGCACCACCGGCCTGGTAGAGCAGGTGCCCTATCGTGGCGTCTTCCTGACGCCGGAAGGTGAAAAACTCGCAGAGGCGAGCCGCGTTCGCCACCATATCGTTGAAACGTTTTTGCTGGCATTAGGCGTCAGCCCGGAGACCGCACGCCGCGACTCCGAAGGGCTGGAGCATCACGTCAGCGACGAAACCCTGGCCGTCTTTCAGAAATTTTATGAGAATCGCTAACTTATAAGGCCTGCCGCTATCATGCCCATCGTGCTTCGATCCTTAATGCGTGACCGTATTTTGCATTTGTTGTTACTGCTGGGTGTGATACTGCTGCCGCTGGCAGAGTATCGCTGGTCGCAGCTGCCGGCTTCCGTCGACTGGCAGACCATCATGACGCTGACCGGCCTGCTGATGCTGACGAAAGGGCTGGAGAACAGCGGTTATTTTGACGTACTGGGCGCCCGCCTGATTCAGCGCTTTCAGCATGAACGTGCGCTGGCGCTGTTTATGGTCTGCGCCGCCGCGCTGCTTTCAACCTTCCTGACCAACGATGTCGCGCTATTTATTCTGGTACCGCTGACGCTGACGCTGCGTAAATTTTCCCATCTGCCGGTCTCACGGCTTATTATCTTTGAAGCACTGGCGGTTAACGCCGGATCGCTGCTGACCCCGGTCGGCAATCCGCAAAATATCCTGCTGTGGAGTCACGGCTCGCTGAGCGTGGGCGGATTCATCCTGCAGATGCTGCCGCTGGCAGCTGTGCTGATGATAACGCTGGTCGCGCTGACCTGGTGGAGCTTTCCGGCGCAGCACATAGATAAACACAGTGATGCCGGTGCGCAGCAGTGGAGCCGGCGCCTGTTCAGCGTCAGCCTGCTGCTCTATATCGTATTTATAGTGGCGCTGGAGCTGAAGATGACGGGCTGGGCGCTGCTGCTGGTCGCCGCCTGCTTCCTGATCATGGCGCGAGGGGTGCTGGCCGCCATTGACTGGAGCCTGCTGCTGGTTTTTGTCGCGATGTTTATCGACGTCTTTTTGCTTATGCATCTGCCTGCGCTGCAGCCGTGGTTTGCCCGTATCGGGCAGCTGGGGGAGGGCGGGATCTATTTACTGGCTATCGGCCTGTCGCAGTTTATCAGTAATGTCCCGGCCACTATCCTGCTGCTGCAAAAAACCGATCCCTCTGTGGTGCTTGCCTGGGCGGTGAATATTGGCGGCTTTGGCCTGCTGCCGGGATCGCTGGCGAACCTGATTGCGCTGCGCATGGCGCAGGATAAAAAAGTCTGGTGGCGTTTTCATCTCTTCTCACTGCCGATGCTGGCGTGGTCAATGCTGTGCGGCTGGCTGCTGCTGCAGTGGCTTCACTAGGTTTCTCTCTTCTGCGGGCGCTCTCTGTTCAGCGCCTTTTCAGCGACTGTGGCAGAACGTGCCGCCTGTCTCTGCTTATGTAAAGTTACACTGGAATTTGTCAATTTATTATCTAATGTTAAGTTGACCGTTTATGCCCGGGGATCGGGCTTTCAGCCAGTGATGACAAATTATGAGCGAAAATCAGCAGCAGGACCCGCAGAAGCCGTCAGATAACGACAACGATCCGCAGCAGGACAACAGCCAGCAGCAGCAGGACAAAAACAGGGATGACGATCAGCCGCGTAAGCGACCGGGTAAAAAGCCGCTGATTATTCTCGCGATTGTTGTGGTGATTATGCTGATAGTGGGGTTCTGGTTCTGGTTTACCACCCGCAATATTGAAACCACCGATGACGCCTTTACGGAAGGTAACGCCGTTACCGTGGCACCTAAAGCCTCAGGCTACGTGGTGCAGCTGCTGGTAAAAGATAACCAGCGGGTGAAAAAAGGCGATCTGCTGGTGGTGATCGATCCGCGCGACAGTGCTGCACAGCGCGATCAGGCAAAAGCACAGCTGGGGCTGGCTCAGGCTCAGCTGCATCAGGCGCAGGCGCAGCTGGCGCTGTCGCGCGTGCAGTATCCGGCGCAGCGCGATCAGGCGCTGGCGCAGCAGGCGAGCGCGCAGGCGAACTTACTTAATGCGCAGGCGGATTACCGCCGGCAGCGCGGCGTGGATCCCCGCGCCACGTCTCAGCGTAATATCGATACCGCCGCGGCGCAGCTGCGCTCAGCGGAAGCGCAGCTGCAGAGTGCTAAAGCGCAGGTTGAGGTCGCCTCACAGGTCAAACTGCAGATCCGGCAACAGGAAACAAATGTGGAAGCGCGCCAGCAGCAGGTGGAACAGGCGCAGGCGCAGCTTAATACCGCAGAGCTCAATCTCTCTTACACCGAAGTCCGTGCCCCTTACGACGGTTTTGTCACCAAACGTAACGTGCAGCTCGGCACGCTGGTGCAGGCGGGCTCAGCCCTGTTTTCGCTGGTGTCACCTGATATCTGGATCACCGCTAATTTCAAAGAGTCACAGCTGGCGCGCATGAATCCGGGTGACAAAGTTGAGATCAGCGTGGACGCATGGCCTGATATGAAACTGCACGGCCACGTCGACAGCATTCAGATGGGGTCAGGCTCACGTTTCTCCGCCTTCCCGTCGGAGAACGCTACCGGTAACTATGTGAAAATTGTGCAGCGCGTCCCGGTTAAAATCGTTATCGATAGCGGACTGGATCCGGCTCATCCGCTGCCGCTTGGACTCTCGGTAGAGCCTGAGGTGACGGTAGAATGAGTGCAGGCGAGAGCTGGCGCCCGGCCAGCAACCCCTGGCTGGTCGCCATCACGGTCACGCTGGCGGTGTTCATGGAGATCCTGGACACCACCATCGTAAACGTTGCGCTGCCGCATATTGCGGGTTCGCTCTCCTCCAGCTATGACGAATCCACCTGGGTACTCACCTCTTACCTGGTCGCGAATGGCATTGTGCTGCCGATCTCCGCCTTCTTCAGCCGCTTATTTGGCCGCAAGCAGTTCTTCCTGATCTGTATTGTGATGTTCACTATCTGCTCGTTTCTTTGCGGCATTGCCACCGAGCTGTGGCAAATCATTCTGTTTCGCGTGCTGCAGGGCTTTTTTGGCGGCGGCCTGCAGCCGGTTCAGCAATCGGTACTGCTCGACTACTTCAAGCCGGCCGATCGCGGTAAAGCCTTTGGCCTCTCTTCGATTGCGATTATTGTGGCTCCGGTGATTGGCCCGACGCTGGGCGGCTGGATCACCGACAATTACAGCTGGCGCTGGGTCTTCTTTATTAATATTCCGGTAGGGATTTTAACCGTGCTGGCGATCTATCAGCTGCTGGAAGATCCGCCGTGGGAGCGCAAGTGGGATAAAGGCCGGCTGAAAATTGACTATATCGGCATCAGCCTGATTACGCTTGGCCTTGGCTGTCTGCAGGTGTTTCTCGATCGCGGTGAAGATGAAGACTGGTTCGCTTCGCACTTTATTCGTCTGTTCGCCATGCTGGCCGCGGTGGGGCTGGTGGGCGCGGTCTACTGGCTGCTCTATGCGCGTAAGCCGGTCGTGGATATTCGCGTGATGAAAGATCGTAACTTCTGGGTCGCCGGTCTGCTGATGGCCGGTATGGCTATGATCCTCTACGGCAGCTCAGTGGTGCTGCCGCAGCTGGCGCAGCAGGATCTGGGGTATACCGCCACCTGGTCAGGACTGGTGCTGTCGCCCGGAGCCGTATTGATCGTGCTGACCATTCCGCTGGTACTGAAGCTGATGCCAGTTGTGCAGACACGCTATATTATCGCCTTCGGCTTCAGCTGCCTGGCGCTGGCCTTTTTTTACTCCAGTACGCTGACGCCGGACGTGGATTTTAAAACCCTGGTGATGATGCGCAGCGCGCAATCTATCGGGCTGGGCTTTCTGTTTGTTCCGCTTACCACTATTGCGTTTGTCACCATCCCGCAGAAGCTTAACGCCGATGCGTCCGCGCTGTTTACCATGTTTCGTAACGTGGCCGGATCCATCGGTATCTCACTGGCAACCGCCGGCATCACCGAGCGTGAACAGGTGCGTTCCGCGCACATGGTGCATAACATGTCGCCGCTGAATGAGCAGTTCAACCTGACACTGCAGCAGTGGGCGCAAGCGATCCGCGATTTTACGCAGGTAGCTGGCGATCCGCTGCAGCTTGCCGCAGGTCAGCTCTATCAGGAGATGATCGCTCAGGCGCGCATTCTGGCCTATATCGACGTGTTCACGGGACTGAGCATCGTCGCCATGATACTGATCCCTCTATGTTGGTTACTTTCGCCGATTAAGAGCGAAGGCAGTGCAGGAGCACACTAAAATGAGAACCTTTTCACGCGTTGCGCTGCCGCTGACGCTGCTGCTGGCGGGCTGTGCCGTCGGCCCCGACTATCAGCCCCCGCGCCCGCAGACGCCCGGCAGCTTTCGCGCACTGTCGTCACAGGAAACCTCTAAGCCGCTGGCCGCCGCACCCAACCCGCTCTGGTGGCGCAGCTTTAACGATCCGCAGCTCAATAGCCTGATCGATCGCGCCATCAGCGGTAACCTCTCGCTGCAGCAGGCGGTGTTACGCATCGCCGGTGCGCGGCAGCAGCTGGCGCAGGCGCGCGGGGGGCTGTTTCCCGCGCTGAATGGCTCAGCTAAAGTCACGCGCCAGCAGCTGGGCCTGAAAGGTCTGCTGAAATCCAACGGCGTATACGATCGGGTGGATGATGATATTGCCGGACAGCTGGATGGACTGAACCACTCCGTAACGCTCTATCAGGGCAGCTTTGATGCCAGCTGGGAGCTGGATATCTGGGGCAAGGTACGCCGGCAGATGGAGGCCGCCGATGCGCAGCAGCAGGCAGCTGTCGCACAGCGCGACGACGTGCTGATTTCAGTAGAAGCTGAAGTGGCGCGCGCCTATCTGCAGCTGCGCGGGGCGCAGGCGGTGCTGGCTACGCTGCAGACGCAGATAAAGGTGGCGCAGGAGACCTGGGAGCTGACGCAAAGCCAGCAGCAAAACGGGCTGGCACCGGCGACAAATGTGGAAAATGCCCGGGCGCAGCTCGCCTCGCTTAATGCGCAGCTGCCGCAGTATGAGGCGCAGGCGCGGCAGGCGATGAACGGTCTGGCGGTCCTGCTCGGTAAAACGCCCGGTGCGCTGGATAGTGAGCTGATGACGGCGAAAGCGCTGCCAGCCTTGCCAGGTCTGGTACCGGTAGGGATCCCGGCGACGCTGGCGCGCCGGCGGCCCGATATTCGTCAGGCTGAAGCCACGCTTCATGCGCAGACCGCCAATATTGGCGTCTCGGTTGCCAGCCTCTTCCCGGATCTCTCCCTGACGGGGCAGCTCGGGGTCAGGAACACCGACGCCAGCTACCTTGATGACTGGAGCAGCCACTTTTTCAGCATCGGTCCGTCACTCTCTATTCCGATTTTCCAGGGCGGACGGCTGGTTTCCAGCGTGAAGCTGGCGCGGGCACAGCAGGCCAGCGCCGCGCTGGATTACCGGCAGACAGTGCTGACGGCGCTGCAGGATGTGGAGAATGCGCTGGTCAGCTACCGGGCGGATCAGCAGCAGGTTACCGCGCTGGATGAAACCACCGGCGCACTGCAGCGGACATTCGATCTGGCCAGCGACAGCTACCGGCAGGGCCTAACGACCTTTCTTGACGTGCTGGATGCGCAGCGGCAGCTGGCGCAGGCAAAAGCACAGTCGGTTCAGGCGCGTACGCAAAGTGCGCTCGATCTGGTCGCGCTCTATAAAGCGCTGGGCGGCGGCTGGGAAAATTATCAGCAGGTGACTCTGCCAGAATACGCGGTATTTGGTCCGGCCACGCAGGTCAACTGACCCTCGGGTTGTCCCGCCACCGGGACGACCTGATAATTGAAATAAATGTTCCTTTTTATGTGAGGATTAAATTTTGAGCGTATTGTCGCTGACATAAAAAGAGATTCACGCTGATTTTATGTGATCGGTATCTGATTTCCTGGCATCAGTTATGATGAACACGGCAAAACTAAAATTTCATATTTAATTTTTATGGCAAAAATACTCTATTTTTGATGCATCTTTCAGAAATGGAGTTAGCTATGCCTCGTGAAACCTGGCTTACCCTCAATAAAGCCTCAGGGCCGAACAGTAATACGCGTACTGAACCCTTCGTTAAAGTGATTGCGGCCGTTGCTACCCTCGGCGGACTATTGTTCGGCTATGACACCGGCGTTATCTCCGGCGCGCTGCTATTCATGGGTGATGATATACATCTGACGCCGTTAACCACCGGCCTTGTCACCAGCAGCCTGCTGTTTGGTGCGGCATTTGGTGCGCTGATATCGGGGCATTTTGCCGCAGCGGTCGGGCGGAGAAAAATCATTCTGGTACTGGCAACCATTTTTGCAGCCGGCGCGCTGGGCACGGCGCTGGCGCCGGATGCTGAATGGATGATTTTCTTCCGCCTGATCCTCGGGGTCGCCGTCGGCGGCGCGTCTGCCACCGTTCCGGTCTACATTGCGGAGATGGCGCCTGCCAATAAACGCGGTCAGCTGGTCACAATGCAGGAGCTGATGATCGTCTCCGGCCAGATGCTGGCCTATATCTCCAATGCCGGGTTTCATGCCGCCTGGGGCGGTGAGAGTACCTGGCGCTGGATGCTGGCGGTGGCGACGCTGCCCGCGGTGCTGCTCTGGTTTGGCATGATGTTTATGCCGGACACGCCGCGCTGGTATGCCATGAAGGGGCGTCTGGCTGAAGCCCGCAGGGTACTGGAGCGGACCCGCGCACGTGAGGACGTGGAGTGGGAGATGACCGAAATCACTGAGACGCTGGAAGAGGAGCAGCAGCAGCGTCCGCGCCTGCGCGAGTTACGCCAGCCGTGGCTGCTGAAGCTCTTTTTTATCGGCACAGGCATAGCCGCTATTCAGCAGCTCACCGGCGTCAACACCATCATGTACTATGCGCCGGTAATGCTGAAAGCAGTCGGTATGGATGATAATGCGGCATTGGTTGCTACTATCGCCAATGGCGTTATCTCAGTGCTGATGACCTTTGCGGGGATCTGGCTGCTTGGGCGTATCGGACGCCGCCCCCTCGCGCTTATCGGACAGATAGGATGTACCGCCTGTCTGGTTCTGATCGGGGCCGTCAGCTACTTCATGCCGGAAACGGTAAATGGTCAGCCTGATATGCTGCGCAGCTATATGGTCCTGCTGGGCATGCTGCTGTTTTTAAGTTTTCAGCAGGGAGCGTTATCACCGGTTACCTGGCTGCTCTTATCCGAAATTTTTCCGACGCGGCTGCGCGGTATATTTATGGGCGGGGCGGTATTTGCCATGTGGCTGACTAATTTTACTATCTCGTTACTGTTTCCGCTGCTGCTTGCATGGGTGGGGCTGTCAGGTGCCTTTTTTATTTTTGCCGCAGCTGGCCTGTTCGGAACGCTGTTTGTTTTCTGCTGCGTACCGGAAACCCGTAATCGTTCACTGGAGCAGATTGAACATTATCTGCGCGACTGGCTGACGGAAACATCGCCGCGTCAGGTAATGAGGCCATCGGCCCAAAAGGGTAGTTAAAAATAGATTTCTCTGATAAAACCGGCGCAGGCCGGTTTTTCTTTTTAGTCTGTCAGTCAGGCTGAGAGCCACATCATTAAAACGCGCATTAAAAGTGAATAACGGATACATGATTAATTATTTTTACGCTTCGCCTGCAGAATGTCACAAACTAAAATTTTGCTAACTACTTGTTTCGCTCGCGGGATTAGCAAATGAAATCGATATCAATGCAACAGCTGCCGGGAAACCTTATCAGTTTATTAACGCTTAATGTTAACCGGTGAGGGTTATCCTTACTGAACAATAACAATAAGCGAACCTGTTAAGAATAATCCGGTCTGCAAAATTAATTTATTTTTTTATTTGAATTGGGTAATCTTGCCGCTACAGTTTATTTATACCCCTTAAACAAGGACATTGTGATGAGTGACGCATTTAAAGTACTGAACAACATTCGCACATTACGTGCGCAGGCGCGTGAACTGCCACTGAGCGATCTGGAAGAGATTCTGGAAAAATTAACTGTCGTTGTAACTGAGCGTCGTGAAGAAGTTGAAGCTGAAGAAGCGCAAAACCGCGAAAAAGAAGAGAAGCTGTCTAAATATCGCGAAATGCTGCTGGCTGATGGCATCGATCCTAACGAATTACTGGGCGCACTTGAAACCGGTAAAAAACGCGCCAAGCGCGCACCGCGTCCGGCTAAATATACTTATACCGACGAAAACGGTGATGAAAAATCCTGGACCGGTCAGGGCCGTACCCCGGCAGCGATTAAAAAAGCGCTGGATGCCGGCAAGAGCCTGGACAGTTTCCTGATTAAATAAGCGACGCAATCCTTGTATATGGGAGCCGGAGGCATATTGCCCCCGGCTTTTTTATTGGCTGACGTTTTAATTTGTGTAACAAACTGCGCTAACTGATAACGATGACGTAACGTCGGCAGGCGAGAAGCGTCTGCTGCCGGATGCCGGCAACACTATTTTGCGTCTGCTAACAATCCCTTTGCGTAAAAGCTGCGCCAACGCCAGGCGCAGACTGGCTCATATAGCCCATCTCTGGCATAATGCCCGCTGTTTTTTCATCCACCGTGTAACAAAGGTCAATGCCGTGTTAGTTTCCAGCAATATCACTATGCAGTTCGGCAGCAAGCCGCTGTTTGAAAATATCTCCGTTAAGTTTGGCGGGGGTAACCGTTACGGTTTAATCGGTGCAAACGGCAGCGGTAAATCGACCTTTATGAAAATACTGGGCGGCGATCTGGTGCCTACCAACGGCAATGTCTCACTCGATCCTAACGAGCGTATTGGTAAGCTTCGTCAGGATCAGTTTGCCTTTGAACAATATAGTGTGCTGGATACGGTCATAATGGGGCATCAGGAACTCTGGGCCGTAAAAGAAGAGCGCGATCGTATTTACGCACTGCCAGAGATGAGTGAAGCAGAAGGCTACAAAGTTGCCGATCTCGAAGTGGCCTACGGTGAAATGGATGGATATAGCGCGGAATCCAGGGCCGGTGAGTTATTGCTGGGCGTCGGTATTCCGGTGGAGCAGCATTACGGGCCGATGAGCGAAATCGCACCGGGCTGGAAACTGCGTGTGCTGCTGGCGCAGGCGCTGTTCTCTAATCCCGATATTCTGCTGCTTGATGAGCCGACGAACAACCTGGATATTGATACTATCCGCTGGCTTGAGCAGGTGCTGAACGATCGTAACAGTACCATGATCATCATTTCGCATGACCGTCACTTTTTAAATATGGTCTGCACCCATATGGCGGATCTTGATTATGGTGAGCTGCGCGTTTATCCCGGTAATTATGATGAATATATGACCGCGGCGACGCAGGCGCGCGAACGTCTGCTGTCCGATAACGCGAAAAAGAAAGCGCAGATTGCTGACCTGCAATCTTTTGTCAGCCGCTTCAGTGCTAACGCCTCTAAATCCCGTCAGGCAACATCGCGCGCAAAACAGATTGATAAAATCAAACTGGATGAAGTCAAAGCCTCCAGTCGTCAGAACCCTTATATTCGCTTTGAGCAGGATAAGAAATTATTCCGTAATGCGCTGGAAGTTGAAGCGCTGACGAAAGGATTTGATAACGGCCCGCTCTTTAATAAGCTGAATCTGATGCTGGAAGTGGGCGAGAAGCTGGCAATTCTGGGTGCCAACGGTATCGGTAAATCCACGCTGCTGAAAACGCTGGTGGGCGAATTAACGCCGGACAGCGGCAGCGTTAAATGGTCTGAAAATGCGCGCATCGGCTATTACGCGCAGGATCATGCCGAGGATTTTGCCGAAGACCTTAGCGTGTTCGACTGGATGAGCCAGTGGAAGCAGGATGGCGATGATGAACAGGCGGTGCGCAGCGTACTGGGTCGCTTACTGTTCAGCCATGATGACATCAAAAAGCCGGCCAAAGTGCTGTCGGGCGGTGAGAAAGGCCGGATGCTGTTTGGCAAGCTGATGATGCAGAAGCCTAACATTCTGATTATGGATGAGCCGACCAACCACCTGGATATGGAATCGATCGAATCACTGAACATGGCGCTGGAGATGTATGAAGGCACGCTGATCTTTGTTTCACATGACCGTGAATTTGTCAGCTCGCTGGCGACGCGCGTGATGGAGATGAAAGGTGAGCGCATCGTTGACTTCACCGGTAACTACGAAGATTACCTGCGCAGTCAGGGTATTTCATAACCCTGCTTGTTCTGTCTGCTTAACAGGCCGCCCCACCGGGCGGCCTGTTTGCATTTCAGGGGGCGCCACATACGTCACAGTGTGCGTCCTGCATCACTTTCATGCTGCGAAATTCAGTGCGCATTGCATCATACATCAGCAGGCGAGAGCGGGCGGGTTCACCAAACGCGGTAAGCAGTTTCAGCGTCTCCATCGCCTGCATCGCGCCGATTACGCCCACCAGCGGGGCCATGACGCCAGCTTCCACACAGCTCAGCGTCTGTTCGCCAAACAGGCGGCTGATACAGCGGTAACAGGGCTCGCCAGGCTGCCAGGTAAAAACGCTCAGCTGACCTTCCATGCGGATCGCCGCACCGGAAATCAGCGGAACTTTTTGCCGGAAACAGAGGCGGTTCAGCTGCTCACGCGTGGCCACATTATCTGTGCAGTCCAGCACCGCGTCATGCCGCGCAATCAGTGCGCTCAGCGTCGCATCGTCGGCCTGCACGTCACAGGTTTCAATAATGCAGTGCGGATTGATTGCCGCCAGCTGCGCGCGCGCTGATTCTACTTTGGGCTGGCCAATCGTCTCATCGCGATGCAGGATCTGCCGCTGCAGATTGCTCAGGCTGACGATATCAAAATCGAGCAGCGTCAGATACCCCACGCCGGCGGAGGCGAGCCAGGGGGCAGCCGCGCATCCCAGCCCCCCCAGGCCGACGATCAGCACGCGTGACTCAGCGAGCTGCTCCTGTGCGGTAAAGTCGAAGCCGCGCAGGACAATCTGCCGGTTATAGCGCAGCATCTCTTCATGCGTCAGTTCGCGTGACATTACCCCTCCAGCAGGCTGTTAAAGGGCTCAACCTCAACCCATTCACCCGCTTCTGCCGTACCGCGTTCGCGCTCCAGCACAATAAAGCAGTCGGCCAGCGCAAACGAACTGAAAACATGGGAACCCTGCGCACCGGTGGAGCGCACCTCCAGCACACCTTCGCTGCTGCGGCTGAGCACACCACGCTGAAAATCGAGGCGGCCCGGCGATTTTTTCAGGCGATCCAGCGTCCGCGCACGCTGGCGCAGCGGCATTGCCGGCGTTGTCTGGCCGCTCAGCCTGACCAGCAGCGGCTGCACCAGCTGATAAAAGGTCACGGCGGCGGAGACCGGATTGCCCGGCAGCCCGCAGAACAGGCTATTTGCCAGCTGGCCGAAAGCGAACGGTTTACCTGGCTTGATCGCCAGCTTCCAGAAGCTGACAGAGCCGAGTTCGTCGAGGATCTCCCGGGTAAAATCAGCTTCACCCACGGAGACACCGCCGGTGCTGATGACCACATCGGCCTGGCTGTCTGCTGTGGTAAAGGCGTGACGCAGCGCGGCCGGGTCGTCCGCGATAACGCCGAGGTCGATGACCTCGCAGCCCAGCTTGCTGAGCATCAGAGAGACGGTAAGGCGATTGGTGTCATAAATCTGGCCCTCTGCCAGCGGTTCACCCACCGCCTGCAGCTCATCCCCGGTGGAGAATATCGCCACGCGCAGCCTGCGGCGTACCGTTATCCGGGCAATGCCCAGCGAGGCGAGCAGCGGCAGCTCAGCGGCACCCAGCCGCACACCCGCTGCCAGAACCTGATGCCCGGCGCGAATATCTTCACCAATACGGCGGATATTCTGGCCTGCGCTTACCGGCGCAGCGATCACAATACCGTCCGCGTGCTGTTCCGTTTGCTCCTGCATGACCACCGCGTCGCAGCCTGCCGGTATCGGAGCGCCGGTCATAATACGGATCGCGCTGCCTGCCGGCCATTCACCGTGCCAGGGAGCCCCGGCAAAGGCTTTGCCCGCCACGGCGAGCGGTGCGCCAGCGCGGAGATCGCTTAGCCGTACCGCGTAGCCATCCATTGCGGAGTTATCAAATGAGGGGACATCCAGCGGTGACACCACCGCCTCTGCGGTAATACGCCCGGCAGCATTAGCCAGGCTAACCTGTTCAGTTCCGCTGACCGGTTGCAGCGGTTGCAGCATCATGTGCTGCGCCTCTTCCAGTGAAATTAAGCCTGCGGTGTTGGGTTCCATATCGCTCCCTGGCGGATAAATGTCAGATGTCACCTATTATGGGTTAAGGCGCTGGCGTAAGGCCAGACCCGTTTGGCGCGGCCGCACAGATCGCGCGGTGAGCCGTTAACGGGGTCTCCCGGTAAAGGAAAAAGATATATAGCCTGAAAAAAGGTTATGAGTGCTGATGCACTTTCTGCTTTACAAGCTGCCGGGTGCTTCCTATAGTCGAAAATTGTCTGAAAATGATGAAAACCATTCTAAATCAGTGTTTTTTCTGCTGATAATCCTGACAGGTGCAGCTAATGACCAGGGCAGTAATCGCTATCCACGGCGGCGCGGGCGCGCTTTCCCGCAGTACCATGAGCGCGGCGCGCGAGCAGCAATACCGGCAGCAGCTGCACGACATTGTCGCAGCGGGGCAGCAGATCCTGGCCGCGGGCGGCAGCGCGCTGGATGCGGTGACTGACGCGGTGCGGCGGCTGGAGGCGTGCCCGCTGTTTAATGCCGGACGGGGCGCGGTATTCACCCATCAGGGCACACACGAGCTGGACGCCAGTATCATGGATGGCCGCACGCTGCAGGCGGGCGCAGTAGCGGGCGTCAGCCATATTGAACATCCGATCCTCGCCGCGCGTAAAGTGCTGGAGGCGAGTCCCCACGTGCTGCTGATCGGCGCCGGCGCAGAAGCCTTTGCCGTGGCGCAGGGGCTGGAACCCGTTGCCGCTGACTTTTTCTCAACGCCAGAACGCCTGGCGCAGCTGCTGCGCGTACGCGACAGCAACACCACGCAGCTCGATCACGACGCGGCTGCTACGCCGCTGGATGAGGATCGCAAGCTCGGCACCGTGGGTGCGGTGGCGCTGGATCTGCACGGCAATCTTGCCGCGGCGACCTCTACCGGTGGCATGACCAACAAGCAGGCTGGCCGCGTGGGCGACTCGCCGCTGATTGGCGCCGGCTGCTATGCCAGCAACGACAGCGCGGCTGTCTCCTGTACCGGTACCGGCGAAGTCTTTATGCGAACGCTGGCCGCTTATGATGTTGCGGCACAGATGAAATATGCAGGACGCTCGCTGCAGCAGGCGACCGCCAGCGTCATCCACGACACCATTCCGGAGCTGGAAGGCAGCGGCGGGCTGATTGCGGTCGATGCACAGGGCAACCTTGCACTGCCGTTTAACAGTGAGGGCATGTACCGGGGTTTTGCTTACGTTGAGGGTGCTGTTGAGGTGGCCATTTACCGCGACAGCTAAGGAGCAGGCAGAATGGAACAGCAACAGGTGCTGGCGGTACGCGATCTGTGCGTCACTTTTCAGCATGAAGAGAGTAAAACTGAAGCGGTGCGTCATCTTTCGCTCGATCTGCTGCGCGGAGAAACCCTGGCGCTGGTCGGGGAGTCAGGCTCAGGGAAATCAGTAACGTCACTGGCGCTGATGCGCCTGATTCAGCAGGCGGGCAGCGAGATAAGCGGTGAGATAAAGCTGCGCCGCCGAAACGGGGAGATCCTGGACGTCATGCGCGCGTCGGCCGGTCAGATGCGGCAGGTGCGCGGCGCTGACATGGCGATGATCTTTCAGGAGCCGATGACCTCGCTGAATCCGGTATTTACCGTGGGCGAACAGATTGCTGAGTCAGTACGACTACACCAGAAGATGAGCCATCAGCAGGCGCTCGCTGAAGCGCGGCGCATGCTGGATCTGGTACGCATTCCGGATGCGCACGCTATCCTGTCGCGCTATCCGCATCAGCTCTCTGGCGGGATGCGCCAGCGCGTCATGATTGCGATGGCGCTCTCCTGCCGGCCCGCACTGCTGATTGCCGATGAGCCGACGACGGCGCTGGATGTCACTATTCAGGCGCAGATCCTGCAGCTTATCCGCGTGCTGCAAAAAGAGATGCAGATGGGCGTGATTTTTATCACGCACGATATGGGCGTCGTCGCTGAAATGGCCGATCGGGTACAGGTCATGTATCGCGGCGACGTTATCGAACAGGCGCCGGTGCAGCAGCTGTTTAACGCGCCGTCTCAGCCTTATACCCGCGCGCTGCTGGCGGCCGTGCCCCGGCTGGGCGCGATGAGCGGGCAGCCACTGCCGGCAAAATTTCCTCTGCTGAACACCACCGGGCAGGAGGCACCGGCTCTGCCGCAGGATACCGTGCGTCGCGATCGCCCGCCGGTGCTGCAGGTGCGCGATCTGACAACCCGCTTCGACCTGCGCAGCGGTCTCTTTAACCGGGTTACGCGCCGGGTACACGCGGTAGAGAAGGTGAGCTTTGATCTCTATGCCGGTGAGACGCTGGCGCTGGTCGGGGAGTCGGGATGCGGTAAATCGACCACCGGTCGTTCACTGCTGCGGCTGGTCGCCAGTCAGGGCGGCAGCATCACCTTCAACGGTCAGCGTATCGACGCGCTGCAGGGGAGCGCGCTGGCGGCGCTGCGGCGCGATATTCAGTTTATTTTTCAGGACCCCTACGCCTCGCTCGATCCGCGCCTCACCGTAGGCTTTTCTGTGATGGAGCCGCTGCTGGTCCATCGCGTGATGAGTCGCGCGCAGGCGGAGAAGCGCGTTGCCTGGCTGCTGGAGCGGGTAGGGCTGCAGCCGGAACATGCGCAGCGCTACCCGCATGAGTTCTCAGGCGGCCAGCGGCAGCGCATCTGTATTGCGCGAGCGCTGGCGCTGAATCCCAAAGTGGTCATTGCGGATGAGTCAGTATCAGCGCTGGATGTCTCGGTCCAGGCGCAGATTATCAATCTGATGCTGGATCTGCAGCGGGAAACCGGCATCGCTTTTCTGTTCATTTCGCATGATATGGCGGTGGTGGAGCGTATCAGCCACCGTGTAGCGGTGATGTATCTGGGGCAGATCGTTGAGACAGGACCGCGCCAGGCGGTGTTTGAGCAGCCGCGTCATCCCTACACCCGCAAACTGATGGCGGCCGTACCGGTGGCGGATCCGGCACACCGGCATCGTGAACGGGCGTTAATGGTTGATGAGATCCCCAGCGCCGTACGTCCGCTGGGGGATGAACCGGAAGTCGCGCCGCTGCTGGAGGTGGCGCCAGGACACTTTGTGGCACGCCATGCGATCGGTGGCGCCTGACGAATAACATAGCGTCCTGAACCCAGGACGCAGCACAAGGGACTACAGGAGAAGCACCATCATGCACCAGATTATGCGTAACGGGATTATCACCGCTGGCGTGCTGAGCGCTGCGCTGACGCTGCCCGCCTGGGCGGCAAAAGATGCGGTCATTGCCGTG
>Ga0209370_1000674_pt1 | contig 39512 bp, 32 predicted proteins | sample AgamicAtPrz_FD_187164 | JGI IMG/M metagenome (GOLD analysis project Ga0209370, IMG submission 187164) | Agave microbial communities from Guanajuato, Mexico - At.P.rz (SPAdes) (version 2) | ecosystem: Host-associated > Plants > Phyllosphere > Phylloplane/Leaf | place: Guanajuato, Mexico...
ACAACGCCTTGCCGCTGGTTTCCTGCGATTTCAACCACAACCCGCTGTCGTCGATCTTCGATGCCAACCATACCCGGGCCAACGGGCGCATGCTCAAGGTGCTGGCCTGGTATGACAACGAGTGGGGCTTCTCCAACCGTATGCTGGATAACTGCCTGGCGCTGTGCCGGGCGCGCTGAGTAGGCCGCGGCATTTTCGCCGCCTGTGAGAACGAGCGCCGCGCGGGCGGCGCTCGTTCTCACAAACACAAAAACTTTCGCCATGCGCACATTCACAATCTTTACCTTTTCCCAACACTTCCAAGCTTGACCTCTGACATGGATGATAAGCATTATCATTAACCTTTCGTCGGTCAGGTCCCCCAGTGAGTCAGTCCCGGTTCAACTCCGTCTTCCTTGTCCAGCGCCTGAGCCTGCTGCGCACCCTGCAGCGCATGGTTGGCAACCCGAACACGGCCGAGGACCTGTTGCAGGAGACCTACCTGCGCGTATCCCGCGCGCTCGCTGAGCGGCGCGTCGAACACATCGAACCGTTCGTGTTCCAGACCGCGCGCAACCTGGCTCTCGATCATTTGCGCGCACGCCGGGTGCAATCGCGCATGCTGGTCGAGGATGTGCCCGACGAGGTGCTGCATAGCGTGGCCGCGCCAGCCACCAGCAGCGAAGATGCCGCCCATGCCGAACAGTTGCTCAAGCAGTTGAGCGTCAGCCTTGGCCAGCTGAGCGAACGCCAGCAGCGCATTTTCATCCTCAGCCGCCTGCATGGCGCCACCTACCTGGAAATTGCCGAACAACTGAAGGTTTCGCCCAGCACGGTCCAGAAGGAACTGAAACTGATCATGGCGATCTGCATGGGTGTTGCCGACCGCCTCAAGTGAGGCAACGCAAAGCTCTTGCTACCACCCGCCCCAGCCTTGATCATTCGCAGAAAAGACCATTCAGGGATTCACCGTGACCGACAGCCCCGCCCCTCGCCCGTCGCCCGCCGGACCCAGCGCCCGTGCTCGTGCCATGGACGAGGCGCTGGACTGGCTGGTACGCCTGCAATGCGCCGACGCCGAAGACACGCTGGCCTTCGAAGCCTGGCTGAACGCGGCACCGGAAAACGCCGAAGCCTACGTCAAGGCGGAAGCCCTGTGGAACGGCGCGCCGCTGCACCAGGTGGCTGTGCAGATGCATCAGCAACGGCGCCGGTCGTGGCGTGGGCGCCTGTGCAGTCACTGGAAACCGCTGGCTACGGCCGCGTTGCTGCTGATCGGGCTGTGCACCTTTGGCAACCTGCCCCTACGCCTGCAGGCCGATCACCTGACGGTGGTCGGCGAACGCCAGCGCCTGCAACTGGAAGACGGGGCGAAAGTGTTGCTCAACACCGATTCGGCAGTCGCCAGCGGGTACCGTGACGGCCGCCAGATCGCCCGCCTGCTGCGAGGCGAGGCTTATTTCCAGGTCGCCGAGGGTGCACAGTTGCCACTGGAAGTGCAGGCCGGGCCGCTAAGCGCACAGGCGCGCGATACAGACTTTGCCGTACGCTACCTCGGCGACGAAGCACAAGTGCGGGTACAGCGCGGCGATGTCGAGCTGCAGGGCGCCCGCGACCAGCGTATCCGCCTGAGTGCCGGCGAAAGCATCAGCGTCGGCCCCCATGGCTTTGGCCAGCGCCAGCGCCCCGACATGCGCACGGACCTGGCTTGGGTCGATGGCCGCCTGGTGTTTGAAAACTGCCCGCTCAGCCAAGTGCTGGCCGAGCTGCGCCGCTACTACCCAGGCTGGATCATCAACCGCAATACGCAGCTGGGAAACGTGACCGTGACGGGCAACTACCGCCTCGACCAGCCCCTGGAGACCCTACGCGCGCTGGCCCACATCACCTCGGCCCGGCTGCATGAGTACCCGGCGCTGGTCATCCTGAACTGATCGTTGCCGATGCTGGCCCAATCGCCGGCCCCCACCGCGCCGCCTGCTTCGCGAATAAATCCGCTGCTGCAGTTGCGTGTTAACTGTGGGAGCTGGCTTGCCGGCGATAGGCCCTGAGAGGAGACACCTGATCACGGTCTTTTATTTATTTTTACGCGGTCGCGCCACCTCGCCCGTCTCGTTATAGCCAATGCGACTGATTCTTGTTTCATAGCGAGAACAGCCAACACCTATAACAGTCCGCGCGTCAGGGAGCGCTTTCGATGTCCACAGGTCCTACCCGCCCCTCCACCCTTCCTCGCCGTACAGGGCAATTGTCCCTGCTGACCCTGGCCCTGCTCGCCAGCGGCACCTGCAGCCTGCCGACGCTGGCCGCCGAGCCGGCCCAGGCCAGCAGCCCACGCATGGGTGAATACCGCTTCAACATCGGCCAACAGCCGCTGGTGACAGCCATCAATGCCTTCAGTCAGGTCACTGGCTGGCAGGTCGGCTTCAGCGCCGAGCTGGCCGACGGCATAGTTTCGCCAGGGGTGCAGGGTTCGCTACCGCCGGAAGCCGCACTCAAGCGTCTGCTACACGGCACCGGCCTGGGCGTACGCAAGATCGGCAACGGCAATGTGGTGCTCCAACGCCAGGCTGGCAGCAGCGTGGTCGCCCTGCAGCAGGTCACCGTCAGCGCCACCCGCAGCGCCCAGGACGTCAGCCAGGTGCCGAGTACCGTCAGCGTGCAGACCCGCGAGCAACTGGACCGGCAGAACGTCAACACTATCCAGGACCTGGTGCGCTACGAACCCGGCGTGTCAGTGGCCGGCACCGGCCAGCGCAGCGGCCTGAACGGCTACAACATCCGTGGTATCGACGGTGAACGAATCCTCACCCAGGTCGACGGCGTGTCGATCCCCGACAGTTTCTTCTACGGGCCCTACGCCCAGACCCAGCGCAACTACGTCGACCCGGAAATCGTCAAACGCGTGGAAATCCTCCGCGGCCCGGCCTCGGTGCTGTACGGCAGCAATGCCATCGGCGGCGCGGTCAGCTACTTCACCCTCGACCCAGACGACATCATCAAGCCCGGCCAGGACGCTGGTGCCCGCCTGAAGGGCGGCTACAGCTCGGCCGACGAAAGCTGGCTGACCTCCGCCACAGTCGCCGCTCGCCAGGGTGACTTCGACGGCCTGCTGCACCTGAGCCAGCGCAACGGCCACGAAACCGAGACCCACGGCGGCCACGGCGGCGAAGGGCTGTCGCGTAGCGAAGCCAACCCGATGGACGCGCGCACCACCAACGTGCTGGCCAAGCTGGGTTGGGACTACGCCGACGATGCGCGCCTCGGTTTCACCTACGAGCGCTACAAGGATGACCGCGACCAGAACATCCTCAGCGCAGTGGGCGGGCCGTTCACCGGCGGCGCCAATGGCATGGGCTTCTACAAGGCACGTACCGGCAACGACACCATCACTCGCGAGCGCTTCGGCATCAGTCATGAGTTTGGCCTGGCATCGCCGCTTGCCGAGCACATGAAGTGGAGCCTCAACTACCAGATCGCCAAGACCGACCAGCACACCGAGGAAATCTATGCGCCCTTCACCCGCCAGGTACTGCGCACCCGCGATACCCTCTACAAGGACCGCCAATGGGTGTTCGACGCGCAACTGGACAAGGCTTTCAGCCTGGCTGCCACCGACCATCTGCTGACCTACGGCACCACCCTCAGGCATGAGAAGGTCACCGGCTCGCGCAGCGGCACCGGTACCTGCCTGGCCGTTGGTGCAGGCTGCCCTGCCGCCGGTGCCGACCGCCCGACCGATGGCCAGGCCCTGGTCAGCGACTTCCCGGACCCGACCGTGAACACCTACAGCCTGTTCGTGCAGGATGAAATCCGCTGGAACGACTGGACCTTCCTGCCCGGCGCACGCTACGACTACACGCGCATGGAGCCAAGGTTCACCGAGGAATACCTGCGCGGCCTGGAATCAACCGGTGCGGCGCCCACCTCCCTGGACGACTCCACCAGGACGTGGCACCGTGTCTCGCCCAAGTTCGGCCTCACCTACGCCTTCAACGAAAACTACACCTGGTACGGCCAGTACGCGGAAGGCTTCCGCACGCCGACCGCCAAAGCCATGTTCGGCAAATTCCAGAACCTCGACCAGGGCTACCGCGTGGAAGGCAACCCAGGCCTGGAGCCGGAGAAGAGCAAGAGCTATGAAACCGGCCTGCGCGGCAACTTCGACGCCGGCAGTTTCGATGTGGCGGTGTTCTACAACAAGTACCGCGACTTCATCGATGAAGACGCCGTGCAGAGCGCCAACCTGGAGCAGACTTTCCGCGCCAGCAACATCAAGCACGCCACCATCAAGGGCGCCGAGTTCAAGGGCCGCCTGAACCTCGACCGCTTCGGCGCGCCGCAGGGCCTGTATGGCCAGGGCTCGCTTGCCTACGCCTATGGCCGCAACGACGACAGCGGCGCGCCGCTGAACAGCGTCAACCCGCTCAAGGGTGTGTTCGGCCTCGGTTACGAGCAACCGCAATACGGTGGCCTGCTGAGCTGGACACTGGTCAAGCGCAAGACCCGCATCGACGACAGCACCTTCCATTCGCCCGACGGCTCGGGCAGCAAGTTCCGCACCCCGGGCTACGGCGTGCTGGACCTGACCGGCTACTACCGGGTCAGCGACGACATCACCATCAATGCTGGCCTGTACAACCTCACCGACAAGAAGTACTGGCAGTGGGATTCGGTGCGCAGCTACGACGGCCAGGGTGAAGCGGCCGTGACCCAGCCAGCCAACATCGACCGCCTGAGCATGCCGGGGCGCAACTTCGGCATCAATGTGGTCTGGGATATCTGACCTGGACTGGCACTGAGAGGTTGTTTCTTCAGTGCCGGCCTCGCCACGGGCTCACCCGTGAAGAGGCCGGCGCTGCAGGCACAGATCGCGGATTTTTTTACCGTCGCCCCCGTACTGTTTCGTCTTGTCTCTAGAGCCCTTTAACACAAGGATTTTCCATGACCGACCGCCCAGCCCTGCGTTCCCAACGCCTGAACCAGATCACCCATGCCCCGCACGCCGAACTGGATGCCCTGGTCAAATCCCACGCTCCCTTCGACAGCCGCGAGAGCTTTGCCCGTTTCGTGGTCGCCCAGTACCTGTTCCAGGCCGAATTGCAGCCCCTTTACAACGACCCGCAACTGATCGCCATCGTCCCCGACCTGGCCGAGCGCTGCCGTGCCGAACAGGCCCGCCTGGACCTCGCCGACCTGGCCACCGAAGTGCCACCCGCGCTCCCCGGTGCGCTGCGCAATCCAGACCTGGGCGAGGCAATGGGCTGGATCTTCGTCTCCGAAGGCTCCAAACTGGGCGCGGCGTTTTTGATCAAGCGTGCCATGGCCCTGGGCCTGTCCGACAGTTTCGGTGCCCGCCACCTGGGCGAGCCGGCCGGTGGCCGGGCCGAAGGCTGGAAACACTTCACCCGTATTCTTGATGGCCTGGCACTGTCGGCCGACGACGAGGCTGCGGCAGAACGCGGCGCGGTGGCTGCCTTCGAACGCTTCGCCGAGCTGCTCAGGCACGCCTATGCTACGGATGCCGCGCTGGCTTGATACGCCATACCCGGCCACCCTGTAGGTGGCCGAACCGCTTTTTATGCAGTGAGACCATGACCCGACCCGCCCGCTCGAAACTCGCCCGCGTGCTGTATGCGATCCTGGCTTATGTCAGCCTGGGCGTGGGCCTGGTCGCGATTGTGATTCCCGGCCTGCCAACCACCGAATTCATCCTGCTGGCCGCCTGGGCAGCTACCCGCAGTTCGCCACGCCTGTCGGCCTGGCTGGAAAACCACCGGCTGTTCGGGCCGACCCTGTCCAACTGGCGCAATGGCAAGGTGATCCGGCGGCGCGCGAAAGTCAGTGCGACACTCAGCATGTTGCTGTGCGCAGGGCTGATGCTGACGCTTCTGCAGCACCACTGGCCGGTGTACCTGGCCATCGCCGGCATGGCCCTGGGCAACCTGTGGATCTGGTCACGCCCGGAACATCCTTGCCCTGCCCCCTCACAGGCTCAGCAGCCCTGAATACAAGGCATAGGCAGCGAACGCGGCGCCTGCCAGCACAGCGGCGAAAATCAGCTTTTCCCAACGGGTGAACAGCGCCTGGCCCTGCTCATGCCTGGCCCTGGCAAACAGGATCACCCCGGGGGCATAGAGCAGCGCTGACAGCAACAGGTACTTGAGGCCACCGGCATAGAGCAGCCAGATGGCATACAGCAAGGCAACCAGCGCCACCAACAGGTCCTTGCGACGCAGCGCCGGTTGCCCGGCATAGGTTTCCGCACGCACCGCCAGCAGTACGGCGTAGGCCGCCGACCACAGGTACGGCACCAGGATCATCGACGAAGCCAGGTAGATCAGGCTGGTGTAGGTACCGGCAGAGAACAGCGTGATCAGCAGAAAACCCTGGATCATGCAGTTGGTCAGCCATAGGGCGTTGGCCGGCACCTGGTTGGCGTTTTCCTTGGCCAGGAACCGCGGCATGGTCTTGTCCCGCGCCGTGGCATAGAGAATTTCGGCACAGAGCAGTGCCCACGACAACAGCGCGCCGAGCAACGAAACCGCCAGGCCGATACTGATCAGCAGGGCGCCCCAGGGCCCGACGATATGCTCCAGCACCGAGGCCAGCGACGGGTTCTGCAACCCGGCCAGCTCTGGCTGGGTCATCACCCCCAGCGACAGCACATTCACCAGCACCAGCAGCGCCAGCACCCCGAGAAAGCCGATCACCGTGGCCTTGCCCACATCCGAACGGCGCTGGGCACGGCCGGAATACACGCTGGCACCTTCAATGCCGATGAACACGAACACGGTCACCAGCATCATGTTGCGCAACTGCTCCAGCACACTGCCGAACTGCGGGTTGCCCAGGCCCCAGATGTCCCGGGTGAAGATATCGGCACGGAAGGCAAACAGCGCGATCACCACGAAGATCAGCAGCGGCACGACCTTGGCCACGGTGGTCACCTGGTTGATGAACGCCGCTTCCTTGATGCCGCGCAGCACCAGGAAGTGCACCGCCCACAGCAGCAGCGAGGCACAGCCGATGGCGAGCGGCGTGTTGCCCTCGCCAAACGCCGGGAAGTAGAAGCCCAAGGTGCTGAACAACAACACGAAATAGCCGACGTTACCCAGCCAGGCGCTGATCCAGTAGCCCCAGGCCGAAGAGAAGCCCATGTAGTCGCCAAAGCCGGCCTTGGCATAGGCGTAAACCCCTGAGTCCAGCTCTGGCTTACGGTTAGCCAGGGTCTGGAACACGAACGCCAGGGCCAGCATGCCGACCGCCGTGATGGCCCAGCCGATCAGCACCGCCCCCACCTCCGCACGCGCCGCCATGTTCTGCGGCAGCGAGAAGATACCGCCGCCAATCATCGAGCCGACCACCAACGCGATCAGCGCGCCCAGGCGCAGCTTCTGTCCCGATTCGCTCATGCGCCTCCTTTTTTGCGTGCTGTCATAGGTTTGAAACAGCCACTCGGGCCATAGGGATGAGGTTACTTATACTGATAGTAAGCAAGGAAGCTATAGCACTCATAACTACTTTGTCTATAACACCTTCGAGATAAAACTAGCAGCTGGAATGCAACTAGGAAAGCAACTGGTTAAAACTGAAAATTCTCCGCAAAAATTTGCGAAAGCGACAAAAGCGACTAGCTTCAAGCATCGCAGGCTGAACAGAGCGTTTGCTCTAGAGGGGACATGGAGGTGCCAGCGTGCAAGGCCTGCAGCAAAAGCTGTCGGCACTCTCCGGGAGCAACGTGAAGGAAATTTCCTACTTCACGTCGCCATGAACTGATCCAAGTCAGCGTATGGCAGCGGCGGCGGATTTACTCTGTCGTCAACTTTCTCCTGGCAGGAGTTGTTAAATGTCTGATGCATCCGGAAAACTAAAGCTCGGCGCGTTAGTTGCACTTGTCGTCGGCTCGATGATTGGCGGCGGGATCTTCTCGCTGCCGCAAAACATGGCGGCCAGCGCCGGGGTCGGCGCAGTGCTGATCGGCTGGGCCATCACCGCGGTCGGCATGCTGACCCTGGCGTTCGTGTTCCAGACCCTGGCCAACCGCAAGCCTGACCTGGATGGCGGGGTATATGCCTATGCCAAGGCCGGCTTTGGCGACTACATGGGCTTCTCTTCGGCCTGGGGCTACTGGATCAGCGCCTGGCTGGGCAACGTCGGCTATTTCGTGCTGCTGTTCAGCACCTTGGGCTACTTCTTCCCGATCTTCGGCGAAGGCAACACCCCGGCCGCCATCATTGGCGCCTCGCTGCTGCTGTGGGCGGTGCACTTCCTGGTACTGCGCGGCATCAAGGAAGCGGCATTCATCAACCTGGTCACCACCGTGGCCAAGGTCGTACCGCTGGGGCTGTTCGCCCTGATCTGCCTGTTCGCCTTCAAGCTCGACATCTTCACCGCCGACATCTGGGGCCTGGGCACGCCCGAGCTGGGCAGCGTAATGAACCAGGTACGCAACATGATGCTGGTCACCGTGTGGGTGTTCATCGGCATCGAGGGCGCGAGCATCTTCTCGTCGCGGGCGGAAAAGCGCTCCGACGTGGGCAAGGCCACGGTCATCGGCTTCGTCACCGTGTTGCTGTTCCTGGTACTGGTCAACGTGCTGTCGCTGGGCATCATGACCCAACCGGAACTGGCCAAGCTGCAGAACCCGTCGATGGCCGCCGTGCTTGAACATGTGGTTGGCCACTGGGGCGCGGTGCTGGTCAGCGTCGGCCTGATCATCTCGCTGCTGGGGGCCCTGCTGTCGTGGGTGCTGCTGTGCGCCGAGATCATGTTCGCCGCGGCCAAGGACCACACCATGCCGGAGTTCCTGCGCCGCGAGAACGCCAACCAGGTGCCGGCCAACGCCCTGTGGCTGACCAACGCCATGGTGCAGATCTTCCTGGTGATCACGCTGTTCTCCAGCAGTACCTACCTGTCACTGATCTACCTCGCTACGTCCATGATCCTGGTGCCTTACCTGTGGTCGGCGGCCTATGCCTTCCTGCTGGCACTGCGCAGTGAAACCTACGAACAGGCCCTGGCCGAACGGCGCAAGGACCTGATCATCGGTGCCATCGCCCTGCTGTACGCCATCTGGCTGCTGTACGCCGGCGGCGTGAAATACCTGCTGCTCTCGGCCTTGCTTTACGCCCCTGGCGCGATCCTGTTCGCCAAGGCCAAGCGTGAGGTGGGCCAGCCTGTCTTCACCAACGTGGAAAAACTGATCTTCGCAGCCGTGGTCATCGGTGCCCTGGTGGCAGCCTTCGGCCTGTACGACGGCTTCCTGACCCTTTGACCCACGTCTTCGTTCAATTGGAGGAATGAAACCATGTCCGCTGAAAAACAGAAGTACGGTGTCCACTCCGAAGCCGGCAAACTGCGCAAAGTAATGGTTTGCTCGCCGGGCCTGGCGCACAAGCGCCTGACGCCGAGCAACTGTGACGAGCTGCTGTTCGACGATGTGATCTGGGTCGACCAGGCCAAGCGTGACCATTTCGACTTCGTCACCAAGATGCGCGAACGGGGCGTGGATGTGCTGGAGATGCACAACCTGCTGACCGACATCGTCCAGCAACCCGAAGCGTTGAAGTGGATTCTCGATCGCAAGATCACCCCCGACACGGTCGGTGTCGGCCTGACCAACGAAGTGCGCAGCTGGCTCGAGGGCCTCGAACCGCGCCACCTGGCCGAGTTCCTGATCGGCGGCGTCGCCGGGCAGGACCTGCCGCAAAGCGAAGGTGCCGATGTGGTCAAGATGTACAACGACTACCTGGGCCACTCCAGCTTCATCCTGCCACCTTTGCCGAACACCCAGTTCACCCGTGACACCACCTGCTGGATCTACGGCGGCGTGACCTTGAACCCGATGTACTGGCCGGCGCGACGCCAGGAAACCCTGCTGACCACCGCCATCTACAAGTTCCACCCACAGTTCACCAACGCCGACTTCCAGGTCTGGTACGGCGACCCGGACAAGGAACACGGCCAGTCCACCCTCGAAGGCGGCGATGTCATGCCGATCGGCAAGGGCATCGTGCTGATCGGCATGGGCGAGCGCACCTCGCGCCAGGCCATCGGCCAGCTGGCACAGAACCTGTTCGCCAAGGGCGCGGTGGAAAAGGTCATTGTTGCCGGCCTGCCAAAATCACGTGCCGCCATGCACCTGGATACCGTGTTCAGCTTCTGCGACCGCGACCTGGTCACGGTCTTCCCGGAAGTGGTCAGGGAGATCGTGCCGTTCATCATCCGCCCGGACGAGAGCAAGCCGTACGGCATGGACGTGCGCCGCGAACACAAGTCGTTCATCGAGGTGGTGGGCGAGCAACTGGGGGTCAAGTTGCGCGTGGTCGAAACCGGCGGCAACAGCTTCGCCGCCGAGCGTGAGCAATGGGACGACGGCAACAACGTGGTGGCCATCGAACCGGGCGTGGTCATTGGCTACGACCGCAACACCTACACCAATACCCTGCTGCGCAAGGCCGGGATCGAAGTCATCACCATCAGTGCCGGTGAACTGGGCCGGGGCCGTGGCGGCGGCCACTGCATGACCTGCCCGATCGTGCGCGACCCCATCGACTACTAACGACCATCACCCCGGCCGCCCACACCCAGCGGCGGCCGGGGCGTTCACCAAACTCAAGGAGATACGTCATGGCGTTCAACATTCACAACCGCAACCTGCTCAGCCTGGAACACCACACCACCCGTGAGCTGCGCTACCTGCTGGACCTGTCCCGCGACCTCAAGCGCGCCAAGTACACCGGCACCGAGCAACAGCACCTGAAGGGCAACAACATCGCCCTGATCTTCGAAAAAACCTCCACCCGTACCCGCTGCGCCTTTGAAGTGGCCGCCTATGACCAGGGCGCCAACGTCACCTACATCGACCCCAACTCGTCGCAGATCGGCCACAAGGAAAGCATGAAGGACACCGCCCGCGTGCTCGGGCGCATGTACGACGCCATCGAGTACCGTGGCTTCAAGCAGGAAATCGTCGAAGAGCTGGCCAAGTACGCTGGCGTGCCGGTGTTCAACGGCCTGACCGACGAATACCACCCGACGCAGATGATTGCCGACGTGCTGACCATGCGCGAGCACAGCGACAAGCCGCTGCACGACATCAGCTACGCCTACCTGGGCGATGCCCGCAACAACATGGGTAACTCCTTGCTGCTGATCGGTGCCAAGCTCGGCATGGATGTGCGCATCGCCGCACCCAAGGCGCTGTGGCCGCATGACGACCTGGTCGAGCGTTGCCGCAAGTACGCCGAGGAAAGCGGCGCGCGCATCACCCTTACCGAGGACCCGCTTGCCGCAGTCAAGGGTGTGGACTTCGTGCACACCGACGTCTGGGTATCGATGGGCGAGCCGATCGAAGCCTGGGGCGAGCGCATCAAGCTGCTCAAGCCGTACCAGGTCAACAGCCAGCTGATGAAATCCACCGGCAACCCGCGGACCAAGTTCATGCACTGCCTGCCGGCGTTCCACAACTCCGAAACCAAAGTGGGCAAGCAGATCGCCGAACAGTACCCGGACCTGGCCAATGGTATCGAAGTGACCGACGACGTGTTCGAGTCGCCGGCCTGCATCGCCTTCGAGCAGGCGGAAAACCGCATGCACACGATCAAGGCGATCCTGGTGTCGACCCTGGCTGACCTGTAAAGGCTGAATCGGCAAGCCGGGCAACCCGGATCCCTGTGGGAGCGGGTTTACCCGCGAATGCATCAGTAGCACCAGCCGCGTTGCATGGGCTGACGCTTTCGCGGGTAAACCCGCTCCCACAAGGGGGCGGCGATACCGGTCGAGTACAGCGCTCCCTTCTTTTCGTTAAAGGACATTCCCCATGCGTATCGTTGTTGCATTGGGCGGCAACGCCCTGCTGCGTCGCGGCGAGCCCATGACCGCTGAGAACCAGCGCGCCAATATCCGCACCGCCACCGAGCAGATCGCCAAGATCCACCCTGGCAACGAGTTGGTCATTGCCCACGGCAACGGCCCGCAGGTCGGCCTGTTGTCGCTCCAGGGCCTCTCCTACAAGCCCGACGAGGCGTACCCGCTGGACGTGCTGGGTGCCGAAACCGAGGGCATGATCGGTTACATGATCGAGCAGGAACTGGGCAACCTGCTGGCCTTCGAAGTGCCGTTCGCCACCCTGCTGACCCAGGTGGAGGTGGACGCCAACGACCCCGCCTTCAAGGACCCGACCAAGTTCATCGGCCCGGTCTATGGCAAGGAAGAGGCCGAGCGCCTGGCCAAGGAAAAAGGCTGGGTGGTCAAGGCCGACGGCGACAAGTACCGCCGTGTGGTGGCCAGCCCGAAACCCAAGCGCATCTTCGAGATTCGCCCGATCAAGTGGCTGCTGGAAAAGAACAGCATCGTGATCTGCGCCGGCGGTGGCGGCATCCCGACCATGTACGACGAGAACCGCAAGCTCAAGGGTATCGAGGCGGTAATCGACAAGGACCTGTGTTCGGCCCTGCTGGCCGAGCAGCTGGATGCCGACCTGCTGATCATCGCCACCGACGTCGATGCTGCCTACATCGACTGGGGCAAACCCACGCAGAAAGCCATCGCCCAGGCCCACCCCGACGAACTCGAACGCCTTGGTTTCGCCGCCGGTTCCATGGGCCCGAAGGTGCAGGCCGCCTGCGATTTTGCCCGCCACACGGGCAAGGTGGCGGTGATCAGTTCGCTGGAAAACATCGAAGACATCGTCAAAGGCACCGCCGGTACACGGGTTTCCACCGCGAAGCCGGGTATCAGCTACCGTTGAAAGCAGTGGGCGGGCGCTTGCTGCCCGCCATTTTCGACCTTCCAGAGGAGCTTGCCATGGCCCAGTACCACCCCGGTCATGTACACATCGAGCGCACCGCGCTGAACAAGAACGACCACAGCTATGACCTGAACATCGAATACGAGGCAGTGTCGGACCCCAAGGAAGGCCGAGGCATCCAGTTCAAGATGCATGGCAGCATCGAAGGCAAGACAGTCGATGAAAAATTCTTCCTGACCAAGGATAAGGTACTACCCAGCTTTCTCATGGTGCTGAGCCGCAAGGCCCAGTCGTACCTGGCGCCGCCCAAGAAATTCGAGAGCCTGGCTTCGCCGCACACGCTCTATGACCACATGTTCGCGGACATTCGCGAAAAACTCGATGTGAAGTCGGGCGACCCGATCAAGCCTGAACACCTGGAGTGATGCCACCATTTCGGGGCTGCAAAGCAGCCCCGACGATGTTAAGGCATACTACCCCCCTCCCCAGCCACCACCGCAGCTCCCCATGCGCATCCACGTCAGCTTCATCGACCGCGTCGGCATCACCCAGGAAGTACTCGCCCTGCTCGGCGCCCGCAACCTCAACCTGGACGCAGTGGAAATGGTCCCGCCGAACGTCTACATCGACGCCCCCACCCTCAGCCCTGCCGTGCTCGAAGAACTGCATGATGCACTGTTCGAGGTCCAGGGCGTGCAGTCGGTGGATGTGGTCGACATTCTTCCCGGACAACGCCGCCACCTGCAGCTCGATGCCCTGCTGGCGGCGATGAGCGACCCGGTACTGGCCGTGGACAGTGCCGGCAAGGTGCTGCTGGCCAACCCGGCGCTGATCGAACTGTGCGGCCGCGAATCCGCGGGGCGCTCGGTGGATGAGCTGTTCGGCGACCCGGCACTGCTGCAGGCGCTGCAGGACAACAACTTCCACCTGCCCATGCGCGAGATGCAGCTCAACGGCCAGAGTCTGCTGCTGGACGCCACGCCGATCACCAACGCCGGTGGCCTGCTGACGCTGTACCCGCCCACGCGCATGGGTGAACGCCTGTCGGCCCTGCACCACGACCATGCCGAGGGCTTCGATGCGTTGCTCGGCGAATCGTCGGCGATCCGCACCCTCAAGGCCCGTGCCTTGCGCGTGGCGACGCTCGATGCGCCGCTGTTGGTGCACGGCGAAACCGGCACCGGCAAAGAGCTGGTAGCCCGCGCCTGCCACGCCATCAGCAGCCGCCACGCGGCGCCGTTCCTGGCGCTGAACTGTGCCGCGCTGCCCGAGAGCCTGGCCGAGAGCGAACTGTTCGGCTACGCCCCGGGTGCCTTCACCGGCGCGCAACGAGGGGGCAAGCCCGGGCTGATGGAGCTGGCCAACCAAGGTACGGTGTTTCTCGATGAAATCGGCGAGATGTCGCCGTACCTGCAGGCCAAGCTGCTGCGTTTTCTCAGCGATGGCAGTTTCCGCCGGGTGGGCGGCGACCGTGAAGTGAAGGTGGATGTACGCATCATCAGCGCCACCCACCGTGACCTGGAACGCATGGTCGCCGACGGCAGCTTCCGTGAAGACCTGTTCTACCGCCTCAACGTGCTCAACCTGCAGGTGCCACCGTTGCGCGACCGAGGCCAGGACATCCTGATGCTGGCGCATTTCTTCATGCAGCAGGCCTGCACGCAGATCCAGCGCCCGCCCTGCCGGCTGACCCCGGCCACCCATTCCGCACTGCTGGCCAACCCTTGGCCAGGCAACGTGCGCCAGTTGCAGAACGTGATCTTCCGCGCGGCTGCCATCTGCGAAGGCAACCTGGTGGATATCGGCGACCTGGACATCGCCGGCACCTCGGTCGCGCGCGGACAGGATGGCGAAGTGGCCAGCCTGGAACAGGCCGTGGCCGATTTCGAGCGCGAGTTGTTGCAACGCCTGTACGCCAGCTACCCCTCGACGCGGCAACTGGCCGGGCGCTTGCAAACCTCACATACCGCCATTGCCCAGCGCCTGCGTAAATATGGAATACCGGGCAAGGCTTGAGTGAACGAACATCGGCCCTACTGGAGCGCGGTCATGCTTGCCAGGCGCCGCGCATGAGTCGGCGCCGCGGCTGCTCTGGCGTCACGCGCCCTGGCTGTTTCACGGCGCAGCACCGGAAGGATCTCGCTACCGAACAGCTCGAGCATGTCCAGCACCTCGGGCAATGGAATACCGGCATGGTCGAACAGGAACAGTTGCCGTTGGTAATCGCCGAACTGCTCGCGGAAAGTCAGGGTTTTGTCGATGATCTCCTGAGGGCTGCCGACCGACAATGGCGTCTGCTCCATGAACTCCTCGAGCGATGGACCGTGGCCATACACCGGTGCGTTGTCGAAGAACGGACGAAAACGTTCGCGTGCGACCTGGGACTGACGGTTGACGAAGATGTGCCCCCCAAGGCCGACGATAGCGTCCTGCTCGGTGCCGTGGCCGTAGTAGGCGTAGCGCGAGCGGTAGAACGCGACCAGCCGTTGGAAATGGCCTTTTGGCCAGAGGATATGGCTGGCAAAGAAGCCGTCCCCATAGCGCGCCGCCTGTTCTGCGATTTCCGGTGTGCGAATCGAACCATGCCAGACGAACGGCGGCAGCCCATCCAGTGGGCGGGGAATGGAGGTGAAACGACGAAGCGGTGCGCGAAAACGCCCTTCCCAGTCGATCTCTTCCTCTCGCCAGAGCCGGTGCAGCAGGTCGTAGTTCTCCAGCGCCAGCGGCAGCGCCTGCATGATGTCCTTGTCGAACCAGGGGTAGACCTGCGCCGTGTTGCCGCGCCCCAGCATCAGGTCCATGCGCCCGCCCGAGAGATGCTGCAGCACGGCATATTCCTCAGCCAGGCGCACCGGGTCGTTGGTGGTGATCAGCGTGGTCGAGGTGGACAGGATCAGCCGTGAAGTCTGCGCGGCAATGAAGGCCAGGAGCGTCGTGGGCGACGACGTCACGAATGGCGGGTTATGGTGCTCTCCTGTCGCGAACACATCGAGGCCGACTTCCTCGGCCTTGAGGGCGATGCGGACCATGGCCTGCAGCCTTTCGGCCTCGCTCGGGGTACGACCAGTGCTGGGGTCGCGGGTCACATCGCCAACACTGTAGATTCCGAATTGCATCCTTGCCTCCAGGGCTAACGTTTTTCTTGATTGTACGCCTGTACGCGAACTGTTCAACTCCTTTTCCCGAGCGTATGATCATCCCGTCGCCGCCACCTCGCCGCGGCACTCATGGATAGCCGGACAAAGGAGATACGTCATGCCAGAGGTCATTGTTTACACAACTGCAGGCCGTTCCGAACAGCAGAAGAAGAAACTGCTGCGCTCGGTGACCGAGGCTGTTGCGAGCAGTTTCGAGATAGCCCGCGAACACGTGGTGGTGCAGATCGTGGAAGCACAACCTGGCGACAAGGCCAAGGGCGGGATCCCTTTCGACGAGCGTTGAAGCCTGCCGCAGGCACGGTGCATGGCACCGTGCCCTTTCTATGCAAAGCCTTACATATATTCGGCAATGCCCTGCGCGAACCGACGGTTCACGGTGTTCTGCGCCTTGATTGCACAAGTGTCATTCGAAAAACGCCGTTTACAGAAGGACTGTACGAAAGACTTGCAACAGTACGACTGTATGCGTACATTGGCCTTGTTCGATGTCGATACGGACCCAAGGTTTAATCCCTAACAGCAAGGAGCTGAACATGAAGACATTGATGCAGTGGCGTGACCTGCCTGCCGAGGCAGAAGAATGGATGGCGCGTATCGAAGCGGTTCGGCCGCTGATTCTGCAGCACCGGGATTACGCCGAAGCGCAAGGTGAAACCCACCCCGAGGTCATGGCCGAGCTGTTCAAGCTGGGCTTTTCCCGTCTGTGCGTCAGCAAGGCGTTTGGTGGCCAGCAGCTGGACATCCGCGTCATCTCGCAGATTATCCAGCGTCTTGCTGCACTTGATGCCTCGGTCTCGTGGCAGGTCATGGTGCAGGTCGCCATGGGGCGGCTCGCCGATTACCTGCCAGAGCAGGCGGCTCGTGAAATCTACAGTTCCTGCAATGGCTTTGTCGTCGGTGCGATCCATTCGGGGGGCGAGGCGATCGCGGTCGACGGTGGTTACCGGGTCAGTGGCAAGTGGGGCTTCGCCAGCGGTTCGGCACATGCTGACTGGCTAGTGTGCACGGCGACACTCCACCAGGAAGTTGCCGATGGCACGGAACCCCAGGTGCGCATGTTCTTCGTACCACGCACCGACTGCCGCATCATCAAGACCTGGGACGTACTGGGCATGCGCGGAACCGGCAGCAATCATTTCGAATGCAGCAATGTCTGGGTACCGGCCCACTACTGCGTCAACACCGAAGCACTGAAGAAGGCGCCTGCGCCTCGTGATTCCCTGGCCTACAAGGTGGGTTACTACGACTTCGGCACGATCGCCGCGATGGGCACCGTGCTCGGCGTGGCCAAGGCCGCCCTGGCGTATTTCCGTGACGAGCGCACCCTGCCGGGCGATGAAGGCGTGGCGGCACTGACCAGCGAGAAGACCGGTATCGTGCTGGCGCAGCTGCACACCGCGCAACTGCTGCTCGAGGATGCCATCACGCAGGCCCAGCAGGCTGATGGCGATGGCCTCAACGTCCGCGTCGCACTGGCCGCCTCGCTCCTCAACGAGTACGCCGTCAATGCGGTGAACCAGCTGCATGGGTTGACCGGCTCCAAGGCGGTCTACAAAGCATGCGAACTGGAACGCTGCCTTCGCGATATCCATGTGGGTTCCAAGCATTTTGTCCTCTCGCCGTTGAACCTCTTCGGCCTGGGCAAGCTGTATCTGGGCAAGGCACAGACCAGCAAGATCTATTGATCGCGACCGTGGTCGCGCATTACTGACAGTCAGTCGAGCAGCTCCCGGCCAGGCCGGCCGGGCCAGGACTGATGCAGGTTGGAGTTTCTTGAATGTTGAATTTCCAGGTGGTCGCCGTCCCAGGCGACAGGGGGTAAGTCATGCGTGCGAAACACTATCTCGGAAAGGTAACGGCATCGGTGGTGACACTTGCCGTACTGGGAGGCTTCACGCTGCGCTACATGGCTCATGGAGAAGAGCCGGCGCCTGCCCCCGTACTGGTACCGGCGGCACTGGCGCAGGTCAAGCAGGTGCCATACACCTATTACCAGGTCGCCATCGGCCAGATCGAAGCGAGCCAGCAGGTGCTGCTGACGGCGGAAGTCAGTGGCCAGGTGGTCGCACTGGCCTTTGATTCGGGTGACAAGGTCAAGGCCGGCAATGTCGTGGTCAGGCTCAATACGTCGCCCGAAGAGGGTGAACTGACCCGCTTGCGCGGCGAATTCGATGCCGCCAGAACCCACTACACCCGCCTGCAGACACTGGCGCGAAACGGCGCCGAGAGCCAGCGGGCACTGGACAGCGCCCGTGCCCAGTTCGATGCCGCCAAAGGCAACCTCGAGAACATGCAGGCCCAGATCGCGCAGAAGACCATCCGTGCACCGTTCTCCGGGGAGCTGGGCATCCGCCAGGTTCACCTGGGCGATTACGTGCAGGCGGGCCGGCCGCTGGCCACGCTGACCGACCTTGACCGGCTGCGGGTCAACTTCACCGTCTCCGAGCGTGACAGCGCCAGTATCGTCAAGGGCCAGCATGTGGAAGTGACAGTCGATGCATGGGGCGATGAGAAGTTCGAAGGGGTGATCGGCGCCATCGATCCGCAAGTCAACAATTCCCATGTCATACGGGTCCAGGCCTTGCTCGACAAGCATCAGGACAAACTGCGCCCTGGCATGTACGCCAAGGTGAAAGTGCAACTGCCAGGCAAGGACGAGCTGGTCATTCCCGAGACCGCGATTACCTACAACGCCTATGGCGAAAGCGTGTTCGTCACCTACACGGAAGACGGCCTGAAGAAGGTGCGGCGCAAGAACATCAGCATCGGCGAGCGCCGCGATGGCCTGGCGGTGGTGCTCAAGGGGCTGCAGGCCGGTGACGAGGTGGTGACCTCCGGGCAAATCAAACTGCAGGACGGCGTGGCCATCGAGCCGGTAGCCGACACCGTGCGCCTGAACGTCCAGCGCTGAGGAACGACCATGCACTTCACTGATGTTTTCCTGCGCCGGCCGGTCCTGGCGCTGGTGGTCAGCACGCTGATCCTGCTGTTCGGGATCATGGCCTTCAACAAGCTTCCGGTGCGTCAGTACCCGATGCTGGAAACCTCCACCATCACCATCACTACCCAGTATCCAGGCGCCTCGTCGGAACTGATGCAGGGTTTCGTGACACAGCCGATCAGCCAGGCCGTGGCCTCGGTCGAGGGTATCGACTACCTGTCGTCCACTTCGACCCAGGGCAAGAGCCTGGTGACTGTGCGCATGCAGCTCAACAGCAACTCGATCAACGCCCTGACCGAGGTGATGGCCAAGGTCAACCAGATCCGCTACAAGCTGCCCGAAGAAGCCTATGACCCCGTGATCGAGCGTACCTCGGGCGGTTTCACCAGCGTCGCCTACGTGGCGTTTTCCAGCGAACAACTGTCCATGCCCGAGGTAGCCGACTACATTTCGCGGGTAGTCGAGCCGATGTTCTCGGGTATCGATGGTGTGGCCAAGATCAATGTCCTGGGTGGGCAAACCCTGTCCATGCGCCTGTGGCTCGACCCCGATCTGCTGGCGGGCTATGGCATCACCGGCCAGGACGTGGCTGACGCGATCAGGGAAAACAACTTCCAGGCCGCTCCTGGTCAGGTCAAGGGCCTGTACGTGGTCAGCAACCTGCGGGTCAACACCGACCTGACCAGCGTCGACGACTTCAAGAACATGGTCCTGCGCAACGACAATGGCAACATCATTCGTGTGCGTGACGTCGGCACCGTCGAGCTCAACGCAGCCTCGTTCGACACCAGCGGCGCCATGAGCGCGGTCCCGGCCATGTTCCTGGGCCTCGATGCGGCGCCTACCGGCAACCCGCTGACCATCGTCAATGCGGTCAAGGCTTTGATCCCCGAGATCGAGAAGACCCTGCCGCCAGGCGTCAAGGTGCAGATCCCGTTCGAGGTGGCTCACTTCATCCAGTCGTCCATCGACGAGGTTACCCATACCTTGATCGAAGCGCTGGTCATCGTGGTCCTGGTCATCTACCTGTGCCTGGGCACTTTCCGCACGGTGCTGATTCCCCTGGTCACCATTCCGTTGTCGATGCTCGGTGCCGCCGTGCTGATGCAGATGTTCGGCTTCAGCCTGAACCTGCTGACGCTGCTGGCAATGGTACTGGCCATCGGCCTGGTGGTGGATGACGCCATCGTCGTGGTGGAGAACGTCCACCGCCATATCGAGGAGGGCAAGACACCCTTCGAGGCGGCTTTGCTTGGTGCCCGCGAGGTAGCTGGCCCGGTGGTGGCGATGACATTCACCCTGGCTGCGGTCTATGCCCCGATCGGCCTCATGGGCGGCTTGACCGGAACGTTGTTCAAGGAGTTCGCGCTGACCCTGGCCGGCTCGGTGGTGGTGTCCGGTATCGTAGCGCTCACGCTGTCTCCGATCATGAGTACCCGCCTGCTCGATGCCAAGTCGAGCGAAGGCTACATGGCGCACAAGGCAGAAACGTTCTTCAACTGGCTGGCAGACCGCTACGGCAAGTTGCTGGGGATGTCGCTATCCCGGCGCTGGATCAGCCTGGCCATCGCCTTGATGATCTTTTTCAGCCTGCCGGTGCTGTACAAGTCGGCGCAGAGCGAACTGGCACCGATGGAAGACCAGAATATCCTGCTGACCGCCATCAAGGCGCCGCAGCACGCCAACATCAACTACGTCGAAGCGTTCTCCCGCAAGCTCCACGAGGTGTTCCAGGAATTCCCCGAAGGCTACAGCGATTGGGTGGCCAACGGTACCGACGGTATCTCCAACAGCGTTGGCGGCATCAACCTTGTGGACTGGCAGCAGCGCGAACGCAGCGCCAACCAGATCCAGCCATTGCTGCAGCAGCGGGTGAGCCAGATCGAGGGCACCAGCATCTTCGTCTTCCAGATGCCGCCGCTACCGGGATCCACGGGCGGCCTTCCGGTGCAGATGGTCGTGCGCAGTGATCAGGACTACCAGTCGTTGTTCGAGGTGATGGACAAGCTCAAGAGCAGCGCCCGCAGCAGCGGCCTGTTCGCCGTGGTCGACAGCGACCTGGACTTCAACAACCCGGTGGTCGAAGTGCAGGTCGACAGGGCGAAGGCCAACGCCATGGGTATCCGCATGAGCGATATCGGCAAGACCCTCAACAGCCTGATCGGCGAGAAGTACATCAACCGTTTTGCCTACCATGGCCGCTCCTATGATGTGATTCCGCAAGCGCTGCCGCAGGACCGCCTGACCCCCGAGGCGCTCAACCGCTACTACGTCAAGGATCAACACGGCAACCTGGTACCACTGTCCACCCTGGCCACGATCAAGGTGAAGGTCGAGCCCAACCTGCGCCCGCAGTTCAACCAGCAGAACGCCGCGACGCTGCAGGCAATTCCGATGCCTGGGGTGACGCTGGGCGACGCCGTGGCCTTCCTCAGCGAGCAGGCCAAAGGGTTCCCGGCTGGCTACACCTATGACTGGCAGTCCGACACCCGGCAATACGTGCAGGAAGGCAACACCTTGATGCTGACCTTCGCCTTCGCCCTGGTGATCATCTACCTGGTGCTGGCAGTCCAGTATGAGAGCTTCATCGATCCGTTCATCATCCTGATCAGCGTACCGTTGTCGATCTGTGGGGCACTGTTGCCGCTGGCGCTGGGCTACACCTCGCTGAACATCTATACCCAGATCGGCCTGATCACGCTGATCGGCCTGATCAGCAAACACGGCATCCTCATGGTGGCGTTCGCCAACGAACTGCAGTTGCACCACGGCATGGGCAAACTGGAAGCCATCCGCCATGCGGCCGAAGTGCGCCTGCGCCCGATCCTGATGACCACCGCCGCCATGGTAGTGGGGCTCGCACCGCTGATCTTCGCGACTGGCGCGGGAGCCAACAGCCGCTTCGGCCTGGGCCTGGTCATTGTCGTGGGCATGTTGATCGGCACATTGTTCACCCTGTTCATCCTGCCAACGGTCTACAGCTTGCTCAGTTCCACCAGGCAGCCCAAGGCGCTGGCCGTCACCGATGGCGACAGCCAGGCCATCGATGCCGCGGCGCGAGGATAATCCCATGTTGAAAAAGACCCGCTATGTACGGCCGCTGCCGCTGCTGGCCGCAATGGTCGCGAGTGGTTGCGTGAATTACGCCGGCATCGACCATCGTCAGCACTTGCTGACTCCAGAGGCGGCACCTTCGGCATCCCTCGCCGACGCGCGGCTGCCAGCCGCGCCGTGGCCGGCCGACAACTGGTGGCAGCGTTACGGTGATGCCCAGCTGGACGGCCTGGTAGCCAAGGCCTGGAACCACAACCCGGGGCTTCAGGAAGTGCAGGCCAGGGCTGACAAGGCCAATGCCTTGCAGGCGTATTACGACGCGGACCAAGCCCCGCAGCTCGACGCCTCGGGTGGAGTCTCGCGCTCGCGGCTGTCGCGCAGCGAAGATTTCGACGGCCAGGGGAATCGCTACATCACGGTGCGCAGCCTGGGCGTGACGTTCGACTACGACCTCGACCTGTGGGGGGGCAAGCGCAGCGCGTGGGAGGCCTCGGTCAGCCAGGCCAAGGCTGCGGAAGTCGAACTGCAATCAGCGCGTTTGCTGCTGGCAGCCAATGTCGTCAAAGCCTACAACCAGTTGGCTTATGCCTGGGATGTGGTGGACCTGAGCGAACGTGATCTCAAGCGCCTGCGACGCCTGCAGGGGCTGACCAGTGATCGCTTCAACAATGGCCTGGACAATAAATCCCAGCTGCAGCGTGTCGATGGACTGGTAGCGCGCGCCGAAGCAAGCCTGCTGGGTGCCCGTAGCAACATGGAAATCGCCCGCCTGCAGCTTTCGGCCTTGCTCGGCTCAGGGGTCGACAGCGCACGTGATATCGTGCGGCCCAAGCCGTTGAAAAGCGATGACGCGGCACTGCCTGAAAACCTGCCGGCGGAATTGCTGGGGCGGCGTCCGGATATCGTTGCGGCCCGCTGGCGTGTCGAAGCCCAGAACCACACGGTAGCCTCGGTCAAGACTCGCTTCTACCCCAACATCAACCTGCGTGCCGCGGCTGGTGTGCATGCCCTGTCCGGCGACAGTTTCAACGACACGGTCAGCCGCTTCTGGAACATCGCGCCGACCGTGACAGTACCGCTGTTCGACGCCGGCCGCCTGCGAGCCAGCCTCAAGCAGAGCAATGCCGACCTGGATATGGCAATTGCCAGCTACAACGCCACCTTGAATACGGCGTTGCACCAGGTAGCCACCTCGGTAACCGAACTGCAGGCCGTCAACCGGCAGATCGGCCTGCAGCGCACCGCTCGCGACACAGCCCAATCGTCCTTCGACCTGGCCGTGGAACGGTTTGAAATCGGCGAGAACAACTTTCTCGATTCGCTCAACATCGAAGAACAGCTGATCGAGGATGAACTGCGCCTGGCCTTGCTGAGCAGCAAGCAGATCGACTCGGCGGTAGGGCTGGTAACGGCCCTTGGCGGTGGTTATCAACCGGTAGCTTCGAACGTTCAGTGAACGCATCTTCCGGCACCTGGGTCAGTCCTGGTGCCGGCTTCACACTTTGAAATAATTGCCCTCACCTGCCCCGCGTGGACGCCAACCTGTTGTTTTGAAAGGTCCTCTGCGTTGAGCATTTATCATTTTCATAGCACGTTCATTCCATCCGGCTCACGAAACCCGGCAAATTGGTATATAGTTCCACACTGCTCGTACTAACAAACAATCCATGTCCCGGCTGCGAGCAGCCATCGACTGATGGCCCAGGGTAATGGGGAGATTTTCATCCTCCTGGGTACTGCCAGGCTCGGATTCTGATTTCCAAGAGCGCGAGATGGAAGCGCGCCTGATCGCTACAGGGGAGTTGCTGGACCGTATGGCAATCGTGCCGCAGGCCAAGGTGGTCCCTGTAAATCAATTGAGGTAATCGCATGTACACTGCCAACCATCCCAGCATTGAACAGATTCGCTTGGAAAACGTCCTGACAGCACTCGGCAATCCGTTGCGCCTGACGGTACTGAAGGTTCTTTCCGATGGTGAAGAGCACCCTTGCGGGCAGATTCTCAAGGGTGCGTCCAAGTCGACCATGACCCACCACTGGCGCGTCTTGCGCGACAGCGGTGTGATCTGGCAACGCCCCTATGGCCGGGAGAACTTGCTGTCGATTCGCCGGGATGACCTGGAAACGCGTTTCCCTGGCCTGCTGACTTCGCTGCTCGAAGCCGTGGCCAATGATCCGTATACCGCGCAAGTCATTCGTGACAACGAAATGCGCCTGGAAGAAGCCTGATTCGCATCCCGCTCAACGCAAGGCGCGCGCCCGGTTCAAATAGCCACTTTGAACGGCGCGCTGCCTTGTTGCACAAGGCCCCAGAAGTGCGGAACGAAGCATTCTGCAATCAGCAGCGGCTTGCCATTGCGCATGAAGCGTGACCTGCGAGCCAGCAGGCCACGGCTGGGCTGGCCAAGCTGCTGGGCCAGGCGCGACAACGGCGACTCGGCTTGTGGCCGTTGGCACTCGAAAGCTTCCCGATGGATGTCTGGCGAGCTGTACAGCATGCTTCCCAGTGGCTGATCCCCCAGACCGGCCAGCTCCGGCCAGGCCGGCTGACTGGCCTGCAGGGGGGTGAGGCTGCGTGCGCATACCATGACCTCGCCATCGACGCGCAACGCCACTTCGCGGAGCCATACCGGCTGCCCCTGGGCAATGCCCAAGGCACATGCTTCACCCGGTTCTGCACTCGCTACCGATTGCCCGACCAGGTCCAGGCTGAACTGCCCCAGCGCTTTCAGGCGCAAGGTCAGGGAGCCCGGTGCCGATAGCCAGTGGCGTTGGTCGTCGGAAAGGCCAGGTAGCGGCCTCGAAGTCCAGAGGTCGTCCATAACGCGTGCTCCCGATCAACTCAAGCGGTGGGCTGGGCCACGGCAACCCGGTGATAAGCGCGATCAAAATAGATCAGGCCTTCCGGATGCGGGGCACTGGCGATGTCCAGCACCTCGCAGTAGAAGATGCTGTGGCTACCGACACTGTGAATTTCGCTGATCCGGCAATCGAAACACACCAGCGCCTCGTCCATCCGCGGTGCGCCGCTGGCGCCGCTAGTCCAGCGAGTGGCGAGAAACCGCTGCTCCATGTCGAGGTTGCGGTCGGCGAACACACTCGACAGGCGTTGCTGATCGCCACGCAGAACGTTTACGCACAGCACACCGTTCTCTTCGAAACTGCTGCGCTGGCGAGACTGCTTGTTCATGCATACCAGAAGCATGGGCGGGGTATCGGTGACACTGCAGACTGCCGAGGCGGTGAAACCGTGTCGGCCACCAGGGCCGTCCGTGCTGATGATCGATACGGCGCCGCCGAGTCGCGCCATGGCATTTCTGTAAGTGGCAACATCCATTGTTGATACGCTCCAGTGTTTGGTGGGTAGCTATCCGTGCGAAAAAACCTTTGGCAATCATGAATGTGCGCCATTTCCGACACTTTGTAAGCCAGGGTTGACGAACCCTGGAGGCTGGCGCGTATCATTGATTGTACGGATGTATTAGTACAATTCAAGTCTTTTTGTGTTGCAGTTCAGTTAATGCCTGGCCAGCCCGCGCGCTACAAGGTTTGCCGGCTCCAGGTTTACTTGAATGGACATGACGGAACAGGGCGCGCAACCGCTCGGGTTACGGCCCCCATCCGCTGTGAGAATGGAGAGGTAGATATGAGTGGTCGAGGAAGACCTCGGGAGTTTGATCGTCATCAGGCGCTGGTCCAGGCCATGTTGTTGTTCTGGGACAAAGGATACGACGGGACATCGCTGAACGAGCTGATGACCGCCATGAAGATCAAGTCTCCCAGTCTCTACGCCGCCTTCGGCTCCAAGGAGGACCTGTTTCTCGAAGCCCTGGAGCTCTACTGGTCGACGGTTGGCGAGGAAATCTGGAGCGAGCTGTACAAGTATGAACGGGCGCAAGATTCGATCCAGGCCGTCCTGCTGGCAACGGCGAGAATCCTGACCCGGGAAGATCGCCCCCACGGTTGCTTCGTTACCCAGACCGACTTGAAGTCGCCGTTGCCCAATCTTCGGGTGGGGCTGAAAGTGCTGCGCTGCAAACCGTTCGAAATGCTCAAGAACCGCTTGCGCCTTGGCCAGGCCAGTCGCGAGATCGGCCCACATGTCGATTGCGAGAGCGTGGCCCACTACTACGGCATTGTCCAGCGCGGCATGGCAATGGTGGCGCGCGACGGTTCGCCACGCGACACCCTGGAAAAAGTGGCGAGCCATGCGATGGGCACCTGGGACAAGATCGTCCCCTATCCGACCGCATACTGACACCTGTCAGGCCAGCAATTGGCCATCATTTCCCGTATATTTTCTTTGATACCGGCCACCCCACGTGGCCGGCCTCATCCTGGCGCGCCTGCGCCTACCCATACCGGTTGCCATACAAATCCTGCATTTTTTAACAATTTTGAAACCTTTTTACTGCCCATTTCTCGCCGGCAATTTTTTTAACAGGCAACACAGAAAACGTATTGCTTAGCCAATATGTCTGTACTAGGATGTGCGAACAGTACGAAATGACTAGTACATTAATTCTGTTCAGCGGTTGCTTGTTCCCCCGCGCTTTCAGGATGCCCGCTGACAGGACGCAGCAACAGGACACAGACGTACGCTCTCGCCCCGGTAGTGGCGGGTGCTGAAGCTGTACACGCAAGGAGTGTGTGATGCAGACGACATGGCTTGTCGAAACAGGGACGCTTGTCTCACCCGATAGCAGCATTGGCGATGCAACCTGGGTCCGCGCCGGCAACCGGCTGCAAACCGTGGTACTCGGGCAAGGCTGCTTCATCGGCTTCAACTGCCAGCTCGAACACCTGGATGTGGCTGATCGCGGCATGCTGGCCACAGGGGTCATTGCACGGGGTAGCTGCGAACACCCGATCCATATTGGTCAAGGGGCCTGGATCGGCGCCCGGGCAACGCTTGCACCAGGCGTTCGCATTGGCGCCGGTGCTGTGGTAGCCGCAGGGGCGCTGGTCACTGAACACGTCGAGCAGGACTGCATCGTCGTTGGCCGGCCCGCCCGAGTCATCGCCCGCCGGCAGGTAAATGAAGATGGCTGGCCAGACCCCGCTCCCGTCCTGCAGAACGTGCTGAAGCGCCAGCGTGACGGGTTGCCCTCTTTTCTCGATCCCGAATCCTGCACGCTGAACCGTATCCACCAGCTCAATCCGCAACTTGATGGCTGGCATTTCGGCGAGCACTCGCTGATCGACGCCGAGCTTTCCGGTGGCCCTGCGGTACAGGTTGGCATGGACTGCATATTGATCGGCCGCAGCAGCCGCCACGGGGGCATACACGAGTTCGGTGGCATCACGCTTGGCCAGCGAACAGTGCTCGGGCGCGGGGTGGTCATCGAAGGTGCCGGCGGTGTCAGCATTGGCGACGAAAGCCGGCTCGGCGATCACGTCACCGTGGTGTCCTCATCCCATGATCATCGGTTTCGGTCGCTGCCCTGGCAGGCCGCGCCGGTCCGTATCGGCAAGCGTTGCGACATCGGCACCGGCGCTCTGATCGTCGGTCCCGTTTCCCTCGGCGATGGCGTGAGGGTGGAACCCTACGCCGTCGTCATCCGCGATGTACCCGCAAATTCTGTCGTTAAAGGCGTCATTCAACTCAAAGAGGAAGTCGCATGATCCTGTTCGCCCCCGCCCCTACCGGTTCTGGTCACAACATGCGCGTGCTGTCGATTGGACGGGCCCTGCGCAATTACAACCCGGACCTCGAAATGAAGGTCGCCCTGGCCTCGTTGCAGGATGTGTTCACTCCGATGTTCGAAAGCTCCGGCATTGAAGTGATCGATGTTGCCGGACAACTGATGGACTATTCGAAAAAGAGCAATCTGTCGCGTCAGCTCGACTGGGGTAGCTACATCGCCGGTTACATTTCCAACACCTTCCTGTCCAGTGAACGCATGCTGGCATACCTGGCGATCATCGAAGAACACAAGCCTCGGGTCGTCATCTCCGACTTCAACATGGCGGCCTGCCTGGCGGCCATCTTCAGTCGCACGCCCTTTGTGTTCGTCACTGAGCGGTACGACTTCACCCTGTGCCAACTGACCGACCAGGACCTCAGCGAAGGCGGCTTCGAGCTCAATGCCGAAGATCTCAAGCGTGCACGCACCGCCTTGCACAAGCAGTTTTCCTGGATGATCGAGCAGAGCCAGCTGGTGCTCACCGACAAACCGTACATTCCTGAAATGGATAACGGTACACCGGTGGCCAGCGCGCTGATGGATGGCAAGGCGCACTTTGTCGGCCCGATGATTCGTGATTTCACCCAGACCAACGCCTCCACTGTGCGGGCCGACCTCGGCCTGGGCGACGGGCCGTTCATCGTCGCGTCCATCAGCGGCACCACCATGTTCGCCGAGAGCAAGCAGAACCTGCTCAACGCCTACCTGGAAGCATTCGAACAGCTGCGCAGCGTGCGCCCCGAGCTGAAGATGGTGCTGTTGGGCCGCCAGGACATCGCCCCGCGGGAGGGCCTCGTCAGCGTGCCTTACTACCCCGACTGGATGGGCTTGCTGCGTGAGGCCAGCCTGCTGGTATCGGCGCCAGGCTGGATCACGGTCACCGAAATCGCTGCACTGCACATTCCGACCCTGTTCGTGCTGCCGTCGAAATCCGAGTACCACGAGGCCGAAGCCCTCGACCGCCTGGCACGCCTCGGCTTCCCGACCTATCTCGGTTGCGAGGCCACAGCCATTGCCGGGCTGATCGATGCCGAACTGGACAAGGACACTGACGCCCCCAGCTATTTCGGCGCTCACCAGCGCGTTGCCGCCCCTGACGGGCTTGGCGCGCAGCGGGCCGCCAGCCGCATCCTCAGCCTGACGCACTAAGCGGAAACATCCACAGCATTTTCAAAGGAGGGTGCCCATGCACAGCACCTCATCTGCCTTCTTGGCTGAAGCCTTGATGGATAAGGAAGCAGGTGGCTTTCTCGCCATCACAGATGCGACCGGCGCATTGCGTATCAGCAGTGATAAACGCCTGGAGGACCAGGTGGCTGCCACCCTGTTCTTCGCTCAGCACGGCGATACCTGGCAGGCCGAGTTCGCGCTGGCCGGGTTGCTCGAACTGCACGATGCCGAGCACCAGGGGTTTACCGAGCTCAGCGACCGGCAATGGAACGCCCACGGCTCCGGGCGGTGCAGGACCCAGGCCTTGCAGTTCGACGCCTTGCGGGCACTGCTGGAGTTCCGCCGCCAGCGACATGACAGCGCACAGCTGCAGCAGGTCAGCGAAGGCATTCTGCAGCGCTTGCAGCAGGTGTACGACGGCCATCTGCTCGGTGGTGTCCTGGCCAGCGACTGGGGGACAGTGATCGATAGCCACATGCCGATCGAGCTGGACATTGCCGCAGTGAACCTGTTGTGCAGCCTGTGCATCTGCAAAACCGAAGACCCTCTGCCTGCACACTTGCAGCAGCATGTCTGGAAGCTTGAAGACGAAGTGCGTGCCGAGCTCAAGGGCCTGGGGGCAGGCACCCTGCGCCAGACGGCCAGCCGCGCCCGAGCTGCCTCGGCACTGGCACGCTGGGCCCGGGGCAACAGCCACCAGGAAATGCTGCAACTGGCCTGCCTGTTGCTCGACGACACCTTGGAGCGTCTGCACGACGACACCTATGGCGGTTACTGGGACCGTATCCGCTACGACCAGCGCGTCGGTGCTGACTGGCTGACTTCATTCAAGCGCAACGAGTCACCGTTCCCGATCAAGACCAGCCTGGATGTGGCGTTGCTGCTCGAGGCCCTGGAACTGGCGAAGCCGCGTGAAAGCCAGCAACGGCGCGAGCAATTGCTCAAGGCGATGGCGGATTTCCATGACAGCCGCCACGGTGGCTTTTTCCTCGGAAAAGGGTATTTCTGGTCGACGCCGGTCGATCCGACCGTACCGTTCATTCGCCAGTTCTGGGCCCCCCCCCGCCAACTGGGTGTGTTCCACATCGGCAACCTTTCGTATCTGCCACTGCATATCAAGAGCCTGGAGGGGCAACTGGCCTGCCTTGGCGCACTGCACAGGCATGCTGCGAATCTGCCGCCGGCAGCCGCGCCGCAGGAAGTGGACCTCGGCAGCCTGCGCAGGGTGAACAACCGCAGCCGACTGGAGCAGCCGCATCTTGGCCCATTGCCGGAGCTGAAGGTGAACTTGCCGGCTTATTTCGAATGGCTGCGCCAAGCGCGAGCGTCACTGGCGGTACCGTACGGACTGACCGCAGAGATGGCGCCGCAGGGCTTCCGCGCTGACCGTTGCTGGCAGGTCTTCTCCGCCTTGCACGTGATTTCCGACTTGTACGCACTGAAAGCGGACATCGACGACAAGGCCAGCCTGATCGCTTGCATCCAGGCATCGCAGAACGCAGACGGTGGTTTCGCCGAACAACCCGGTCAGCTCAGTGATGTGTTCGCCACCTATTGCGCGGTGATTTCCCTGCGCCTGTTGGGCAGCGAGCCGCTGTCGAAGCCAGCCTGCGTGGCCTACCTGCAGCGCTGCCAGCAGGACGATGGCGGCTTCGGCAATGTACCGGGCTACCAGTCGGATATCTGGCACAGCAACCTGGCTGCCCTGTCGCTGCATGTCCTGGGCGCGGAAGCGACCAGGCCGCAAGCGCTGCTGGGCTTCATTCTCGCTTGCCGCCACAGCGACGGTGGTTTCGCCAACCGGCCAGGCAACCCGCCGGACACATTCTCCACCTATCGTGCGCTGTCCTTGCTGCACGCCCTGGATCACGAACTGGTCGACGCCAGCAGCACCGTGGCCTGGCTGCAGGGGCTGCAACAACCGCATGGGGCCTTCCTCTACCGCCCGGGCAAGGCTGTCAGCCTGGTCGGCAGCTACATGGCGATTGCCGCCTTGTACCTGCTCGATGCGCGCCCAAGGGACCTGCAGGGCATCGAGACCTGGATCGCCCGGCATCAGAAGGAAGATGGCGGATTCGGGCCGCTGAACACGACTTCGGCCACCACCGATGAGAGCTTCACCTGCATCCAGTCGCTGCTGATTCTCCAGGGAGCGCTCAGCAAGTACTGGGTTGCGCTGGTCAACTGAGCCTGCGAACGGATTCGTAACAATCATTACAGGAGTGCTTGCGTGAACATCTTGATTACTGGCGGCGCGGGCTTCATCGGCTCCGCCGTGGTTCGTCACCTGATCGAACATACCGATTGCCATGTGGCCAACGTCGATGCGCTGACCTATGCCGGCAACCTTGAGTCGTTGGCCAGCGTTGCCACCTCCGAGCGCTATCGCTTCTACCAGGCCGACATTTGCGACAAGGCCCAGCTGCAGCGGATTTTCAATGATTTCCAGCCCCAGGCTGTGATGCACCTGGCAGCAGAGTCGCATGTCGACCGCTCCATCGAGGGGCCCGAAGCATTCGTGCGGACCAACGTGCTTGGAACCGCGACATTGCTGGAAGTCACGCGGGCCTACTGGAACGGCCTGGAGCCCGACGCCCGCCTGGCGTTCCGCTTCCATCACATCTCCACCGACGAGGTGTTTGGTGACCTGGAAGGCACCGACGACTACTTCACCGAGGACACCCCCTACGCGCCCAGCTCGCCCTACTCGGCGAGCAAGGCTGGCAGCGACCACCTGGTCCGCGCCTGGGGACGCACTTACGGTTTGCCGGTGCTGGTGACCAATTGCTCGAACAACTACGGCCCCTGCCATTTTCCCGAGAAGCTGATCCCGCACATCATTCTCAACGCCCTGCACGGCAAACCGCTGCCGGTATACGGCAACGGCGCGCAGGTTCGCGACTGGTTGCACGTCGAGGACCACGCCCGTGCCTTGTATACCGTCCTGACCCGCGGCGTGGTCGGCCAGACCTACAACATCGGCGGCCATAACGAGCGACGCAACCTGGATGTGGTACTGGGCATCTGCGCCCTGCTGGAAGAGCTGCACCCCGACAAGCCGGAGGGCGTAAAAGCCTACAGCGACCTGATCGAGTTTGTCAGCGACCGCCCGGGGCACGACCAGCGCTATGCAATCGACGCCGGCAAGATCGCCGACGAGCTGGGCTGGGTGCCACAGGAAACCTTCGAGACCGGTCTGCGCAAAACCGTCCAGTGGTACCTGGAAAACCGCGGCTGGTGGCAACGGGTGCTCAATGGCGCCTACCGCCTGGAGCGCCTCGGAAGCGCTGCCTGATTCTTCACATCTCACTCATGTTTCAAGGGAGCTGTTTCATGAACCAGACCAAGTACAAAGGCATCCTGCTGGCCGGTGGATCGGGCACACGCTTGCATCCGATAACCCTGGGAGTGTCCAAGCAATCCTTGCCGATCTACGACAAGCCGATGATCTACTACCCACTGTCCGTCCTGATGCTCGCCGGCATCAACGAGATACTGGTGATCTCCACACCCAACGACTTGCCGGGCTTCCAGCGCATGCTGGGCGATGGTAGCCAGTTCGGCGTGAAGATCAGTTATGCCGAGCAACCTACACCAGACGGGCTGGCGCAGGCGTTCATCATTGGCAAGGAGTTCGTCGGCGACGACAACGTGTGCCTGGTGCTGGGCGACAACATATTCTACGGCAGCCAGTTCGGTAGCACCTTGCGTCAGGCGGCCAGCCGCGAGCATGGCGCGACCGTGTTCGGTTACTACGTGGCCGAGCCACAACACTTCGGTGTCGTCGAGTTCGACAAGAACGGCAAGGCCATCAGCATCGAGGAGAAGCCCCGGGTACCGAAGTCCAACTACGCGGTGACCGGCCTGTACTTCTACGACAACAAGGTCCTGGAGATCGCAGCACAGGTCAAACCGTCGGCTCGTGGCGAACTTGAAATCACCGACATCAACAATGCCTACCTGGAACAGGGCACGCTGAACGTCAACGTACTTGGCCGTGGCTTCGCATGGCTCGACACGGGTACCCATGAGTCGTTGCTCGAGGCCGGCAACTTCGTCCAGGCTATCGAAAGCCGCCAGGGGCTCAAAGTGGCATGCCTGGAGGAGATTGCGTTCCAGAACGGCTGGATCAATCAGGCTCAACTGCTGGCACGCGCCGCGGCACTGAAAAAGACCAGCTATGGGCAATACCTGACATCCATCGCCGTTGCTGCCGACCCAGGCGTGGTGACAGCATTGACCGCGTGATCCTTCACGCCGGATAGTAGCATTTTGACTACACCTGCATTAGCCTCTGGCCACGGTTGCATACGGCACCGTTGGCCGGAGTGCCAGCTTTTGCGAAAGGGATTTTCTTCTGTGTCTGCCTCTGTTGTGACTGACCCACGCACAAGCGTGGGCGCTGATTCCTGGCTGTCTACCTGGACGGCCCCGGCTCAACCCGCCTGGGGGGCCGAATTACCGTTTCCAACCCAGCTCCCGCAACTGGCCGGCCAGTGTACCGTGCGCCAGCCCATGCGCATCAGCCGGGGTGGCAAAGCCGTACGCCTGGTGTTCTCCAATGAGTATGGCGACAGCCCGCTGCTGCTCGGGCGCTGCCGGTTGTCGCTGCAGGCACACGGGCGTCCCGGTGCCTGGGGCGACATCACATTTTCCGGGCAATCATCGACAACCCTGGCCGCTGGCCAGCGCCTGCACAGTGACCCGCTCGAGCTGGCGATCCCCGACCTTGCCGACCTGATGGTCACGGTCCATCTGCCAGCAGCCACCTGTCTCAGGACATTTCACTGGGACCCCCGTCAAACGGGCAGCATCGAACCTGGCGATCGTACCGGCAATGACTTCGCCCTGGCCGATGCCCAGCCCTTGAATGTGCGAATACTGGTCCATGCCGTCGAGGTCCAGAGTGAAGGCATGGCGTTGGCAGTGATCGGTGATTCGCTGGTAAATGGCCATGGCCTGGAAAAGAACACGCATGGGTGCTGGAGCGATCTGTTGGCCAGACACCTGGCCCCGCATGGGGTGGCCTTGATCAATGCCGGGCAATCCGGGGGACGGCTTCTGCGCGACCGGCTCGGCATCAGTGTACTGGGCCGTTTCGAGCGCGATGTGCTGCGCCAGCCCGGGGTTGCACTGGCGGTCGTTCAGGTGGGTTTGAATGACCTGGGCTGGGCAGACTCGGTGGTGGACCCAGGATCTTGCCTGCCAAGCTACGAAGCCCTGATCGACGCCTACACCTGGCTGATCGAGGCGGCCCATGCACGGGGAATCCGCCTGCTCGGCATGACCCTGAGCCCGTTCGAAGGCGCGTTCGCCGGCACGCCATTCGCTGCGTTCCATCAACCAGAGAAGGAATGCCTGCGCCAGCGTCTGAATCGCTGGATCCGCGAAGAAAGCGGGTTTGACGCCGTGCTCGATATCGATGCGCTTGTACGTGATCCGCAGCACCCAGGGCGGCTGCTCGGCAGCTACGACTCGGGCGACCATCTGCATCCGGGTGCAGAAGGAAGCAAGGCCATTGTGCAGTGGCTGCTGGAGCAGCCAGCACTGCAGGACCTGGTCATGCGCTGACCATGATGTATCGGTTTCATTACAGCGTACGCATATCGATACACCTGTAGTCGAGGTGCGGCTGTGCAAGGGTTTGATCCTCAAACCCTTTTACTTCCAACACCTGCTGTAGCGTTTTCATTCCACGCAAATGACGCACCGCCTTCAGTGACTGCCTAATTCATTGATTTATAACCAATTTTCAAGATTGGCCGCATTATTGCTATGGGAATCCCAACCCAAGAGCGCGGAGCCACCGCGCCCAACGCCCCTGCTTCCCGAGGATTCACCATGAGCGAGTTGCGTTTTACTGAAGACCACGAATGGCTGCGCGTCGAAGCCGATGGCAGCGTTACCGTGGGCATTACCGCCTACGCCCAGAACGCCCTTGGCGACGTGGTTTTCGTGCAACTGCCAGAGTTGCAGCAGTATGAGAAAGGCAGCGAAGCGTCCACCGTCGAGTCGGTCAAGGCCGCCAGCGGCGTGTACATGCCGCTGACCGGCGAGGTGGTGCAGGTCAACGACCAGCTCGAAGACAGCCCGGAACTGGTCAACGAAGACCCGCTGGGTGAAGGCTGGTTCTTCCGCTTCATTCCCGCCGATGCCAGCGCCGTAGGCGCCCTGCTCGACCAGGACGCCTACGACCGCCTGATCAAAGCCAACGACGACGCCTGAGGAACCCCGCCATGACCATCAACCTCGGCACCGCCAACGAATTCATCGCCCGCCACATCGGCCCGCGCACCGCTGACGAGCAGGCCATGCTGGCCGCCCTCGGCTTCGACTCGCTGGAAGCCATGACCGCCGCGGTCATCCCCGACAGCATCAAGGGCACCAGCGTGCTGGGCGCGCACGACGGCCAAAGCGAAGCCGACGCGCTTGCCGCGCTCAAGGCCATCGCCGGCAAGAACCAGCTGTTCAAGAGCTACATCGGCCAGGGCTACTACAACACCCACACGCCGGCGCCGATCCTGCGCAACCTGCTGGAAAACCCGGCCTGGTACACCGCCTACACCCCCTACCAGCCAGAAATCTCCCAGGGCCGCCTGGAAGCGCTGCTGAACTTCCAGACCCTGATCAGCGACCTCACCGGCCTGCCGATCGCCAACGCCTCGCTGCTCGACGAAGCCACCGCCGCGGCCGAGGCCATGACCTTCTGCAAGCGCCTGTCGAAGAACAAGGCCAGCCATGCCTTCTTCGCCTCGGTGCACTGCCACCCGCAAACCCTCGACGTGCTGCGCACCCGTGCCGAGCCGCTGGGTATCGAGATCGTGGTCGGCGACGAGCGCGAGCTGGGTGATGTCAGCGCGTTCTTCGGTGCCCTGCTGCAATACCCGGCCAGCAAGGGTGAAGTGTTCGACTACCGCGAGGTGGTGCAGCGCTTCCACGCGGCCAATGCCCTGGTCGCCGTGGCCGCCGACCTGCTGGCCCTGACCCTGCTGACCCCGCCCGGCGAGTTCGACGCCGACGTGGCCATCGGCAGCGCCCAGCGCTTCGGCGTGCCACTGGGCTTCGGCGGGCCGCATGCGGCCTACTTCGCCACCCGCGATGCGTTCAAGCGCGACATGCCGGGCCGCCTGGTCGGCGTGTCGATCGACCGCTTCGGCAAGACCGCCCTGCGCCTGGCCATGCAGACCCGCGAGCAGCATATCCGCCGCGAGAAGGCCACCAGCAACATCTGCACCGCCCAGGTGCTGCTGGCCAACATCGCCAGCATGTTCGCCGTGTACCACGGCCCGGCCGGCCTCAAGCGCATCGCCGAACGCACCCATGCGCTGACCGCAATCCTCGCCGCCGGCCTGAAGGCACTGGGCCTTCAGGTAGTCGGCAGCAGCGCCTTCGATACCCTGACCCTGGCCACCGGCAACGCCACCGCCCGCCTGCATGAACAGGCCCGCGCCCAAGGCATCAACCTGCGCCAGATCGACGCCGAGCACCTCGGCCTGTCGCTTGACGAAACCAGCAGCCAGGCCGATGTCGAGGCCCTGTGGCAGTTGCTCGGTGGCGACCAGGCGCAGCCAGACTTCAACGCCCTGGCCAGCAGCACCGGCTCGCTGCTGCCTGCGGCGCTGCTGCGTCAGTCGGCCATTCTCCAGCACCCGGTGTTCAACCGCTACCACAGCGAAACCGAGCTGATGCGCTACCTGCGCCGCCTGGCCGACAAGGACCTGGCGCTGGACCGCAGCATGATCCCGCTGGGCTCGTGCACCATGAAACTCAACGCCGCCAGCGAAATGATCCCGGTCACCTGGGCCGAGTTCGGCAACCTGCACCCGTTCGCCCCGGCCGAGCAGAGCCAGGGCTACCTGCAGATGACCAGCGAACTGGAGGCCATGCTGTGCGCCGCCACCGGTTATGACGCCGTGTCGCTGCAACCCAACGCCGGCTCCCAGGGCGAGTATGCAGGCCTTTTGGCCATCCGCGCCTACCACCGCAGCCGTGGCGAAGGCCACCGCGACATCTGCCTGATTCCGTCGTCGGCCCACGGCACCAACCCGGCCACTGCGCACATGGCCGGCATGCGCGTGGTGGTCACCGCCTGTGACGCCCGCGGCAACGTCGATGTCGAGGACCTGCGCGCCAAGGCCATCGAACACCGCGAGCGCCTGGCCGCGATCATGATCACCTACCCGTCGACCCACGGCGTGTTCGAGGAGGCGATCGGCGAAATCTGCGCGATCATCCACGACAACGGCGGCCAGGTGTACATCGACGGTGCCAACATGAACGCCATGGTCGGCCTGTGCGCGCCGGGCAAGTTCGGCGGCGACGTGTCCCACCTGAACCTGCACAAGACCTTCTGCATCCCGCACGGTGGCGGTGGCCCAGGCGTCGGCCCGATCGGCGTCAAGTCGCACCTGGCACCGTTCCTGCCCGGCCACGCGCAGCTGGAAAACACCGAGGGCGCGGTTTGTGCCGCACCGTTCGGCAGCGCCAGCATCCTGCCGATCACCTGGATGTACATCCGCATGATGGGCGGTGCCGGCCTCAAGCGTGCCTCGCAGATGGCGATCCTCAACGCCAACTACATCGCTCGCCGCCTGGAAGAGCACTATCCTGTTCTGTACACCGGCGGCAACGGCCTGGTGGCTCACGAGTGCATCCTCGACCTGCGCCCGCTGAAGGACACCAGCGGCATCAGCGTCGACGATGTGGCCAAGCGCCTGATCGACTTCGGCTTCCACGCCCCGACCATGTCCTTCCCGGTGGCCGGTACGTTGATGATCGAACCGACCGAAAGCGAGTCCAAGGAAGAACTGGACCGTTTCTGCGACGCGATGATCCAGATCCGCGAAGAAATCCGCGCGGTCGAGAACGGTAGCCTGGACAAGGACGACAACCCGCTGAAGAACGCGCCGCACACGGCGGCCGAGCTGGTTGGCGAATGGGCCCACGGCTACAGCCGCGAGCAGGCGGTGTACCCGCTGCCGAGCCTGGTGGAAGGCAAGTACTGGCCGCCGGTCGGCCGGGTCGACAACGTGTTCGGCGACCGCAACCTGGTCTGCGCCTGCCCGTCGATCGAGAGCTATCAGGACGCCTGATAGCCCCCGGCCCGCTACCTTGCTTGAGGTGTGGGCCTCTGTGGGAGCGGGCGTGCCCGCGAATGCGCTGTTGGCTTCAACGACGCATTCGCGGGCATGCCCGCTCCCACAGGGTTCACCAAATCCGCCCAATATTCCTGGCTGGAGGTCTCCCATGTCACTCAGCGTCTTCGACCTGTTCAAGATCGGCATCGGCCCCTCCAGCTCCCACACGGTCGGCCCGATGCGCGCCGCTGCGCGGTTCGCCGAGGGGCTGCGGCGTGATGGCCTGCTTGCCCGTACCGCCAGCGTCAAGGCCGAGCTGTATGGCTCGCTCGGTGCCACCGGCAAGGGCCACGGCAGCGACAAGGCCGTGCTGCTGGGCCTTGAAGGCGAACACCCCGACAGCGTCGATACCGACACCATTCCCGCCCGCCTGCAGGCGATCCGCGACAGCGGCCGCATCAGCCTGCTCGGCGAGCACAGCATCGCGTTCATCGAAAAGCAGCACCTGGCGATGATCCGCAAGCCACTGGACTACCACCCCAACGGCATGATCTTCCGCGCCTTCGACGAGGCCGGCCTGCAGATCCGCAGCCGTGAGTACTACTCGGTGGGCGGTGGTTTCGTGGTCGACGAGGATGCCGCCGGCCACGACCGTATCGTCGAGGACAGCACGCCACTGCCCTACCCGTTCAAGACCGCCAAAGAGCTGCTCGGCCATTGCACTGCGCAACACCTGTCGATAAGCCAGGTGATGCTGGCCAACGAGGCAGCCTGGCGTCCGGAGGCGGAAACCCGTGCCGGCCTGCTGCGCATCTGGCAGGTGATGCAGGGTTGCGTTGACGCCGGCTGCCGGCATGAAGGCATCCTGCCGGGCGGGCTGAAGGTCAAGCGCCGGGCACCGGCGCTGTACCGCCAACTGAGCGGCCATCCGGAAGCCAGCCTGCGCGATGCCCTGTCGGTACTCGACTGGGTCAACCTCTACGCCCTGGCGGTGAACGAGGAAAACGCCAACGGCGGGCGCGTGGTCACCGCGCCGACCAATGGCGCGGCAGGCATCGTGCCGGCGGTATTGCACTACTACATGCGCTTCGTGCCTGGCGCCAACGAAGACGGGGTGGTGCGCTTCCTGCTCACCGCCGCGGCCATCGGCATCCTGTACAAGGAGAACGCCTCCATCTCCGGCGCCGAGGTGGGCTGCCAGGGCGAGGTTGGCGTGGCCTGCTCGATGGCCGCCGGGGCGCTGTGCGAGGTAATGGGTGGCAGCGTGCAACAAGTGGAAAACGCCGCCGAAATCGGCATGGAACACAACCTGGGCCTGACCTGCGACCCGATCGGCGGGCTGGTCCAGGTACCTTGCATCGAGCGCAACGCCATGGGCTCGGTGAAAGCGATCAATGCGGTGCGCATGGCCCTGCGCGGGGACGGACAGCACTACGTATCGCTCGACAAGGTGATCCGCACCATGCGCCAGACTGGCGCCGACATGAAAAGCAAATACAAAGAGACCGCCCGCGGCGGCCTGGCCGTCAACATCATCGAATGTTGACCCGACAACTACAGCAAGGAGTCACCGATGTCCGAAACACTGCTCAAGACCCCGCTGCACGCCCTGCACCTGGAACTGGGTGCGCGCATGGTGCCGTTCGCCGGCTACGACATGCCGGTGCAGTACCCGCTGGGCGTGCTCAAGGA
>Ga0209370_1000680_pt1 | contig 39193 bp, 32 predicted proteins | sample AgamicAtPrz_FD_187164 | JGI IMG/M metagenome (GOLD analysis project Ga0209370, IMG submission 187164) | Agave microbial communities from Guanajuato, Mexico - At.P.rz (SPAdes) (version 2) | ecosystem: Host-associated > Plants > Phyllosphere > Phylloplane/Leaf | place: Guanajuato, Mexico...
GCGGCGGTGCGCCGACGAAGCTGACGAACGTGGCCGACGGCAACCTCGCCGCGGGCAGCACGGACGCGGTCAACGGCGGCCAGTTGTCGGGCGTGAAGACCGCGCTCGAACAGCAGATCACGAACGTATCGAACCAGGCTGGCGAAGCCGTGAAGAACGTCGTCAAGTACGACGTCGACCCGAGCGGCAACCGGCTGAATTCGGTGTCGCTCGTCGGCGGCGACGCCACGTCGGCGGTCGTGCTGAAGAACGTCGCGGCGGGCACCAGCGATACCGACGCGGTGAACGTGAAGCAGTTGAAGGACGTGCAGTCGAACCTGAACCAGCTCGGCGCGCTCGCGGTGCAGTACGACGACAGCTCGAAGAACACGATCACGCTCGGCGGCGCGGGCGGCACGCGCATCACCAACGTGCAGGCCGGCACGCTCGGTGCGACCAGCACCGACGCGGTGAACGGCTCGCAGCTCTACGCGACCAACCAGCAGGTGTCGAAGAACACCACCGACATCTCGAACCTGCAAGGGAGCGTGACGAACATCGCGAACGGCAAGGCCGGCCTCGTGCAGCAGCAGGACCCGAACGGCGCGATCACGGTCGGCAAGGACTCGGGCGGCACGAGCGTGAACTTCTCCGGCACGGCGGGCGACCGCGTGCTGACCGGTGTCGCGGCAGGCGTGAACGCCAACGACGCGGTCAACGTGGGCCAGTTCAACGCCGCGCTGCAGAACGTCGCGGCCAACGACAGGATCCGTGCGACCGCGACCGATGCGAACACCACGTGGATCGCGCGCGCCGATGCGGGTGCGATCGGCTCGACGGCGACCGCGACCGGCAAGAACGCGGTGGCGGTCGGTGCGGGCTCGGTCGCCGATCGCGACAACTCGTTCTCGGTCGGGGCGAAGGGGAGCGAGCGCCAGATCACGAACGTCGCGGCCGGCACGGCGCCGACCGACGCGGTGAACGTGCAGCAGCTGAACGACAACCTCGCGACGGCCTCGACGCAGGCGAAGGGCTATACCGACCAGCGTATCGGCCAGGTGTACAACTCGTTCAACGACCTGAAGAAGGACATGTACGGCGGCGTCGCGTCGGCGATGGCGGTAGCGGGCTTGCCGCAGCCGACCGGCGCGGGTCGCTCGATGGTGTCGGCGGCGACGTCGAACTATCACGGCCAGCAGGGCTTCGCGGCCGGTTACTCGTACGTGACGGAGAGCAACCGCTGGGTCGTCAAGGCATCGATGACGGGCAACACGCGGTCGGACTTCGGCGCGGTGGTCGGCGCGGGTTATCAGTTCTGATGCAGGTCGCGTCGCGTTGAGCGACGCTGGGTACCGGGCAACGCGTGCAAGGCTCGGTATCCGCGGTTGATCGGTGGCCCGGGGTTCGTGTGTGGACGCCGGGCCTTCGTCGTTTGACGCACACCGGTCCGATCGGCCCGCCGCTTCGGCTCGCCGCTTCGGCTCGCCGCTTCGGCCCGCCGCCTCGGTCGCACGACGCCAAATGCGAGCAGCACGGTCCGCGATGCGCGTTGCCCGTCGCTCGAACGACGGCCTCGCGCGGGCCTGACGGCTTCCCGGCCAGCGCGTCCAATGCGAGTTGTGGAATGCGAGCCCCGGCTCGTATTCTGAAGTCCTCGGGCGGCACGGCATGGAGCCTTCGCCCATCACCGCATCGGAGCGCGCGACCATGACCGACACGACACCCACGATGAAGCTCAACCACCTGAGCTTTCCCTCTGCCGACACGCTGGCGACGGCCCGATTCTTCGAGCGATACCTCGGCTTCACGATCGCGGGAAGTTGGGACAAATCCTGGATTCTCAAGCGCCCGGGCTTCGACGTCGTGATCGATCACGTCGGCGACGGCGTGCCCGCGTGGCCGACCAACTTCCACGTCGGCTTCGAACTGCCGAGCCTCGATGCCGTGCATGCGCTGTTCGCGCGTTTCAAGGAAGAGGGCGTCGCGATGGAGACGGACGTCTTCAACAACGGGCGCGGCTCGCGCTTCTTTTGCCGCGCGCCGGGCGGCGTGATGTTCGAACTGAACACGCGCGCGGATGCGGCGCCGGAATATCAGGGCACCTTCGACGATTGACGCGAGGGGGCCGCGCCGTGCCGCGCTCAATCGCAACGGCCGGCGCGGGCGAGCGTTTCAATGACCGCGCGGGTACGCGACGGCTCGGTGATCTCCGTCCAGTGCAGATGCGCGTATTTCGGGTCGGCGCGTAAGGCGGCGAACTTGACGCGGTTTCTCGCGAACGTCGTGTACGACCACAGCAGCACCGAATCCCGCGAGCAGAACGCCATCCGCAGCGATTCCCGGTTGCCGTGAAAAAGCTCGGTGCGCATGAGCCCGCGGCCGATCGTGCGCCGGAGCACGCGCGAAAACACCGTCCATCGCCCGAAGTTGAGCCAGACGACGTGCGTGGCGCGCGACCACAGCACGTCGCGCACCGCGCCGTAGTTGCCGTCGGCGACCCATCGGTCGCCGGCCGTCGCCGCGAGCACTGCATGCTCGAACTGCGCGGGCGGCACGGCGGCCCATCCCGGGCCCCAGTAGAGCCGATCGAGTTCGATGGTTGGGCACGCTGCGGCGGCAGCCAGCGCGCTGGCGAAGGTGGATTTTCCCGATCCGCTCGTTCCGACGACGACGACGCGCATGTGTATGGCCACGGGCAAAAGGGTGAAGGCCGTATTGTGCCCGATGCGCGTGGGCAGGGCCGGTATCCGTAGCGGGAAAAGGGCGGGCCGCCAGCGAACCCGCGCATCAATCAATCGAGCGGCGGCACCGCGCCATCCCGCAACATCTTGACGAGCCGCGCGCGCCGCTTTTCGAGATCGGCGATCTGGCGGTCGATCGCTTCGAGGCGTTCGCGCTGGACGTCGGTGATCTGGTCGCACGAACGCGCGCCGTCGATCAGCAGCATGCAGTCCGGAAAGCCGCGAATGTCGTCGAGGGTGAAACCGGTCGCGATCATGCGCTGAATCTGTTTGACCTGCGTCACCGCGTTGTCGGCGAACAGGCGATAGCCGTTGGCCGCGCGCACCGACGCGAGCAGGCCGTGCTCGTCGTAGTGCCGGATCGAGCGCACGCTCGCGCCGGTGAGCTGCGCGAGTTTGCCGATGGTCAGCAGTGGCCGAGTAGGCGGATTTTTCATGTACGGGAGGTTAGCACGATCGGCTTGACTCTCACATCAGTGTGAGGGTTGAGACTGTGCGTCCGTTCATGCCTGGAGGAAAAATCGTGACTACCCGAGTGCTGATCCGCTGGCTGATGGCCGTGATCTGGTGGGCGACTCCGTTCGCCTTGGCGTACGACGCGGCGGCCGCGCCGCTGAGCTATACCGTGACGTCGACGGACGGCGTGAAGCTGGCCGTTCAGGAAAGCGGCGACCCCGACGGCGTGCCCGTCATCCTGATCCACGGCCTGCTCGGCAGCCGCCTGAACTGGGACGCGCAGGTCCGGAGCCCCGACCTGCGCGGATTCCGGATCATCACGTACGATCTGCGCGGCCACGGGCTGTCGGACAAGCCGTCCGGCGCTCGGCCGTATCGCGACGGAGCCCGCTGGGGCGACGATCTCGCCGCGGTCATCGACGGCGCGCATGCGCGCAAACCCGTCGTGGTCGGCTGGTCGCTCGGCGGCGTGGTGATCTCGAACTACCTCGCCAAGTACGGCGACCGCGCGATCGCAGGCGCGGTGTACGTCGATGGTGTGGTCGAGCTTGCGCCGGGCCAGATCGTCGATCACCCCGGCGTGTACCGGGACATGAATGCGCCGGACCTGAAAACGCATCTCGACGGCGAGCGTACTTTCGTCGGTCTGTGCTTCAACCGCCGGCCGGATGCCGCGACGTTCGAGCGCTTGCTCGCGAACGCCGCGATGGCGTCGTGGGACATGCAAAAGGCCATCCCGACGATGTCGGTATTCGCCGCCGCGGGGCTCGGTAATGCGCGCGTGCCGTTGCTTTTCATCTACGGCGGCCGCGACGCGCTGGTCGATACGCACGCGACGCTGGCTCGTGCGGCCGAGCTGAATCCACGCATCGCCAGCAAGGTGTATGCGGAGTCGGGGCACGCGCCGTTCATCGAGGAAGCCGAGCGGTTCAATCGCGATCTGGCCGCGTTCGTGCGGTCGGCGTCCTCGCAATGAAGTGGCGCGGTCAGGCCGGCGTGACCGGGATGGCGGCCGTGTCGCCCGCCGCACGATCGTGAAAGCGCTGGAACGCATCGAGCAGCCGCGCGCGCTGCGCGGCCAGCGCCGGATCGCGCCGATCGCGCGGCCGCGCGACGTCGACGTGAATTTCGCCGTCGACGCGGCCCGGGTTCGGCGCGAGCATCAGCACGCGATCGCCGAGATACAGCGCCTCGTCGAGATCGTGCGTGACGACGATCGCGGCCATCCGGTGCCGGTGGACGACATCGAGCAGCAGCGTCTGCAAGCGCATCCGCGTGATCGCGTCGACCGCGCTGAACGGCTCGTCGAGCAGCAGCAGATCCGGCTCGCCGAACAGCCCGCGCGCGATCGCGGCGCGCTGCGCCATCCCGCCCGACAACGTCGCCGGCAGTTGCCGCGCGACGCCGGCCAGGCCGACTTCGTCGAGCAAGCGCGCGACGCTCGGGTCGCGTCCGCCCCGCGCGCCGGACGCGAAGCCGACGTTGTCCGCGATCGACAGCCACGGCAGCAGCCGCGGCTCCTGAAAAATCATGCCGACGCGCGCGGACGGCCCGGCCAGCGCACGGCCGTCGAGCGTCACGCTGCCGCGGAAATCCGCGTCGAGGCCGGCGACGATCCGCAGCAACGTGCTCTTGCCGCAACCGCTCGGGCCGACCACGCAGACGATCTCGCCGCGCGCGACCTGCAACGCGATGTCGGCCAGGATCGTGCGATCGCCGTACAGCTTGCGGGCGATCCGCAAGTCGAGCAGCGGGGTGGAGAAGCCGGCGGCCCGGCGCAAGGCAGGGGAGGCGGTCATTTCCGGCCCTCGCGCGACGCGCTGTCGAACGCATCGCGCCAGCCGAGCCAGCGCGACTCGATGCGGCGCATCGCGCCGTCGGTCAGCTTGCCGAGCAGCGCGAGCAGCAGGATCGCGCCGAACACGAGATCGGGGCGCCCGGTTTCGCGGCCGTCGCTCAGCAGGAAGCCGAGGCCGCGCGTGGCCGCGATCAGCTCCGCGGCGACCATGAACATCCACGCGAGACTGAGGCCGGTCCGCAGGCCGGTGACGATCTGCGGCAGCGCGGCCGGCAGCAGGATCCGGCGGAATAGCGCGAGCGGGCCGAGCCGGTACACCGCGCCGAGTTCGACGAGCTTGCGGTCGACGTCGCGAATGCCCGCGACCACCGCCAGGTGAACCGGGAAGAACGCGCCGATCGCGATCAGCGTGATCTTCGGCGCTTCGTCGATGCCGAGCCACAGCAACAGCACCGGCACCCATGCAAGCGACGGAATCGCGCGCAGCGCCTGGAACGTCGGTTCGAACAGCGCGTCGATCCGTCGGCTCAGGCCCATCGCCGCGCCGACGACGAGTGCGAGCCCGGCGCCGGCCGCGAACCCGGCCGCGACGCGCAGCGTGCTCGCGCCGACATGGCGCGCGACCCGCGTGACGCCCATCCGCGCCAGCGTATCGAGAATCTCGCTCGGCGCCGGCACGAGATGATCCGGCAGCCAGCCGCGCCGCACCACGACCTCCAGCAGCACGAGCGCGGCGAACGGCAGTGCGAGCCCCGCGATGCGCCACGCGCGCAGCGGATCGCGTCGCGTCGCGCGGGGCGGCGAAGCGGGTTGGCGCGACGCGAGCGCGTCGCCGCGCGCGGTGGTGTCCGTCATCGGCGGCACGCTCAGTGCGACGCGGCGACGATCGGGCGCGCGAACGACGGATCGATCAGCGTATCGACGATCTTCGCGGGATCGACACCCGGCTTGGTCAGTTGCTCGGCCGTCAGCACCGGTGCGGCGGCCTTCAGCGCCGCGCGCTGCGTGTCGCCCGGCACCGGGTCGCTGAAGTCGTTGCGCTGAAGCTGCAGCTTCGCGACCGGCAGCGACACCTTCGATTCGTCGGCAATGATCTGGGCGGTCTCGGCCGGATGCGCGACGATCCATTGGCGGGCACGGTCGTAGACTTTCAGCACGCGCGCGACCGCGTCCGGATACTGGCTGGCGAACGCATCGCGTACGTTCAGGAACCCGTACGTATTGAATGCGACGTTGCGGTACAGCAGGCGCGCGCCGTCGTCGAGCTGCGCGGCGGCCATGTGCGGATCGAGCCCGGCCCATGCATCGACCTGACCGTTCGCGAGCGCGGTGCGGCCGTCCGGATGCTGAAGGTTGACGATCTCGACGTCATCGCGCGTCAGGCCAACCGTGTGCAGCGCGCGCAGCGTGAACAGGAACGGATCGGTGCCGCGCGTCGCGGCGATCTTCTTGCCTTTGAGGTCGGCGAGCGAACGGATCGGCGAATCCTTGCGCACCACGAGCGCCGTCCATTCGGGGCGCGAGAACACGTAGACCGTATGGATCGGGTTGCCGTTCGCGCGCGCGAGCACCGACGCGAGCCCCGCGGCCGAGCCGAAATCGACCGCGCTGCTGTTCAGGTATTCGAGCGCGCGATTGCTGCCGAGGCTCAGCACCCAGCGAATCGCCGTCCCGTCGGCCTTGAATGCGTCGTCGAGCCAGCCGAAGTGGCGGATCACGAGACTCTCGGGTGAGTAGTACGCATAGTCGACGCGGATTTCGGCGGGCGTCGCCGCGTGCGCTTGCATCGACGCGAGGCCGGCAAGCGCGGCAATGACGACGGCCGCGGATTGCCACACGCGGGACCAGAACGGCTTCATCGGGATTCTCCGGAAGAGCGGCAACGCGCCGCGAACAGGCAGGGTAGTGGGCTAATGTAACGAACCGCAGGCGATTCGTTAACGAAGAAATCCGCGTTTGAACATGCGTGTTGCTGCTAAGCGCGCCCCGCGCAACTTTATGACGCACGCCGATTAATTTATCGGTTTATATCGCTTGGGATTGCCGAATCGGAGGAACAGAATTTCCGCTGCCGGAACCCGGCGACGGCGGGGCCGTATTCGCTCGGCGCCGCGATGGTCGCGCAGGCACCCGCCCGGTGTCCGGCTTCACGACGACCTTGCCGTGCATTCGGCACAAAACTAAGGAATCCGATGAGTTCGATCGATCTGAGCCCGGTCACGCCGGTTTCTTCCCCTATCCGCTCGGCCAGCGACGTCGCGCGCCTGATCAATACGGTCGACAGTTCGGTGAGCCACGCACGGATGATCGTGCTGCTGGCGCTCGGCGGCGTGTTTCTCGACGCGTACGACCTGACGACGCTGTCGTACGGCATCGACGACGTGGCGCGCGAATTCGGCCTGACGCCCGCGCTGACCGGGCTGGTCGGCTCGGCGATCATGATCGGCACGATCTTCGGCAGCCTGATCGGCGGCTGGCTGACCGACCGGATCGGCCGCTACCAGGTGTTCATGGCCGACATGCTGTTCTTCGTGGTCGCGGCGATCGCGGCCGGGCTCGCGCCGAACGTCTGGGTGCTGATCGCCGCGCGCTTCGTGATGGGGCTCGGCGTCGGCATCGACTTGCCGGTCGCGATGGCGTTTCTCGCGGAATTCTCGAAGTTCAACGGCCGCGGCAACAAGGCGTCGCGGCTCGCCGCGTGGTGCCCGATGTGGTACGTCGCGTCGTCGGTGTGCTTCCTGCTGATCTTCGGCCTGTATTTCCTGCTGCCGGCCGAGCATGCGGGCTGGCTGTGGCGCGCATCGCTGATCTTCGGCGCGGTGCCGGCGCTCGTCATCATCCTGTTCCGCAACCGCTTCATGAACGAATCGCCGCTGTGGGCCGCGAATCAGGGCGATCTGGCCAATGCCGCTCGCATCCTGCGCGAGTCGTACGGCATCCACGCGCACGAAGCGGACGATGCACGACGCGAGCCGAGCCCGCCGCCCGTGCGGATTCGCGTGCTGTTCCAGCGGCCGTATCTCGGGCGCACGATCGTCGCCAGCGTGATGAACCTGTGCATCCCGTTCGAATACACGGCGATCGCGTTCTTCCTGCCGTCGATCCTGTCGCAATTCCTCGGCGCGGGCGTGTTCGAGACGATCGCGGCGTCGCTCGCGTTGAACGTGCTGTTCGCGTTCACCGGCGGCTTGCTCGGCATGCGTCTCGCGTATCGCTATCCGTCGCGTCATGTCGCGATCGCGGGGTTCGCGCTGCAAACGGTCGCGCTCGTCGCGCTGGCGCTCGCGGGCCATCCGCACGGTGCGCTCGCGGTCGGTGTCGTGCTGCTGATGCTCGGCACCTGGCTGTTCGCCGAAGGCTTCGGGCCGGGCGCGCAGATGATGATCTATCCGACGCTGTCGTATCCTGCCACGATCCGCGGCACCGGCGTCGGCTTCGGGCGGTCGCTGTGCGGCATCGGCCAGGCGTTGGCGCTGTTCGTGCTGCCGATCCTGCAGGCCCGCCTCGGCACCGACATGTTCTGGGTCGTCGCGATCAGTGCGGTCACGCCGATCGTGTTCCTGCTGATCGTGCGGTACGAACCGACGGCGCACGACGTCGACGACGAGAGCGCGGCGTAAGCGCTGACCCGGGGCCGCTCGCCGTCGGCCGGAAAACACGAACGGCTTCGTCACACTGCACGAAGCCGTTTGTACTGAAGCTGAAGCCGGTCGCCGCGCGTACGCGGACAGACCGGCCTCGACATATTGCGTGTTAAGCGCTGACCGCTTCGCGCTCGGCCGCGCGCTTGACCTGCTCGATGTCGCGAAACTGCGCGGCCGGATGCTCGTCAGGCAACCGCGCCGAACCGCCGAACAGTTTTTCGCGCAGCGTGCCCGGCGCATACGCGGTCGGATACACGCCGCGGCGCTGCAACTCCGGCACGAGATAGCGCACGACGTCCTCGAAGGTTTCATGCGCGACCGCATACGCGAGATTGAAGCCGTCCACGTCGGTCGCGGCCACCCATTCCTGCAGGATGTCCGCGACGGTCGCCGCCGACCCGACGAACACGGGGCCCATCCCGCCGATGCCGCCCCAGGCCGCCAGCGCCTCGATCGTCCACGCGGTATCGCCGCCCGACAGGTGCTCGACCGCCGACACGATCGCGTTCGTTTCGACGCGCCTGACGGGATCGGTCGGCGCATACTGGCCGAAATCGATGCCGGTCCAGCCCGACATGAACACCAGCGAGCCGTCGTACGACACGTAGCGCCGATACTCGTCGAACTTGGCCTGCGCCTTCTCGTCGGTCTCGTCGACGATCACCGTCACGAGGTTGTAGATCAGCACCTTCGCCGGGTCGCGCCCGGCGGCCGCGGCCTGCGCGCGCACGTCGGCCACGTAGCGCGCGAGCTGGTCGCGGGTCGGCGCCGCGACGAACACGCATTCGGCGTGCTGCGCGGCGAACGCCTTGCCGGGGCCCGACGCACCGGCCTGGAACAGCACCGGCGTGCGCTGCGGCGACGGCTCGCACAGGTGATAGCCGGGCACGTCGAAGAAGCGGCCCTTGTGGCCGATCTCGTGCACTTTCTCCGGATGCGTGAACACGCGGCCGTCGCGATCGCGCACCACCGCGCCATCTTCCCAACTGCCCTCGAACAGCTTGTACAGCACCTCGACGTACTCGGCCGCGACCGCATAGCGGTCGTCGTGCGTGCGCAGCCCGTGATCGCCGACGTTCTTCGCGCCGCTCTCCAGGTACGACGTGACGATGTTCCACGCGAGCCGGCCCTTCGTGTGATGATCGGCGGTCGACAGCCGGCGCGCGAACGTGTACGGGTGCTCGAACGTCGTCGACGCGGTGATGCCGATGCCGAGATGCTCGGTCGCCATCGCGATCGGCGCGGCCAGTTGCAGCGGATCGTTGACCGGGATCTGCGCGGCCTGGTGCAGCGCGTGGTAGTTGCTGCCCTTGTACACGTCGTAATAGCCGATCACGTCCGCGATGAAGATCGCATCGAAGATCCCGCGCTCGAGCACGCGCGCGAGGTCGGTCCAGTAGTCGAGATCCTTGTACTGCCACGAGCGGTCGCGCGGATGCGCCCACAGGCCCGGCGACTGGTGGCCCACGCAGTTCATCTCGAACGCGTTGAAGCGGATGGCCTTGCTCATTGCGCGGCCCCCGTTTCCGCACCGGCGCCCGCACCGTTACCCACGCGCCAGACGAACGGCGGCGTGCGGCCGTTGATGATCCAGTCGCCGACGATGCGCGCCTTGTACACGAGCGGGTTGTGCGACGACACGGTGCGCGCGTTGCGCCAGTGGCGATCGAGCGCGGTCGTGCTGCGGGTCGCGGACGCGCCGAGCGCGTCGAACAGGCGCGTCGCCGCGCGCAGCACGAGTTCGGACACGACGAGCTGGCTCTGCGCGGATTCGATTTCGGCCGCGACGTTCGCGGCCTGCTCGGCCGCTTCGTCGCCACCGAAGCGCGCTTCGTAGGCCTGCTGAAGCGGTTGCGCGGCGCGCAGCGCGAGCGCGTCGGCCGCGTACGCCCATGACGCGATCTCGCCGATCACCTGCTGAAGCTGCGCGTCGTCGCCGGCACGCTGCGCGTTGCCGTGGCTGTACACGCGCGTGCGGTTGCGCACGAGCTCGCCCGCGTCGCGCACGATCGCGTGGCCGATGCCGGCCAGCGTCGCGACGTGGAACAACTGGTAGAACGCGGTCTGGTACTTGAAGCGGCGTGCGAAATCGATCACGTTGTCCGCGTCGACCGCCGCGTTCTCGAAACGCGTCGTGCCGCTGCCGGTGGTGGTCTGGCCGAAGCCGTCCCAGTCGTCGTCGCGGATCACGCCGGGCTGCGCGGTCGCGACGGCGACGATCACGTCGCTGCCGTCGTGCGCGCGCTGCGCGAACACGTCGATCCAGTCGGCGAACAGGCTGCCGGTGCTGTAGAACTTCCGGCCGTTCAGCACGAGCCGACCGTTCTGTTCCGACACCTTCGTGACGGTCTGGCCGAGCGGCACGTCGCCGGCTTCCGACCACGCATTGCCGACGAGCTGGCCGCTCGCGAAGCGGTCGAACCAGGTCGTGCGTTGCGGCCCGGCCGGCGCGTTCAGCCAGTCCTCGACGAACGCGAAATGCCCGCGCAACGCCTGAGGCAGATTGGAATCGGCGGCGGCGAGCTCGGTCAGCAGCTGGAACAACTGCGGTAGCGACGCGCCTGCGCCGCCGGCGCTGACCGGCAGCCGGATCGCGCCGAAGCCCGCCGATTTCAGCCAGTCGATCGCCTCGTGCGGTAGTTCGCGGCGGCGTTCGCGTTCGGCGGTGCCGGCGGCGATGCGCTCGAAGATCGGCCGGAACCGGCTCGCGAGCGCATCGTAATCGGTACCGGTGGAAAGGTCGGGAGCTGCGTGCGACGAAGTCATGCGGATTTCCTCGAAGGGCGTGGCCGTGTGCGCCGGGAGCCCAGTATAGGAAGCGCGACGCGGGCGTTCCAATAACGGATTCTCGAATCGTTATCGTCGCTGCGTATTACTGCAACTGCGACCGAGACTGGGACCGCAACCGCGCGGGGACGCATCGACGCTGTCGCATCCGTTGCGACGTCAAAACACCGATGCACGTGCATCGGGCTCGACGTCGTTTGTTCTCCCAAGGAATATCGTTTCGAGAATCGCTCGGTTTTCCGGCCCGCGCGGCGCTGCTAGATTGAATGCTTTCGCCATTCGACAGGAGAACCCGATGTCAGATACGAGCGCGACGATTCAGGAGCGGCCGGCCGACGTACAACCGCAGCTGGCCCGCGTGATCGCGGACGATGCGGAGGCAATCGAGGTCGCGCATGCGCTGGCGCAACGCCTCGCGCAAGGCGCCGCCGAGCGCGATCGCGATCGCCGCCTGCCGCGCGAGGAGATCGAATGGTTTTCGCAGTCGGGGCTGTGGGCGATCACGGTGCCGAAGGCATACGGCGGCGCAGGCGTTTCGCACGTGACGCTCACCGAGGTGATCAAGATCGTCGCCGCGGCCGATGCGTCGCTCGGGCAGCTTCCGCAGAATCATTTCGGGTTGATCGACGTGATCACGCTCGTCGGCACCGACGCGCAGAAGCGTCATTTCTTCGCCGAAGTGCTGAGCGGCAAGCGGTTCGGCAACGGCTTCTCGGAGAAAGGCACGAAGCACGTGCTCGACCTGAAGACGCGCGTGCGCCGCGATGGCGACGACTACGTCGTCGACGGCACGAAGTTCTATTCGACCGGTGCGTTGTTCGCGCATTACGTACCGGTGCTCGGGCTCGACGACGCGCGGCAGGCCTGGCTCGCGTACGTGCCGCAACCGACGCCCGGGCTGACCGTGATCGACGACTGGTCGGGATTCGGGCAGCGCACGACCGCGAGCGGCACGGTCGTGCTCGACGCGGTGCGCATTCCCGCGTCGCACGTGCTGCCCGCGCAGCGGGTGTCGGACGTGCCGACGCTCAACGGCCCGCTGTCGCAGATCATCCAGGCGGCGATCGACGCGGGTATCGCGAAGGCGGCCATCGACGATACGCTCGCGTTCGTGCGGACCCGCACGCGGCCGTGGGTCGACAGCGGCGTCGAGCGGGCCGTGGACGATCCGTTGACGATTCGCGAAATCGGCCGGCTGCACATCCAGCTGCATGCGGCCGACGCGTTGCTCGAACGCGCGGCGCGCACGCTCGACGAGATCACGGCAAAGGGCGACGTGACCGAGGACGACGTCGCGCGGGCGTCCGTCGCTGTCGGCGAAGCGAAGGTGTTGACGACCGAGGTCGCGCTGCTCGCCGGCGAGAAGCTGTTCGAGCTGGCCGGCACGCAGTCGACGCTCGCCGAGCACAACCTCGACCGGCATTGGCGCAATGCGCGCACGCATACGCTGCACGACCCGGTGCGCTGGAAATATCACCTCGTCGGCAACTACTACCTGAACGGCGCGCGCCCGGCGCGCCATGCGTGGAATTGAGCCGCCCGCTGCAAACGGTCCGCCCGACCGCGGCGTATCGCGCTAGCGGTCGGACGCCAGCAGCGCGCGGGTCAACCCCCGCGCGATGCCGTCGAGCGTGAAGCCCAGTGCGCCGATCACGACGATCACCGCCGTCAGTTCAGAATACGCGAGCCGGTCGCGCGTATCGAGGATCAGGTAGCCGAGGCCCGCGTTGACGCCGAGCATTTCGGCCGGCACGAGCACGATCCACAGGATGCCGATCGCGAGCCGGATGCCGTTGAGCAGCGGCCCCGCGATGGCGGGCAGCACGATATGCACCAGCAGCTCGCGGCGGGTGGCCGCGAGGCTGGCGCCGAGCTGCAGCCAGCGCCGGTCGATCTGCGTGACGCCGGCCGCCGTGCTCATCAGCACCGGCCACAACGCGGCGAACCCGAGCAGGAAGTAGATCGCGCGATCGCCGATGCCGAACGACATGACCGCGAGCGGCATCCACGACAGCGGCGACACCATGCGCAGAAACTGGAACGTCGGCGACAGCATCCGCTCGACCCATTGCACGCGGCCGATCAACAATCCAAGCGGGACGCCGGCCAGCAGCGCCGCACCGAGCCCGACGCCGATGCGTCGCAGGCTGACGAGCGCGTGTTCGACGAGATGATCGTCCGCGCACAGCGATCGCAGGCTGGCGAACGCGCTGTCCGGCGCGAACTGCCGGCCGAGCGAGCCGGGCTCGGTCAACACGTGGATCGCGGCCCACCAGACGGCGACCGTCGCCACGAGCCCGGCGACGCCGAGCCATCTCGCGGCAACGCGTGCCGGGTAGCGGGAGCCGCCGCTGCGGCGCGTGTCGGGTGCGGCCGAGCGGCGAGTGGCGAGCGCGTCAGACAACGATGATCTCCTCGCGCTGGAACGCGCCCGACTGACCGAACGCGGTCAGCCCGCCGACCGCGTCGATGCTCTTGCGCACGAACCGGTCGTCGACGAGATCGCGGGCCGCGAACGCCGGGTCGAGCGACGCGAGGAAGGCGCTGTCGCCGTCGACCACCGTGCGCTTGAGCCGCTGAACCAGCGCCTCGGTATAGCTCGGGAACGGATACGGCTGGAAGTCGATCCGCTTCGCGTGCCAGTCGGCATGGCGGATCGCGCCGCTCGCCCGATAAGTGTCGGCCAGCGACGACGACGGCACCAGCACGCGGTCGAGCGACGCGAGCGTATGCGGCGAATAGCGATGCGCGCCGTCCTTCGACAGCAACTGCGCGGTTTCCTGCGGATGCGCGCGCGCCCACAGCTGCGCCTTCACGATCGCGTTGACGACCTTTTGCGACCACGCGGGGCGCTGCGTCAGATCGTTCTCGTGCATGAACACGACACAGCACGCATGGTTCTTCCAGACGTCGCCGGTGAAGCGCAGGATCTTGCCGATCTTCATCAATTCCGCGGTCGCGTTGAACGGCTCCGCGACGATGTACCCGGCGATCTGGCGCGCGGCGAGCGCGGGCAGCATGTCCGACGGCGCCATCACGACCAGGTTGACTTCGTTCGCCGCGGGCGTGCCGCGCCGCTTGAGCACGGGTGTAAGCCCCTGCTGGCGCAGCATGTCCTGCAGCACGACGTTGTGAATCGAATACCAGAACGGAATCGCGACGGTCTTGCCGCCGAGATCGCGCAGCGAATCGATGTCGGGCGCGACCGTGAGCCCGGAGCCGTTCACGTGGTTCCACGCGACCACCTTCGCCGGCGCGCGGCTGCCGTAGCGCGCCCACAGCGTCATCGGCGACAGCAGGTGCACGACGTTGACCTGGCCGGACAGGAACGCTTCGACGAGCTGCGCCCAGCTGCGCAGCAGCTTCGGTTGCTCGACCGTCAGCCCTTCGGACGCGAAATAGCCGTTGTTGTGGGCGACCAGCAACGGGGCCGCGTCGGTGATCGGCAGATAGCCGATGCGAACCGGCGCATCCGGTTCGGCCGCGGCGTGCGCGTTCGCCATCGACAGCAACGGGGCGGCGCCCGTCGCGGTGAACAGGGCCGCAAGCTTCAGCCATTCGCGGCGCGACATCGGAATCTGGCACATGGATAGGCGGGTCAGGTCAGTTCAGGGGTGGGAGTTCGGACGCGTGCGGGCGCTTCATGCCGGCCTGCAACGCCTTCAGGATGTCGATGCGCAGCGTGCCGAGTTCGCTGACGAACGCGTCGCGCGGATGCGGGAAATCGACGTGCCACGCGCCGATGAGGCGGCCTTGCGTGCCGAGCAGCACGATGCGATCGGCCACGAGCAGCGCCTCGTCGATATCGTGGGTCACGAGCACCGTCGCGCATCGCGTCGTCGATACGATGTTCACCAGCAGCCGCTGCATCGCGGCGCGCGTGACTTCGTCGAGCGCCGAGAACGGCTCGTCGAGCAGCAGCGCGTGCGGCTGACGCGCGAGTGCGCGCGCCAGCGCCGCGCGCTGCGCCATGCCGCCGGAAAGCTGGGCCGGACGCAGCGACGCGGCGGCTTCGAGCCCGACCGCATGCAGCGCCGAGCGGACGCGTTCGCGTTGCTGATCGCGCGTGAGGCGCGCCTGATGTTCGAAGGCGAGCCCGAACGCGACGTTCCGCTCGGTCGACAGCCACGGCAGCAGGCACGGGTCCTGGAACGCGATCGCGATCCTCGGGTGCGGGCCCTGCAGCGTCGTACCGTCGATCGAGACGGTGCCGGATTGCGGCCGCTCCAGCCCGGCCAGTGCGCGCAGCAGGCTCGACTTGCCGGTCCCGCTCGGGCCGATCAGCGCGACGATTTCGCCGCGATCGACCGACAGCGAGACATCGGCAAGGACGGTATTGCGCCGCTCGCCGTCGTAGCCGAGCGTCAGATGGCGCGCGTCCAGCAGGGGGGGCGTCATGCGGCGATGCTCCGCGTCTGCGCGGCGAGTTGCGCCTTCAGCTGCACCACGCTCGGCGTGACGATCGGAATGAACGCCGCTTCGCGCCAGCGTCGCTCGAAGCCGAGCCCCGCATCGCGCAGATAGCCGCGCCCGCCGCTTGCCTCGAGTTCGAGGTTCACGGCGGTGGCCACGTGCGTCGCGAGCGCGATGCGCAGCTCGAACAGACGGTTGGGATGCAGGCGCAGGCTGCCGTCGGCGATGCCGGACGACAGTTGCGCGCAGGCGGCGGCCAGTTCGGCCGCGCAGGATTCGACTTCGGGGCCGAGAATGCCGCGCGTCGTGTCCGCCGCGCGCCGCGCTTCGGCCAGCGCGCGTCGTGCAAGCCCGATCGACAGCCCGCACTGCAAGCCGAGGAAGGCCGGTCGCACCGCGGGCAGGAAGGTTTGCGCATCCGGATGGATCAGCCACGCGGTGTCGCTCGGCACGTCGTCGAGATGCAGCGCGGCGGTATTGCTGCCGCGCAACGCGATCAGGTCGAGATCCGTGCTGCGGGTCAGGCCGGGGGCGTCATCCGGGATCGCGACGATCGCGGCCGGCCGGCCATCGTCGAACGCGACCGCGGCCGCCACGACGAACCGTTCCGTGCGCAGGTTCGTCACCCATGCCATCCTGCCCGTCAGCCGCCAGTCGTCGGCGCCTTCCGCGTGCGGCGTCGCGTCGATCTGAAGCGACTCGATGCCGGACAGATACTTCATCGCGTTCGACAGGCCGCTCGCGCCGGCGCAACGGCCGTCGAGCAGCGCCGGCAGCCAGCGTTCGCGCAGCGCGGTATTCGGGCTTTGCAGCAGATATTCGATGAAGCTGCGCTGGCCCCACAGCACGAAGGCCGCGGTCAGCGAATGCTCGGCCACCGCGGCGATGCCGGCAATGGCGTCCGCGGTCGTGCCGCCAGCGCCGCCGAGGCTCGCCGGCACGCCGGTCCGGAACAGTCCGGCCGCCGCGAGACGCGGCACGACGTCCGCGTTCAGCGCGGCGTTCGTGTCGAGCTGCGTGGCGTTGGCGTCGAGCCAGTCGACGAGCGACGCGTCGAGTGCGGGCGCCGTCAGGCGGCCTGTGTCCGGGGTTCCCATCGGTATGCCGCCAGTTCGGGGTTGAGTTCGTTGCGCGACAGATTGTTCGCGAAGTTGCACAGCGTCGCGAGGCTCACGCCCAGCACCACTTCGAGTGCGTTCGCTTCGGTGAAGCCGGCGGCCAGGAACGCGTCGAGCGCGTCGTCGGTCACGCCGCCGCGCGTCGCGATCACGGCGCGCGTGAAGGCGGCGACCGCGTCGAGCCGCCGATCGGCAACCGGTTCGCCGTCGCGCAGCGCGTCGACGTCGGCGCGGTCGACATGGGCTTTTTTCAGCGCGGCGGCGGTGTGTCCGGCCACGCAGAATGCGCAGCCGTGGACGGCGGCCGCGGTGATCTGCACGGCTTCGCGCTCGGCGAACGTGAGGCCCGCGCGGCCGTTGATCTCCGCGACGGTCAGATAGGTTTCGAGGGCGACCGGCGCATTCGCGAGCGAGCGGACGAGGTTCGGCAGGAAGCCGTTCGCGCGCTGCGATTTTTCCAGGAAGGGCTGGCTCGCCGCGGGGGCGGTTTCGACGGTAGGCAAGGGCAGGCGGCTCACAGGATTCTCCGGAAGGGCAGTGCGATCATTGTCGAGGCGCCGCTGCCGCCGGACAATGCGCGAACATCCGCGATTCCTGTGCGTTCGTCCCGCGCCGTGCGTTTCGACGTCGCGCCGGCCCGCCGGTTAGTGCAGGCGGGCGGCCGATTGCGACGCGTCGTCGCGGTCGCGGCGCCACGCGCCGGGTTGCATGCCCATCGTGCGCTTGAACGCATGCGCAAACGCCGATTCCGACTGATAGCCGACCCGTTCGCCCGCCCGCGAAATCGGCAGGCCTTGCCGCAACAGGTCCGCCGCGAGCCGCATCCGGACCATCGTGACGAACTGCATCGGCGGATGGCCTGACGCTTCGCTGAAGTGTTTGCAGAACGCGGTGCGCGACATGTTCGCGAACGCGGCCATCGAATCGGTGGTCCACGCGTCGGCGGGCGCGTCGATGATCGCGGCAACCAGCGTGCCGAACCCGGTCCGCTGCATCAGCGACGCGAGCCCGCTGGCGACGGTATCGTGCCCCGCGGCGTCCCGCACCGCATAGAACAGCAGCAGTTCGACCAGCTTGTCGATCAGCGGGGACGGCGCATCGACGCCATGACGCCCTTCGGCGCGAATCAGGTCGAATAGCCCATGGATGCCGCGATAGGCGTCGTCGCCGCGCCGCACGATCAGGTACTCGGGAAAGAGCGACACGATCGCGCGCGACACGGTGGAGTGGAATTCGATGAAACCGCACGCGAGGCCGACGCTGCCGTCGACCGACGCGTCGAGCGGCTGCATCGACCCGCGTGGCTCGAGCGGGTGGCCGCCGGCGACCGCGCAGGCCTGCGGGCGAACCGGGCTCGGCGACAACCCGTGCGGCACGTCGCGCAGCAGAAAGACGGCTTCACCTTCGGCAACCGGGATGCTGTCGCGCCCGTCGGCGAAGTGAAGCCACGCCGATCCATGCAGGATAACGTGGAAGCTCGCTTTCGCCCGGCCGGCGGTGGACGCCTGCCAGTCGCCGCAATACTGGCCGACATGAAAAAGCTGGCTTTTCGGCTCCAGGCTGGACAGCAGCCAATGGACGACCTTGTCTGTTTGCGCGGACATTCCGATGCTGGAGGATGGGTGACGCGCCCATGCTACGGGCTGCGCCGCGCCGCTCAAACCAACGAATCGTAGAAAGCATTTTCCTGTTCCAGCGATTGCACCCGCGCGCGCCGCCCAGAATCCGCATGCGGCCGGTCGAACCTCAAACCTGACCGACGCCGCCGTCGACCATCAGGTCCGCGCCTGTCATGTACACGCTTTGATCGGATGCAAGGAACACGGCCGCGTTCGCCATCTCCTCCGGCTGCGCGAGCCGGCCGATGGGGACCATGTTCAGGTACATGTCGACGAGGGCCTGACGCTCCTGCGCATTCGTCACCTGCGAGTCGAGCATCGGCGTGTCGGTGACGCCCGGGCTCAGCGTGTTGACCCGAATGCCGCGATTCTTGAACTCGGCGGCCCAGGTGCGCGCATACGAACGCAAGGCGGCTTTCGTCGCCGCGTAGGCCGTGTGGCCCGGAATACCCATCACGTGCATGGCCGACGAAACCAGAATGATCGATCCGCCGTTCGTCATCAGCGGCAGGAGCTTCTGCACCAGAAAGACGGGACCGCGGGCATTGAGGTTGAACGTCTTGTCGAAATGTTCCGGGGTCAGGGTATCGATCGACGCCTGCTCGACCAGCGCCGCATTCGACACGACGATGTCGACCGTGCCCTTGTCGGCCCTGACCGCCGACGCAATGCGTTCGAGATCGTCGAGATTCGTCGCGTCGGCCCGGATGGCCGTGACATTGCGTCCGATCCGTTCGGCGGCCGCGTCGAGTTGGGCCTGCCGGCGCCCGAAGATGAACACGTGCGCCCCTTCGGCGACATAGCGCTGCGCAATCGCGAGACCGATACCGGTGGTGCCGCCGCTGATGACGGCGACCTTGCCTGCGAGAGAAGTCATAGGAATCTTCCGTGTAGTCGTGGTTGACGGAAGAGAGCGTAACGGCCTGCGTCGCGGATGATAATCACGCGAATCTTGATAAGTGCTATTCCCTGCTAGAATCGCTCGCACTTCAATGTGAGCGATCCGATCGCGGAAACGAGCGGTTTCGCAGGGGTTGCAATGGATCGGTTGGACGAACTCGGCGCGTTCATCGCCGTTGTCGACGCAGGCGGCTTCTCGGCTGCCGCGCGCAGGACCGGCAACTCGCAGTCAGCCATCAGCAAGGCGGTCGGCTCGCTCGAGAAACGTCTCGGCGTGATGCTGCTGAACCGCAGCACGCGCAGTGTCACGCTGACGGATCAGGGGCAGCGCTATTACGATCGCATGAAGCCGCTCGTCGACGAGTTCGACGAAGCCGACGGCGAGATGACGAGCAGCACGCTCGACGTCACGGGCCTCGTCAGGATCGCGACGGCTTCCACCTTCGGCCGCCTGCACGTTCTCCCGCTGATCCCCGACTTGCTGTCATCGCACCCCGGACTTCGGGTCGATCTCGTTCTCTCGGACTTCGTGCGGGACATGGTGGAAGACCGCATCGATCTCGCGATTCGAGTCGGTCGAGTCGACGATGCCGACGCTGTCGTCAAACGCGTGGCAAGCACGCGCCTGGTTTGCGTCGGGTCCCGCGACTATTTCGCGCGCCATGGCATCCCGAAGACGCCTGACGAACTCGTCGATCACAATTGCCTTCTGTATGGAGGCCTGTCGGAATCGGCCGCCAACTGGCCGTTCGTCGGCCCCGCCGGCACGTTCAGCGTGACCGTTCACGGCAATTTGTCGTCGAACAGCGTCGAAACGATTCGGACGGCCGTGCTGGCGGGTGTCGGCATTGGCCTCTTCACTCAGGCGTCGCTTACCGAAGAACTCGGGCAACCCGGCATCGTCACCGTTCTCGACGAGTTTTTGAAAGAAGTCAGAGACATCAGCCTCGTCTGGCCGAAACGCCGGTATGTGCCGGCACGCGTGCGCATGGTGACCGACTTTTTCTCCGCCGCGCTTGCCCAGCGCGTTTAGGCGACCACGGGGCCGTCACCGTGTCGGCATCGACAGGCGAACGGGAAGGACGACAAGCAGGGCCGCGCATCGCGTCCTACCCCTGCACCCCCACCCGATACCGCGTGGTCTGCCGATAGACGTCGCCCGGATGAAGGATCACGTCGTCGCGCAGGCCGTCCATGTTGACCTGGTCCGGAAAACCGCCCGCCTCGACGCACAGCGCCGCGTGTTGCACGCAGCGCGTGCCACCGCTCACGCGCAGGCCGTCGAGATAGTTGCCCGTATAGAGTTGCAGGCCGCGCTGATCGGTCGACACGATCAGCTCGCGGCCGCTTTCCGGATCGTAGATCCGTGCGACGGGCCGGACCTCGCGCGCGCCGTTGCCGACGACGTAGCAGTGATCGAAGCCGCGCGCCCGCGCCAGTTGCGCATGCGGCCAGTCGAGGCGCGCGCCGAGCGGCGCGCTGTGGCGGAAGTCGAACGCCGTGCCCGTCACGTCGGCCGTGCCGGTCGGGATCAGCGCGTCGTCCACTTCGAGGAATGCGTCGGCGTCGATGTGCAGCAGATGGCCGCGCACGTCGCTGCCCGCGCGCCCGTTCAGGTTGAAGTAGCTGTGATTCGTCAGGTTCAGCGGCGTCGGCGCGTCGGTCCACCCCGAATAGTCGATCGTCAGCGTGCCGTCGTCGTCGAGCGTGTAGCGCACCTGCACGCTCACGTTGCCGGGGAATCCCGCGTCGCCTTCCGGCGAATCGAGCCGCAGCGTCAGCCCGCCGCTATCGTCGAGCACGTCCCATCGCGCGCGATGAAAACCGTTCGCGCCGCCATGCAGCAGGTTGCCGTTCTCGTTGCGGTCGAGCAGGTAGTCGACACCGTCGAGCGTGAAGCGCGCGCCGGCGATCCGGTTCGCCCAGCGGCCGACCGTCGCGCCGAGATAGGCGCCGGATTCGAGGTACTCGGCCGGCGTGTCGTGCGCGAGCACGATATCGGCCAAGCGCCCGGTGCGGTCGGGCGCGAGCCACGACACGACGGTCGCGCCGAGGTCGCTGACGACGACGCGCATCCCGTGCGCGTTGCGCAACGTATAACGCCGCACGGGCTCGCCGTCGGGCAAGGCGCCCCACGGCTCGGCAAGCACGCGTGCCACGCCGGGTGTCAGATGTGAGGAATCGGTATCGATGTGCATGAGTGGATGTCGAATGGGCGGCGGACGTCAGTGCGTGGCGGCCGCGCGTTCCTGATATTCGCGCGGCGTGCAGCCGAGTTCGCGCCGGAACACTGCGTACATGTATTGAAGCGACGTGAACCCGCAACGGATCGCGACTTCCGCGCTCGACGCTTGCCGGCCGGCGAGCAGCGCCTGCGCGGCTTCGAGCTTGTGGCGCAGGATCTCCTGATGCACGGTGCGCTGCAGTTCGCGCCGGAAGTGCTCCTCGAGCAGCGAGCGCGACACGCCGACATAGTCGGCGACCTGTTCGGTCTTGATGCCCTGGCACGCGTACTGGCGGATGAAATGCCGGGCGCGCATCACGTGCGGGCTCGCCAGCGGCTGGTGGCGCGTCGATTCGAGCACGTTGATCCCGACCGGCGGCACGCGAATGCGCTGGCCGGGAAAGCGCGCGCCGCGCAGCATCCGGTGCAGCAGGTGCGCGGCGGTGCGGCCCATTTCCTCGGTGCCCTGGATCACCGACGACAGCGGGATGCGCGTCAGCGTGCGCGTGAGCGGATCGTTGTCGATCCCGATGATCGCGACCTGTTCCGGCACCGCGATGCCGGCGATCAGGCACGCCTGCAGCAGATGCCGCGCCCGCGCATCGGTCACCGCGATCACGCCGACCGGCTTCGGCAGCGCATGCAGCCAGTCGATCAGTTGCTCGATCGCGTGATTCCAGCCCGACGCGCTCGTCGACAGCCCACGGTAGATCGGCGCGTCGAGCCCGTCCGCGCGCGCGAGCCGGTCGAATGCCAGCTCGCGTTGCTGCGCCCAGCGGTTCTCCTGCGCGACCGGCAGGCTGTACATCGCGAAATGCGCGAGTCCGGCACCGATCAGGTGCGTATAGGCGAGCGACACGAGCTTCGGGTTGTCCGTCGCAATATATGGGACATCGTCCGGGTACTGCGCCGGATCCTCGTACGACGATCCGATCGCGACGATCGGCAGCGGCGAACCGGCGAGCGCGTCGGCGACGGCCGGATCGTCGAAGTCCGCGATGATGCCGTCGCCGTCGAAACGCTCGATTCCGGTGAGCCGGCAGCGGAAGTCGTCTTCGAGGAACAGGTCCCACACGACGCGCGTCGTGTGCAGGTACTGGCCGATGCCGCTGATGATCTCGCGGTCGTAGACCTTGTTCGCGTTGAACAGCAGCGCGATGCGGTGCGGTGTCTGGGCGGAAGGGGCGCGTGTCATCTGGTGTCGGTGAGCGCGTCGGGGCGCCGTGCCGTTGTCTCCGGGGCGCGCTCGACGGCGGCGCGCGGTGTCTGGTGTACGGCGATTGTAGGACGGAACGCCGGCCGCACGCGTACGACTGGCAAGAAACATCAAGCGCGCTGCGCAATTTCGCAATTGCCGGCCGGTAGGCGCGCGGGCACGATCCAGTCAACCGCATTCGGCCGCGTGCGTCGCCGCGACGCGCGTTGCGCTGCAACAAGAACCTGCACGGAGACGCCATGTCGTATTTCGAACACATTCCCGCGATTCGCTACGAAGGTCCGCAGTCGGACAACCCGCTTGCCTATCACCATTACGACCCCGAGAAGCGCGTGCTGGGCAAGACGCTCGCCGAGCATCTGCGGATCGCGGTTTGCTACTGGCACACGTTCGTGTGGCCGGGCCACGACATCTTCGGGCAGGCCGCGTTTCAGCGGCCGTGGCAGCAGCCGGGCGACGCGCTCGAACGCGCGCGGATGAAGGCCGATGCCGCATTCGAGTTCTTCACGAAGCTCGGCACGCCGTTCTATACGTTCCATGACACCGACGTCGCGCCGGAAGGCGACAGCCTGCGCGAATACGCGGCCAATTTCGCGCGGATGGTCGACTATCTCGGCGAGCGTCAGCAGGCAAGCGGCGTGCGGCTGCTGTGGGGCACCGCGAACCTGTTCTCGCACCCGCGCTTCGCGGCCGGCGCCGCGACGAACCCGAACCCCGACGTGTTCGCATGGGCCGCGACCCAGGTGTGCCATGCGCTCGACGCGACCCACCGGCTCGGCGGCGAAAACTACGTGCTGTGGGGCGGCCGCGAAGGCTACGAGACGCTGCTCAATACCGACCTGAAGCGCGAGCGCGACCAGTTCGCCCGCTTCCTGGCGATGGTCGTCGAGCACAAGCACCGGATCGGCTTCAAGGGCGCGCTGCTGATCGAGCCGAAGCCGCAGGAGCCGACCAAGCATCAGTACGACTACGACGTCGCGACCGTGCATGGCTTCCTCGTGCAGTACGGGCTGCAGGACGAGATCCGCGTGAACATCGAGGCGAATCACGCGACGCTTGCCGGCCACTCGTTCCATCACGAGATCGCGAACGCATTCGCGCTCGGCGTGTTCGGCAGCGTCGACGCGAACCGCGGCGATCCGCAGAACGGCTGGGATACCGACCAGTTCCCGAACAGTGTCGAGGAGTTGACGCTCGCGTTCTACGAGATCCTGCGCCACGGCGGCTTCACGACCGGCGGCATGAACTTCGACGCGAAGGTGCGGCGCCAGAGCATCGATCCGGAAGACCTGTTCTACGGTCACGTCGGCGCGATCGACGTGCTCGCGCTCGCGCTCGAACGCGCGGCCGTGCTGGTCGAGAACGACCGGCTCGACGCACTGCGCCGCAAGCGTTATGCGCAGTGGGACGACGCATTCGGCCGCAAGATCCTGTCGGGCGGCTACACGCTGGAGTCGCTGGCGGCCGACGCGCTCGCGCGGGGCGTGGACCCGCGGCATGCGAGCGGTGCGCAGGAGCGGCTGGAGAACATCGTGAACCAGGCGATCTACGGGCTGCGCTGACGCCATGTACATCGGACTCGATCTCGGCACGTCGGGCGTGAAGGCGGTGCTGCTCGACCGCGACGGCGCGGTGCGCGCGAGCGCGAGCCGCCCGCTCGCGGTGAGCCGGCCGCAGCCGCGCTGGTCCGAGCAGGCGCCGCGCGACTGGTGGGAGGCCGCCTGCGGCGCGCTCGCCGCACTCGTGTCGGATGCGCGCTCGGCCGGCATCGATCCGCGCGACATCGACGCACTCGGGTTGACCGGGCAGATGCACGGCGCGACGCTGCTCGATGCGCATGGCGACGTGCTGCGCCCCGCGATCTTGTGGAACGACGGGCGGGCGGACGCCGAGTGCGACGAACTCGAACGGCTCGCGCCCGCGCTGCGCACGGTGGCCGGCAACATCGCGATGCCGGGCTTCACCGCGCCCAAGCTGCTGTGGGTGCGTCGTCACGAGCCCGACGTGTTCGCGCGCATCGCCTACGTGCTGCTGCCGAAGGACTATCTGCGCTACCGGCTGACCGGCGCGTTCGCGACCGATCCGTCGGATGCCGCGGGCACGCTGTGGCTCGACGTCGCGAAGCGCGATTACGACGACACGCTGCTCGCCGTCTGCGGGCTGTCGCGCACGCAGATGCCGGCCGTATTCGAAGGCAACCGCATTACCGGCACGCTGCTGCCGGCCGTCGCACGGGCGCTCGGCCTGCGCGAGATCCCGGTGGTGGCCGGCGGCGGCGACAACGCGGCCGGCGCGGTGGGCGTCGGGATCGTGCGGCCCGGCGATGCGTTGCTGTCGCTCGGCACGTCGGGCGTGTATTTCGCGGTGTCGGACGGGTTTCGCGCGAATCCCGAATCGGCGGTGCACAGCTTCTGTCATGCGCTGCCCGATACGTGGCACCTGATGTCCGTGATGCTGAACGCGGCCGGCTGCCTCGACTTCACCGCGCAACTGGCCGGCTACGACGGCGTCGCGGCGCTGCTCGACGATGCGCAGACGCACGCACGCGCGAGCCGCCCGTGGTTCCTGCCGTACCTGAGCGGCGAGCGTACGCCGCACAACGACGTGAACGCGAAGGGCGTGTTCTACGGGCTCACACCCGACACCCAGCGCGCCGATCTCGCGAACGCGACGCTCGAAGGCGTCGGCTTCGCGCTGCTCGACGGCATCGACGCGCTGCATGCGGCCGGGCTCGCCCCCGACAGCATCACGGTGATCGGCGGCGGCTCGCGCAGCGCGTACTGGACACAGATGCTCGCCGACCTGAGCGGCCGCGCGCTGACACTGCGCGCGGGTGGCGAGGTGGGGCCGGCGCTCGGCGCCGCGCGCCTCGCGCATCTCGCGCTCGAACCGCATGCGCGGCTCGGCGACGTGTGCCCGCAGCCGCCCGTCGTCGCGGTGCGCGAGCCCGATCCCGAGCGGCACGCGTGGTATCGCGACGTGCGGCGGCCGACGTTTCGCGCGCTGTATCGTGCGCTCGAACCGGTGTTTGCGACGGGCGCTTGAGATGCACGTTGCAGTGACTCGATGCGGGCGGTGCAATCCAGCGGCCGCCCGCGGTTCGTGAGGTGGTTCCATAACAAGGAGTTTGGAGACATGAAAACCGTGACGCGTCGTACCGTATTGAGTTCGCTTGCCGGCGCCGCCGCGCTGGCGATCCTCGCGCTGGGCACGCCGCTCGCCCACGCGAGCAAGGACAAGCCCGAGATCGGCTTCTGCATCGACGACCTGCGCGTCGAGCGCTGGTCGCGCGATCGAGACTATTTCGTCGCGGCCGCGACGAAGCTCGGCGCGAAGGTGTCGGTGCAGTCGGCCGACGCGAGCGAAGCGCGGCAGATTTCCCAGATCGAGAACCTGATCTCGCGCGGCGTCGATGTGATCGTGATCGTGCCGTTCAACTCGAAGACGCTCGGCAACGTCGTCGCCGAAGCGCGCAAGGCCGGCATCAAGGTCGTGTCGTACGATCGCCTGATCCTCGACGCCGACGTCGACGCGTATATCTCGTTCGACAACGAGAAGGTCGGCGAGCTGCAGGCGCAGGGCGTGTTCGACGCGAAGCCGAAAGGCAACTATTTCCTGCTGGGCGGCGCGCCGACCGATAACAACGCGAAGATGCTGCGCGAAGGACAACTGAAGGTGCTGAAGCCGGCGATCGACCGTGGCGACATCAAGGTCGTCGGCCAGCAGTGGGTGCCCGAATGGAGCGCGTCGACCGCGCTGCGGATCGTCGAGGACGCGCTGACCGCGAACAACAACAAGATCGACGCGATCGTCGCGTCGAACGACGGCACGGCCGGCGGCGCGATCCAGGCGCTGGCCGCGCAGCATCTGGCCGGCAAGGTGCCGGTGTCCGGGCAGGATGCGGATCTGGCCGCGGTCAAGCGTGTGATCGCCGGCACGCAGACGATGACCGTCTACAAGCCGCTGAAGCTGATCGCGAGCGAAGCCGCGACGCTCGCCGTCGATCTCGCGAAGGGCACGAAGCCCGCGTTCAACGCGCAATACGACAACGGCAAGAAGAAGGTCGACACGGTGCTGCTGCAGCCGACGCTGTTGACCAAGCGCAACGTCGACGTCGTCGTGAAGGACGGCTTCTATACCCAGGCCCAGCTGGCGAGCCAGTAAGCGTGCGACGGGCGCGACGCGCGGCCGCCGCGACGGCGGCCGCGCCTACTGCGAGGCAATGAACGAATGACGGAACCCTTGCTGACGATGCGCGGCATCGTCAAGGCATTCGACGGCGTGAAGGCGCTCGACGGCATCGACCTGACCGTGCGCCCCGGCGAATGCGTCGGGCTGTGCGGCGAGAACGGCGCCGGCAAGTCGACGCTGATGAAGGTGCTGTCGGGCGTGTACCCGCACGGCACGTGGGACGGCGAGATCCGCTGGGAAGGCGCGCCGCTCGTGGCATCCGGCGTGCGCGACACCGAGCGCGCGGGCATCGCGATCATCCATCAGGAGCTGATGCTCGTGCCCGAACTGTCGGTGGCCGAGAACATCTTCCTCGGCAACGAGATCACGCTGCCGGGCGGGCGCATGCACTTCGCGGCGATGGTCCGGCGCGCGGAGGAACTGCTGCATGAATTGCGGATCGACACGATCAACGTCGCGCAGCCGGTGATGAACTACGGTGGCGGCCACCAGCAGTTGATCGAGATCGCGAAGGCGCTGAACAAGCGCGCGAAGCTGCTGATTCTCGACGAACCGTCGTCGTCGCTGAGCGCGTCGGAAACGCGCATCCTGCTCGACATCGTGCGCGACCTGAAGCGGCGCGGCGTGGCCTGCGTGTACATCTCGCACAAGCTCGACGAGGTGGCGGCCGTGTGCGACACGGTCACCGTGATCCGCGACGGCCGCCATGTCGCGACCGAGCCGATGGCCGCGCTGACCACCGACCGGATCATCGCGATGATGGTCGGCCGCGAGATCCGCGACCTGTATCCGCGCGAGCCGCACGAGATCGGCGACGTCGTGCTCGACGTGCGCCACGTGACGTGCCGCGACGTGACGAACGCGCGCCGCAAGCGCGTCGACGACGTGTCGTTCAGCGTGCGGCGCGGCGAGATCGTCGGCGTCGCCGGGCTCGTCGGCGCGGGGCGCACCGAGTTGATGCAGGCGATCTTCGGCGCGTATCCGGGCGCGTACACGGCGAGCGTGACGATGAACGGCCGGCCGCTGTCGATCCGCGCGCCGGCCGACGCGATCCGCGCCGGCATCGCGATGGTGCCGGAGGACCGCAAGCGCCACGGCATCGTGCCGCAGCTCGGCGTCGGCCACAACATCACGCTCGCGGTGCTGCGGCGCTTCGCGGCGCGCGGGCGCATCGACGCGGCCGCCGAACTCGATGCAATCCGCACCGAGATGCAGCGGCTGTCCGTGCGCGCAGCCCACCCGTTCCTGTCGATCGCGAGCCTGTCGGGCGGCAATCAGCAGAAGGCGGTGCTCGCGAAGATGCTGCTGACCGAGCCGCAGGTGCTGATCCTCGACGAACCGACGCGCGGCGTCGACGTGGGCGCGAAGGCCGAGATCTACCGGCTGATCTTCGCGCTGGCCAAGCGCGGCGTCGCGCTGATCGTCGTGTCGTCGGAGTTGCCGGAAGTGCTTGGCCTGGCCGATCGCGTGCTGGTGATCGGCGAAGGCGAGCTGCGCGGCGATTTCGTCAACCAGGGCCTCACGCAGGAACAGATTCTCGGCGCCGCGCTGAAGCCCGCGCGGCTGCCCGCCGAACCCACCGCAGCGAGTGCGACATGAACTCCGAACTTTCTTCCTCGACCCCGGCGACGCCGGATGCAGACGCGCGTCGTCCCGACGGCCGCGCGCCGCGGCTGGCGCTGCGCCAGGTCTTCACGCGCTACAAGGTGCTCGCGCTGCTGTTCGCGGTCGTCGCGATCTGGGCGTTCTTCTCGGTGCTGACGGACGGCGCGTTCGTCACGCCGCGCAACGTATCGAACCTGCTGCGGCAGATGTCGATCACCGGCATGCTCGCGTGCGGCATGGTGTTCGTCATCATCGCGGGCGAGATCGACCTGTCGGTCGGCTCGCTGCTCGGGCTGCTCGGCGGCGTCGCCGCGATCCTCGACGTCAACCGCCACTGGCCGGTCGCGGCGACGGTCCCGGCCGTGCTCGCGCTCGGCGTGCTGATCGGGCTCTTCAACGGCTGGTGGTCGACCTATCGGCGCGTGCCGTCGTTCATCGTCGGGCTCGGCGGGATGCTCGCGTTTCGCGGCATCCTGCTCGGCGTGACGGGCGGCTCGACGATCGCGCCCGTGTCGGACGGCTTCGTGTTCATCGGGCAGGGCTATCTGCCGCGCCTGGCCGGCGATGGCCTCGCGGTGCTGCTGTTCGTGGTCGCGACGCTGCTGGTGGTGCGGCAGCGCGGCACGCGGCGGCGCTACCGGCTCGCGGTCGCGCCGCTGTGGCAGGACGTCGCGAAGATCGTCGGCGCCGGCGCGGTGCTGTTCGCGTTCGTCTCGACGCTCGACCGTTACGGCGGCATTCCGGTGCCCGTGCTGCTGCTGCTCGTGCTGCTCGGCGTGTTCTCGTGGATCGCGACGCAGACGGTATTCGGCCGGCGCATCTATGCGGTGGGGTCGAACCTGGAGGCGACGCGGCTGTCGGGCGTGGACACCGATCGCGTGAAGCTCGTGATTTTCGCGCTGATGGGCGCGATGTGCGCGTTTGCCGGCCTCGTCAATACGGCGCGGCTCGCGGCCGGGTCGCCGTCCGCCGGCTCGATGGGCGAGCTCGACGCGATCGCCGCGTGCTTCATCGGCGGCACGTCGATGCGCGGCGGGTCGGGCACGGTCTACGGCGCGCTGATCGGCGCGCTCGTGATGGCGAGCCTCGACAACGGGATGTCGATGCTCGACGTCGACGCGTACTGGCAGATGATCGTCAAGGGCGCGGTGCTGGTGCTGGCGGTGTGGATCGACGTGGTGTCGCGGTCGAACCGGCGGTGACGTGCCGGTCGGTCGCGAGTCGACGAAGAGGAACACCATGGAACGCAACACGATGCGCGTGCCGGATGTTGCCGTGCTGACGGCCGGGCCGTTCGCGATGCCGGATGCCGGTTCCGTGCTTGGCCTGGATGACCCGCGCGACCGGCAGGTGATCGCGGATGCACTGCGCGCGCTGCTGCGCGAGCGTTCCGAAGCGCTCGCGTTCGCGATGCGCATGGCCGACCAGTGCGGCCGGCCCCGGCCCGATGCGGCCGATTTCGCGCTGACCGACATCATTCGGCTGGCGCGCATCGTCGAGCGGATCGAGCGGGACGGCGCGTTGAAGCGCGCGGCCGTACCCGCGGACGCGCGCTGAAAGGCGAGGCGATCCGGCAGGCCGCCCGTGCGATACATGGCGGCCGTGGCGGCTTCACATGGCATGCAATACGCTATGCTGTCGTCCTCAACCGTCAGCCCGATCCAATGAAGCGTCCGTCGTTTTCCACCCAACTCGTCATGCTCTGGGCACTGGTCGCGGCGCTGTGCGCGACGCTGGTCGCGGTCGTCTGGGTCACGGCGAGTTCCGCCGAGAGCCAGCAGGTGGCCAGCGCGAAGGCCGCCGGCGCGTCGGCCTGCGAAGCGGTCGCGTCGCGTTACAGCGCGTCTTCCGCGTCGGCGGGCGCCGGGCCCGCGCCAGACCTGATGCACGCGATCCTCGACATCGTGCTCTCCCGTGCGCCCGACATGGAGGGCGGGTTCTGGGTGCCCGACGCCGCCCCTGCGGCGAGCGGTTTTCTCGCATATTCCTTTCCGACCTATCAAGGCAGCGGCGTCAAACACGACGTTCCGGAAGCGGAAACGCCGCTGATCCTCCGCACGCTGCGCGCCGCGGCCGCGACGCATGCCGCGACGGCGAACGTCGTCGAAGGCGCGCAGGATGCGGTGATCGCGGCGGCCTGCCCGGTACGCGGCGGCTCGGGGCTGTATGTGTGGATGCTGACACGTGCGCGCCCGCCGCTGGGCCGGCACGGGGAACTGCTGGCCACGGGCCTCGCGGCCGTGCTCGCGGTGATTCTGGCGATCGCGGCGGCGCTGGCCGTGGCGCTGCGCCGATGGAAACGCAATCTCGCGCGGATCGAAAGCGGGCTGGGGCCCGACGGTCGCGAGCATCACCTGCCGTATGTGGGCGAACCCGATCTCGACCGGGTCATCGATGCGTTCAACGAACGGGCGCGGCGCGCCGACCGGCTGCAACAGCAGGCCGACGAACTGCGCACGCGCCTCGCGCAGGCCGAACGCTTCGGCATGCTGGGCAAACTCGCCGCAGAAGTCGCGCATGAGATTCGCAATCCGATGGGCGCGATGCGGCTGAAGGCGGAAAACGCGCTGGCCGGCGATGGCCGGCGGCAGCAGGACGCGTTGCGCGTGATCCTCGCGCAGATCGAGCGCATCGACGCGCAATTGTCGAGCCTGCTCGCGCTGACGCAGCCGGTGCGCCCGCATGCGACGCGGGTCGACGTCGACGCGTGGCTCGCGCAGGTCGTCGACGCGCACCGTGAGCTCGCGCAGCGGCAAGCGATCGACTTGACGTTGTCGCTCGCGGGGCAGGGCGAACGGCTCGCGTGGCCGTCGGATTTTCCCGCTTTCGATCCCGACCAGATGCGGCGCGCGCTCGACAATCTGCTGCTCAACGCGTTGCACCATGCGGGCGACGGCGGCGCGGTCACGCTCGCCGCCGAGCGGCGCGCGTTCGCCGGGCGCGACTGGCTGTGCATCACAGTGTCGGACAGCGGCCCCGGCGTGCCTGCCGCGCAGCGCGAGCGGATTTTCGAACCGTTCGTGACGGGCCGCGCGGACGGCACCGGTCTCGGTCTTGCCGTCGTCCGCGAAGTGGCGGCGGCGCACGGCGGGCAGGCGCGCCTCGACGAGGGTGCCGCATTCGTGATTGAAATTCCATGGCAAACATCCTCATAGTCGACGACGACGCGGCCTTTCGCGACGGCCTCGCCGAAACGCTGGCCGATCTCGGTCATCGGGCCGTCGAGGCCGCATCCGGCCGGGCCGCGCTCAGCGCGTTGCGCGACGGCGGCGGCGTCGAATGCGTCTTTCTGGATTTCCGCCTGCCGGATCTGGACGGGCTGGCCGTGCTTGCCCAGCTGCGCGACGATCCCGCACTGGCCGCGATTCCGGTCGTCATGCTGACGGCCCATGCGACCAGCGACAACACGATCGAAGCGATGCGGCTCGGCGCATTCGATCACCTGACGAAGCCGATCGGGCGTCGCGACGTCGCGCAACTGCTCGAACGCATCGTGTCGGCGAATCAGCCGCCCGCGCTCGCGCCATCCGACAGCGGTTTCGCGAGCGAACCTTCAGCGGACCGACCGCGACTGCTGGGCGTGAGCGCCGCGATGCGCGACGTGCAAAAGCAGGTCGGCCGCGCCGCGATGAGCGACGCGACCGTGCTCCTGACCGGCGAGACGGGCACGGGCAAGGAGGTGGCGGCCCGCGTGCTGCATGCCGCATCGGCCCGGCATGCGGGGCCGTTCGTCGCCGTCAACTGCGCGGCCATCCCGGCCGATCTGCTCGAAAGCGAATTGTTCGGGCATCGTCGCGGCGCGTTCACGGGGGCGCATGCCGATCGTGCGGGGCGCCTCATCGAGGCCGACGGCGGGACGCTCTTTCTCGACGAGATCGGCGATATGCCCGCCGCGATGCAAGCCAAGCTGCTACGCGCGCTGCAGGAGCGCCAGGTGATGCCGCTCGGCGCGGATCGCCCCACGGCAATCGACATTCGCGTCGTGGCCGCGACGCACCGCGACCTCGCCGCGGCCGTCGCGGACGGCACGTTCCGCGAAGACCTCTTCTACCGACTGAACGTCATTCCACTGCACCTGCCGCCGCTCGCGGAGCGTGTGGCCGACATCCTTCCGCTGGCCACGCATTTCCTGGGGCGCGCCGCGGGCATGCGTCCGCTGCATCTGACGAACGACGCCCAGCGCGCGCTGCTCGATCACCGCTGGCCGGGCAATGTGCGCGAACTGCGCAACGTGATGGAGCGGGCGGCCGCGCTCGCCCCCGGGCCGGCCGTCAGCGCGGCCGATCTCGGTCTGCCCGCCGTGCCCGCGCGCGAACCGGGCGCCGATGCGGTGCCGGTGCACTTGCTCGACATGCCGCTGCCCGATGCGCTGGCGACGGTCGAGCGCGCGGCGATCCTGCGCGCGCTCGAGCGCGCGAACGGCAATCGCGCGGAAGCCGCGAGGCAGCTCGGGATCGGCCGCCAGTCGCTCTATGCGCGCATGGCGAATCTCGGGATCGAGCGAGACGACTAGTCGCGCGGTTTCGACTGTCGGGATCGACGACATCCGGTAAAGCAACGTGTCGGGAAATCCGACAGGTTGGGCGCGCGTCGTCGTTCGGCGCACGGTCACGCGGTGCTTCTCGGGTTGGCACGGGTATTGCGGATATCGATGCATCGCAACCCGTCGCCGGAGCCCGTCATGAAGTCGTACCTGCCCGTCGTCCGATCGCGGCCGCGGTGCCGTGCCGTCGTTCACTGGTCGTATCGCGCGCTCTGCGCTGCCGCACTCGTTGCCGTCGCAACGGTCAGTTTGGCGCAGGTGCCGCCGGCACCGCGCACGGAAGACCCGGCCGGTGCCATGCCGCCTCCGCCTCCTGCTCCTCCTCCTCCTCGGCCTCGCGCGCTGTTGCCTGCCGTGCCCGGTAACGACACCGCCTCGGATGCGTTGGTGTCCGGCACGCTGTCGCGCCTGACGATCAATCCTGAGGGCACCGTCGACGGCTTCGTGCTGACTGACGGCACGCTCGTCCGTCTGCCGCCGCATCTCGGTTCGCCACTGACTGCGCTCGTGAAGACGGGCGACCGCGTGACGGTAGCGGGCGAACGACGCGTCGACGATGAAATCCGTGCCCGCGTGATCCGCAACGACGGCACCGGCGCGTCGCTGTCCGATCAGCCGCCCGCGCCCGTCGCGCCCGTGCCGCCTACGCTGCGCGGCGTCAACCTCGCTCGCCTGAGCGTGTCCGGCGTCGTGCGCCGTGTGACGCGTGCGCCGCGCGGCGAACCGGACGGCGTGATGCTCGACAGCGGGGCGATCGTCAAGCTGACCGTCCCGGCCGCCCAGCAATTCGGCGCGCTGCTCGCGCCCGGCGAGCGCGTGGCCGCGGTCGGCTACGGGACGCGCAACGCCTACGGCGAAGCGCTGCAGGCGACGGCGTTCGGCGCGCCGGGCCATGTCGTGAATCTCTATGACGATGCCGCGCGCTGAGCGCGCGCTATTCCGAAACCCATCGAAAGGAGTCCTGCCATGCATTGGATCGATCCCGCCTGCCTGCCCGAAACGCGCGGCCGCGTCACACAGTTCCTGCTCAATCCGCACGGAGAAATCGACGGCCTGATCCTGAACGGCGACCTGCAGGTACACGTGCCGCCGCATCTGGGGCGCCAACTGGTGCGCCATGTCGAGGTTGGCAACCGCATCCGTGTGCGCGGCGTCAAGCCGCGTCGCGCGGCGATGATCGCGGCCGTGCAACTGACCGGGCGTGACGGCGTCGACATCGTCGACGACGGACCGGAGCACGCTGCGCCGAAGCCGCCGCGACCGGATCGAAAGCCGATGGAGCTGCAAGGCGAAGTCGCGTTCGGGCTGTACGGCCCGAAAGGCGAGTTGAACGGCGCGTTGCTGACGAGCGGCGTCGCGCTGAGGGTGCCGCCGCACGCGGCGCAAGCATTGCACGACTATCTGCAGGCCGGTGTCCATGTGCAGGCGTGGGGGCACGGCGTCGTCACGCCGCACGGCGCGACGCTCGACGTGAGCGAGATCGCCGAGCTCGTCGATGCGGATGCCGAATGATCGCGCGACAGTGACACGGCCATGAGACCGGCACGCGCGCTCGAAGCGCTCAACTTCTTCCTGGCCGACGTGCAGGCCGGCATCGGTCCGTTCATCGGCGTCATCCTGCTGTCGCGCGGCTGGGGCGCCGATGCGATCGGCACGGTCATGACGCTGGCCGGGCTCGCGGCGATGGCCGCGACACCGTTGGCCGGCGCGCTCGTCGATGCGGTGCGCGCGAAGCGGGCGCTGATCGTCGTGGCGACCGCGGTGACGGCGCTTGCGTCGCTGGCGATGATGTTCGTCCACAGCTATCCAGCGGTGGCGGCGTCGCAGGTTCTGGCGGCGGTCAGCGGTGCCGTGCTTGCACCGGCCGCCGCGGGCGTGACGCTCGGCATCGTGCGTCGGCGGGGTTTCGACCGGCAGTTCGGGCGCAACCAGATGGCGAACCACGCCGGCAACGTCGCCGGTGCGGCGCTCGCCGGTTGGCTCGGCTGGCATGTCGGATTCGACGCCGTGTTCGCGCTCGTCGGCGTGTTCACGGTCCTCGCCATCGTGAGCACGCTGGCGATTCCCGGGCACGCAATCGATCATGCTTGCGCACGTGGTCTCGAGCCTGATGGCCTCGCACCCGGAACGGATGCTGCGCATCCGCATGCGTTGGACGCTGCGCCGGCATCGCGCGTCGGCGGCCTGCGCACGCTCGCCGGGAACCGGCCGCTGGTGCTGCTCGGCGCGTCGCTCGCGCTGTTTCATCTCGGCAACGCCGCGATGCTGCCGCTCTACGGGATGGGCGTCGTCGTCACGCAGCGCAGCAACGCGAGCGCGTTCACCGCACAGACCATCGTCATCGCGCAGTGCGTGATGATCGCGGCGGCGTGGCTCGCGCCCCGGCTGATTCGCGCGCACGGTTATTGGCGGGTGCTGCTGTTCTCGTACCTCGTGCTGCCGGTGCGCGGGCTGGTCGCCGCGGCGTGGATGAGCGAAGCGGGCGTGTGGCCGGTGCAGGTGCTCGACGGCATCGGCGCCGGCCTGCAAAGCGTGGTCGTGCCCGCGCTCGTCGTCCGCCTGCTGCATGGCTCCGGCCGCGTGAATGCCGGGCAGGGCGCCGTCGCGACCGCGCAGGGTATCGGCGCGGCGCTCAGCCCCGTGCTCGGCGGCGTGCTCGCGCAGCACTTCGGCTATCCGGCCGCGTTCGTCGTACTGGGCGCCGTGTCGACGGGCTCGCTTGCGTTGTGGCTCGGTCACGCGCGCTCGCTGAGCAGCGTGTGCGGCAAACCCGCCGATTTATCGGCGACATCATCGTGAAAGCGATTTCCATTCCCATGCCTCCATCCCCTTGCCTATGAATCCTGTCTCGCTCGCCTGGCTGATTTCCGCGCTCGCCACCGCGGGCGTCATCACGCGTCCGTTCGGCTGGCCCGAGGCCATATGGGCCGTGAGCGGCGCGCTACTGCTGGTCGTGTTGAACCTGTTGCCCGTCGCGCAGGCGCTGGACGCCGTCGCGAAAGGCGGCGACGTGTACCTCTTTCTGACGGGCATGATGCTGCTGTCCGAGGTGGCCCGTCGCGAGGGGCTGTTCGAGTGGGTCGCGACGCACGTCGTCAATCTCGCGCAGGGTTCGCCGCGACGGTTGTTCGCGCTGATCTACGGGGTCGGCGTCGTCACCACGGTGTTCCTGTCGAACGATGCGACCGCCGTCGTGCTGACGCCCGCGGTCCTTGCCGCCGCGCGCCGCGCGAAGGCCGACCCGATGCCGCTGCTGTACAGCTGCGCGCTCGTCGCCAATGCCGCGAGTTTCGTGCTGCCGATTTCGAATCCGGCGAACCTGGTGCTGTACGGCGCGCACATGCCGGCGCTCGGCGTATGGCTCGCGCACTTCGCGGCGCCATCCGTCGCGTCGATCGCCTGTACGTTCGTGATGCTGCGGATCGTGCAGCGACGGGCGCTTTCCGGCCGCTGCGAATCCGGGCTGCCGGTGCAGCCGCTGACGAGCGGCGGGCGCATCGCGTTGGCAGGCATCGCCGCAACGGCCGTCGCGCTGATGGCGGTGTCGGTCGTCGATCGCCCGCTCGGGTTGCCGACCGCGCTGGCGGGTGTCGTCACGGTCGCGTGCGTGGTGATGCGGGATCGCGCGGCGGGCGTGCCGATCGTTCGCGCGATTTCATGGAGCGTGCTGCCGCTCGTTGCCGGGCTGTTCGTCGTCGTCGAGACGCTCGACCGGACCGGCGCGGTGCGCGTACTGGCGGGGCTGCTGCACGCGCTGATGCAAAGCGGCGAGCACATTGCCGCAGCGGCGGCCGGCGTCGCGGTCGCGCTGGTGTCGAACGGGGTCAACAACCTGCCTGCCGGGCTGATCGCAAGCTCGACGATCCACGCCGCGCACAGCCCGCAAACGGTGGTCGACGCGATTCTGATCGGCGTCGATCTCGGTCCGAACCTGTCGATCACCGGATCGCTCGCGACGATTCTGTGGCTGGCGGCGATCCGGCGCGAAGGGTTGCAGGTCGGTTTCCGCGCATTTCTCGCGGTCGGCGCGTGCGTGATGCCGCCTGCGTTGCTGCTCGCGCTGGGCGCGCGATTCGTGGTCGGCGGCTGACGCGCGATGCGCGTCGCGTCAGCCGTCCTGGCCGGGCTAGAACGAGTAGGCGAGCGACGCCAACAGGCTGCGCGGCGCTCCCGGCGTGACCCACAGGCTGTTGTACGAGCTGACGTAGGTGGTGCGATTGAACAGGTTGTTCAGCACGACCGACGCACGCAGGTGCTTGTTGACCTGAAGATAGCCGTTGAGCTGGACGGTCGCGTAGGCCGGCAGCTCGAAGCCGTCCTGCGTGTTGGCCGTGTTGCCGGCGCGGCGCCCGACGTAGATCAGGCCGGCGCCGGCGCCCGCCTTGTCCGCGAACGGCAGGGTCGTCTCGTACATCAGCAGCGCGCTGCCGCTCAGCCGCGGTACGTCGACGAGGCGTGAACCGGGCGCCAGCACGGAGTCGCGCGTGACCTCGGCGTCGACGTACGCGAAGTTCGCGATGCCGCGCAGGCCGTGGCCGAGGTCGCCGCTCCATTCGAATTCGACGCCGCGGCTGCGCACTTCGCCGGCCGCGCGCGAGAAGCCGGCATTCGCCGGATCGGCGGTGAGCACGTTGCGCTTGGTCACGTAGAACGCCGAGACGGTCGTGAGCCAGCGCGCGCCGGCCCATTTCGCGCCGGCTTCGTAGCCGTGGCCCTTTTCGGGATCGAACGCGTTGCCGCCGACGTCGGCGCCGTTGTTCGGCCGGAACGAATACGCGGTGTTCGCATACAGCGACAACGCGGGGCTCATTTCATACACGACGCCGAGACGCGGGCTCACCGCGGTCTGCAACTGGCTCGTCGTCACGCCCTTCAGGCGGTTGTCGATCGACTGGTGGAAGCGATCCCAGCGCAGCCCGGCCAGGATTTTCCAGTGCGGCCCGAACGCGAGCGTGTCCTGCGCGTAGACGCCTTGACCGTCGTCGCGTTCGAGCAGGTTGGTCGCGGTGCGCGGCGTCGGCGCGGGCTGGCCGTAGACCGGATCGAAGATGTCGATCGCATACGGCGCGGCGGCGCTCGGCGTGGAGCGCGTGACGAACTGGTCGTAGTTGAAGCGGTACGCATCGACGCCCATCACGAGCGTATGGCCGATGCCGCCCGTGCGGAACGAGCCGGTCGTCTCGAGGCGGCCTTGCAGGTCGTTCGAGTGAAACGCGACTTGCCGGTAGCGGCGCCACAGCGTGCGGCCGTCCGGCTGCAATGCGAACGCCTCGGACGAGCGTCCCGACAGGTCGGTGTTGCGTTGCGCGACGCCGGCGTTGATCGACCAGCCTGAATCGATGCGATGCTCGAGCGTGAACTGGTGGCCCGTGTTGCGCACGTCGTAGTCGCCGTCGCGCGGCTCGCCAAGGAAGCGCGACGCGGGGATCACGCCGAGCTGGCCGTTGACCGCCAGCACGCCGCGATCGAGCGGCGCGCGCTGACGCGCACTCTCGAACTCGTAATGGAGTGTCGTGTCCGCGCCGATGTCCCACGTGAACGACGGCGAGAACAGGTAGCGTTTGCTCGACACCGTGTCGCGAAAGCTGCCGTTGTTCTCGTTCATCGCAACGAAGCGGTACGCCAGCGATTTGGTGATGGGGCCGGTCGAATCGAGTGTCTGACGCAATGCGCCGTAGCTGCCGGCCGACACGCCGAGGGTGTTCGCACGGGCGAACTGCGGCTGCTTCGTCGTATAGCTGATGATCCCGCCCGGATCGCCGCGGCCGTACAGCGCGGACGCCGGCCCCTTGAGCACTTCCATGCGCTCGAGGTTGACGGTGTCGCGCGGCACGCTCATGCCGCGATTCCACGAAAAGCCGTTGACCAGGTAGTCGGTGCCGGACGTGTTGCCGTCGCCGGCGAAGCCGCGCACCGCGTAGTTGTCCCACAGGCCGCCGAAGTTGTTCTGGCGCGACAC
>Ga0209370_1000681_pt1 | contig 39162 bp, 30 predicted proteins | sample AgamicAtPrz_FD_187164 | JGI IMG/M metagenome (GOLD analysis project Ga0209370, IMG submission 187164) | Agave microbial communities from Guanajuato, Mexico - At.P.rz (SPAdes) (version 2) | ecosystem: Host-associated > Plants > Phyllosphere > Phylloplane/Leaf | place: Guanajuato, Mexico...
TGAATGCGCTCGCGATGCGCATGGAGCGGCTGATCGCCGCGCAGCGCGATCTGACGAACGGGATCTCGCACGAACTGCGCACGCCGCTCGCGCGCGTGCGCTTTGCACTCGAAATGCTGCGCGAACCGGGTTCGGCGGCCGAATACCAGGGTGCGCTCGACAGCATCGCGCAGGACGTGACCGAGCTCGAGGAGCTGATCGACATGAGCCTCACGTATGCCCGGCTCGAATACAGCTCGCTGCAGTCGAACCTCGAGATGACCGCGCCGGTCGCGTGGTTCGAGCACCAGGTGAACGACGCGCAACTGTTGTATCCGGACCGTGCGATCGAGTCGCGCATCGCGATCACGTCGGATCTGCGCGTGAAGATGGACCGGCGGCTGATGTCGTATGCGATGCGCAACCTGTTGCGCAACGCGAGCAAGTACGCGAAATCGCGGATCGTCGTCGGGATCTCGCTGGTGCACGGCAACATCGGGATCTTCGTCGAGGATGACGGCCCCGGCGTGCCCGAGGGCGAGCGCGAACGGATCTTCGATGCGTTCGTCCGCCTGGACCGTCGCACCGGCGGCTACGGGCTCGGCCTGTCGATCACGCGGCAGGTGCTCCACGCGCACAATGGGCGGATCGCGGTCGTCGATCCGGTCGAGCTCGGCGGCGCGCGGTTCGAGATCAGTTGGCCGGTCTAGGAGCCATGACGTCGAAGGCTGCCGGCGAGCGCGCAGGGCGCGACGGCAACACGGATACCGCCGAAGCGGCATCCGTGCAGGCTCAGTAAGTGCGGCCGAGCTGCAGATAGAAGTTGCGTCGGCCGCCGGGGGCGAGCGCCACGCCGATATAGACGGGTCCGAACGCGGTCGACAGGCTCGTGAAGAACGTGTAGCTCTGCTTGAGCGCGCCGCCGCCGATCTGCTGGCCGCTGGACCAGACGTTGCCGACTTCCGCGCTGGCGCCCACCGACAGCGCCTTGATCGGCGACGCGTTGAACGTCATCAACTGGTTCATGTACGTGATCTGCCCGTACGCGAGTTCATTGCCGTTCAGTTGGTCGGCCGCATAGGCGGACAGATGCTGGAAGCCGCCGAGCGTGAAGTTGAACGCGTTGATCAGGTTGGTGCCGCCGATGCTCTTGCCGCCTTCGATCGTCGCGCTGACGCTGTGCCGGCCGAACTTCTGCGCGATCATCGCCTTGCCGTAGATCTCGGTATATGGCGCGTTGCTGATTCCGTCGGCGAATTCCTGCGCCGAGCCGCCGTTGCGCGACACGAGCGAGCGTTCGACCCGCAGTTCGCCGAAATAACCCTTGCGCGGGAACATCGGATCGTCGAGCTGATCGATGACGAACCGCGCCCGCGCGGTCAGCGCCTGGGACGTGAAGCTCGGCCACAGCAGGTTCTGGCCGCTGCCGTCGTCGAACGGCAGGTTGTAGGTCGGCGAGCCGTGCCCGGTCACATAGCCGATACCGATGCGGAAATCGCCGAGCCGCGCGATCGGCAGGCCGAGGTCGATCCCGGCGCGCGCCGTCTGCATCAGGTATTGCGTGATCTTCACGTCGCCGGAGTCGTCGTACAGGTTCGCGTAGCGGCGCTGGTATTCCGCGTACGGCGACAGGTACACGCCGTACGCGGTCGACAGCGGCTGGCGCAATTCGACACGTGCCGACTGCAGGTCGCTGCCGATCGTCGTATCCGCGCGGAATTCGAGCCCGGATTCCGTGAGCCACGGCCGACGGTAGCCGACGTGCAGGCGGAAGCCGCCCTCGTCGGTCGAACTGCTCGACATGCCGAGCCCGAACAGCAGGAAGTTGGGCCCCCAGTACTTCTCGCGCGCGTCGATCTCGAGCACGTTGTCGTCGCCGCGGCTCACGATCTGCTGCGTGACGCTCTCGAAGTTGCCGCCCGTCGTGAGCCCGAGCAGATCCTGGCTGACGGTCTTCGGATCGTAGATGTCGCCGGGTTTCACGTGCAGCGCGTTGCTGACGACGCGTTTCGGCACGCCGCCACTCGTCTTGATGTCGATGCGCGTGATCCGGATCGGCGGCGGCAGCGGCTGCGCGTGCGAGGACCGGTAGGCTGCGTACTGTTCCGGCGTGAGCGCGAACCGCCGCAGCTTCGGCAGCGCCGCGGTCGCGGCGGCCGCGCCGGCGGCGATCGCCTGCTTCGCGTTCTGGAAATCGGTGAACGCGAGCGCGCCGAGGTCCGGCGTGAGCAGCACGTCCTGCGCGTCGAGCTGCTTGCGCTGCGCGGTCACGTTCTGGCGGATCAGGATGCCGACCATCTGCTGCATCACGTCAGCCGGCGACGCGAGCGCGTCGAGCGGGCGCAGTTGCGAGCCGATGTCGACGGCGATCACGACGTTCGCGCCCATCTGCCGCGCGGTGTCGACGGGCAGGTTGCTGACGAGCCCGCCGTCCACGAGCGCGCGCCCGTTGATCTCGGCCGGCGCGAACAGGCCGGGCATCGCCATGCTCGCGCGAATCGCGAGCGGCAGCGAGCCGTGGTCGAGCACGACCATCTGGCCCGTCTGCAGGTCGGTCGCGACCGCGCGGTACGGGATCGGCAACTGGTCGAACGGCTGGTTGGTCGGCACGGCGGCCGTCCAGTTCGCGAGCAGCGCCTGCAGCCGGTTGCCCTGTACGAGGCCGACCGGCGCCTTCACGCCTTTCTTGCCGAAGCCGAGCGTCAGCCCGTTGATGTACAGGCGTTCGTCTTCGCGGCTGGTTTGCGGCAGGTCCGCACGGTCCGTCACGTCGAACGCGATATCCGCCAGGTTGACCTCCGACAGCCGCTTCTGCATCTCGTCGGCCGCCATCCCGCTCGCATACAGGCCGCCGACCACGGCGCCCATGCTGGTGCCCGCGATGCAGTCGATCGGGATCCGGTTGTCCTCCAGCACTTTCAGGACACCGAGGTGTGCGTAGCCGCGCGCGCCGCCGCCGGACAGCACGAGGCCGATCGACGGTCGGCCGGCCGGGCCGCCGTCGGCCGCGCAGGTGTGCGCCGACGCAGCGGGTGCGGCGGGTGCAGCGGGTGCAGCGGCAGCCGGTGCGTTGGCGGCAGCGGCAACGGGTTCGGCGGCCGGCAGCGGTTGCGCCGCGACCGTGCAGCACCAGAAGGCAACGAGCGTCGTGCAGAGCGGGCGCATGGGCGCCCAGCGGAAGGAAACGGTCGCTGTCATGGTGAACATAGCTGGCGTGATCGTGCGTCTGAGGCCCGCCGGGAGCAGGCAAGACCGAGAGATTACCGTGTTTTACAGGCCCAGCGCGAGCGGCCGTCGGCTAGCCGGACGTGCCCGGAACGTCATTTTCGGCAATTTCGTCGCGAAAAAATCATGGGAATTATCTAAAGTATCGGAACGATTTGCCGCTAAGCTCGTGATGGGGCGGCATGGACGCGCGGCAAAACGTGCGGCGCGGCCGTCCCGGCCCGTTTCTCACAAAGGTTTGATATGTCGACACCGCTGTTCGGAAAGTTGTTTGCGCAACCCGTTGCGATCGACCCGGGAACGGCGAGTACGCGGATCTATACGCACGAACGCGGCGTGGTGCTGAACCAGCCGTCGGTCGTCTGCTTCCGCAAGGGCGGCGCGAGCGACGCGCGGCCGACGCTCGAGGCCGTCGGCGAGCTCGCGAAGGCGCTGCTCGGCCGCGAACCGGGGCATCTCGAAGCCGTGCGGCCCATGCGGCACGGCGTGATCGCGGACGCGCACGCGGCCGAGCAGATGATCCGCAGCTTCATCGACATGTCGCGCACCCGCTCGCGCTTCAGCCGCCGCGTCGAGGTCACGCTGTGCGTGCCGTCCGACGCGACGGCCGTCGAGCGCCGCGCGATCCGCGAGGCCGCGTTCGCGGCCGGCGTATCGGAGGTCGAACTGATCGAGGAATCGCTGGCGGCCGCGCTCGGCGCGGGTTTGCCGGTGACCGAGCCGGTCGGCTCGATGGTCATCGACATCGGCGGCGGGACAACCGAAGTCGCGGTCGTCGCGCTCGGCGGCATCGTGTACCGCGAGGCGATCCGCGTCGGCGGCAGCCAGTTCGACGCGGCGATCGTCAATCATGTCCGCAACCTGTACGGCGTGCTGCTCGGCGAACAGACGGCGGAGCACGTGAAGAAGACGATCGGCTCGGCCACCAGCGCGGTGCCGCGCACGTCGACCCGCGCCGTCGGCCGCAGCATCGGCGACGGCCTGCCGCGCTCGGTCGAGCTGTCCAATCACGACGTCGCGGACGCGCTGGCCGCGCCGCTCAAGCAGGTGATCGGCGCGGTGAAGTCGGTGCTGGAAAACGCGCCGGCCGAACTCGTGACCGATATCGCGAATCGCGGCGTGGTGCTCACCGGCGGCGGCGCGCTGCTCGCCGATCTCGAACGCCTGCTGTACGACGAGACCGGGCTGGTCGCGCGGATCGCCGACGAACCGGCCACCTGCGCGGTACGCGGCGCCGGCGAGGCGATGGGGCGGCTCGCGATGTGCCCGGCCGATTGAGTCGGGCGGCGCCGGCCGCTGCCCGGTGCACGCATTCATATTTTTTCGATCTCCGTGTTGCCGGCCCGCTTGGCCGGCATCGGCCCATCGCATGGACAGGCGCGGGCGCGCCGTGCTAGCGTGACGCGCCCGTTCGGGCGCCGGGCCGGCCGATGCGCCCGACGACACCTGAGAGACCGACTACCTTGAAATATCGAACCAAACGGCGCTTCGCGGCCCGGGCCGGCCGCGTGCTGGCCGTCGTCGCGTGCATCTGGGCCGCGGCGGCCGCCGCGATCGTCGTCCATGGCATGCGGATGCCGAGCGACCCGGCGGACGTCGCCGTGATCTTCGGCAACGCGCTCGACGAAACCGGCGCGCCGAAGCCCGTGCTCGCGGCCCGGCTCGATGTGGGCGTGCGTTGTTACCGCGCCGGGCAGTGCCCGGCGTTTCTGGTCAGCGGCGCGATCGACGGCCCCGGGCTGAACGAGGCGACGGCCATGCGCGACTACCTCGTGGCGCGCGGCGTGCCGGCGGACCGGATCGCCGTCGACGACCAGGGCGACAACACGCTCGCGACCGCGCAGCACACGCTTGCCTACCTGCACGCGCATCGTCTGTCGCGCGTGCTGATCGTCAGCCAGTACTACCACCTCGCGCGGGCGCGCCTCGCATTCGAGCGCGTCGGCATTGCGCGGTCGAACATCTCCGCCGCGTATCCGCGCCGCTTTCAGTGGCGCGATCTCTATTCGAGCTGGCGCGAGGTGCCGGCCTACGCTGTGTATGCGGTGCGATTGTGGGTGAATCCCGACGCGCGGCCGGTTTCGTTTCGGCCGATGCTTTATCTGATGAGCCTGTTTTCGTGATGGGGCGGCCCCGGGAGCGTGCGCTTCCGGGGAAGCGGGCTTCGGTGTTTTCTCCGGTTTCCTGTCGTCTCATGCCGGCCGCGCGAATGATATTGGCACTGAATAAACGATAACGATTCGCGTTACAGACTCCCGACAAGTCGACAAATCAAAACAATTTCACTGGCAGTTCAAAAAATTAGATCCGTCCGATTATTAAGCGAATGCTGATTATCCGTGCGGACGATTCGTCGCGGTAAAAATATTGCGCTGCAAAATCTGCGTGTATTGAATCAAAGCCATATATCAGCGTTTTCACGGATGCGGCGCGTTCGATATCTTTGAGAAAAAACAAAATAAGCCGGCGGAAAACGTGCTGGATGTCGTGATCGCGCGCTTCCTGCTCCAAGTAAAAAGTGCAGATTCGTCGACCCCCTTGATCTGATTGAAAAACATCGGCTGGAAAACGGTTTGAGTTTGATATAGCCTTGTCTGATAAAAGCAGGGCAGTAATCAAATCAACCAGAAAGTCGCTGCAAAAAACAGGGGCCGCCATCATGTCATTCGACTAGTTTCGACCTGCATTCCCGGGCTGTTCAAGACTTCATCCATGAATAAACCGACATCGCATCGCGAATGCCGGGGCGGACGCCTTTATCCGCGATTTTCTGCTGCGCGCCGTGCGGGGCGGTCGCCATACCAATACCAAAGCCGAAATCAATAAAGAGGGAAAGCATGAACCCTGTCCGTCCGAAAAAAACGAGTGACCCGTTTCCGAGACTGCTGTTGCCCACGGGCGTGTTTCTGGCGCTGTCGGGCGCGGGCATTGTTCCCGCCCATGCGACCTGCAGCACGGCGGGCACCACGGTGACCTGTTCCGGCGTCGCGAATCCGCTGGCGCCCAGTTATTCGAACAGCGCCAACAACGCGAGCGCGACGGTCAACCCCGGTGCAAGCGTCGGTGTGCTGCTCGGAGTCGGCGGCACGGCGATGTCGTTGACCGGCAATAACGTCACGCTGACCAACAACGGCACGATCGACCCGTCGGCGCTCGGCTCGGGGCTCGGCGTGCTGTCGAGCGGTGCGGTAGTCGGCAACGCGGCGGCGAGCACCACCACGACCGTGACCAACAACGGCACGATGAACGGCTCGACCGGCGTCGCGATCAGCGGCGTGACGGGCATGGCGCTGTCGGTCCAGAACGGCACGGGCGGCACGTCGACGATCAACAACACCGGCACGATCGGCTCGAACCCGCTGGCCGGCGCGACCCTGACCGGCGCGGATGCGCCCGTGGTGGCCGCATACGGCGGCGGCACGGTCAACATGACGAACAGCGGGACGATCACCGGCCGCGTGTCGCTCGGTTCGAACGGCACGCCCGGGGCAGGCAATACGTTTACCAACTCCGGGACGATCAACGGCGGCGTGTCGATGGGGGCGAACAGCACGAATACGTTCAATGCCGTGACGGGCTCGGCGGTCAACACGGCCGGCGGCACCGGCGGCGCATTCAACATCACGGTCGGCCCGGTCACGCTCGGCGTGGCGGCAACCGGCGTCGTCGACGGCGGCGCGGGCGGCAACAATACGCTCAACCTGCAGCAAGGCGCGTCGGCGAACGGCACGATCGCGGTCAACAACTACATCAACTTCAATCACCTCGACGTCACGAGCGGCAACTGGACGATCAACGGCGCGTCCACCGCGCAGGACGCGACGCTGGCGGGTGGCGTGGCGATCGTCAACGACAATGCGTCGCTCGGCACCGGTACCGTCACGGGCAACGGCGGTGCGTTGCAGGCGGGCACGGCGGGGCTCAACGTGTCCAACAACGTGTCGCTTGGCGCGGGCGGGCTGACGGTGCAGGGCGCGACCGGGCTGACGCTGTCCGGCACGGTGTCGGGTGGCGGTGCGCTGACGAAGAACGACGGCGGCACGCTGACGCTGTCCGGCGCGAACAGCTACACGGGCGCCACGAACCTGAATGCCGGCGGCCTGGTGGTCGGCAACAATTCGGCGCTCGGCACCGGCGTGCTGAACGTCAACGCGTCGGCGTCGCTCGACTCGAGCGCGAACGTGACGCTGGGCAACACGGTCAATCTCGCGACCGGGTCGACGCTGACGATCGGCGGCAGCAACGATCTCGGGCTGACCGGCGCGATCAACGGAAGCGGCGGCCTCGTGAAGAACGGCGCGGCGACCACGACGCTGAGCGGCGCGAATACGTATACGGGCGACACGACCATCAACAGCGGCACGCTCGCGCTGAGCGGGGCCGGCAGTCTGTCGGCGACCGGCACGGTCAACCTGGCCGGTGCGGGCGCAACGTTCGACTTGAGCACTGCGTCGGGCGGGCGGACGATCGGCTCGCTGGCGGGCGCGGCCGGCACGAACGTGACCCTCGGCGCCAATTCGCTGACGCTCGACGGTAGTGGCAATGCGACCTATGCCGGCACGATCGGCGGGTCCGGCAGCGTGACGCTGTCGGGCAGCGGCACGCAATCGCTGACCGGCACGAACACGTACACGGGCGGCACCAACCTGAACGGCGGCAACCTCGTCGTGGGCAGCAATACGTCGCTCGGCATCGGCGCGGTAAACGTGAACGGCTCGTCGACGCTCGATGCGTCGAACAACGTGTCGCTCGCGAACGGCGTCAACATCGCGACGGGCACCACGCTGACGCTCGGCGGCAGCACCAGTCTCGGCCTGGGCGGCGTGGTCTCGGGCGGCGGCGGTCTCGTGAAGAACGGCGCGGCGGCGCTGACGCTGTCCGGCGCGAACACCTATACGGGCGGCACGACGCTGAACGCCGGCGGACTGGTGCTCGGCAACGCCTCGGCGCTCGGCGCCGGCGCGCTGACCGTCGGCGGCGCGGCGACGCTCGATACGACCACGAACCTGTCGGTCGGCAATGCGATCAATCTCGACGCGAGCGCCGCACTCACACTCGGCGGCAGCAACGCTCTCGCGCTGGGGGGCACGATTGCCGGCGCGGGCAGCCTCGTGAAGAACGGCGCGGCGACCACGACGCTGACGGGTGCGAACACGTACACGGGCGGCACGACGATCAATGCGGGGACGCTGGCGCTCGGCGCGGGCGGCAGCCTCGCGTCGACGGGCACGATGAACCTTGCCGGTGCCGGCGCGACGCTGGATCTGAGCAGTGCGACAGGCGGGCAAACGCTCGGCGCGCTGTCGGGCGTCGCGGGAACGAACGTCAACCTTGGCGGCAACGCACTGACGCTCGGCGGCGCGGCCAGTGGCACGTTCGGCGGGGTGATCGGCGGCACGGGCAGTCTCACGTTGTCGGGCACCGGCACGCAGACGCTGAACGGCGCCAATACCTACAGCGGCGGCACGAACCTCAATAGCGGCAGCCTCGTGCTCGGCAATGGCGGGGCGCTGGGCGCCGGCGCGCTGAGCGTCGGCGGCGCGGCCACGCTCGATACGAATGCAGCCTTGTCGGTCGGCAATGCGGTCAATCTCGGCACGGGCGCCGCACTCACACTGGGCGGCAGCAACAGCCTCACGCTGGGTGGCGCGATTGCCGGCGCGGGCAGCCTCGTGAAGAACGGCGCGGCGACCACGACGCTGACCGGCGCGAACACGTACACGGGCGGCACGACGATCAATGCGGGGACGCTGGCGCTCGGCGCGGGCGGCGGCCTCGCGTCGACCGGCACGATGAACCTCGCGGGCGCCGGCGCGACGCTCGACCTGAGCGGTGCGACGGGCGGGCAAACGCTCGGCGCGCTGTCGGGCGTCGCGGGAACGAACGTCAATCTCGGCGCCAACGCGCTGACGCTGGGCGGCACGGCGAGCGGCACGTTCGGCGGGGTGATCGGCGGTACCGGCAGTCTCACGTTGTCGGGCACCGGCACGCAGACGCTGAACAGCGCCAATACCTATACCGGTGGCACGAACCTCAATAGCGGCAGCCTCGTGCTCGGCAACGGCGGGGCGCTGGGCGCCGGCGTGCTGAGCGTCGGCGGCGCGGCCACGCTCGATACGAACGCAGCCTTGTCGGTCGGCAATGCGGTCAATCTCGGCACGGGCGCCGCGCTGACGCTCGGTGGCAGCAACAGCCTCACGCTGGGAGGCGCGATTGCCGGCGCGGGCAGCCTCGTGAAGGACGGCGCGGCGACCACCACGCTGACCGGCACGAACACCTACACGGGCGGCACGACGATCAATGCGGGGACGCTGGCGCTCGGCGCGGGCGGCAGTCTCGCGTCGACGGGGACGATGAACCTTGCCGGTGCCGGCGCGACGCTGGATCTGAGCAGCGCGACAGGCGGGCAAACGCTCGGTGCGCTGTCGGGCGTCGCGGGAACGAACGTCAACCTGGGTGGCAACGCACTGACGCTCGGCGGCACGGCCAGTGGCACGTTCGGCGGGGTGATCGGCGGCACGGGCGGTCTCACGTTGTCGGGCACCGGCACGCAGACGCTGTCCGGCGCGAACACCTACACGGGCGGCACGACGATCGGCGGCGGCAGCACGCTGGCGCTCGGCGCGGGCGGTAGCCTCGCGTCCGGCAGCGCGCTGAACCTCGCGGGCGCGGGAGCGACGTTCGACTTGAGCGGCGCGACGGCCGCGCAGACGCTCGGCACGCTGACCGGCGCGGCCGGCACGAACGTGAACCTCGGCGGCAACGGGCTGACGCTGAGCGGCAGCGGCAGCAACACGTTCGGCGGCGCGATCGGCGGCACCGGCGGCCTGACGCTGGCCGGCAGCGGCACGCAGACGCTGACGGGCGCGAACACTTATACGGGCGGCACGACGATCAGCGGCGGCGGCACGCTGGCGCTGGGCGCGGGCGGTAGCCTCGCATCGACCGGCGCGGTGAATCTCGCCAGCACCGGTGCGACGCTCAATCTGAGCGGCGCGACGGGCGCGCAGACGATCGGCACGCTGACCGGCGGGGCCGGCACGAACGTGAACCTCGGCACGAATGCGCTGACGCTGAACGGCACCACCAACGGTACGTTCGGCGGCACGATCGGCGGCGCCGGTGGGCTGACGGTCGCCGGCACGGGCACGCAAACGCTGACGGGTGCGAATACGTACACGGGCGGCACGACGATCGCCGGCGGTAGCACACTCGCACTCGGTGCAGGCGGCAGCCTCGTGTCGGGGAGCGCAGTGAACCTCGCAGGCACGGGGGCGACGTTCGACGTGAGCGGCGCGACGGGCGCACAGACGTTCGGTACGCTGACCGGCGCGGCCGGCACGAACGTGAATCTCGGCGCGAATGCGCTGACGCTGAACGGCAGCGGCAACAACACATTCGGCGGCGCGATCGGCGGGACGGGCGGCGTGACGCTGGCGGGCACCGGCACGCAGACGCTGACGGGGGCCAACACGTACACGGGCGGCACGACGATCAACGGCGGCAGCACACTCGCACTCGGCGCGGGCGGCAGCCTCGCGTCGACGGGCGCGGTGAACCTCGCGGCCACGGGGGCGACGTTCGACGTGAGCGGCGCATCGGGCGCGCAGACGATCGGCACGCTGACCGGCGCGGCCGGCACGAACGTGAATCTCGGCGCGAATGCGCTGACGCTGAACGGCAGCGGCAACAACACGTTCGGCGGCACGATCGGCGGGACGGGCGGCGTGACGCTGGCGGGCACCGGCACGCAGACGCTGACGGGGGCCAACACGTACACGGGCGGCACGACGATCAACGGCGGCAGCACACTCGCACTCGGCGCGGGTGGCAGCCTCGCGTCGACGGGCGCGGTGAACCTCGCGGGTACGGGTGCGACGTTCGACGTGAGCGGGGCGACCGGCACGCAAACGGTCGGCGCGCTGTCGGGTGCGGCCGGCACGAACGTGAATCTCGGTGCGAATGCGCTGGCGCTGAACGGCAGCGGCAGCAGTACGTTCGGCGGCACGATCGGCGGCTCGGGCAGCGTGACGGTGGCGAGCGGCACGCAGGTGCTGACCGGCGGCAACACGTACACGGGCGGCACCACGATTGCAGCCGGCGGCACGCTGCAACTCGGCAACGGCGGCACGTCGGGCAGCGTGGCTGGCGACGTCGTCGACAACGGTGCGCTGATCGTCAATCAATCGGGCAATGTGACGATCGCGAGCGTGCTGTCCGGCACCGGCTCGCTGACCCAGGCCGGCAGCGGGCAACTGACGCTGACCGGCACGAGCACGCTGAGCGGCCCGACCACGGTCGCCGCGGGCACGCTCGCCGTCAACGGTTCGCTCGGCCAGTCGACCGTGACCGTGCAGAACGGCGCGACGCTGACGGGCACCGGCACGGTCGGCGGCCTCGTGGTGCAGGGCGGTGCGACGGCGGCCGCGACGCAACCGGGCGCGGCGCTGAACGTGGGCGGCAACGTCACGTTCCAGCCGGGTTCGACGTTCCAGGTCGCCGCCACGCCGCAGCAAAGCGGCAGCCTCGCGGCGAGCGGCACGGCGACGCTGAACGGCGGCACCGTGCAGGTGCTCGCGAACCAGAGCACCTATCAGCCGGGCACGACGTACACGATCCTCAGCGCGTCGTCGGGCGTGCAGGGCGCGTTCACCCAGGTGAGCGCGAACTATGCGTTCCTGACGCCGACTCTCAGCTACGATCCGGGTCACGTGTATCTGCAACTGGCTCAGAACGGCACGTCGCTGCCCGACGTCGCGACGACACCGAACCAGCGCTCGGTCGCGACCGCGGTGGGCGCGCTCGGCACCGGCAATCCGCTGTACGACACGGTGCTGACGACCGACGCGCCGACCGCACGCCGCGCGTACGGGCTGCTTGGCGGCGAACTGCAGGCGAGCCTGAAGAGCATGCTGCTGATCGACAGCCGCTATGTGCGCGACGCGGTGACCGATCGCGTCCGTCAGGGCCTCGCGCCCGGATCGGGCCCGCTCGCGGCATTGTCGTCGGGCGGCGCCGCGCTGTGCGGCGACAACACGGCCGGCGTGGTCGATCCGACGCTGCCGCCGGAACGCCGGATCGGTTCGCGCGACGGGTGCTACGGCGGGACGCCTTATCAGCCGGTCGTCTGGGGGCAGGCGTTCGGCGGCCGCAGCCGGCTCGCCGGCGACGGCAACGCGTCGTCGGTCAACCGCAGCATGACGGGCTTCATCGCCGGCGCCGACATGGCGCTCAACGACAAGTGGCGCGCGGGTCTGGCCGCGGGCGTCACGCACAGCTCGCTCGACAACGACCAGAGTTCGTCGGCAGCGGTGAACAGCTACTACCTGTCGCTGTACGGCGGCGCGCAGTATGGCGCGCTCGGCGTGCGCGGCGGCGCGTCATACACGTGGTACCGGATCAACAGCGACCGCTATCCGGGCTTCGCGGGCTTCTCCGATCACGATTCGGCCGGCTACAACGCGCATTCGGCGCAGGTGTTCGGCGAAGTCGGCTACGCGCTGCCGGTCGGGCCGGTCGCGATCGAACCGTTCGCGGGCCTCGCGTATGTGAACCTGCATACCGACGGCTATACGGAAACCGGCGGCGCGGCCGCGCTGCGCGCTGGCGGCGAGACGACCCACGTCGGCTTCTCGACGCTCGGCCTGCGCGCGGCGTCGCAACTCGGCTCGATCGCGAGCGGCACGTTCACCGCGCGCGGGACGGTCGGCTGGCGGCATGCGTTCGGCAACGTGCGGCCGTCGTCGGCGTTCACGTTCGCGAACGGCGGCACGTCGTTCCAGGTATCGGGCGTGCCGATTGCTCGCGACAGCGCGGTGCTCGAGGCCGGCATCGACGCGAACATCACGAAGCGCCTGACGCTCGGCCTCACGTACAGCGGCCAATACGGCAGCGGCGTGCGCGACAACGCGATCCTCGGCAACATCCTGTGGAAATTCTGATCGGCGACTGATGTGCCAGTGCGCGGCGCCATGCGGCGACGGCAACGTCGCATGGCGCCGCGTCTTCTTCGTCGCTGCGCGCGCCCCCCGTTCTGGCCTATCCTGTGCGAAACACGCGACGCACGCCGCGCGTCGCGCCTCGACACAGGAGCATCGATGCCGAATCACGCCGAAGCCACGACGACGCAGGCGCCGCAAGTCGCGCCGATTCCCCCGACCATCGCGTCGGGTCCCGCTTTCATCGCGCCCGAAGCCGATCCGCAGGTCCTCGCGCGCAACAACCAGCACGTGCTGAAATCCGGCGACGCGTTCGTGGTCAGCGACGCGCTCGGCGACATCGGCGGGCATGACGACGGCCTGTTCGTCGACGACATGCGCGTGCTGTCGAAATGGCGCCTGACGTTCGGCGGCCGCGCGCCGTCGCTGCTGTCGGGCGCGACGAGCGCCGACAACGCGTCGTTCACCGCGCATCTGACGAACCGCCCGCTGCCGCCGCTCGGCGGCCACGAGACGCCCGAGGGCGTGATCCATATCGAGCGCATGCGCGTGCTCGCGGGCGACGTGCTGTACGAAGCGCTGACGCTGACGAACTACGGCGCGAGCGAAGCCGAGGTGCCGCTGTCGCTGTCGTTCGCGGCCGATTTCAAGGACATGTTCGAAGTGCGCGGCACGCAGCGGCCCAAGCGCGGCACGGTGGGCGCGCCGCGCGTCGACGCGGGCGCGGTGCGGCTGCGCTACGACGGCCTCGACAGCGTGGAGCGCAACGTGACCGTGCATTTCTCGCCGGCGCCCGACGCGCTGTCGGTCGATCGTGCGGACTACACGCTGAAGATCGCCGCGCAGGCGTGCGTGTCGATCTACCTGACCGTCGATGCGACGCTCGGGCCCGCGCAGGACGAAGGGCCCGGGTGCGGCCGCGTCGCGCTACGCACGGCGCTCGTCGGCGTGCATCGCGAAATGCGGGCGCGGCGCGAGTCGATGGCGCGCGTGAACACCGGCAATCCGCTGTTCGACGCGTGGCTCGATCGTTCGCTCGCGGATCTCGGGCTGCTCACGACGCAGCTCGACACGGGGCCGTACCCGTATGCGGGCATTCCGTGGTTCTCGACGCCGTTCGGCCGCGACGCGATCATCACGTCGCTGCAGATGCTGTGGCTGCAGCCGTCGCTCGCGCGCGGCGTGCTGCGTTTTCTCGCCGAACATCAGGCGCGCGAGACCTCCGCGTTCCGCGATGCGGAGCCCGGCAAGATCATGCACGAGTTCCGCCGCAGCGAGATGGCCGCGACGGGCGAGGTGCCCTTCGCGCTGTACTACGGCGGCGTCGATACGACACCGCTGTTCATCGTGCTCGCGGGCGCCTATGTCGAATGCACCGGCGATGACGCGCTGATCGACGAGCTGTGGCCCGCGCTCGAGCGCGCCGCGCAATGGGTGACCGACAAGTGCGACCGCAACCCGTACGGACTGCTCGATTATCAGCGCACGTCGGAGCGCGGCCTGGCGAACCAGGGCTGGAAGGACAGCCACGATTCGGTGTTCCACGCGGATGGCCGTTTCCCGGACGGGCCGATCGCGCTCGTCGAAGTGCAGGCCTATGCATGCGCGGCGCTCGACGCGATGTCGGCGTGCGCGCACCGGCGCGGCCATGCGGCCGACGCGACGCGCTACGCGTTGCGCGCGAAGACACTGCGCGACCAGGTCGATGCGCTGTTCTGGATGCCGGAAGGCCATTTCTACGGGATCGCGCTCGACGGTCATGGCGAGCTGTGCCGCGTGTTCGCGTCGAATGCGGGCCACCTGCTGGCGTTCGGGCTGCCCGACGCCGAGCGCGGCGTGGCGGTCGCCGGCGTGCTCGGCTCGGCGCTGTTCCAGACGGGCTGGGGCATCCGCACGCTCGCGGCCGGCCAGCCGCGCTTCAACCCGATGGCCTATCACAACGGTTCGGTGTGGCCGCACGACAATGCGCTGATCGCGCGCGGCCTGGCGCGCTACGGCGACAAGACGGCCGCGGTGAATCTGCTGCGCGCGTTGTTCGAGGCGGCGGTGAGCTTCGAGATGCGCCTGCCGGAGCTGTTCTGCGGATTCCCGCGCCGGCGCGGCGAACCGCCGACCGCGTATCCGGTGGCCTGCCTGCCGCAGGCGTGGGCGGCCGGCGCGCCGTTCATGATGCTGCAGGCGTGCCTCGGCGTGAGCATCGACGCGTCGCGTCATGAGGTGCGCGTCGAGCGCCCGGCCTTGCCGGAAGGTGTCGACTGGCTGCGGATCGATGCGCTGCGCGTCGGCGACGAAACCGTGTCGCTGACGTTCCGCCGCGTCGACGGCCAGGTCATCGCGGCGGCGGAGCAGCCGGGCCGCGTGCAGGTGGTCGCGGTGCTGTAGCTCGGTGCCGCGCGAACGTTGCGCGATGTCGCGCCACGTTCGCGCGCGGCGGCATAGAATCGTGACATGACCCTTGAACGATGGCGGAGGTAGACGATGACGACCGACAACCGGCCCGACGACGGCGAGCACAAGCTCGAGAATCTGGAAGCGGCGGTCGACCACCTGCACAAGTCGATCGAATCGCAGAGCATTGCGGTCGGCGCGGCGAAGGGCATCCTGTTCAGCCTGATCGAAACGCTCGGCGCACTGATCGGCGATCCCGACCTGCCCGAGCATGCGCGTTCGGGCTACGAAGCGCTGCGCGACAAGGCGAGCGAATTGCGCGGCGGGCTCGACCACCATTGATGCACGAGCGGCGCACGCGCTGCCCGATTCGGCAGACGCCGCACAAAACCCCGTGCGGTCAATCAGTTAGGCGCCCGATACGCAGGATATCCACAAGCTTGCCAACACAATCTGTGGAGAACCGCCCGGCCCCCGGCCGGGTGCGTCGCACGTGCGCGGCATGCGGTTCGACAACCATTCCGGTGCCACACCATTGACCGGGCAAGGTCCGTGGATCGAATCCCCTTGTGTATCAAGATGTTACGCATCCGATCTGGCGGATATCCACAGGCTTGCCAACAAAATCTGTGGACAACTCGCGATCGATTGCGTCGCCATGGTTGAGGATCCGGTCAGCAGGCGACGCGCGCGCGAAGCCCGTGCGCAAAGGCTGCCCGCTCCGTGTATCGGCACGCTAATGCGTGCGCGATCAAGGGCTTAGGCCCCGGGTACCCAGGATATCCACATCCTTGCCAACACTTTCTGTGGACAAGCGAGGCCGCGTTACCCGGCCGGCGCCGCGCCGGCCGCTTCCGCCACGATCCAGTCGCGAAAGAGCGTCATCGCGGGCGTCAGTGGTTTCGACTTCAGCGACGTGAGCCAGTAGCCGCCCGCGCGCACGTCGATGTCGAGCGGTCGCGCGAGCTGGCCGAGCTGCAGTTCGCGCGCGAACATGCAGGCGGGCGCGAGTGCAACGCCCGCACCCTGCATCGCGGCCTCGACCATCAGCCGGGACGAATCGAATACGGGCCCGTTGACGGCCCACGGTTCGAGCTGCGCGGCGTCGAACCAGCCGAGCCATTCGTCGGTGCGATACGAGCGCAGCAGCGTTTCGTTCGCGAGATCGGCCGGCTGCGCGATGCGCCGCGCAATGTCCGGCGCGCACAGCGCGGTGAGCGGCGCATCGAGCAGCCGCTCGTTGCGCGTCGCCGGCCAGTTACCTTCACCGAAGCGGATCGCGAAATCGAGGCCCTCGGCGGCGAGATCGACGACGTTGTTGTTGGTCCGCAGCCGCAACTCGACGAACGGGTGCGTGTCGCCGAACTGCTTCAGGCGCGGCATTAGCCAACCTAGGGCAAAGGTGCCGACGACGCCGAGCGTCAGCACTTCGTGGAAACGCCCGCCGTCGAACTGCTTGAGCACCGTCTCGATCCGGCTAAACGCGTCGCTCAGCACCGGCAGCAGCGCGCGGCCCTCGTCGGTCAGCCCGAGACCGCGCGGCAGCCGCGTGAACAGCGTGCAGCCGAGCCGCTCCTCGAGCGAGCGAACCTGCTGGCTGACGGCGGCCTGGGTCACGCTCAACTCGAGGCCGGCGCGCGTGAAATTCAGGTGGCGCGCCGACGATTCGAACGCGCGCAACGCATTGAGCGGAAGATGAGGGCGGAGCTTCGTCATAAGAATTTCTTTTGTCAGCGCTCAATTATCGTTGCTTGTCAGCCAACCGTAAAGTCTCGATAGTGCTGTCTCGGCGGCCGGCCGTTTCAACGCGTCAACAACGTTTCGCCGCCATTCCACCACGAGACAACCGACATGACCTACTCATCGAAACGTCGAACCCTGTTGCTGGCCGCCGCGACGGCGCCGCTCGTTCTTACCGTCACCGCGTGCGCGTCCCGGCAGGCCGCCGCGCCGGACGAAGCCACGGTGGCGGCGGCCGCCGCCGCGGACGCCATTGCGCCCGCCGCCGCGGCGGCGACGCTAGCCGATCTGGAGCGCGACGCGGGCGGCCGTCTCGGCGTGTGCGCGATCGACACGGCGAGCGGCCGGGTCATCGAGCATCGCGCGGGCGAACGCTTCCCGTTCTGCAGCACGTTCAAGGCGATGCTGAGCGCGGCGGTGCTCGCGCAGAGCGTCGAGCGGCCGGGCCTGCTGCAACAGCGCGTGACGTATACGAAGGCCGACCTCGTCAACTATTCGCCGGTGTCGGAGAAGCATGTCGGCGCGGGCATGACGGTCGCCGCGCTGTGCGAGGCCACGATCCAGTACAGCGACAACTCGGCCGCGAACCTGCTGATGAAGCTGATCGGCGGACCGTCGGCGGTCACGGCCTACGCGCGTTCGATCGGCGACGACACGTTCCGGCTCGATCGATGGGAGACCGAACTGAACACAGCGCTGCCGGGCGACCCGCGCGACACGACGACGCCCGCCGCGATGGCCGCCAGCTTGCGCGTGCTGACGCTCGGCGACGCATTGCCGGCCGCGCAGCGCACGCAGCTCGTCGCGTGGCTGCGCGGCAACAAGGTCGGCGACAAGCGGATTCGTGCGGGCGTGCCGGCCGGGTGGACGGTCGGCGACAAGACCGGTACCGGCGACTATGGGACGACGAACGACGCGGGCGTCATCTGGCCGACGTCGCGCGCGCCGATCGTGCTGGCCGTCTACTACACGCAGACGCGCGCCGATGCGCGGGCGAAGGACGACGTGATCGCGTCGGTCGCGCGCATCGTCGCGCAGACGTTCGGTTGAGCGGGGCGGCACGGCGTGCGTGGCGAGCGCCGCGGGCGCGCCGTGCCGCAGTCGTGACCCGCGCGATCAAACGTTGTGCGATCAACGACTTAGGTCGCGCATGCTCAGGATATCCACATGCTTGCCAACAAAAATTGTGGACAAGCACGCGCGCAGCGGCGCCCCGGCGCGACGCGCGCCGTCGTGCCGCGTTTGAAGCAGCGCGGACAAAGTCTTTCGGATCAAGCGCTTGGCCGCGGTATGCGCAGGCTATCCACACGCTTGCCAACACAATCTGTGGACAAGCACGGCAGGCGGCGTGGCAGACGGCGCGTCACCCGCGGAGGCGGCACGCAACCGGCGCTTGCTCGGCCGTGTGCCGTTTTCGAGGCGGCGCGAACAAAGTCTTTCGGATCAAGTGCTTGATCGCGGTATGCGCAGGCTATCCACATGCTTGCCAACACAATCTGTGGACAAGCTCGCGCGCTGCCGCGGCTGAACGCTCAGGGCTGCCGATCGTCGACGGTGGGCCAGCGCGCGAACGCGAACACCCACAACATGATGAAGTTCAGCACCGGGACGAACATCGTCAGGATCCACCAGCCCGAATGTCCGGTGCGCCGCACGATGCGGACGTACGGATAGACGACGATGGCGACGAGCACGAGCGAGACGAGCAATTGCCACGCGGTGAAGTGTTCCATGGTCTTCCTCGGTTTGAAATGTCGTCATGCGGTGCCGGCGCAACGGCCGGCCCGGGGCGCCGACGCGCGTCGCCGGCGATGCGCGGCCGCGTGCGGCTTGCGTGATCTTGATGCGTGACGAGCGCCGGCGTCAAGGCATCGGCGGTGCGCTGCGATCGCGCTGAATCGTCCGTGTTCGCGCATGCCGATACCGCGCGCTGCCGAAACGGTGACACGCGGCATGAACCGTAGGCCGATCAACGGGTTAGCGCGGGCGTGCGCAGGATATCCACAAGCTTGCCAACACAATCTGTGGGTAAGTGGCGCAGCGCAAGTCCGGCATGCGTGCGGTGGTGACGACGCGCTTCGGAGGGACATCGTCGTGGCGTCGTGATGCGAAGTGCGGCGAAGCGGTGTGCACGATGGCCGTGACAGGGGGCCGCGTCTGCATCACGCGTGCCAAAGTCCATCGGATCAAGGGTTTAGCGTCGTGATGCGCAGGATATCCACAAGCTTGCCAACATTTTCTGTGGAGAAGTCCGCGTTCGCGATGCGGCCGATGCCTCGCGTTGCCACGCTTCGTACGCGGGCTCACGCGGTGCAGATACCGGCCACGCTGGTGCCCGTGACGACACGATCGTCGAACAGCGGACCGTCCACGACAACTGATGCACGCGCGTGCTTGCCCCGGTCCGGCGCATTTGCCGCGCACGCACGACAAACGCTTTCCGATCAAGGGCTTGGTGCCGTTAATGGAAGGTTGTCCACAAGCTTGCCAACACAATCTGTGGACAAGCCGCGCGATGCGCGCGTCAGGCCGGCAGCGGAAAGCGCACCGTGACGGTCAGCCCGCGCCCGCCGCGCGTGGTGCCGAGCGCGACCGTCGCGCGATGCTGTTCGGCGATCCGCTTGACGATCGACAGCCCGAGCCCGCTGCCCGGCGACGTGACGGCTTGCGCGCCCTCGCCGCGATAGAAGCGCTCCCACACGTCGGTGCGTTCGGCTTCCGGAATGCCGGGGCCGTCGTCGGCGACTTCGAGCACGGGCGTCGCGCCGTCGAGGCGCGCGGACACGTCGACGCGCGCGCCTTCGCCTGCATAGCGGATCGCGTTGTCGACGAGATTGTTCAGCAGCACGCGCAGCGTGTCGGCATTGCCCGCCGTCATCACGGGCGACGACACGATCGCGCCGAGATCGATCCGGTGCGCGTCGGCGACGCGCGCGCGGTCCGACACCACCGAGCGGCACAGCGCGGCGAGATCGACGGGCGCCGACGCGGAGGTGGCCGCCTGCGCATCGGGTTCGAGGCGCGCGAGCGTCAGCAACTGCTCGGCGAGGTGGCCGAGGCGTGTCGTCCCCGCATGGATCTGCGCGAGGATGTGCTCGCGTTCCTCGGCGGTCGACGCGCGCCGCAGTAACTGCGACTGGATCGACAGCCCCATGATCGGCGTGCGCAATTCGTGCGCGGCATCGGCGATGAAGTGCCGCTGCAGCGTGAACGAGCGGTCGAGGCGCGCGAGCAGGTCGTTGATCGCTTCGGCGAGCGGCCGGACCTCGTTCGGCATCGAACCGACGTCGACCGGCTCGAGATTGTTCGCATTCCTGCGTTTGAGCCCGGATGCAATCGTGCGCAGCGGCCGCAACCCCGCGCCGATACCGAACCACAGGCCGATCGCGAGCAGCGGCAGCATCGAGAACACCGGCCACAGCAGGTGCACGGCGATGCCCGCGATCGCTTCCCATCGCGCATGGCGTGCCTGCGCGAGCCGGATCGTCGTGCCGCCGCGCTCGGTCACATAGGTGCGCCACGGCTGGTCGCCGACGTCGACGCTCGCGATGCCTTTCTGCGCGGGCGGCGGCAGTTTCGAATCGCGATCGGTCGAATACACGAGCGTGCCGTTGCGCCAGACCTGCAGCAGCACGGCGTCGGGGTCGCTCGCTTCGAAGCCGTGCTTGCCTTTCGCATGGTTGCTGAACGACAGCTCGCCGTTCGGGCCGACGACGATCTGCTTCGACATGCTGCGCATCTGGTCGTCGAGCAGGTCGTCGAGTTCGCGCAGCGCGCCCCAGTAGGTGCCGGCGCTCGCGACGAGGCCGATCACGCACGCGGCCGGCATCAGCCACGTCAGCAGGCGCCGCCGCAGCGACGCGTTGCGCCAGCGCGCGACCGCGCGTTGCATGCGCGTCATGCGCCGTCACCGATCCGGTAGCCGACGCCGCGCACCGTGCGGATCATGTCGTGGCCGAGTTTCTTGCGCAGGTTGTGGATATGCACCTGCACGGCGTTGCTCTCGATTTCCTCGCCCCAGCTGTACAGCCGCTCCTCGAACTGCTCGCGCGAAATCACCGCGCCCGGGTCGCGCATCAGCTCGTGCAGCAGCACGAATTCCTTCGGCGACAGCGGTACTTCGTCGTCATTGAGCCAGACGAGGTGCTTGACGGGGTCGAGGCGCAGCGGGCCGATCGCGAGCGTCGTCTGCGCGCGGCCCGCATGGCGGCGGTTGACCGCGCGGATGCGGGCGAGCAATTCGTCGAGCTCGAACGGCTTGACGAGATAGTCGTCCGCGCCGCTGTCGAGGCCCGCGATGCGGTCGGGCACGCCGTCGCGCGCGGTGATGATGATCGCGGGCAAGGTTTCGTCACGGCGGCGCAGCGCGGCGAGCACCGACAGGCCGTCGCGGTTCGGCAACCCGAGATCGAGCAGCAGCAGGCCGTAGCCGGTCGCGCGCAGTGCGAGCGACGCGGCGTCGCCGTCCTTCACCCAGTCGACCGCGAAGCCTTCCTGTTTGAGGCCCTGTTCGAGCCCGCTGCCGATCAGCGGATCGTCCTCGACGAGCAGTACGCGCATGGATTGGTGTCTCTCCAACGGGGGCGCCGCGGCGCCCGGGGTTCTCATGATAAGCGCCTGCGTCTTAGGCGGAGCTTAAATGGGGGCGGCGTCCGGCGGGCTTTCGTACTCGTCCTATGCGGCGGCGTGTCACTTGGGCGCGACCTTCAGGTTTGCTTAATCTTACGGTCCGTAATCTGGCGCCGTCGCGTTCAACGGAGCGCGGCGCCACATCGAAGAAGAGGACCGAGATCATGAAACACCTGGCCAGAATCCTGGCGGTTGCGCTCGTCGCGCTGCCTGCCGCCGTCCATGCGCAATACACGGGGCCGTCCGCGCTGACCACGACGACCGTGAAGGAACTGCTCGCGAATGGCAAGGACGACCAGCACGTGCAGTTGCAGGGGCGCATCGTCAAGCATGTCGGCGGCGAGGATTACGAATTCGCCGATGCGACCGGTACGATCCGCGTCGAGATCGACCACAAGCTGTGGGCAGCCGGCCAGCCCGTCAGCGACAAGAACGAAGTGAAGGTGACCGGCGAATTCGAGCGCAAATGGTCGGGCCGCGTGAAGGTCGACGCCGATCACGTCGAAGTGCTGCGCTGACCGGTGGGCGCGGGGCCGGTGATACCATGGACGACCGGTTCCCGTTCCCACCAAGATGGCCGCCAATTTCGATGAACTCGCGTCCCGGATCCGGGCGCAATTTTCCGAGCTGAGCCCGCAATTCCAGGCGGGCGCCGCCTTCCTGCTCGATCATCCCGACGAAGTCGCCACGTCGTCGATGCGCAAGGTCGCACAGCGCGCGCAGGTGCAGCCTGCGTCGCTCGTGCGGCTCGCGCAGCAATTCGGCTTTCCCGGCTGGAACGAGCTGCGCGACCTGTGCGTCGCGCGCGTGCGCACGCGGCCCGAGCCGCTCACGCAGCGTGCGCGCTCGCTGGTGCGGCCCGACGCGAAGGCGTCGCTCGCGCACGATCTGCTCGCCGCGCAGCAGCACAACCTGTCGGCGACCGCCGCGCAGAACGCGCACGCGCTCGCGGATGCGGCGAAGCTGATCCGCAAGGCATCGCACGTGCACGTGGCGGGGTTTCGCTCGTGCTATCCGGTCGCGTTCGGTTTCGTCTACGGCTACCGGCTGTTCCGTCCGACCGTGTCGCTTCTCAACGGCGTCGCCGGTTCGCTCGAAATGGAGCTGCGAACGATCGCGAAGCAGAGCGTGACCGTGATCGTCAGCTTCGCGCCGTATTCGGCCGAGGCGACGCGCGTCGCGCAGGCCGCGAAGGCGCAGGGCAGCCGGATCGTCGCGATCACCGACAGCGCGGTGTCGCCGATCGCGCTGCACGCGGATGCGCAACTGATCTTCACGCACGACAGCCCGTCGTTCTTCCCGTCGCTGGTGGCCGCGCACGCGATGGCCGAGGCGCTCGTCGCGCAGTTGCTGGCGCTCGAAGGCAGCGATGCGATCGCGGCGCTCGAGCGGACCGAAGCGGAACTGCACGCGAAGGGCGCGTACGTCGTTTGACGGGCGCGGGATGTGCGGTTTCAGCGAACCTTCATTGACGACCCGACGCAATCGATGACGTCCTGCACGGATTCGGCAGCGACGCGCTCGGCACGTTGTCGTGGGCGTCCGTCAACGAGCCGGAGGGCGTCGGCGATCCCGACTGGGAAGCGTGCGCGCGCGTGCTGCTCGCGCACGGCGTGCCGCGGGCGGCGCGCGATCCGTCGAATCCGGATGGCGTGCTGATCGACGGTCGCGCGATGCGGTTCTCCGAGGGCGTCACCGACGTGTTGCTCGGCATCGACGGCGAGCGGCCCGCATCGACGTGAAGCGACGCGGGCGGCCGTGGGTTGCGGCCCGCATTCGGCACGGGCGCGTGTTTCGTGTTGCGCGACGACATTTCGGCGAATGCTGAAACGTCGAGCGCACGACCGGCGTAAGCTCACCGTCACCCTCTTCCCGGAGTTCACGATGACCCGTTCCGACCAGCAAGCCCGCCACGCCGAAGCTTTCCGTGCGCTGCATACGCGCCCCGGCGCGTTCATCATCCCGAACCCGTGGGACGCCGGCACCGCGCGCCTGCTCGCGATGGCGGGCTTCGAAGCGCTCGCCACGACGAGCGCCGGCTACGCGTTTTCGAAAGGGCAGCCCGACAACGCGATCGACCGCGATGCGATGCTCGATCACATCGCCGATCTCGTCGCCGCGGGCGGCCTGCCCGTGAGCGCCGATCTCGAGAACGGTTTCGGCGACGCGCCCGACACGGTGGCCGAAACGATCCGGCTGGCGGCCGAGGCGGGCGCGGTCGGCGGCTCGATCGAGGATGCGACGGGCCGCGCCGATACGCCGATCTATGCGCGCGACGCGTCGGTCGAGCGTATCGCGGCGGCCGTCGACGCGGCGCGGGCGCTGCCGTTTCCGTTCACGCTGACCGCGCGCTGCGAAAACTACCTGCACGGCCGCCGCGACCTCGACGACACGATCGCGCGGCTCGTCGCCTATCGCGACGCCGGCGCCGACGTGCTGTATGCGCCCGGCATCACCGACGCCGACGAGATCGCGGCGGTGACCCGGGCGGTCGGCGCGCCGGTCAATGTCGTCATGGGTCTGCAGGGCGCATTGCTGAGCCTCGATGAGCTGGCGGCGCTCGGCGTGAAGCGCGTCAGCGTCGGCGGCGCGCTGGCGCGGGCCGCGCTCGGCGCATTCCTGCGCGCGGCGACGGAGATGAGGCGCGACGGCACGTTCACGTTTACCCGGGCGGCCGTACCGGGGCGCGATATCAACCGCTGGTTTGCCGCGCCGGATAATTCGCCGATTTTGTTCGATGAATGAGCCCCAATAAAATCCGGAATCGTTTCCACTTAAGCATTGATTGACGATAATCAACCGGTTTCGCATCTGCATTAATCGTCGATCGTGACGCGAAAATCGTCGTTTATTCTCCGCATTCCGCCCGGTCAGCTGTAGTCGGCGCGTAAACCTTGCCGGGTATGAGGCTCGGCGGGCCGTCATACGTGACGATGCCGCGCATTGTTGCAGGTTCCCGTTCAGAACGTTTCAGTGCGCGGGAGTTGCCGGATGATTTTTTGATTGATAATCTGCGTCACGTTCCAATGATCGGCGAGTGGGCTGCCGGGAATATCAATATATTCAATATATAAAAAGCTGAGAGAGCGATGACGATCCGAGAAAATCACCGCGTCAAGTTTCGCGTGGGCGATGTCGTGACGCTGAAAACGGGCGGGCCGCGCATGACCGTCACCTATGCCGGGCCGGTCGTGTTCGACGACGGCGACTGGCTGATCTGCCAGTGGTTCGACGAAAACGGCGAGTTCCGGCAGGAAATGTTCCATCACGACACGGTGGTGCCCGAGCCGCGCGCGATTTCGGCCGGACGGGTCCGCCTGCGCATGCAGTCGCACCGCTACCGGTCGGCGGCCTGACACCGGTCGGCCGTTGCGGTGCCTGGCGCCTGGCGCTCGTGCAACGACATTTCACGCCACCCCGAAACATGCGGCGGCGCGCTGCGCCGATACTGAACGCATGAACCCGACCGATCCGATTGCCGCGGTCACGCACCGCGATCCCTATCCCTATTACGCCGCGCTCGTCGACGGGCCGCCGCTTGCGTTCGACGCCACGCTTGGCCTGTGGGTCGCGAGCCGCGCGGCGGCCGTGACGGCCGTGCTCGGCCATCCGGCCTGCCGTGTGCGCCCGCTGGACGCGCCGGTGCCGCCCGCGTTGCGCGGCACGACGGCCGGCGCGCTGTTCGGCGAACTGGTGCGCATGAACGATGGCGCGTCGCGACACGACGTGCCGAAGCAGGCGTTGCGCGCGGCGTTCGCGCCGATCGACACCGACGCGCTGCGCGACCGCGCCGACGCGCTTGCCGCGCGGCGGTTGCCGGCGCCGGGTGATGCCGACGCGCTGAACGCGTGGTGCATGACGGTGCCGGTATGCGCGGTTGCCGATCTGCTCGGCTTCGACGAAACGCAGCTCGACGACATCGCCGCGCAGGTCGTCGATTTCGTCGCCGCGCTGTCGCCGCTGTCGGATGCCGCGGCGCTGGCCCGTGCGAGCGACGCCGCGCGGCACCTGCTCGACCGGATGACGGCGCGCGTCGCGCAGTCGCATGCGCACGACGGCACGCTGGTCGCCGCCGTGCAGCAGGCGGCCCGCGCGTCGGGCTGGCAGGCGAGCGGCGCGCTGGTCGCGAATCTCGTCGGATTGCTGTCGCAGACGTGCGAGGCGACGGCCGCATGGCTCGGCAATGCCCTCGTGGCATGGAACGGCGAAGCAGGCGGGGTGCCGGACGCGGCCGCGCTCGACGCATTCGTCGCCGAGGTTGGCCGTTTCGATGCGCCGGTACAGAACACGCGCCGCTTCGTCGCGGCACGCACGACGATCGAAGGCGTGAGCGTCGAGGCCGGCGACGCGATCCTCGTCGTGCTCGCGGCGGCGAACCGCGACCCGGCCGTGCATCGCGATCCGCACCGGCTGATCCCCGGTCGCGCGGCAGGGCCGACTTTCGGCTTCGGCACGGGGCCGCATGGGTGTCCGGGCGAGCGGATCGCACGGGCGGTGACGGCGGGGGCGTTCGCGGCGCGGTTGCGCGCGGGCGGCTGGCCGCCGCGCGACGCACTGAAGTGGGATTACCGCGCGTCGACCAACGTCAGGATACCGAAGTTCGACGCGATGCGGTGAAGGGGAAAGAGGGCCTTAACGGCAGCCTTGTTTTTCCGCCCATTGCTCCTGGGCGGCGACGCGGCGCTGCACGCGTTCGACGAGGCCGGTCGAGAAGGTCCGCATGCTGACGCTGCGGCGCTTCGCCAGGATCGTCTGCGCGACGTCGGTGCGCGGGTTCGGCTGGCACGCCCAGTACAGCGTCATCAGCCAGCCGATGCCTGTCCATGCGAACAGCGCGTTGAACATCGCGATCGTCAGCTTGTCGTGCCGGCCGCGCCGGTCGGCAATGACGGCCGGCAGGAAATAGAGCGCGATCGCTGCGACTGAACCGGCCACTTGAATCAGGACTGCATCATGCATGGTGCTGCTCCGTCCGAACTGCAATGTGGCTGATTGTCGCGCTTTTTCCGTTCGCGTGCAGGCAATTGATTGTTGCGCTTTTAGTGACGATCAGGCGGCTTCGGCGTCCGCCGGCTGCACGTCGTTGCTCAGCGAGAAACCTTCGTCGAGCCAGCCCGTCACGCCGCCGATCATCAGCTTGACCGGGCGGCCGAGGCGCGCGAGCCGGACCGCCGCGCGCGCGGCGCCGTTGCAGTGCGGCCCCGCGCAGTAGACGACGAACAGCGTGTCGGCCGGGTAACCAGCGAGCTTGCTTTCGATGATCTTGCGGTGCGGCAGGTTGCGCGCGCCGGGCACGTGGCCGGCGGCGAACAGGTCAGGGCCGCGCACGTCGAGCAGCACGAAATCGGGCGTGCCGGATGCGAGTGCGTCGTGCACGTCCCAGCAATCGGTCTCGAAGCGCAGCGATGCCTCGAAATGCGCGAGCGCGGCGGGGCTGTCGGCGGCGGGGACGTCGGTGACGTGGGACATGGTCGGGCTCTCCTGGTTGAACGGGCGCGGAACGCGCCGCAATGAAGGGCAGTATCGCGGTTCGGCGCGTTTCGCGGCAGTGGCGCGATCGACAAGTTCCGGTAACATCGCGCCATGCACAATCATCTCGTCGTCGCGCTCGCCTACGATCGTCTTTGCACGTTCGAATTCGGCTGCGTGGTCGAACTGTTCGCCCTCGAGCGCCCGGAGCTGGGTGTTGACTGGTATCGCTTCGCGGTATGCGCGAGCGAACCGGGGCCGGTGCGCGCGGCGGGCGGCATTACCGTTGCCGCGCCCTACCGGCTCGCGACGCTCGATCGCGCGGACACCATCGTGATTCCCGGCTGGCGCGATCTGGATGAGCCGCCGCCCGAGCCGTTGCTGAAGAAGCTGCGGGCCGCGCATCGGCGCGGTGCGCGGCTCTGCTCGATCTGTTCGGGCGTGTTCGTGCTGGCGGCGGCCGGCGTGCTCGACGGTCTCACCGTGACGACTCACTGGCGGTATGCGGAACGCCTGCAGGCGCGGTATCCGGCGCTGCGCGTGAATCCCGATGCGCTGTACGTCGACGAAGGACAGATCGTCACGTCGGCCGGCTCGGCGGCGGGGCTCGACATGCTGCTGCATCTCGTGCGCCGCGATCACGGCGGCGCGATCGCGAACCGCGTCGCGCAGCGCCTCGTGCTGCCGCCGCATCGCGACGGCGGGCAGGCGCAGTTCGTGCCGCGTCCGGTCGCGCCGGGCGGCACCGACCGGCTCGCGAAGCTGATCGACTGGATGCGCGTGCATGCGGCCGAGCCGCACACGCTCGCCTCGCTCGCCGCGCAGGCCGCGATGAGCACGCGCACGTTGCAGCGGCAGTTCGCGGATGCGACGGGGATGTCGCCGCTCGCATGGCTGATCCGCGAACGCGTGAACGTCGCGAAGGACATGCTCGAAGCGCAGCCCGCGCTGCCGCTTGCGCAGGTCGCGGCGCGCGCGGGGTTCGGTTCCGAGGAATCGCTGCGCCGGCATTTCCGGCGCGTCGCGGCGACGAGCCCGGCCGCGTACCGGCGCGGGATGGATCGCGGCGGCACGTAGCAGGCGCCGGGCGGGATCGCTCGTGTGCGACGATGAAAGGAACAACCCGTGTGGCGACGGCCACTCATTCCGAAAAAAAGGATGCCGATGACGATGCTGCCTTCCCGTTTGCCGTTGATTCAGGCCCCGATGGTCGGCTCGCTGAGTCCGCTCGCGATTGCCGTGTGCGAAGCCGGCGGGCTCGGTTCGCTCGCGTGCGCGGCGCTCGGCCCGCAGCAGTTGCGCGACGAGATCGCGGCGATCCGTGCACGCACGGCCGCGCCGTTCAACGTGAATTTCTTCTGCCATGCGCCGCCCGCGCCCGATGCCGAGGTCGATGCGCGCTGGCGCGCGGCGCTCGCCGGCTACTACGCGGAAGCCGGGCTCGACCCGGCCGACGCGAAGGGCGGCCCCGGCCGCGCGCCGTTCGACGATGCGATGTGCGCGGTCGTCGAGGAGCTGCGGCCGGCCGTCGTGAGCTTCCATTTCGGACTGCCGGACGACGCGCTGCTCGACCGCGTGCGTCGCACGGGCGCGCAGGTGGTGTCGTCCGCGACGACCGTCGAGGAGGCGCGCTGGCTCGATGCGCGCGGTGTCGACGCGATCGTCGCGCAGGGGGCGGAGGCCGGCGGCCATCGCGGGATGTTCCTGACCGACGATATCCACGCGCAACCGGGCCTGTTCGCGTTGCTGCCGCAGATCGTCGATGCAGTGCGCGCGCCGGTGATCGCAGCCGGTGCGATCGCCGATGGGCGCGGCATCGCGGCCGCGTTCGCGCTCGGCGCGCGCGCGGTGCAGATCGGCACCGGCTACCTGCTGACGCCGCAGGCCGGCCGTTCGGCGCAGCATCGAGCGGCCGTGCGCGCCGCCCGCGACGACGGCACGCGCATCACCAACCTGTATACGGGCCGCCCCGCACGCGGGCTGCTGACGCGTTTCATGCGCGAACAGGGGCCGATGAGTGCGCTCGCGCCCGCGTTTCCGCTCGCGACGGCCGCGGTCGATCCGCTGCGCGGCGCGTTCGAACGGCAGGGCCGCGATGATTTCTCGCTGCTGTGGTCGGGCGAGGCCGCGGCGCTCGCGCGCGAAGAGGACGCAGGCGAACTGACGCGGCGCCTGTGGCGCGACGCGCTCGCCTGCGCGGCCGGGCTGCGCGACGCGTTTCCGTCGGCTGGCTGAACGGCCAGGAGGGGCGCCGGCGAGGGGGCATCGGCGTATGATCTGGATTTTCGTCAGCCCGATCCAGGCACCCCCACCATGACTTCCGTCGACACTACCCCCGTCCTCGACCATGACAAGCTCGTTACCTTCATCGAGCGCAAGTGGAACGATGAAATCCTCCACGCGCTGACCGACTACATCGCGATTCCCGCGAAGAGTCCCGCATTCGACCCCGACTGGGAGAAGCGCGGTTATCTCGAGCGCGTCGTCACCGACGCCGCGCAGTGGGCCGAGCGGCAGCCCGTGAAGGGCCTCAAGCTCGAAATCGTGCGCCTGCCCGGCCGCACGCCGGTGATCTTCTTCGAGTCGCCGGCCACCCGCTCGGGCAGCACCGACACGATCCTGCTGTACGGCCACCTCGACAAGCAGCCCGAATTCGACGGCTGGCGCGCGGACCTCGGCCCGTGGACGCCGAAATTCGAGAACGGCAAGCTGTACGGCCGTGGCGGCGCGGACGACGGCTATGCGATCTACGCGAGCCTCGCGGCGCTTGGCGCGCTCGACGAGCAGGGCATCGAGCGGCCGCGCTGCGTCGGCCTGATCGAGACCTGCGAAGAGTCGGGCAGCTACGACCTGCTGCCGTACGTCGACGCATTGCGCGACCGGCTCGGCCAGGTGTCGCTCGTCGTGTGCCTCGATTCGGGCGCAGGCAACTACGACCAGATGTGGCTCACCACATCGCTGCGCGGCCTCGTGTCCGGCGACCTGCAGGTCGAGGTACTCGAAGAAGGCATTCACTCGGGTGTCTACGGCGGCATCGCGCCGTCGAGCTTCCGCGTGATGCGCCAGTTGTTCGAACGCCTCGAGGACGCGAAGAACGGCAACCTGCTGCCGGGCGTGTTCCATTGCGAGATTCCGTCGAGCCGCGTGCGCGAAGCCGAGGCCGCCGCCGCGATTCTCGGCGACACGGTGTGGAAGGGGCTGCCGTGGGCGTGCGGCCAGGATGGCAAACCCGTGCTGCCGACCACGACCGATCCGCGCGAGGCGCTGCTGAATTCGACGTGGCGTCCGTCGCTGTCGGTGACGGGCGCGGCCGGCATGCCGGCGCTCGCCGATGCGGGCAACGTGCTGCGTCCGCGCACGGCGTTCAAGCTGTCGCTGCGGCTGCCGCCGCTCGTCGACGCCGCGCAGGCCGTGCAGCAGTTGAAGGAACTGCTCGAACTCGATCCGCCGTACAACGCGAAGGTCACGTTCAAGCCCGACGCGGGCGCCGCGACGGGCTGGAGCGCGCCGGATCTCGCGCCGTGGCTCGCGTCGTCGCTCGACGCCGCGTCGCGCCGCCACTTCGGCGCCGATTGCGCGTACATGGGCCTGGGCGGCACGATCCCGCTGATGAACGTGCTGCAGGAAGGCTTCCCCGCCGCGCAATTCATGGTGTGCGGCGTGCTCGGGCCGAAGTCGAACGCGCATGGCCCGAACGAGTTCCTGCATGTGCCGTACGCGAAGAAGCTCACGGCGGCGGTGGCCGACGTGATCGCGACCGCGCGCTGATCGTCGCAGCGCTCGACGTACCGATTGTCCGACCCGAACCGACTGGATGGAGTGTTGCCGATGACCGCACTGCCGACGCCCGATACCGAACCGCTGCGCATGCGCGCCGAACCGCTGCATGCGTTCGTCGCGGCACTCTGGGAACGGGCCGGCAGCCACCCGCGCGAGGCCGCGCTCGTCGCCGATCACCTGGTCGGCGCGAATCTCGCGGGCCACGATTCGCACGGGGTCGGGATGATCCCGAATTACGTCGCATCGTGGCGGGAAGGGCAGTTGCAGCTGAATGCGCACGCGTCGATCGTTCGCGACGGCGGCGCGGTGCTGACGATCGACGGCGGGCGCGGCTTCGGCCAGGTGATCGCGTTCGAGGCGATGGTCGAAGGGATCGAGCGCGCGCGGCGCATGGGCATCTGCGCGATCGGGCTGCGCGACGTCCATCACCTCGGCCGCATCGGGCACTGGGCCGAGCAGTGCGCGCGCTCGGGGCTCGTGTCGTTCCATTTCGTCAACGTGCCGGGCGACCTGCTGGTCGCGCCGCTGCACGGCACCGATCCGCGTTTCGGCACGAACCCGTTCTGCGCCGCGTATCCGCGAGCGGGCAAGCCGCCGCTGCTGCTCGATTTCGCGACGAGCGCGATCGCGTACGGCAAGACGCGGGTCGCGTACAACCAGGGCAAGCGCGTGCCGGCCGGGTCGCTGATCGACCATCGCGGCGAGCCGACCGACGATCCGGCCGTGATGCACGAGCAGCCGTTCGGGGCGTTGCTGCCGTTCGGGCTGCACAAGGGGTATGCGCTCGCGGCGATGTGCGAGATCTTCGGCGGCGCGCTCGTGGGTGGCCATACGACGTACGGCGATACGCTGCAGAAGACGAGTGCGATCGTCAACGGGATGCTGTCGGTGCTGATCGATCCGAAAGCGTTCGACGCGGCCGATGCCGAACGCGAAGCCGATGCATTCGTCGCATGGGCGAAGGCGTCGCCGCAGGCCGGCGATACGCCGGTGCAGGTGCCCGGCGAGCCGGAAGAGGCGAGCCGCGCCGCACGCGGCACGGCCGGCATTCCGGTCGATCGCGCGACATGGCGGCAGATTCGCGAGAGCGCGGCGGCCGTCGGTGTCGATGCGGCGGAGTTCGATGCGTGGACGCAGCGCTGCGAGGTGTCCGCATGAGCTGGCAGGCGGAGAAGGCGCACGGTGAGGAAATCGCGTATCAGCTTGCGCCGCTCGGTACGGTCACCGTTGCACGGTTCTTCAGCGGTGCGGCCTTGCGGCTCGACGGCGTGATGTTCGGTTTCATGTCGCGCGGGTCGCTGTTCCTGCGTGTGGACGACGTGAACCGGCCGGCGTTCGTCGCGGCGGGGATGGGGCCGTTCTCGTATGCGCGGCCCACGCGCACCGTCGCGCTCGAGGGCTATTACGAAACGCCCGCCGACGTGCTCGAGGATGCGGGCGCGCTGTTCGACTGGTGCCGCGGCGCGTATCGCGCGGCGCTGCTGGCCGGGCCGCCGAAGCGCAAGGCGAGGGTAGCGTCGAAGACGGTATCCGGGGCGGGGCCGAAGGCCGCGCCGAAAGCTGCTGCGAAGGGCGCGTCGAAACCGGCGGCGAAACCGGCAACGAAGACGGCAACGAAACCGGCAACGAAACCGGCAACGAAACCGGCAACGAAACCCGCGTCGCCACGGAAAACGAAGCCGCCGGCGAAATCCGCATCGAAACCGGCGTCGGCGCAGAAAGCGAAACCGGCATCGAAATCATCGCCCGCGCCGGCACCGAAACCCGCGGCGAAGCGCAAGCGGGCGTAGTACCGATCACGAGAAGCGACAGCGTCGCGATTTTCGCTTTCCTGACTTTCAGGCGCGCCCGTCGCGGCCGATCAGCACGCTGCGCGGGCGACTCGCCCGTACGATCCGGCGCACGAATGCATCGAGCTTGACGCACCGCACGTCCTGCATGCTTCACAACCGCGGCCCCGGCGTTTATGATCGGCGCGGGTTGCGCCCGTGCCTGGCGCGGCCCGCGCCGGCCTCGCCGCCGGCCCCGCGAACGGCGCACCGGACGCCGCGCGGAACGTTTCCCCACTCATCATTCCAGACGGAGACAGTCGATGCTCGTCCTGATTCTCGGTTTAGCGATCTTCCTCGGTGTGCACTCGATCCGGATCGTCGCCGATGGCTGGCGGTCCGCGACGATCGAGCGGATCGGCGAGAAGGGCTGGAAGGGCGGTTACGCGATCGCGTCGATCGTCGGCTTCGTGCTCATCATCTGGGGGTACGGGATCGCCCGCGCGGGCGCGACGCTGCTGTGGGTGTCGCCGCTCGGCGTGCGCCACCTGACGGGCATGCTGACCGCGGTCGCTTTCGTGCTGATCGCCGCGTCGTATGTGCCGCGCAACCGGATCAAGACGCTCGTCGGGCATCCGATGCTGGCCGGTGCGATGGTCTGGGCGGTGGCGCACCTGCTCGTGAACGGCACCGTGCACGCGGTCGTGCTGTTCGGCGCGTTCTTCGTGTGGTCGATCGTCGATTTCGTCGTGTCGCGTGCGCGGGATCGCCGCGACGGTGTCCGTTATCCGGCCGGCGCGCTGGCCGGCGACGTCGCGGCGGTTGCGGCCGGACTCGTCGCGTGGGCCGTGTTCGCGCGGTTCCTGCACGGCCCGCTGATCGGCGTGCGGCCGTTCGGCTGAACGGAGTGCGAACGCCGGCCGGCCTTGCGCCGGTCAGTGATCCTTCGCGCCGGCGGCCGGCCTGAACGACGGCTGCCTTCGCCGCAAGCAATACGCCGCGACGTTCGCGAGCGCCGTCAGGACCGCGAACCGAAACGGGACGCGCGAATCCGGGTTGAACGCCTGCGACTCCGGCACGGCGGCAAGCACCGGCAGCGCGACCCGGTTCGGCACCGGATTGCGAAAGACGTCTTGCGGTTTGCGCGTCGATTGCCGCGATCGCGGCGGCAACGGGCGTGCGTCAGATCGGTTTGACGAACAACCCGACGGTCAGCAGCGCGCCGATGCAGACGATCGCGATGCGCAACACGCGTTCGTTCACGCGATGCAGCGCCCACGCGCCGAGCAGGCCGCCGACGATCGCGCCCGCACCGAGCGCGATCGCCGCGCGCCAGTGCAGTTCGGGCGACGTCACGAACAGCACGACGGCCGATGCGTTCATCACGCCCGCGAGCGCATTCTTCGTCGACATCGCGTGACGCGGCGGCAGGCCGGCCATCGTCAGCGCGGCCATCATCAGGAACCCGATGCCGCCGCCGAAGTAGCCGCCGTAGATCGCGATCAGGAACTGCGAGACCCCGGCCGCGACGGGGCCGAGATGTTGCGCGCCTGCGCCCGGCTTGCGGAAGAAACTGCCCCACGCGAACACGACCGTCGCGAACAGCACGAGCCACGGCACCAGATGCGAGAAGATCGACGACGGCGTTTTGAGCAGCAGCAGGCCGCCGAGCGCGCCGCCGGCCACGCTGATCGCGAACAGTGCGCGAAACGGCAGCCTGCCGACGCCGCTCACCATGTTCCGGCTCGCCCAGCCCGTCGTGACCTGGCCGGGGAACAGCGCGACCGTCGACGTGATGTTGGCCGCGAGCGGTGACATCCCCGACACGATCAGCGCCGGCAGCGTGACGAACGAGCCGCCGCCCGCGAGGGCGTTCTGGAGGCCGGCCCAGAGGCCGGCGAGGATGATGAGGGCAAGCATCGGTTGCGGGAACGGGGAGGTGGCTGGGCTCGCTTGCCGGAAGCGGGCAGGCGCGGCGGACGCACGATGGTAATGCAGGATCGTGGGCGCGGGAAGGAACAATGCGGCGGGATAGGCCCGGGCTGCGATACGAAACGTCCGTCGCGTCGTGGCGGGGGCGAACGTGCCGGCCGGCTGCGGCGCCGCGGCGATCCCGGTCAGAAAAACGCCCGATTTAACGCTTCATCACGATGGGCTTACCGGAAAGGTGCTAGATTCGCGCACCGATATCTGATCAAGCGGAAGGGACAGACAAATGCTGAAGAAATTGGCCGGGATGGCAGTGGTGGTCGGTGCGACTGCGGTGGCATCGCTGCCTGCCGTGGCAGGCGACACGAAGAACGCACTGGGCGGCGCGCTCGGTGGTGTTGCCGGCGCGGCGGTCGGCAACGCGGTCGGCGGGAGCACGGGTGCGATCATCGGCGGGGCCGTGGGCGGTGGCGCAGGCGGTGCGGTGACGTCGAACAAGCGGGAACGCACGGGCGCGGTCGTCGGCGGCGCACTGGGCGGCGGCGCGGGCGCCGCCGCGGGCAACGCGATGGGCGGCACGGCCGGCAGCCTCGTCGGCGCCGCCGTGGGCGGCGGCGCGGGCGCGGCGCTGGGCGGCCACGTGTCGCGCAACAACTCGCGTTCCGGCGATCATTACCACGGCAACAAGCACAAGAACAAAAAGCGCTACAAGCACGACGACTGACCGGCGGTTCGCCGGCGAGCGGCGGTGGGTCGAGCACACATCGTCGCGACGTCCCCCGGCGAGCGCTGACGGTGCCGAGTAGCCGGGCAAGCCTCCGTGATCGCCGCGCATGAATGGCGACGGAGGCCGCGTAATCCGCTATCGATGAATTTCATGAGGATTCCTGTTGTTTGCGGCGCGGGACGGACCGCAGCGGAATCGTTCACCCTGGCGCGGACGGTTCGCGGCAGAGCGCACGGGCAAGCTGCGGCAGCGCGGCATGGGCGAGTGCGGCGCCGATTGCATACGAGGCCGGGCCGGCCGGATTGAAGCGCGGTTTTGACTAGGGTGGACATTCCGGCCGGGCGGATCGGACGAAACATCACCGGACCCGGTGAAATGCCGATCGCGTCGCAAAACGGGCGTGGCGGACAATTCAGCCGGTTTTCTCGTATCGCCGGAAGATTTGCGCAAAATCGGTTGATCCGGATTTGTTTCATGAAACCTATGCGAGCGAAGACAGAATATCGGCGAGAAAGTCAATAGAAGAGTCTGAAAGTTCTGTTATTCGATCGCGCTGCGCGGAATCTGCGGCACTTTGCGCGAAAGTGGCGCCGGCCGGCCGTGCAGCGCCTGCCGACGCTCGCGCGGGCTCCGCTGCGGCAGGCTTTGCTTCACCGGCCGGCTTGCGTGCGCGATGCGTGGCTCGACGCAATCGAATCGGTTTTGTTTTATTGTTCATTCGCGTTCATCATTTCGTTTAAACCTGATACGTATCGTGTCGGGTTGCGATTTATTGCAACGCGGTGCACAATCGTTCACAAGTGCAATAAATCCGCAGCGGATTTTTCTCAGCGGCACGAATACTCCCCGCCATTCATTGCCCGCCATTTCGGCGGACGCACGATCGTGCGTCGGGCTCGGCGGCGCGACTGCCGATTTCCGGTCTATCGCGAATCACGGAGCACATACGCCCGAGGCACGATGCCGTTGGCCCATCGGCCGGCCGGTCCCGACAGCACAGCAAGAGCGCAACATGGCGACTTCCATCGACCTCAATCTTCTCGTCGTTCTGGACGCATTGCTGTCCGAGAACAGCGTCGTGGGCGCGGCCAACGCGCTCGGTCTCAGTCCGTCCGCACTCAGCCGCTCGCTCGCGCGGCTGCGGGTGATGACGGGCGACCCGTTGCTGGTGCGGGCCGGGCGCGATCTCGTCCCGACCCCGCGCGCGCTCGAGTTGCGCGACAGGGTGCATGCGCTCGTCGTGGAGGCGCATTCGGTCATGTGCCCGTGCGAACGGGTCGACATGCGTACGCTCAAGCGCACGTTCTCGATTCGCGCGAACGAGGCATTCGTCGAGACGTTCGCGCCGGCGCTGCTCGAACACGCGTCGCGCGTCGCGCCCGACGTGCGGCTGCGCTTCGCGCCGAAACCCAACAAGCATGTCGATGCGCTGCGCAACGGCGACATCGATCTCGAAGTCGGCGTGATCGGCCAGGCCGGCCCGGAACTGCGCGTGCAGGCGCTGTTTCGCGACCGCTTTATCGGCGTGGTCCGCGCGGATCATCCGCTGGCGACCGGCGAAATCACGCCGCAACGCTTCGCGTCGTTTCCGCAAGTGGGCGTGTCGCGCCGCGGGCAGTTCAACGGCCCGATCGATACGCTGCTCGATTCCCTCGGCATCGTGCGCTCGGTGACCACCGTCGTGTCGAGTTTCCCGACCGCGCTGTCGCTCGCGCGCAGCTCGGACTTCGTCGCCAGCGTGCCGGAGCGGCAGACCGAGCGGTCTCGCGTCGGCATGTACAGCTTTACGCTGCCATTGCAGATCGCGGACCTGACCGTCTCGCAGATCTGGCACCCGCGTTTCGATCGCGACCCCGCGCATCGCTGGCTGCGCGATTGCGTGCGCACTGTCTGCGCGCCGCGCGTGGCCGATGCGATCCCACCCGTCAGTCGTGCGGCCGTTTCGATGTGACGTGTCATGCAACTCTGGTGCCGTGCGTCAATGTCATTGATACATTGCGTCTCGTGCATCTTCCGAAGCGTAAATCGATTCGGTATGCTCGATTCCATTGTGACAACACCGGAGATAATGGGTGGGAAGCTCGTTGCTTTTGAATTCGCCGAATATTCGTGACGCCTTTAAATAATAGACATCCAATCCGAGGGGCATGTGAATCGAGGTGAGCGGCGGAAATGAATCTGAAACATTGGCGTCTTATTCTGGATGGAGAAACGAATGATTCAGTGTGCGGCGAATATAGAGGCTCCCGTGGATGTCGCGCTGAGCATGCGCGAATGCGAGGTATTGCGATGGGCGGCGGAGGGGAAGACCGCGTATGAGATCGGCATCATTCTCGGCCTGACCGAGCGGACGATCAATTTCCATATTTCGAGATCGATCGTCAAGCTCAACGCGTCCAACAAGACCAATGCGGTCGTGAAAGCCGTGTTGATGGGCCTGATCGTGTTTGCGTGAACGGCGCCGGGGTGTCCGTCCGTGGACCCCCGGCTGCGGCATCAGATCGCGCCCTGGAACGACAGCACGCGCGTCCTGAACTCTTCCGGCACCGGCACCGTGGTTTTGCTGCCGTAGTCGAACATCACGTGCGTGGATACGGCCCGCGCAACCACCGCATGATCGTCGGCCGAATCCTCGGCGTCCGCCTGCCCGTCGCGCACCATCAGGTATTCCAGTTCGAAGCTCTTCGAGCCGAAGCGCGTGACGCTGCTGCGGACCGTGATCGTATCGCCGTACTGCGCGGGCTTCAGATATTCGCACGAGGTCTTGACCATGATGTGCGGCAGCTTTTCCGAATAGGGCAGCTCGAGCAGATCGTGCATGTAGGTGAGGTACGCGTGCTGCAGATAGTCGTAATAGACGGGGCTGCTCACATGGCCCATCGCGTCCGTTTCCCGATACTTCACGTCGATTCGGGTTTCAAAATATTTTCTTGTCATTACGAGGCTCCTTGGCAGAACAGCGGGTGAGAACGTGTTTTGGCAGGAGTTAAGTTAGACGTGATCCGGATATCAGAATACTGTCGGAAATCACAGATATCCACTATGTGAAATGCTTCTGAGATAAATGACAGTATCACCGGGGATTTGACCGCGCTCTAATTGCCTCCGTAAATCGGAATCCGATCAGCGAGAGTGGAGCGTTAAATGGAAAAATCCGTTGAGGCAGCGTTGACGCAAGGCGTGGCGGTGATCAGTGCGCAGCGGTTGCGCACCGAGTTGCCGTGCGATCCCGGCCTGGCCCGGTCGATCGGCGAGGCGCGGCGCGCATTGGCGCGCATCATCGCGGGCGAGGACGACCGGCTTGCGCTGATCGTCGGCCCGTGTTCGATCCACGATGCGGAGGCCGCGCTGGCGTTCGCGCGCCGGCTCGCGCCGCTGCGCGAGCAGTACGCCGACGTGCTCGAGATCGTGATGCGCGTCTATTTCGAAAAGCCGCGCACCACGGTCGGCTGGAAAGGGCTCGTGAACGACCCGTATCTCGACGGCAGCTTCCGGATCGAGGACGGCCTGCGCGTCGCGCGCAAGGTGCTGCTCGGCATCAATGCGCTGGGCTTGCCGGCCGCGACCGAATTTCTCGATCCGATGACCG
>Ga0209370_1000683_pt1 | contig 39124 bp, 31 predicted proteins | sample AgamicAtPrz_FD_187164 | JGI IMG/M metagenome (GOLD analysis project Ga0209370, IMG submission 187164) | Agave microbial communities from Guanajuato, Mexico - At.P.rz (SPAdes) (version 2) | ecosystem: Host-associated > Plants > Phyllosphere > Phylloplane/Leaf | place: Guanajuato, Mexico...
CCGCTGGGCCTGACCATCATCGGAGGGCTGGTGTTCAGCCAGGTCCTCACCCTTTACACGACGCCGGTGGTGTACCTGTACCTGGACCGCCTGCGTCACCGTTTCAACCGTTGGCGCGGCGTGCGCACCGACGCCGCCCTGGATACCCCGCTATGAATTTTGCCCAGACCCCGCTTCACCGAACCCTGCAGGTGCTGGCCCGTGCGCGTGGCTCACGCCTGCTCGGTGCCGGGTTGTGCGTGGCCTTGCTCAGTGCCTGCACCCTGAGCCCGGATTATCATCGCCCTGAGACGGGTGGCACGGCGCAATTCAAACACGCCGCAGGCTGGACCCAGGCCACGCCGTCCGATGCCATTGCCCGCGGGGCCTGGTGGGAAATCTACGGCGATGCCGGGCTCAATGCACTGGTCGAGGAACTGAACCGCAGCAACCAGACCGTGGCGCAATCCGAAGCCCAGTATCGCCAGGCCCAGGCGCTGGTGCGCAGCAGCCGCGCGGCACTGTTCCCCAGCCTCGACCTGAGTGTTGGCAAGAACCGCTCGGCCCAGGGCACCGGCAGCTCCAGTTCCAGCCTGTCCAACAACAGCAGCGGCATTCGCAACACCTACAATGCCCAGCTCGGCGTCAGCTGGGAAATCGACCTGTGGGGCAAGCTGCGCGAAACCCTCGATGCCAACCAGGCCAGTGCCGAAGCCAGCCTGGCCGACCTGGCCGCGATCCGCCTCAGCCAGCAGTCGGAACTGGTGCAGAACTACCTGCAACTGCGGGTGATCGACGAGCAGAAGCGCCTGCTGGAAGCCACCGTGGCGGCCTATGAGCGCTCGCTGCGGATGACCCAGAACCAGTACCGCGCGGGCGTTGCCGGCCCGGATGCGGTGGCCCAGGCGCGTACCCAGCTGAAAACCACTCAGGCCGACCTGATCGACCTGGCCTGGCAGCGTGCGCAATTCGAGAACGCCATTGCCGTGTTGCTGGGCAAGACGCCGGCCGAGTTCGCCCTGGCCGACAGCAAGCGCATACCGGCGCTGCCGCAGGTACCGGTGTCGCTGCCTTCGCAGTTGCTCGAACGGCGCCCGGACATCGCCGCCGCCGAACGCAATGTGATGGCTGCCAACGCCAGCATCGGTGTAGCACGGGCGGCGTATTTCCCGGACCTCAGCCTGAGCATGAGTGGCGGCTATTCCAGCAGCAGTTTCAACAACTGGATCGAACTGCCCAATCGCTACTGGTCGGTGGGCCCGCAGCTGGCGCTGACCCTGTTCGACGCCGGCAAGCGCAGCGCCGAAGTGGACCGCACCGTGGCGGTGTATGACCAGACAGTGGCGCAGTACCGCCAGACCGTGCTTGATGGCTTCAAGGAAGTGGAGAACCTGCTGGTGCAGTTGAAGGTGTATGGCGATGAGGCAGTGGTGCGCCAGGAAGCGCTGGAGGCTGCGCGCGAGTCGCTGCGCCTGACCGAAAACCAGTACCGTGCGGGGCTGATCGGCTACCTCGATGTGGTCAATGTGCAGACGACCGCGCTGAGCAACGAGCGCAGTGTGCTGAACCTGCTGCAAGGGCGCCTGGTCGCCAGCGTGCAGCTGATTGCCGCGCTGGGCGGCGGCTGGGACGCCGGGCAGGCATTCGCCGGGCAGGACTGACCTGCCTGGTGAGCGCAAGGCACAAAAACCCCGTGCGTTTCGCCTAAGCTTGAGTACAATCGTCAGCTTTTTCGGGCCTGGGCCCGCCCCCTGGAACTTCCAATGCTGACCGGTAGCTACTCCTCTTCGCTGGTGTTGATTTCGCTGTGCGTGGCGATCCTGGCGTCCTATACCGCGCTTGACCTGACCGGCCGCATCGCCACGGCAAAGGGCCGCGCTGCGTTGTTGTGGATGGGGGGTGGCGCACTGGCCATGGGGATCGGTGTATGGTCGATGCACTTCATCGGCATGCTCGCCTTCAGCCTGCCCATCGACCTGGGCTATGACCTGGCCCTGACCGCCTTTTCGCTGCTGATCGCGGTGCTGTCCTCAGGGTTTGCCTTGTGGCTGGTCAGCCAGCCGAGCCTGCCGTGGCTGCAGTTGGTGTTTGGCGCCTTGATCATGGGCGCCGGCATCGCCTGCATGCACTACACCGGCATGGCGGCGCTGCGCATGCTGCCAGGCATCGACTACGACCCGACACTGTTCGGCGCCTCGTTGCTGATTGCCGTGGGCGCCTCGGCGGCGGCCTTGTGGATTGCCTTCCGCCTGCGCACGCACACCCCCTACGTGCGGCAGATCCGCGGCCTGGCGGCGGTGGTGATGGGGTTTGCCATCGTCGGCATGCACTACACCGGCATGGCTGCGGCGAATTTTCCCGAGGGCAGCTTCTGCGGCGCGCTGGCGGCCGGGGGCTTGCAGGGCGATGGTCTGGTCTACCTGGTGCTGATCACCACCCTGGCGGTGCTGGCCGTGGCCTTGCTCACCTCGGTGCTGGATGCCCGCCTGGAGGCGCGCACTGCCGAACTGGCCCGGTCGCTGACCCTGGCCAACCAGGAACTCACCCAGCTGGCGCTGCACGACACCCTCACCGACCTGCCCAACCGCACCCTGCTGGCCGACCGTATCGAGCAAGCCATCGCCAAGGTGGCGGAGCAGGGCGGCTGCTTTGCCCTGATGTTCATCGACCTGGATGGCTTCAAACCGGTCAATGATGCCTTCGGCCACCACATCGGCGACCTGCTGCTCAAGGCCGTGGCGGCGCGCCTGCGCGGTCACCTGCACAGCCAGGATACGCTGGCGCGCATCGGCGGCGACGAATTCGTGCTGCTGGTGGAGTTGCAGGAGCCGAACGATGCCGTGGACGTGGCGGTGAAGCAGGTCAACCTGGTCTCACGGCCGTTCCGCGTGGCCGAGCATGACCTGCAACTGTCGGCGAGCCTGGGTATCGTCCTGTACCCGGGCAATGGCCAGGACCAGCACGAGCTGCTGCGTAATGCCGACGCCGCCATGTACCACGTCAAAAGCGCTGGCAAGAACGGCTACAGCTTCTTCGACGTGTCGATGAACAGCAATGCCCGCCAGCAACTGCAGCTTGTGCAGGACCTGCGCCAGGCGCTGGAGCAGCGCCAGTTCCGCCTGCATTATCAGCCCAAGTTCGACGCCCAGGCGTGCCAGCCGATCGGTGCCGAGGCCTTGCTGCGCTGGGAGCATCCGCAGCAGGGCCTGCTGCTGCCCGATCGCTTCATTGGCCTGGCGGAAAAGACCGGCCTGATCATTCCTATCGGTGAGTGGGTGTTGATCGAGGCCTGCCGCCAGATGCGCCAATGGCTGGATCAGGGGTACCAGGAGTGGCGAATGGCCGTGAACCTGTCGGCCATCCAGTTCTGCCATGCCGGGCTGGTCGAAAGCGTGGCCCGGGCGTTGCAGCAGAGCGGCCTGCCAGCCAATTGCCTGACCCTGGAAATCACCGAAACCACCGCCATGCACGACGCCGATGCCAGCCTGACAGTGTTGCAACGCCTGTCCGACATGGGTGTGGATCTGTCCATCGACGACTTTGGTACCGGCTATTCCAGCCTGATGTATCTCAAGCGCCTGCCGGCCAACGAGCTGAAGATCGACCGCGGTTTCGTGCGCGACCTGGAGCAGGACAGCGATGATGCGGCCATCGTTTCGGCGATCGTCGCGCTGGGCCAGGCGCTGGGCCTGCGTATCGTTGCCGAAGGGGTAGAAACCGACAAGCAGCAGGCCTTCCTGACCCGCCTGGGTTGTGATTCGCTGCAGGGCTACCTGCTGGGCCAGCCAGTGCCGGCTGAACAGTTCATGGGCAAGTTGCAGGCCATGCGTCAGGACAATGCGGCAGTGGGTTAGACCGCATCACGCAGGGGGATGGCAGGGATGAAGGCATCCATTTCCGCTTCGACGGCTTCGATGATGCGCTCCACGTCCGCGGCAGCCATGATCGCCGCGCAGGGGATGCCGGCAATGGCCAGCAGGGTTTCGCCGGTGGCGCGGTCGAACAACCGTGCGACCATGCTGCGCGGCGCATCCATGCTGGCTTCGAAGCCCAGCGGGTGGAAATGCCAACGCATCACCTGGCAGGCGTTGGGGAACGTCATCTTGTTCATGCCAGCCTCCTTGTCCTTGCCTGGACGTGGTGAGCGGGTGGCCATCATGCTGTGGCCGCCGGGAAGGTAACCATAGCACCTGTCACGGGTGATTCTCGCTGGCAAATGCGACAAAAGTACTAATGCATGATGGCGGTCACATCCTTGCCCACGCCATCGCCCTCCGCGTGCCGCTCAGGCAAGCCTCTTCCCGGCGGGATAGCGGCTGTTGGGCCCGGGGTCGCCCGCCGTTGCGTCGGTGCCAGGTGACGGGTTTTTTCGGACGAACGGCGCGGTTAACCCAGCAACCCTGCGGCGATGTTGATGGTGAAACCGAGAATCGCGGTATTGAAAACGAAGCCCACCACTGAATGCGCCAGTACCACCTTGCGCAGGCCGCGCCCGGCGACGCCGACATCCGAGGTTTGCACCGCCATGCTGATGGTGAACGAGAAGTAGTGGAAATCCCAGTAATCCGGGTGGCGTTCGCCGTCGGCGAAACGCAGCGCGGGTTCATGGTTTTGCGCTGTGTAGAACAGCCGTGCGTAATGCAGGCTGAAAATGCAGCCGATCAACAGCCAGGAACCGGCCACGGTCAGGCCCGTGTAGAGGTAGTGCAGGGCCAACGCTGTGCCTTGCAGGCCGCGGCTGGAGACCAACTGCAGGGTGACGGCGGCGAGGCTGGCAATGGCGGCGATGCACACGGTCAGCAGGACCAGGCCGGCGTTCTCGTCTTCGACGCGGGCGACCTTGTGTACTTTCGCCGGGGTGGCGGTCCAGGTCAGGTAGAACACCAGCAGCAGGTACAGCCAGACACCCAGGTTCCACCCGGCGAGGATGTGCTGAACGGTGTCGTCTGCAGGAATCAGCCACGCCCCGAGCAGGCCGACCAAGGTCGCGGCAGTCAGGCGCGGGTGGGTGTGGGTCAGGCGGTGGAAAGCCATGTGGCCTCTCTGGCTAAGGGTGTGGCTACTACTCTAGACGGTCACGGGGCACGGCTGTGTGGCCTGATGTTTCTTTGATGTCGACCATCGCACGGCATTGCAACTCTCAGTACACTGCACGCTCCAATCCCAACATCCCCACATCCGTTGAACTCGAGGTTTTTGCATGACGCTCAGTCCTTTGGCAGGCAAGCCGGCTCCGACCAGCGTGCTGGTCGATATTCCACGACTGCTCACCGCCTACTACACCGGCCGCCCCGATGCGGCCGTGGCGGCCCAGCGGGTGGCCTTCGGCACCTCGGGGCACCGGGGCACTTCACTTGAGTTGAGCTTCAACGAATACCACGTCCTGGCCATCACCCAGGCCATCTGCCTGTATCGCGAAGAGAAGGGGATCGACGGTCCGCTGTTCATCGGCGCCGACACCCACGCCCTGTCCGCACCGGCCACCGCCAGCGCCCTGGAAGTGCTGGCGGCCAATGGTGTGCAGGTGATGCTGTCCAAGGACGATGAATACACGCCCACCCCGGCCGTGTCCCACGCCATCCTGTGCCATAACCGTGGCCGCGTGCAGGGCCTGGCCGATGGCATCGTCATCACCCCGTCGCACAACCCGCCGCAAAGCGGTGGCTTCAAGTACAACCCACCCAATGGCGGCCCGGCCGACAGCGACGTGACCAAGTGGATCGAGGCCAAGGCCAACGAACTGCTGGCGGCGAACCTGGCGGGGGTCAAGCGCATGCCGCATGCGCAGGCGCTGCAGGCAGCCACTACCCAGCGCCACGACTACGTCAGCAGCTACGTGGCCGACCTGGAAAACGTCATCGACTTCGACGTCATCCGTGGCGCCAGGCTGCGCCTGGGTGTCGACCCGCTGGGCGGGGCCGGGGTTCGTTACTGGTCGGCGATTGCCGAGCGCTACCAACTGGACCTGGAAGTGGTGAATACCGAGGTCGACCCGACCTTCCGCTTCATGACCGTCGACTGGGACGGCCAGATCCGTATGGACCCGTCCTCGCCGTACGCCATGCAGGGCCTGATCGGCCTGCGCGAGCGCTTCGACGTGGCGTTCGCCTGCGACCCCGACCATGACCGCCACGGTATCGTCACCCCGGATGGCCTGCTGCAGCCGAACAACTACCTGGCCGTGGCCATCGACTACCTGTACCGCCACCGCCCGCAATGGCGCAATGATGCGGCAGTCGGCAAGACGGTGGTGTCCAGCGGCCTGATCGACCGCGTTACCCAGCGCCTGGGCCGCGCGTTGTACGAAGTGCCGGTGGGCTTCAAGTTCTTCGCCCAGGGGCTGTTCGATGGTTCGCTCGGCTTTGGTGGCGAGGAGAGTGCAGGGGCTTCGTTCCTGCGCCGCGATGGCTCGGTCTGGGCCACTGACAAGGACGGCCTGATCCCGGCCTTGCTGGCTGCCGAGATGACTGCCCGCACCGGGCGTAACCCGAGCCAGGCCTACGCTGACCTCACCGCGGCGCTGGGCAAACCCTTCGCCACGCGGGTTGAAGCCAAGGCCGATGCCCGGCAGAAGGCGCTGCTGAGCAAGCTGGCGCCGGCGCAGGTGAAGTCGACCGAATTGGCCGGTGAGCCGATCGTGCAGATCCTCAGCCATGCGCCGGGCAATGGCCAGGCGATTGGCGGGCTGAAGGTGATGACCGCCAATGGCTGGTTCGCCGCACGGCCGTCGGGCACCGAAGACATCTACAAGATCTACGCCGAAAGTTTCATCGACGAAGCGCACCTGCAGCGCCTGGTGCAGGAAGCGCAGGTGCTGGTGGATGCGGCAATCGCCTGACAGGTAACAAACCGCTTGGTTCTGCGGTACGGTGTAAATTAGAATTAATCTTATTTACGCCACCGCAGGGCCTACCCCATGATCGACGCCGCGCCGCCACCGGAGCATAGCCTGCCAGCCCTGTACCGGGCCCATCGCGGCTGGCTGGAAACCTGGTTGCGACTGCGCATGGGCAATGCCTGGGATGCCGCCGACCTTAGTCAGGATACCTTCCTGCGTATCCTGGCCAGCGCGCAACCGCTGGCAGACATTCGCGAACCGCGCGCTTACCTGCTGACCGTCGGCAAGCGCCTGCTGAGCAACTTCCACCAACGGCGCCGCCTGGAACAAGCCTACCTCGATGCACTGGCGCGGTTGCCCGAGCAGCATGTGCCCTCGCCAGAGCAGCGTTGGCTGCTGCTGGAAACCCTGCAAGCGCTCGACGAGTTGCTCGACGGCCTCAAGGCGCCGGTACGCAAGGCCTTTCTCTGGAGCCACCTGGAGGGCCTGGGCTATGCCGAGATCGGCAAGCGCCTGGGCGTTTGCGAGCGCTCGGTCAAACGCTACATGGCGCAGGCCTACGAGCATTGCCTGCTGGCAGAACTGTAATGACCGCCCATTCTCCCGAAACCCGCGAGGCACTGCGGGCAGCTGCGCGCTGGCTGGCACTGGTGGACTCTGGCGGTGCCAGCGAGGGCGACCTGCGCCGCCTGGAACAATGGCGTACCAGCAGCACCTTGCACGAACACGCCTGGCAAAAGGCAATGCTGTTGCGCCAGCGCTTTTCCGCGTTACCCGGCGCAGTGGCCATGGCCACACTGGATCGCCCGGATGCTGGTCGCCGGGCGTTGCTCAAGCAGGTCCTGGGCGTGGCGGCATTGTTGCCGGCGGCCTGGCTGGCAAGCCGCGAACAGCCGTTGGAAGCCTGGACCGCCGACATGCACACCGCGGTCGGGGAGCGTCGGCGGGTGCTGCTGGGCGATGGCACATTGTTGCAGTTGAACACCGACAGTGCGGCGGATATCGACGTGGGTGGCCGTCGCCTGACATTACTGCGTGGCGAAGTGGCAGTCAGGTTGCCCGGCACCCTGGGCCTGACGTTGCAGATGCCCTATGGCCAGGTCGCGCTGTATGCCGGTGAGGTGTGCCTGCGCCTTGTCGATCAAGCTTGCCGGGTAACGGTGCTCAAGGGCACGGCCAACCTTCTGCCGCTGCAAGGCCCGGCACTGCTGCTGCAGGCTGGGCAGCAGGCCAGCCTGCAAGCGACCGGCGTTGGCCCGGTCACCGGCCTGGACGCTTGGCTGCTGGGCTGGCGCGAAGGTGTGCTGCGCCTGGAAGATCGCCCCTTGGGCGAACTGCTGCACGAGTTGCGCAGGTACCGCCCCGGCGTGCTGCGTTGGGCGCCTGAACTGGAGGCCCTGCGGGTGACCGGTACGTTCCGCCTCGACGACACCGACCGGGTGCTGGCCTTGCTCGCCGGCAGCCTGCCGTTGCAGGTGCACACGCGCACGCGTTACTGGGTAAGCCTGACCGCGCGAGAAAACCGCGCATGAGGCTGTCCCCTTTTTTCTGCTCGCCGGTCATTACCGGTAGGAGCAAATAAAGGGGAGCTTTGTTCAATGCCTGTTGTCATGTCCTGCCGCCTGCGCCCACTGGCGCGTGCGGCACATCCGCTGTTCGCCATGAGCCTGTTGTTGTGTGCACCGGCCTGGGCCGATGAACCCGCCCGGCGCAGCTATCAGGTGCCGGCCGCAAGCCTGGGTGCGGCACTTACCCGGTTTGCCGACCAGGCCGGGGTCAGCCTGTCGCTGGACCCGACGCTGGTAAACGGCCGGCAGAGCAATGGCCTGTCCGGCAGCTACAGTGTCGACGAAGGCTTCACTCAGCTGCTGCGCGGCAGCGGCCTGCAGTTGCCGCCGGTGGGCCAGGGCGCTTTCACATTGATGCCGGCCCCCGGGGCGGGCGATGCCCTGGAAATCGCCCCGACCAGCATCGTCGGCGGCATGGCCGCAGACAGCGAAACGCAACCTTATGCCGGTGGCCAGGTAGCCCGTCAGGGTTCACAGGGCCTGCTTGGTACGCGCGACTTCATGGAAACCCCGTTCAGCATCAGCAGCTACACCAGCGAACTGGTGAAGAATCAGCAGGCGCGGACGTTGGGCGAGCTGATCGCCAGCGACCCATCGGTGCGCGCCACCAACCCGGCGGGTGGGCGCTTCGAGCAGTTCACCATTCGCGGTTTCAGCCTGTTCAACAGTGATGTGGCTTACAACGGACTGTACGGTATCCTGCCGACCTACTCCATCGACATGGAAATGGCCGACCGGGTAGACATCCTGAAAGGCCCCAGCCAGCTGATCAATGGCATTTCGCCGCGAGGCAGTGTCGGCGGCGGCATCAATGTGCAGCCCAAGCGGGCCGGTGACCAGCCGCTCACCGAGTTTACCGGCAGCTATGCTTCGGCAGGCCAGGTAGGCGGTGCAGTGGACGTTGGCCGGCGCTTTGGCCAAGGCCAGCAGTTCGGCGTGCGCTTCAATGGCGTGAAACAGGCGGGCGACACCGAATGGGAGCACCAGCGTGTCGCGCGCGAAATGGCGGTGTTGGGCCTGGACTTTCGTGACGAGCGCCTGCAGCTTTCGGCAGACCTGGGCCATACCGAGCGTGACACCGATGCACCGCAGGAGCGGGTGCTGATCGGCGCCAATGCCAAGGTGCCGGATGCCAACGATGTGCGCCACAACTACGCCCAGACCTGGAGCAAGGCGCGCACCAACGACACCTTCGGCGCGCTGCATGCCGAGTACGATATCAGCGAGTCGCTGCTGGCCTATGGCGCGGTCGGTGCGCGCAAGAGCAACCATGACTTCCTGCGCCACAACGTGTCCATCAGCAACGATGCCGGCGACTTCACCGTGCAGCCGCGCGACTTTACCCGGGATGAAACCGTGCGTACCGCCATGGCCGGTGTGCGCAACTGGTTCCATACCGGGCCGGTCAGCCACGAGCTGAACCTGGCCGCCACCCACTTCTACATGGACTTCACCAACGGCGGCGCCCGTTATGCCTCGGCGCCCAGCAACCTCTATCACCCGGTAGCCACGCCGACACCGGCCACGCCAACCCGCATCGACCCCGAGGTGTACACGGAAAACCGTTTTTCCGGCGTGGCCCTGGCCGACACCCTCGGCTTCTTCGACGACCGCCTGCTGCTGACCCTGGGCGCGCGCTGGCAGCGGGTGCAGGTGGATGACTGGAGCGACGGTGTCAAGGGCGATACCGCCTACGATGAAGAGAAGCTGTCGCCTTCGGGCGGTGTGCTGCTCAAGGTTACCGAGCAGCTGTCGTTGTATGCCAACTACATGGAGGGCCTGAGCCAGGGCAAGATCGCACCATCGACATCGGTCAACGAAGACCAGATCTTCCCGCCGTTCACCAGCCGCCAGGTCGAGGTGGGGGCAAAGTACGACCTGGGTCAGGTTGCCTTTACTGCCAGTGCCTTCCGCATCCGCCAGCCCGCCTACGAAACCAACCCCATGTCGCGGGTGTTCGGCCCCAATGGCAAGCGCGACAACCGCGGTATCGAACTGAGCATGTTCGGCGAGCCCGTGCAAGGGGTGCGAATGCTGGGCGGGGTGATGTACATCGACAGCGAGCTGACCGACACCATCGGTGGCGTGTACGATGGCAACCGCGCGCCGGCCACGCCTGAGTACAACGTCAACCTTGGCGCCGAATGGGACGTGCCTGGGGTGAACGGCCTGACCCTGACGGTGCGAGGCATCCATTCGAGCTCGCAGTACCTGGACCAGAACAACAGCAAGCAGATCGACGGTTGGGAGCGTTATGACCTGGGCGCGCGTTATGCCTTCAAGGTGGATGCCACACAGTTTACCTTGCGTGCCAGTGTCGAGAACGTGCTGGACGACCGCTACTGGAGTTCGGCCGGGGCCTCGGATGACAGCGAACCGGGGTTGACGCTTTCTACGCCGCGTACCTACTTGCTGTCAGCGACAGTGGGTTTCTAGCAGGTCAGTAGGTCGACCTGTTTGCCATGATACCTGTCAGATCAAGCAGCCCCCAAGAGCACTGTCAGGTATCAGGGCAAGCCCGCTAGGCTTATCCCGCTAGCCCTGGTCAGGCACCACGGCGATCACGTCGATCTCCATCAGCCACTCCGCCTGGGCCAACCCGGCGACCACCAGCCCGGTGGAAATCGGGAACACCCCCTTCAACCATTTACCCACTTCCTTGTATACCGGCTCGCGGAAGCGCGGGTCGGTGATGTAGGTGGTGGTCTTGACGATGTGCGACAGGTCCGAGCCGGCCTCTTCGAGCAGTTGCTTGACGTTTTTCATCGCCTGTTCGGCCTGCGCCCGCGGGTCGCCCAGGCCCACCAGGTTGCCCTCGAAGTCGGTGCCGACCTGGCCGCGCACATAGATGGTATTACCGGCACGCACCGCCTGGCACAAGTCGTTGTCCAGGGTCTGGTTGGGGTAGGTGGCCTTGGTGTTGAACATGCGGATGCGAGTATGGGTAGGCATCAGTGGGCTCCGAGGGTGCTGACGTTGCTGATCCGGGTTGGTTGCTGCTCATCCGCGGCGCGTTGCTGGCGGTCGCGGTAGGCGGTATAGGTGCGTTGCGTGGCGATGTGGCCGGCGACGTGCTTGGCGTCGTGCCACACGCCCCAGATGAACGATGAGCCACGCCGCGACAGCCACGGCAGGCCAAGGAAGTAGATGCCCGGCTCGCGGGCTACGCCGCGCTGATGCTGGGGTTTGCCGTTGGCGTCGAAGGTGTCGACCTGTAGCCAGCTGAAATCCACGCTGTAGCCGGTGGCCCAGATGATGCTGGTGACACCGGCCTCGGCCAGGTCCAGTTGCAGCAGCGGGTTGCGCATGCATTCCGGATCGGCCAGGCGTTTACGGGCTTCGGGCTCTTCCGGCAGGTCAAGGCCGTTGCGCTGGATGTAGGCATCGGCGGCATCCAGCAGGGCCAGGTAGTTCTCGTCGCCGCGGTTGATGTTCTCGACCAGGTTGTCCTGGAAGCGTGCCACTCCGTTGTCGAACGACTGGGTCAGGCCGACCAGGGTCATGCCCTGGTGGGCGAGGGCGCGGAAGTCCACGGTGTGGCCGCCACGGGCACCGCTGACAGCAATGGTCACGTGCTCGCGGCCGGGCTTGGCGACTTCCGCATCCCACTCACCCAGCACCCCCAGCCACCAGCAGAAGTCACGGTTGCGGTAGGCGCGTGGCGGGCGGTCGTGGGCACCGACCGACAGGTAAACCTGGCGCCCGGCACGCATCAGTTCCTCGGCGATCTGTACACCCGAGGAGCCGGCACCCACTACCAGCACAGCCCCTGCAGGCAGTTGTGCGGGGTTGTAGTAGGCCGCCGAATGGATCTGGTGCAGGTTGCTGTCTTGCGGCGCAATGGCCGGAATCACCGGTTTCTGGAACGGGCCGGTGGCAGCGACGACGCGGTTGGCGCGGATCACGCCTTCATTGGTTTCGATGGTGAAGCCGGGACGGTCGCTGTTGCGCACGACCTTCTTCACTTCGATGCCGGTGCGTACTGGCAGGTTGTACTTGCGTACGTACTGCTCGAAGTAGTCGGCGACCTGGTCCTTGCCGGCAAAGGCATCGGCGTCGAGGTCGAATTCCAGCCCCGGGAAGCGGTCGTGCCAGGCCGGGCCGTTGGCCACCAGCGAGTCCCAGCGGCCGCTGCGCCAGGCCTCGGCGATACGCTTGCGCTCCAGCACCAGGTGTGGCACGCCAAGCTTGCTCAGGTGTTCGCTCATGGCCACGCCGGCCTGGCCGGCGCCGACCACGAGGGTGTCGATTTCGAGATTGTTCAGTGTCATGTCCGAGCCCTTGTTCAGGCGGTTTTTGTCAGGTCGGTTTGGCGGACCGCCGTTACCTGGGGCCAGACTAGGGATGCCGTGGAAACGGCGAAAATAGTATTTAGCTTGGGCTTGCCGATAAAACGGCGAAGGCCCCGGTTCCCGTGGCTTGCAGGGCTGAGTGCAGCAGCATTTGCGAGGATTCGGCGGGGCTTGGCCTGGCCTTAGTTTTTTCCTCTGCAAGGCCTCGGAAAAAGGTGGTTTCGTCTGCCGGAAGGTTCCACCGAGAATGCCCCGTATCGCACAGCACAACAGGAACCATGACATGACTTTTTCCATCATCGGCCGCTGTCAGGAAACCGGGCAGCTCGGTATCGCCATCAGCTCGTCGAGCATCGCGGTGGGCGCCCGCTGCCCGTGGGTGCGGGCCGGCGTCGGCGCGGTGGCCACGCAGAACATCACCTTGCCGGCGCTCGGGCCGCAGGTTCTCGATGTCCTGGAACAGGGCCAGTTGCCGCCTGCCGCGGCGCTGGACAGGGTGCTGAGCGCCAATGGCTGGAGCGAATACCGCCAGGTCACGGTGATCGACAGCCGTGGCCAGGTCGCGCTGTTCACCGGCAAGGAGGCCCTGGGCACGCACCATGCCGTGGCCGGTGAGCAATGCGCGGCAGCCGGCAACCTGCTGGCCTCGCCCCAGGTGATCGAGGCGATGGTGCAGGCTTTCGAACAGGCTGCGGGGCACCTGGCCGATCGCCTGCTGGCGGCCATGCAGGCGGCGATGGCCGCGGGTGGCGAGGCCGGGCCGGTGCATTCGGCGGCGTTGAAGATTGCCGGCGAACTGACCTGGCCGCTGGTGGACCTGCGGGTGGACTGGGCCGACGCCGACCCGATCGGCGTACTCGAGGGCCTGTGGCAGGCGTACCGGCCGCAGATGCAGGACTATGTCACCCGCGCGCTGAACCCGACTGCGGCGCCAAGCTACGGGGTACCGGGCGATGAGTGAAGATGCCAGCCGCGTGCTGCTGGCCCGGTTGATCGGCTTTGCCACGGTCAGCCGCGATTCCAACCTGGCGCTGATCGGTTTCATCCGCGATTACCTGGCCGGGCTGGGCGTGGAAAGCGAACTGTTCCATAACCCGGAGGGCACCAAGGCCAACCTGTTCGCCACCATCGGGCCCAGGGATGTTGGCGGCATAGTGCTGTCCGGGCATACCGATGTGGTGCCGGTAGACGGCCAGGCCTGGAGCGTCGAACCGTTTGCCCTGAGCGAGCGCGATGGCCGTCTGTATGGCCGCGGCACCGCCGACATGAAGGGCTTCATCGCCTCGGTCCTGGCGGCCGTGCCTGCGTTGCTTGCGCAGCCGTTGCGCCTGCCGGTGCACCTGGCGTTTTCCTATGACGAGGAAGTCGGCTGCCTGGGCGTGCGCTCGATGCTGGCCGCCCTTGAGCAGCGCCCGCACAAGCCTCGGCTGTGCCTGATTGGCGAACCCACCGAACTCAAGCCGGTACTCGGGCACAAGGGCAAGCTGGCGATGCGCTGCCAGGTGCAAGGTGCGGCTTGTCACTCGGCCTACGCGCCGTACGGGGTGAATGCCATCGAATTTGCGGCGAAGCTGATCGGCAAGCTCGGGGAAATCGGTGAGGCCCTGGCCTTGCCGGAACATCACGACGCGCGCTTCGATCCACCGTTTTCCACGGTGCAGACCGGTGTGATCAAGGGGGGCAGGGCGCTGAACATCGTGCCGGCAGAGTGCGAGTTCGATTTCGAAGTACGCGCATTGCCAGGCTTTGCCGCGCAGGCAGTGGCCGACCAGTTGCAGACCTATGCCGAGGCCGAGCTGCTACCACGCATGCGCAAGGTCGACGCGGCCAGCGCCATACGCCTGCAACCGTTGAGTGCCTATCCGGGGCTGGCGACCCCGGCAGACAGTGAGGCGGCACAGTGGGTGGCGTTGCTGAGCGGCTCGGAGGCGTTCGCTACGGTGGCGTTTGGCACCGAAGGCGGGTTGTTCGACCAGGCGGGCATCCCCACCGTGGTGTGCGGCCCCGGGAGCATGGAGCAGGGGCATAAGCCGGACGAGTTTGTCAGTGTCGAACAGTTGCAGGGCTGTGATGCCATGCTGTCGAGGCTGGTGGATTACCTCAGGCAGCACTGAGCGGGCTGGCCGCGAATGAGCCGCACCGCGGCCCATGCGCCTCAGAAGGTGGCCTTGACCTGCAGGCCAAGCACCAGCGCGTTGTCGATGGCTTTCCCGGAGAATGCCCCTGGCTCGATGATGTACTGCAGGTCCGGGCGCAGGTTCAGCCACGGCGTGGCCTGGTAGCCATAGCTCAGCTCGATCAGCTGCTCGGCGCTGTCGATATCGGGGAACGGCTGGCCGGCGTTGTAGGCGGCATCCTCCAGTACGTCGCGGCTACGCGGGTTGGGCACGGCGCGGCCATAACCCAGCGCCACGGTATCCTTCGGGCGGCCCTCGAACGGCTGATACAGCACCACGCCGGCACCATACCAGCGGGTGAACGGCGAGGCGGCCTTGCTCGATGCCGAGTACTGGCCGAAGGCATGCAGGCTGCGGCCCGGCGAGCGTTGGTCATTCCACAGCGCCTGGTCGACCAGCAGGTAGTGGCCGCCACGGCCCGACACCTGTTCATCGCTGCCGATGCGCTTCACATCGGAGCTGTCGTAGTAGTAGCCCAGCTTGTACTCGCCCGGCAGCTCGTCCTGCAGCCTGTATACCAGCTCGACCGGTACCACGGTGCCGGTGGTGTGCTTGGGCCCCAGGTGCCAGGCCCGGCTGGCGTTGCCGTTGCTCTCGGGGTCGACATTAAAGGCTGCCACGCGCAGTTGCCAGGCTGGTGACAGGTCGTATTTCACCCGTACGCCCAAGTGCGCATTGGGGTAGTTGGTCCAGCCACTGCCGCCGGACATGTTCAGCGGGTGGCCGCAGAAACCGGCATTCATGAAGTTGCACAGGATGCCGCTGTCCAGGCCACCGAGGTCGTTGCCCATGGCCATGTAGCCGAGCTTGACATTCAGCGCCGGGGTGAACAGGGTGCGCTCGTAACTCAGTTCGGTCAGCCGGGTGTACAGGCCACCGTAGTTTTCCTGGATCGGCAGGCGGTTGCCCACCAAATCTTCCGAGGCACTGTTGCCGCGGCGGTCGTTGACGGTCAGCTGGACTTTCCCGCCGTTGTCCAGGCCATACAGCTTCGACAGGTCGAACTGCACGCCCAGTTTCAGGTTTTGCGAATAGCGCGCCGAGCGGCGCAGGCCGCCATGGGCGTTGTAGGCGGTTTCGCCACTGTAGTCGCCTGTGAACTTGACGCCGTCTGCTTCCAGCTGCTTGCGCAGGCCGCCCCAGTCGCCGGTAAGCGTGCTGCGGGTAGTCAGGTCGGCGTCGGCCAGGGCGGTGGTGCTGGCCAGGGCCAGCAGCAGGGTGGGGGTGATGCGGGGTACGCGGGGCATTGCTGAATCTCGGTGTGTGTTGCGGGGGAATGCGCAAGCAAGCCCGCGTCCCACGAAGGCCAGTGGTGGCCCTGTGGGAGCGGGCGTGCCCGCGAAGCAGGCGACGCGGTGTTACGGCAGCGCGTAAGCCATTACGTAGTCGCCACGGTCAGTCGACTGGCGCGCGCCGCCAGCAGTGACCACCACGTATTGCTTGCCGGTTTTCGGCGAGACATAGGTCATCGGGCCGCCCTGGCTGCCCACGGGCAGGCGGGCCTTCCAGATCTCGTTGCCGTTGCTGCTGTCATAGGCACGCAGGTAGAAGTCCTGGGTGCCGGCGATGAACACCAGGCCACCTTGGGTCGACAGGGTGCCGCCGAGGGTTGGCAGGCCGATCTTGATCGGCAGGTGCATGCGGATGCCGAGCGGGCCGGTGTCTTCGACGGTACCGACCGGCACCTGCCAGGCCACCTGGCGGGTTTTCATGTCGATGGCGGTCAGGGTGCCGAATGGTGGCGCCTGGCACGGAATACCGGCTACCGAGAGGAAGCGGTTCTTGTTTACCGCATACGGGGTGCCCTTGAGCGGTACGGCGCCCATGCCGGTGTTCAGGGCCTCGCCGCCGGAGGCCGCACCGCCCTTGTTCTGCGACGGGATCATCTGGATCCACAGGCCCAGGCGCATGTCATTGACGAAGATGAAACCATGCACCGGGTCGGTGGAGATGCTGCCCCAGTTCATGCCGCCCAGCGAGCCCGGGAAGCTCAGCGCCAGGTCGGTGCCGGGTGCGGTGTACAGGCCGTCATAACGCATCTTCTTGAAGTCGATACGGCACAGCAGCTGGTCGTACGGGGTGGCGCCCCACATGTCGGACTCGGTCAGGGTCTGTGCGCCGATCTGCGGCATGCCCACCGACTTCGGCTGGGTCGGGGAATAGGGTTCGTTGGGAATGTTGCCGGGCTTGACCGGCACTTCGTCGACCTGGGTCAGCGGCTTGCCGGTGGCGCGGTCGAGCACGTAGATCTGCCCGGCCTTGGTGCCGATCACCACCGCCGGTACCGACTGACCGTCGTCCCTGGTGAAGTCGATCAGGCTCGGCTGCATCGGCAGGTCGAAGTCCCACAGGTCGTTGTGCACGGTCTGGAACACCCACTTCTGGTTGCCGGTGGTGGCGTCCAGGGCCAGCACCGAAGCGCCGTAGGTGTGGTCCAGCCGGGTGCGTTCGACGCCGTAGATATCGGTGGACGACGAGCCCATCGGCAGGAATACGGTGTTCATCGCCGGGTCGTAGGACATCGGTGCCCAGCTGTTCGGGGTGCTGCGCACGTAGGTCTTGTCGCCCTGTGGCGCCTGCCGGTCTTGCGGGTTGCCCGGGTCGAAGGCCCAGCGCATTTCACCGCTGAACACGTCGAAACCACGGATCACGCCGCCAGGCATGTCGGTCTGCACGTTGTCGGCGATACGCCCGCCGACCACCACCGTGGTGCCGGCCATCAGCGGGGCCGAGGACAGCTGGTAGTAGGAGTCCGGTACGTTGCCCAGGCCGGCCAGCAGGTTGACCTGGCCGTTGTTGCCGAAGCCCTGGCAGAACTCGCCGGTGTCGGCGTCGACGGCAATCAGGCGGCCATCGATGGTGTTGGTCAGCAGGCGACGCTGGCAGTTGGCACCGGCCGGCACGCTACCGACGGTGACCGGCGTGCTGTTCGGCTGGGTTGGCTGGGCGATTGGCGCGCTGGCGTCGAAATAGGCCATGCCACGGCAGCGCTGCCACACCTTGGACTGGGCGTTGATCGGGTTTTTCCAGAGTTCCTTGCCGGAGTCGGCGTCAAGCGCGATCAGGTTGTTGTGCGGGGTGCAGATGAACACCTTGTTGCCCACCTGCAGCGGGGTCAGCTGGTCCTCCGCACCGTTGCCGTCGCTGATGGCCACGTCACCGGTATGGTAGGTCCAGGCCACCTGGAGCTTGCTGACGTTGTCGCGATTGATCTGGTCCAGCGCGGCGAAGCGGCTGCCGCCTTCGGTGTTGCCGTAGTGGGCCCAGTCCTTCTGCTGCTTGCCGGCCTCGACCGGGGTCATGCCCGGGCCTTTGCCGGCGGGGGCGACAGTGGGGTGGGCAACGAACATGTTGCCGACGGCGACGACCAGCGCCACGGCCATGACCGCGGCCACGCCATAGGCACCACGGCCGCTGCTGGCGCCGCTGGCACGCGCCAGCAGCGGGTAGACCAGCGCCACCACCAGGCCGATGGCGCCGAACATGAACAGGCGCGAGAACAGCGGCCAGAACACCAGGCCAACGTCGACCAGTGCCCAGATCGCGGTACCCAGCAGGAACGCCGCGTACAGCCAGGCGCCAGCCGGCTTGCGACGTGCGATGAGAACACCGGCGATGGCCATGGCCAGGCCGCCGACCAGGAAGTACCAGGAACCGCCCAGGCCGGCCAGCTTGACGCCGCCCGCCGCCAGGAGGAGGCCAAGCAGGGCGATGATCACGCCCAGGCCGACCAGGATGATGTGTGTAGCGCCGGAAGCGCGCGGTATTGCTTTCATGCCAGGGATCTCAGCAGGTGGAATACGCGCAGTTTAAACGCTTAGCTTGCTAATTAACAAGTTGGTACATAATTTTGTGAGGCTGATTGTCGCAGGGTAGAACGAGCCCGAATGCCTCTAAAAGTATGGATCAGGTGGCGAAAATGACGAGAAAAGCTGTTCATATGGCCCAGCTGCGGATGTTGTCTGGTTACGCCGGCCACGGACTGCCACTGCGGTAGAACACCACAAGCCAGATCGTCGCTGTGCCGGGGGCAGTCCATTCCACGCGATGGCGGTAATGTGGCGGGATGTCCAGGCAATCGCCCGCTGCCAGCAGGCGGGTGTACTGTTCATGCTCGAAGCGCAGGCCCGCCGCACCGCTGAGCAAGACCACCCATTCGCCTTCGGCCTGGTCGTACCAGAACCCGGGCGGGCTGGCCTGGCCGGTGGAGACGATGCGTTCCACGCGCACCCCCGGGCGGCTGAGCAACTCATCGACACGTTCAGCGCTGGTGGCGGCGCAAGGGGGCAGGTCGGTCAGGAGGTTGTGCAATGTCATGGAATGCCTCGTTCGAAGGGGACTGCTTCCACTATGGACGCGATTTCCAGGTGCCGCGCTGCTTGACCCGCCCGGTCGTTTGTAAGAACTTTCCGGGATTTGGAAGACGGGCAGCAAATGGACAAACTCCTGGCGATGAAAATGTTCGTGGCCACCGTCGATGCCCAGGGCTTTTCGGCTGCCGCGCGCAGGCTTGGGCTGGCGACCTCGTCGGTGACACGCCTGGTCGATGCCCTGGAAACCGCGTTGGGCGCTACCTTGCTCAACCGCTCGACGCGCCAGGTCAGCCTGACCGAGGCCGGCGCACGCTATTACGAGCGTGCCCGGGGTATTTTCGAAGCGCTGGACGAGGCCGATGCCAGCGTCGCCGACCGCGGCGAGGAGCCTGTCGGCGTGCTGCGCCTGTGCTTGCCGGTGGAATTCGGCAGGCGGGTCATCGCCCCGCACCTCGGGTCGTTCCTGGCGCAGCACCCGGCACTGGAACTGGACATCGACCTCAGCGACCGCCTGGATGACCTGCTCGATGGCCGCTACGACCTGTCGATCCGCCTGGGTGACCCTTCACCCAATGACGAGCTGGTGTGTCGCCAGTTGGGGCGCTTCGAGCGGTGGCTGGTGGCCAGCCCGGCTTACCTGGCCGGGCGTGACGCCCTGGAGCATCCACGGCAGTTGCTCGAGCACGCCTGCCTGCGCTTTCGCTACGGGCAGAAAGGCCGCCCCTGGCGTCTGGCCCGGGCGCAGGAGAGCCTGGAGCTGGATGTGAGCGGGCCGTTGCGCAGTGCCAATGCCGACCTGTTGCGCGAAACCGCGTTGGCCGGCAGCGGTATTGCGCTGCTGGCCGATTGGCTGGTGCACGAAGATGTTGCCGCGGGGCGCCTGCAGCGGGTGTTCGCTGACTGGCAGGCCAGCCCCGGGGCGGCCAACAGCAGTATCAATGCCCTGTACCTGCCCAACCATCGTGGCTCCCGGCGGGTGAATGCGTTCATGCACTTTTGCGAAGGCTTGCTGACACCGCGTGGCTAGCGTTGCGCAGCGCGCAAAAGCGCGTTGCGCCAGCACCGGATTCCCGGCGTCAGCGTCGCTGGGTAAGGTGGCTGGCATATTCCATCCGTTGCCGAGGAACCTCGCATGAACCCCTCCCTTGCCGCCGCCCAGCCGGCAGCCACCGGCCTGAGCCGGGCCCTGGTCGCACTGCTGGCGTTCTGCTGCGGCGCGATTGTCGCCAACATCTACTATGCCCAGCCCATCGTCGGGCTGATCGCCCCGGACCTTGGGCTGTCCACCGAACACGCCAGCCTGATCGTCTCGCTCACCCAGCTAGGCTACGCCTTGGGCCTGTTGTTGCTGGTGCCGCTGGCCGACCTGCTGGAAAACCGCCGGCTGATGGTGGCCACGGCGGTGCTGGCCGGGGTCAGCCTGCTGCTGGCGGGCACCAGCCGCAGTGGCCAGGGCCAGCTGTTCCTCGGCTATGCGCTGCTGATCGGTTTCAGTTCGGTAGCGGTGCAGATGCTCATTCCGCTGGCGGCGCACCTGGCGCCGGAGCAGCAGCGTGGACGCGTGGTCGGCAACATCATGGGTGGCCTGTTGCTGGGCATCCTGCTGGCGCGGCCGCTGTCGAGCGTGGTGGCCGACCACTTCGGCTGGCGCGCGGTGTTCGTCGGTGCCGCCGGGGTCATGCTGGCGATCATCCTGTTGCTGGCGCTGACCCTGCCGCAGCGTCGCCCCGAGCACAAGGCCAGCTATGCCGGCTTGATGCTGTCGCTGCTGACACTGCTGCGCCGCTACCCCTTGCTGCGCCAGCGCTCGCTGTACCAGGCCTTGATGTTCGCGGCGTTCAGCCTGTACTGGACCGCGGTGCCAATGGCCCTGGCCGGTGAGCATGGCTTGTCACAGAGCCAGATCGCGGTATTCGCCCTGGTGGGCGCGGTGGGTGCCGTTGCCGCCCCGCTGGCCGGTCGCCTCGCCGATGCCGGGCATGCCCGGGCCGGCTCGCTGCTGGCGCTGTTGCTGGCCCCGGCGGCCCTGCTGCTGGGGCTGACAGCGCCGGGCTACAGCGTGATTGGCCTGGGCCTCACCGGGGTGCTGCTGGATTTCGCCGTGCAGATGAACATGGTAATCGGCCAGCGCGAGGTGTACGCGCTGGACCCGGCCAGCCGCGGGCGGCTCAACGCGGTGTACATGACCAGCATCTTCCTCGGCGGGGCGCTGGGCTCGGCGGTCGCCAGCGCAGTGTTCAGCCAGTTCGGCTGGCAGGGCGTGGCGTGGGTGGGGGCAGGGTTGCCGGGCGTAGCCTTGGTCATCTTCCTGGCCAAGGCCCGTCGCAACTGAAGGACGATGTGCGCTGCTGCGCAAGCTGCCTGGCTCATCGCCCAAGCGGCAGCGCCACGCCGATCAGGGCAAACAGGCTGCCACAGCAGCGATTGAAGCCTTTGCCGCCCTTGGTCAGCCAGGGGCGGATGCGAAACGCCAGGCGGGCCAACAGGTATTCGACCAGAAACTCGACACTGGCAAAGGTCGCCGCCATGACCACGAACTGCGAGAACAGCCCACGCTGCGGGTCGATGAATTGCGGCAGAAACGCACCATAGAACAACAGCACCTTGGGGTTGGCCATGGCCGACAGCAGGCCCTGGCGGAACAGACCGGCATTGCCTAGCCGGGCGCCTTGCCCGGTCAACTCAAGGTGCAGGCCCGGGCTGCGCCACAGCTGGATCCCCAGCCAGACCAGGTAGGCCCCCCCCAGCCACTTGAGCACGTTCAGTAGCGAGGCCGAGGCCTGCAGCAACGCGCTGAGGCCGAACATGGCCAAGGCGATCAGGGCGCTGAAGCCGAACACCCCGCCGATGATGGTGAACAATGTCCGCCGTGCGCCGTACAAGGCGCCGTGGCTCAGGGCCAGCAGGCTGTTGGGGCCTGGGGTGAGCGACAGGCCGATGCTGGCCAGCAGGTAGATCAGCCAGGTGTCGAGTGCCATGGCGGGATGAGCCTCATTGAGGAGAAGGACCCAGTCTATGGTCTGGATCACGTCCCGACAGGGTATGATCTGGACATTCCATGGTCGTTTCTGGACGCTATGCCATGTCACCCGACATCCGCTTGCTGATCTTGCCGTTACCGGAGTTCGCCTTGCTGCCGTTCGGCGCCTTTCTCGACAAATTGCGCTTCAGCGCCGATGACGAGGATTACAGCCAGCAGCGCTATTGCAGCTGGACCGTGGCCGGGCTCAGCCGTGACCCGGTACGCTCGAGCAGTGGTGCGGTGGTGCAGGTCGAGGCGCTGGTCAGCCAGCTTGACCTGGCCAGTTTCGATTACCTGGTGGTATTCGGTGGGCGCAATGCCATGGCCACGGCCGCATTGGCGCCCTGCTACAAGGCGCTGCTCAGGCAAGCGGGCAAAGCCGGCGTCAAGTTGGTGGGGGTGGACAATGGCGCCTTCCTGCTGGCTGCATGCGGTTTGCTGGAGGGGCACAAGGTGGTCGTGCACTGGCGCCATGAGGCCGAGTTTCGTGCAGCCTTCCCGCAGTTACAGGTGCTGCCTGAGCAGCTGTATTGCATTGACGGTGGCCGCATCACCTGCGCGGGTGGTACCGCTGCCATCGACCTGGCCGTCGCGCTGTTGTCCGGCGTCTGTGGGCGCACCCGGGCGCTCAAGGGCCTCGCTGACATGCTGGTGGATGACCCGCGTGACAGCCGCCATGCCTTGCGCTCGCTGGAGCTGGGGCCAGGGCAGGGGCGGCAGGTGCAGCGGGCACAAGCGCTGATGCGGCATCACTTGGGGACGTCGTGGGCGGTGGAGCGCCTGGCAGCGGAGTTGGGCATCAGCCGCCGCCAGCTGGACCGGCAGTTTCATGCCAGCCATGGCGTGAGCGCCAAGGCCTGGTGGCTGGAAATGCGCTTGCAGCAGGCGCGCTGGCGCTTGCTCAATTCCAGCCATAGCCTGGCGCAGATTGCCGACGAAGTGGGCCTGGGCGACGCCAGCTACCTGGGCAAGTGCATACGCCGGCGGTTCGGTTGCAGCGCCCTTGAATTGCGTGCAGGTGCCCGCGAAGCAGGTGGCGCGCTGGAAGGCACCAACCTTGCCGGTGAGCGCAGCTGAAGCCGTTCCTACAGGAACAGCGCCAATTGCAGGAGCGGATTTATCCGCGAAGCAGGCGACGCGGAGAATGGCACTGGCTCTGCCGGTATTTGCGACCATGGAGGAATACAACGATGTGCGCTGAGCCGCTCATGCCGAACGGCTGAAACCAGGCTATCTCCGCCTGCCTCATTGCGGAGCCCCGAACACCCCCGTCCAGTAGATGCCCGCATCGCTTTTCGGGTCCACCGCATAGGCAGCCCCGAGTTCGCGGAACTCCGGGTTCATCAGCGTGGCGCAATGCCCCGGGCTGTCCAGCCAGCCATCGACCACCTTGTGCGCGGTATCACGCCCTGCGGCGATGTTCTCGCCAATCTGCCGGTACAGGTAGCCGGCCAGTTCGGCCCGGTCACCGGGGGTACGGCCATCCTTGTCGATATGGTCGAAGAAGTTCTGGTTGGCCATGGCCCGGGTGTGGTTGGCGGCGACGCCGGCCAGCACGCCGCTCCAGCTCAGCGCTGGGGCCGCGGCAAACGGCTGGCCACCGCACTGGCGCGGCACCTTGCGCGCAGCATTGATTTCCTGCAGTACTTTCTGCCCTTCGGCCTGCCAGTCGCCCAGGCGGCCGCTGAGCAGCGGCCGCGCCAGCACGATACGCCATTCGCGGCCTTCCTGGCTGACGCCGATATCGACGAACTGCGGGTCGAGCACCACCTGGCAGAAGCTCTCCTCGATGGCGTGCATGGCAGCGCGTGCATCGCGCGGCCCGGACAGGCTGATGGCCTGCACGTTGACCATGGGGTAGGCGGCGCGGGTCATCGCCTGCTGCAGGTCGCGGGTACCTTCTGGTGACAACGCCAGGCGGGTATCGCTGTTGAGCGGCGGCAGCTCCAGCGACGCTTCGCCACCACAGGGCTGGGCCTTGCTGCGGTAGGTATTGATCGAATCGATCAGTTGCGCCTCTTCGCCGGTGGCAGCCAGTGCCCCGGTCGAGACGACCAGGGCCAGCGACAAGGCGGCAACGGATGACAGGACGCGCATGTGGATCTCCCTATGACTGGCAGCGTCGTGGTTTGCGCTGCTCATCCTACACAAGCCCGGGGCTTTTGGCCCGGGATCGTGCAAAGCAATGAAAACGCCGGCAATCGTTGCTGGCGGCAAAAGAGGGAGTAGACCGGCCAGCGCCGAAAAAGTGCGATCTGGCGCCTCATTGCCATGGCTGGCCTGGGCGGGGTTCAGCGCGCCAGCGCCTGGTTTGGCTTGTAGAAGAGAAAATGCCGGGTCTGGGCCGTCCTGCGATAGGCCTTGGCCCAGTCCGGGTGCACGTTGCGATCATGAAAGTACAGCGCGCCACCGGTGGTGTCTTTCAGTTGCTGGTTGAGCGCCTTGCGCGCGATCTCCTTGGCGACGCCATAGCGCTGCGGCTCCTCGACCTGGTCGGGACGCCCGTCGCACCACCAGGAGAACTGGCAGGCCTTGCTCTCGACACCCTGCTTGACCACGCCGCAGATGGTGTCCGGGAAGCCCTCGCTGCCCAGACGATTGAGCACCACGCTGGCCACGGCGGCCATGTCTTCGGCGTCGGCACCCTTGGCTTCCCAGTAGACAGTGCGGGCCAGGCAGGTGAGGCTGTCATCCAGCGGCGCCTGGCCGGCCGGGTCCACGGCCTGCGCCTCACCGGGGGTGAGGATTTCGGCCTTCCTGGGGGGTGGCGCGTCCTCCACCACTTTTTCCTCGAGTACTTCGGCCTTGTCCTCGGCGACGGCGGCCTTGGCCGCATCGGCCGCCTGCAAGGGGCCTGCGAGCAACGCCGAGGCCAGGCCGACCACTATCCACGCACGGCGCATGGGCACGCTCCCGATCTGTGGGCTGGTTCACAGTCTAGTCAAGCGTCAGCATGAGTACCAAAGGCAAGGTCGCGGCGGCCGCCACGGTCTGCAAGGCGATGATGGCCGCCATCAGCGGTGCGTTACCGCCCATCTGCCGGGCCATTACATAGGACGAGGAAGCCGTGGGCAGCGCCTGGAACAGCACCGCCACCGTCGCCGCCTGGCCACCCAGGCCCAGCAGCCGGCACAGGCCCCAGGTGGTCAGTGGCATGACCAGGAACTTGAACGCCGATGCGGCCATCAGCGGGCGCACCTGCCGGCCAAGGCTGGCGCCGCCCAGGGCGGCGCCGACGCACAGCAGGCCCAGCGGCAGGGCGGCCTGGCCCAGGGCCTTGACCGTAGGTTCGACCCCGGCCGGCAAGCCCAGCCCGCTGGCGCGCAGCAGCAAGCCGCCCGTGCAGCCGATGATCAAGGGGTTGGCGAAGATCGCCCTTAGCACCGTGGCAGGCGAACTATGGCGGGCACTGAAACGGGCGAACACCAGCACGCAAAGCAGGTTGACCAAGGGCACGATGGCGGCGTTGGCGACTGCAGCCAGGGCGATACCAGCGCTACCGTAGAGACCGGCTGCCAGGGTGGCGCCGATGTAGTTGTTGAAGCGGATGCCGCCCTGGAACACCGAGGTGAAATCGGCGCCGTCGTGGTTGCTTGCGCCCTGGTACAGCACCAGCAGAACCGCCCCGGCGATGGTCGAGAGCATCAGCACGCCGACCATGCCCAGCACCGGCACGCCGTCGAGGTTGGCGCTGGCCAGGCCGTGCAGAAACAACGATGGCAGCAGCACGTAGTAACTCAGGCGTTCGGCGCCAGGCCAGAAGCTATCGGCAAGGAAGCCGCGCAAGCGCAGCAGGGAGCCCAGGGCAATCAGCAGGATGATCGGTAGCAGGGTGGTCAGCAGCAAGTGGAGCATGGTCAGCGTTCCGTGGACGGGTACGGGCACAGACTACGGGGCGCAACCGATCTGTAAAAACGTTGTTTTCTTCACTGACTGTTGAGAAAAAATGCATGTTCGCCAGGAGCAGGCCTGTACACGAGCGTCGACCGCAATCTCAAGCTTCAAGCGCGGTTTTCAGTACTGCACTCAAGTGCCGCCGCTGGCTTTTCTCATGTTCCAGCAACACCACGCGCCGGATCAGTTGCGGTTCGCCAAACGGCAGACACGTGGCCGGCGGCAAGCGGGCAAGGTCTTCGTCAGCCATGGGAATGATGGCCACGCCCAGGCCCATCACGGCCATGCGTGCCAAGGCTTCCTGGCTGTCGAGCTCCATCTGTTCGCTCACTTGCAGGTGCTGGCGGCGCAGTTCCTGTTCGATCTGTCGCCCGGCCCAGGCCCGCTTGTCGAAACGCAGGAACGGCTGGCTGGCGAGCAACTGCGCCACGCTGCGCCCGGCCAGCTCGGGGCTGGCGATGACCCAGAAGCGGTCTTCGAACAACGCGGTGAATTCCAGGCTCTGCGGGTAGGGACTGACCGGTTCGGTGGTGATCGCGGCATCCAGCTCGCCATCTTCCACGCGTCGCGCCAGTTCGGCCGACATGCCGGACGCCACGCTGATGTGCAACTGCGGGTGGTGTGCCTTCAGCCACACCAGTGCCTTGGGCAAGCGCCGCGCCAGTACCGTATGGATCGCCCCCAGGCGCAGGCGACCGCGCAGGCTCGGCCCGCTGGCCAGGGCGTCGGCCAGTTCATCATAGGCAGCCAGGATGGCCTCGGCACGGGCAACCGCCAACTGGCCGGCCTCGGTCAGTGCCACCTGCCGGCGGCTGCGGTCGAACAGGGTCACGTGCAGTTCGTCTTCGAGGGTCTTGATGTGCAGGCTCACCGCCGAGGGGGTGAGGCTGAGCAGGTCGGCGGCACGCGCGAACGTGCCGTGGCGGGCAATGGTCACCAAGGTGCGCAGGGCTTTGAGGGACATGCAGGTGGGTCCGGGCTGAACGGTCAGTGCATTGTCAGGCCCGCTCCGGTTGCCAGCAAGCCTGCACCCAGGCAGCTGCCTACAGGCTGCCTTCGACCTTGGCGGCGACGTCTGCCGGCAGCCAGGGTTTCCACACCTCGCGGTTATCACGCAGGAAGGCGAGTGCGGCATCGCGGGGCAGCGTGCGCTTTTCGCTCATTTCGGCCAGGGCCTTGTTCAGCCGATCGATCGGCAAGTCCACTCGCTCGAACACGCTCACCAGCTCCGGGTGGCTTTGGTGAAATGCCTTGGACACCCCGATCGACAATTTCGCCGGCAGGGAACGGCTGCCCTTCGGCTCAGGGTTGCCAGGGTCGGTGAGGGTGGCCCAGGCCTGGGCATCGAACGGCGGTTCCTCCAGGCGTACGAGCTTGTAGCGGCCCATCAACGGGGTCGGGTTCCAGTAGTAGAACAGCACGGGTTTGCCGCGGCGGATGGCCGCAGCGATCTCGGCATCCATTGCCGCCCCGGAGCCGCTGCGGAAGTTGTTGTACAGCTCATCCAGGCCGTAGGCCTTGAGCTTCTGGCTGTTGACCGTTTCCGAGGTCCAGCCGGTGGGGCTGTTCAGGAAGCGGCCTTTACCCGGGGCTTCCGGGTCACGGAATACCTGCGGGTAGCGCTTGAGGTCGTCGACGTTGCGCAGGTCGGGCGCCACGGGCTTGAGCTGGCGGGCGCTGTCGCCTTCGATCACATAGGCCGGCACCCACCAGCCTTCTTCGGCGTTCTTCACCGTATCACCCAGGGCATACACCTGGCCGGCCTGCTCGGCCTTGACCCAGGCGGGGCTGCGCCCGGCCCATTCCTCGGCGATCACCTGCAGGTCGTTGCGGGCCAGCGCAACCTCCATGCTGACCGTGCTGCCGGGCAGGGTGTCGGTGGGGTAGCCATAGCCTCGCTCCACGATCAGCCGCAGGATTTCCGTGGTCAGGGCCCCGCTTTCCCAGCCGATGGCGCCAAAGTGAATGGGCTCGCTGCGTTCGGCCGAGGCGGCACTGTCGGTAGTGGCCAGGCCTACGGTGAGCAGCAGGCCGGCCAACAGTGTTGGGATCTTCTTCATCCAGGCCCTCGTCGGTTGCCGTTGAGTGGTGCGGCAAGTGTAGACGACCCGCCCGGATGCCCCGGCGACGACGAGACTGCAGGGCCGGCGGGCGCCGGCCCTGCTCGCGGTCAAACGCGGAACTGATCCATCAGCGCCTGTTGCTGGTTGGCCAGACTGTTCAGCGACTGACTGACCCGCGCCGATTCGTTGGCCTGGCCCGACAGCGACTCGGTGACGTCGCGGATGGTCGCCACGTTGCTGTTGATTTCTTCGGCCACGGCGCTCTGTTCTTCAGCGGCCGAGGCAATCTGCAGGTTCATGTCGGTAATCACCGTCACCGCCTGGCCGATGCGCTGCAGGGCAGTGACCGCCTGGCCAACCTGCTCGACACCACCCTGGGCCTGGCGGTGGCTGTTGTCCATCGCCCCGACCACTTCACGGGTACCGTTCTGCAGCGCCTCGATCACCTGGCGGGTTTCTTCCACCGACTCCTGGGTACGCTGGGCCAGGTTGCGCACTTCGTCGGCGACCACGGCAAAACCACGGCCGGCCTCACCGGCGCGGGCCGCCTCGATGGCGGCGTTGAGCGCCAGCAGGTTGGTCTGTTCGGCGATCGAGCGGATCACCTCCAGCACCGAACCGATCTTCTCGCTGTTCTGCGCCAGGCCCTCGACTTCGGCCATGGCTTCGCTCATGTTGGCAGCCAGCGCATCGATGCTGGTGGTCGTACGCTCGATCACCGCCAGGCCCTCGCGGGTCGCCTGGTCGGCGTCGCGGGCAGCCTGGGCGGCCTGGGCGGCGCTGCGGGCGACGTCCTGGGCGGTGGCACTCATCTCATGCGAGGCGGTGGCCACCTGGTCGACCTGGCGGTACTGCTGCTCCATGCCGGCGCTGGTCTGCGTGGCAATTGCCGAAGACTGGTCGGCGGTGCCACGGGCAGCCTGCACCGAGCGCTTGACCTCGGCGATGGTCGGCTGCAGCTTGTCGAGGAAGCGGTTGAACCAGCCGGCCAGCTCGCCCAGTTCGTCGTGCTTCTGATAGGTCAGGCGGCGGGTCAGGTCGCCTTCGCCGCTGGCGATGTCCTTGAGCATGGCGGCCACACCGAGGATCGGTCGGGTCACGCCGCGGGCCATCAGCCACACCAGCAACAGGCCGGCAACTGCCGCGGCCAGCCCCAGGCCCAGCTCCAGCAGGGTGCCGCTGGTGTTCAGTGTGTCCAGCTCCTGCTTCAGCGCCTCGGCCGGCCCGGTCAGGGCGTCCTCCGGCACGTCCAGCAGGACGCCCCACGGTTGGGCATCGGGGATCGGCCGGAACGCTGCCAGTACCTTCAGGCGCTGCTGGTCGTGCAGGGTGGTCAACTTGCCATCGGCCAGCTTGCGCACCAGTTCGGCGCCCTTGGCGGTGTCGACCTGGTCGAAGCGCTGGGCCAGCTTGCTGGCGTCGGCGCTGTAGCCGGCCAGCAGACCTACCGGGCTGAGGATGCCGACCGTGGTGCGGCCTTCGTACAAGCTGCGGCTGGCGTCCTGGCTCAGGGCCTGCAGGCTGTTGAGGTTGATGTCGACGGACAGGGTGGCGATCACCTTGCCGTCGACCGCCAGCGGGAAGACGATGCTGGTCATCAGTACCTGCTGGCCATCGATGTCATAGAAGTACGGTTCCACCACGCAGACCTTGCCGGATGTACGCGGGCAGACCCACCAGGTATTGGCCGGCTGGCCGCTGGGGCCGATCTCGGTGTTGGCCATGTCGCTTTCCGGCAGGGCCATGGAGGTCAGCTGGCCGACCCGCGGCTGCGACCAGTACAAGGCGAAGCGCCCGGTTGCGTTGCTGCCCAGGTCCGCCTTGCCGGCGAACAGGCTGTCCTTGTTGTCCAGCGCATTGGGTTCGAACACCAGCGACAGGCCGAGCAGGTCAGGGTTGGCCTGCAGGGCAGCGCGCACCTGGCGGGTCATGTCCTCGCGCAGGTCGAAGGCATCGAGAAAACGCTTTTCCGCCTGCTCGCGCAGGAACAGCACCTGGCGGGCGAAACCGGCACCGTACTGGTAGGCGTCCATGAACTGGCGGCGGATGTTCAGTGCCTGCACTTCGCCCTGCGACTCGATGCGCGACTGCGCCGACTCGGTCAGCATCTGCATGCTGCTGGCCTTGACCAGGTCCGAGCTGTGGTCCATGCGGTACAGCGACAGGCCGACGAGCAGGGTGACGATGCCGGCCAGGCAGAGACCGGCGAGCAGGGTAATCTTCCACTGGATGGAAAGTTGTCGCAAAGGCATGGGATGGGTCCCTTGTAATAGGAGTGTGGCTGACGATTGTGTCGGCCGGCGCGGCTTTTTCTTTATTCAAACGTTCAATTTAACCCTGGGGCCTGCTGGGGGTTGCGCCAGGCATTGGTAATCTGCCGCAACATGGCGTTTTTGACTTCTGCCGCCCACTGCTTCAGAGTTCGCGCTTTTTTTCTGTCGCAATGAGGTAAACCAACCATGAATGCAGTGATCGCCGCGGTCGGCATCATGCTGATACTCAGCCTGTCGCGCGTGCACGTGGTCATCGCCCTGATCATTGGCGCCCTGGCCGGTGGCCTGGTGGGTGGCCTGGGCATCGAGGGGACGCTGAAGGCCTTCAATGGTGGCCTGGGCGGCGGCGCCACGGTGGCCCTGTCCTATGCACTGCTGGGGGCTTTTGCCGTGGCCATTGCCAAGTCCGGGCTGGCCCATGCCCTGGCCGACCGCGCCCTGGGCATGATCGAGCGCCAGGGCCATGCCAATGGCGGCAAGGTCAAATGGTTGCTGGTCGGCCTGATGCTGGCAGTGGCGGTGTCTTCGCAGAACATCCTGCCCATCCACATCGCCTTCATCCCGTTGCTGGTGCCGCCGCTGCTCTATGTGCTGACCCGCCTGCGCATCGACCGCCGGCTGATCGCCTGCGTCATCACCTTCGGCCTGATTACCCCGTACATGTTCCTGCCGGTGGGCTTTGGCAACATCTTCCTCAACGAAATCCTGCTGGCCAACGTCGCCCGCGCGGGCGTCGATGTGAGCGGCGTCAATGTCACCCACGCCATGGCCATTCCAGCCGCCGGCATGCTCGCCGGCCTGTTGCTGGCGGTATTTGTCAGCTACCGCAAGAAGCGTGACTACGACCTGGCGCGCATCGAGCAGGTAGAACAGGTGAGCGTGCAGTACAACCCGCTGACCCTGCTGGTGGCCGGGCTGGCCATCGCCGCGGCGTTCATCGTCCAGTTGTGGCTGGACTCGATGATCATCGGTGCCATGGTCGGCTTCCTGATCTTCTCGCTGTCGGGCATCGTGCGCTGGAAAGACACCGACGACCTGTTCACCGAGGGCATGAAGATGATGGCCATGATCGGTTTCATCATGATCGCCGCCTCGGGCTTCGCCGATGTGATGAAAGCCACCGGCGAGGTGAAAAGCCTGGTGGAAACGTCGGCGCAGTGGATCAACCACAGCAAGGGTATCGGTGCCTTGCTGATGCTGTTGGTGGGGCTGCTGGTGACCATGGGCATTGGCTCGTCGTTCTCCACCGTACCGATTCTGGCGGCGATCTTCGTGCCGTTGTGCGTGCAACTGGGCTTCGACCCGCTGGCCACGGTGTGCATCGTGGGCACTGCAGGCGCACTGGGCGACGCGGGTTCGCCGGCCTCGGATTCGACCCTCGGGCCGACTTCGGGGCTGAACGTGGACGGCCAGCACCACCACATCTGGGACACCGTGGTACCCACCTTCATCCACTACAACCTGCCGCTGCTGGCGTTCGGCTGGCTGGCGGCGATGACGCTGTAGGGCAGGGCGGGCGTCAGCCCTTGTCGGGTGGCGGCGAGATGCGGTTGAGCACGGTGCTGCCATCCTTGCTGCGGGTCAGGTAGACCGGCAGCACCTTGGGCAGGTTGTTGACCAGGCGCCCCACCTCGCGGGTGTTGTAGATACCGCTGATGCGAATGCGCCCGGTGCTGGCATCGGCCAGCAGCAGCGGTGCATCGAGGTAACGGTTGATCAGCGGCAGCGCCTGGGCCAGGCTCAGGTTCTCGAGCACCAGCTTGCCCTCACGCCAGGCCAGGCTGTTGGCATAATCGCCGCTCTGTTGCAGTTGCGGTTCGAAATCGCCCAGGCGATAGCTGGCCTGCATCCCCGGGCCGAGGCGGTAGCCTCCGTCGTTGCCGTCGCTGGACACCAGTACCGAACCTTCCACCAGCGTGACCTTGACCTGGTCCTGGTACTTCCACACGTTGAACTGGGTGCCGGTGACACGGGTCTGGCCACGGCCGGCATGCACGATAAACGGGTGGTTGCTGTCGTGGCGCACCTTGAAGAACGCCTCGCCACGCTTGAGCGTGACCTGGCGCTGGTCCTTGTAGTTGAGGTAGGTGAGCTCGGTATTGAGGTTGAGTTGCACCGTGCTGCCATCGCTGAGTTCCACGGTCTGCATGCGCTCGCCGGCGGCGAAGTGCTGGTAGTGGTTGGGCAGCCAGCCTTGTTCCCAGCCCAGCCAGCCAGCCAGCGGCAGCACCGCCAGGGCGATGGCGGCAGCAGACGCCAGGGGCCGCCAGCCGCGCGGGCGTGCCTGCTGCTGACCGGGCGGGTTGAAGTCGATGACGGTGGCGTTGCGTGGCAGCAGGTCGGCGGTTTGCCAGATCTCCAGCATTGCCTGGTATTCCTCGGCATGCTGCGGGTTGGCCGCCAGCCAGCGGCTGAACGCCTCACGCTCGGCCACCGTGCAATCCTCGGCATGCAGGCGCATGCACCAGTGCGCGGCGGCGTCGGTGATGGCATCGTCTGGGCTGGGGGGGTGGCGGTCGTGGTTCATTGCGGCTCCGGGTTTTGCGCATTCTACCCTTGGCGCAGGGCTGCCGAGAACCGAGGCAATAGCGAGTGACTCCCAGTTGTGCCGGTTTTTCATCGGATTGGCACTGCTTTTCCAGCGTTTGAGAACCCTTCGCGGCACAACCGCGGGGCGCCCTTGCAGTCCCGCCGGGCCGGGCGATCAGAATTGTCCGGCGCTCAGCCCATAGAGGCTGGCGCTGCCTGCGCGAATACTCGCCTCCAGGCCCAGGCCACGCGGCAGCACCCGCTGGAAGTAGAACTGCGCGCACGCCAGCTTGGCCTCATGGAATGCGCCATCCTCGGCACGCTTGGCCAACGCCACCGCAGCCATCCGCGCCCACATGTAGGCATACGCGGTCAGCCCGAACAGTTGCAGGTATTCCACCGCCACGGCACTGACCAGGTTGGGCTCCTCGCTGGCCCGCGAGCGCAGCCAGGCGCTGGTCGCCTCCAGCCGCGCCAGGCTCGCTTGCAGGGCTTCACGGTACAGCGGCGCGTCGAGGCTGAAGGCGCGTACCTCGGCAGCAAAGCTGGCCAGTGCCTGGCCGCCGTCGGCCAGCACCTTGCGCCCGAGCAGGTCAAGGGCCTGAATGCCGTTGGTACCTTCATAGATCTGGGCGATGCGCACGTCACGCACACGCTGCTCCTGGCCCCATTCACGGATGTAGCCATGGCCCCCATACACCTGCTGGCCGAGCACACAGCTTTCCAGGCCGTTGTCGGTAAAGAACGCCTTGGCCACCGGTGTCAGCAGCGCCACCAGGCGCTGGGCGTGCTCGCGTTCGCCGGCGTCCTCGGCGTAGCGCGCCAGGTCCAGCTGTTGGCCAACGTAGGCGGCGAACGCCCGGCCACCTTCGGTGAGGGTGCGCATGGTCAGCAGCATGCGCCGCACGTCACCGTGCTGGATGATCGGGTCGGCCACCTTGTCCCTGGCCTGCGGGCCACTGGCGGCGCGGCTTTGCAGGCGCTCATTGGCATAGCGGGCGGCGCTCTGGTAGGACGCTTCGGCACAGCCGATGCCCTGCAGGCCGATGGACAGGCGCTCGTAGTTCATCATGGTGAACATCGCGGCCAGGCCCTTGTTCGGCTCGCCCACCAGGTAGCCGACCGCACCGTCGAAGTTCATCACGCAGGTGGCCGAGGCCTTGATGCCCATCTTGTGTTCGACCGAGCCGCAATGGGCGGGGTTGCGTCTGCCCAGGCTGCCATCGGCCTCGACCAGGTACTTGGGCACCAGGAATAACGAAATACCCTTGGCACCGGCAGGTGCATCGGGCAGCTTGGCCAGCACCAGGTGGATGATGTTCTCGGTCAGGTCCTGCTCGCCGCCGGTGATGAAGATCTTGCTGCCGCTGATGCGATAGCTGCCGTCGGCCTGGGGCTCGGCGCGGCTGCGGATCAGTCCCAGGTCGGTACCGGCATGAGGCTCGGTGAGGCACATGGTACCGGCCCAGCGCCCGGCGTAGAGGGGCGGCAGGTAGGTGGCCTTGAGCGCTTCGCTGGCGTGGGCATCGATCGCCAGGCAGCTGCCGGCGCTCAATGCCGAATACAGGCTGAAGCTGCAATCGGCGGCATAGAGCATTTCCTCGAACAGCACGCCGAGCATTTTCGGCATGCCCATGCCGCCATGCTCAGGGTTGCCACCCAGGCCGACCCAGCCGCCTTCGCGGTAGGTGTGCCAGGCCTCACGGAAGCCATCGGGGGTGGTGACCCTGCCGGCCTCGAAGCGCACGCCTTGCTCGTCACCGTTGCGGCTGAGCGGGGCGATCAGCTGGCCGGTGACCTTGGCTGCTTCCTCGAGGATGGCATCGGCGGTTTCAGCGTCGATGCGCTCGGCCAGGGCCGGCAGGCGGGCCCACAGGGCAGGGGCGTTGAACACATCATGCAGGACAAAGCGCATGTCGCGCAGGGGGGCGGTATAGGTAGTCATCGCGGGACTCTCGAAAGGTGGGAAATCGGGGCTGGCCGGTTCGCCGGTAAAGCCGCGAACCGGCCGCCAGGGTTTCAGAGGGCCTTGGCCCGGTCGCGCAGCACGTACTTCTGGATCTTGCCGGTGGAGGTTTTCGGCAGTTCGCCGAACACTACGGTCTTCGGCACCTTGAACCCGGCCAGGTGCTCGCGGCACCAGCCGGTGATGTCGGCTTCGCGGGTGTCTTCGCGGCCCGGCTTGAGGGCGACGAAGGCGCACGGGGTTTCGCCCCATTTTTCGTCCGGGCGAGCCACTACCGCGGCTTCCAGCACGGCGGGGTGCTTGTACAGGGCGTCCTCGACCTCGATGGTGGAGATGTTCTCGCCGCCGGAGATGATGATGTCCTTGAGCCGGTCCTTGATCTCGACATAGCCGTCGGCATGCCACACGGCCAGGTCGCCGGTGTGGAACCAGCCGCCACGGAAGGCCTCCGCGGTCGCTTCGGGGTTTTTCAGGTAGCCCTTCATCACGGTGTTGCCGCGCATGAAGATCTCGCCCAGGGTATTGCCGTCGCGCGGTACCGGCTCCAGGGTCTGCGGGTCGGCGACCATCAAGCCATCAAGGGTCGGGTAACGCACGCCCTGGCGTGACTTGATCCGCGCGCGGTCTTCCAGCGCAAGTTGGTCCCATTCGTCATGCCAGGCGCACACGGTCACCGGGCCATAGACTTCGGTCAGGCCGTAGGTGTGGGTCACCTGTATGCCCATTTCCTCCACGGCGCCGATCACCTTGGCGGGAGGCGCGGCGCCGGCGACCATGGCCTGCACCGGGTGCTCGATGGCCGCCTTGGCCGCCTCGGGCATGTTGACCAGGGCGTTGAGCACGATCGGCGCGCCGCACAGGTGGCTGACCCGGTGTTCGCGGATCAGGTTGAGGATTTTCTGCGGGTCGACCCGGCGCAGGAACACGTGGGTGCCGGCCAGCGCGGTAATGGTCCACGGGTAGCACCAGCCGTTGCAGTGGAACATCGGCAGGGTCCACAGGTAAACCGGGCGATGGCCCATGGCCCAGGTCATCTGGTTGCCCAGGGCATTCAGGTAGGCGCCACGGTGGTGATAGACCACGCCCTTGGGGTTGCCGGTGGTGCCGGAGGTGTAGTTGAGCGAGATCGCCTGCCACTCGTCGTCGGGCCATTCCCAGGCAAATTCCGGGTCGCCTTCGGCGAGGAATGCCTCGTAGTCCAGCTCGCTGAGGGCGCGGCCTTCGCCGTACTCCGGGTCATCCACATCCACCACCAGGGGCGGGTGTTCGAGCAGGGCCAGGGCGGCCTCGATGACCGTGTGGAATTCGCGGTCGGTAATCAGCACCTTGGCCTCGCCATGTTGCAGCATGAAGGCGATGGCCTCGGCGTCCAGGCGCACGTTCAGGGTGTTGAGCACGGCGCCGGTCATGGGCACGCCAAAGTGGGCCTCGAGCATGGCCGGAATGTTCGGCAACATCACCGCCACGGTATCGCCACGGCCGATACCCCGGCCCACCAGGGCGCTGGCCAGGCGTCGGCAGCGCTGGTAGGTTTCCTGCCAGTTGCGGCGGATGGCTCCGTGTATCACTGCGGGGTAGTTGCCATAAACGGCAGCGGTGCGCTCGATGAAACTCAGCGGGGTGAGGGCGACATGGTTGACGGCTGCGGGCATCAGGCCCTGGGCATAGATCGACATGCAGTAGTCCTGTAAGGGAGGCAGGCGCAGCCAGTGCGCTGGACCCCCGGTGGCTGATTGTTAGCTCTGTTCAGGGTGCAGGGTGGCGGATGGTGAGCCGCTACCCTTGGCGGATTTTTACGCGAGTCGCTATGGTATTAGGAATATCGACTATAGCAATATAGTAAAACTACTATAACAACGAGCCGTTCACTTTGGACAAGACTGCCTACCCCTTGCTCGCCAAGGACCCCCAGCCCAGCCTGATGCTGGCCGGTGATGCCAGGCCGCTGGCGCTCAACCCGGCGCTGCAGGCGTGGCTCGATGACGGCCCCGCACTGGCCAGCTGGCTGCCAGCCAACTGTGCCGCCCTGGTGCGCGCCTGCCTGCGCCAGCACCGGGCAATTGCCGACGTCGAGGTGCAGGTCGGCGAGCGCATCGTGTTGTGGAACTTCATTCCCGACGATCAGGGCCAGCACGTGCTGGCGCGTTGCCGCGATGCCAGCGACGAGCGCCACGGTGCACGCGAAGCCAGCCGCGCCCGGCGCCTGTACCGGCTGATCATCGAGAACACCACCGACCTGATCTCCCGGCACAGTCCTGACGGCCGTTTTCTCGATGCCTCGCCGGCGGCATTCCGCCTGCTCGGCTTGTGGCCCGAGCAATTGCGCGGCATGGCCGTGCACGGCCTGCTGCACCCGCGTGAACGTCGCCAGGTGCTGCGTCAGGCCGCGGCGGCCCTGGACCAGGATGGTTACCACACCATGACCTGCCGGGTGCGCCAGGCCGCAGGCGGCTACCGCTGGTTCGAAATTGCCAGCCGGGCGATCCGCGAAACCTACACCGGCGCGGTGGTGGAGGTGGTCAGTGTGTCCCGCGACATCACCTTGCGTATCGAGGCCCAGGAGGGCCTGGCGCACAGTGCCCGCCTGGCCACCCTGGGCGAGCTGGCATCAGGTATCGCCCACGAGATCAACCAACCATTGGCCGCCGTGGTCAACTATGCCAATGCCAGCCAGCGCTACCTGCAGGGCGTGGCGCACGACCCGCAGGCGCGTGAGCGGGTCGGGCAGGGCCTGCAGCGCATCAGCGAGCAGGCTACCCATGCCGCCGAAGTGATCCGCCGCCTGCGCGCCTTCCTGCGCAAAGGGCCGCGCCGCCTGCAGGCGCTGGACGTGGCCGAGGTGGCCGGTGAAGCCATGCGCCTGTGTGCCTGGGAAGCCGCGCGCGACCAGGTGCTGGTCGAACTGCGCATGAGTGGGCAACTGCCCTCGGTGTACGCCGACCGGGTATTGCTGGAGCAAGTGCTGCTCAACCTGTTGCGCAATGCCATCGAGGCCAACCGCGAGCAGCACGGCGAGCGGCCGTCGCGTATCCTGCTGAGCGCCGCGCGCGATGGTGACGGCGTGCGGGTGGAAGTGGCCGACCAGGGGCCAGGCGTAGCCCCCGGGCAGCTGGATGAAATCTTCACGCCTTTCACCACCAGCAAGGCCGATGGCCTGGGTCTGGGGTTGAGCATGAGCCGCAGCCTGATCGAAGGCTTTGGCGGCAGCCTGTGGGCGCGGCCCGGTGACAAGGGTGGTCTGGTGCTGTGCTGCCGTCTGGTGGTCAGCAGGGGATAAGGGGAAACGCAGTGCAAGCGAAAGTGTATGTGGTCGATGACGACCAGGGCATGCGGGATTCGACCGTGTGGCTGCTGCAGTCGGTAGGTTTGCAGGCCCTGCCGTTCGCCAGCGGGCAGGCGTTTCTTGACGCCTGCGTTGATGATGGCCCTGCCTGTGTGCTGCTGGATGTGCGCATGCCGGGGCTGGGCGGGTTGGCGGTGCAGCAGGCGATGCGTGAACGTGGCCTGGCGCTGCCGGTGATTTTCGTCAGTGGCCATGCCGATGTGCCGATCGTGGTGCGGGCGTTCAAGAGCGGTGCCTGCGATTTCATCGAAAAGCCGTACAACGACCAGTTGCTGCTCGACAGCGTGCAGGCCGCGCTGCAACACACCGGGCGCGCGCGCCAGGACGACCAGGCACTGGCGCTGGTGCAGGCGCGTATCGATGCCCTGACACCGCGCGAGCGCGACGTGTTCGTGCCGTTGGCCCAAGGCTTGAACAACCGCGAGATCGCCGAGCGGCTGGGGGTCAGCGTGAAGACCGTCGACCTGTACCGCGGCCGGGTGATGAAGCGCCTGCAGGCGCAAAGCCTGGCCGAGCTGGTCGGCATGGCCATTGCCTGCGGTGCGGTGCAGGCATTGGGCCTGCGAGCCCTCTAACCGCCCTTGTCGTGGTCCCCGGACCACGCATGTCACCTTGAAGCGGCCCTGGATTCCGCGTTGCGCCACGTACTGTTGGGGCCACTGGGTGGCCCATCGCGACGCAAGGCCGCTCCTGCAAAGGCCGACGGGTCAGGCCAGGATCATGAAATATTTCATAGCGTGCTAATCAAAGCTTTGACATTCACTGCCTAAGCAGTAATATTTTTACACACTTACCCGAGCAGTCGCTGATGGCCCATTTCACCCCAGACAACTTCCAGACCTGCGCCATCGGCATGCTGCTTGGCCG
>Ga0209370_1000685_pt1 | contig 38922 bp, 29 predicted proteins | sample AgamicAtPrz_FD_187164 | JGI IMG/M metagenome (GOLD analysis project Ga0209370, IMG submission 187164) | Agave microbial communities from Guanajuato, Mexico - At.P.rz (SPAdes) (version 2) | ecosystem: Host-associated > Plants > Phyllosphere > Phylloplane/Leaf | place: Guanajuato, Mexico...
TGGTGCTGGTGGTGCGGCCACAGCCGGGGCAGGCGGTGACGCTCGGGTTGAACGCGCGCAGGCCCAGCGACTGCAGGATCTCCAGCGCGACGACCACTTCCTGCGTGCGCGACTCGCCGGGCTGCGGCGTCAGCGAGACGCGGATGGTGTCGCCGATGCCTTCCTGCAGCAGCACCGACAGCGCCGCGGCGGAGGCCACCGTGCCCTTGGTGCCCATGCCGGCTTCGGTCAGGCCCAGGTGCAGCGCGTAGTCGCAGCGCTTGCTCAGCGCGCGGTAGACCGAGATCAGATCCTGCACCCCGCTGACCTTGCAGCTGATGATGATGTTGTCGGGGTTCATGCCCAGCTCGCGGGCATAGGACGCCGACGACAGCGCCGACTGGATCAGCGCCTGGTACATGACCTGCTTGCCGTCCCAGGGCTGCGCGCGCCTGGCGTTGTCGTCCATCATCTGGGCGAGCAGTTCCTGGTCCAGGCTGCCCCAGTTGACGCCAATGCGCACGACCTTGTCGTACTGCATGGCGGCCTCGATCATCTGCGCGAACTGGCGGTCCTTCTTGTCGCCCTTGCCGACGTTGCCCGGATTGATCCGGTACTTGGACAGCGCCTGCGCCATGGCCGGATGCTCGGTCAAGAGGCGGTGGCCGTTGTAGTGGAAGTCGCCCACCAGCGGCACGTCGATGCCCATGCGGTCGAGCTGCTCGCGGATGTGCGGCACGGCGTCGGCGGCCTCGGGCGTGTTGACGGTGATGCGGACCAGCTCCGAGCCCGCCTGCGCCAGTTCCTTGACCTGGATGGCGGTCTCGATGACGTCGACCGTGTCGGTGTTGGTCATCGACTGGACGCGCACCGGCGCGTCGCCACCGATGGTGACGATGCGGCTGCCCCAGCGCACCTGGGCCTGGCGCGAGCGGCGCGCGGCGGGCGCGGCGGCGGCGATCAGGTCCGACAGGTCGGCGGCGGCGAAATCGGGAGTGTCTGGCTTGTCCATCATGCGGCGCTCTTGCGAAAGGGGTACGGCTGGCGGGGCGCCCGTCGGTCCGGGTTCAGTTCAGTTCAAGCCGGGCGACGTTGTCGCGCGCCCGGGCGGCGAGGTCCACCGGCTGGCCGCGGAACACCAGTTCCGTGCCGGACACGTTGCCCACGCGCAATCTCAGCGGCGCGACGCCGTGGACGTCGACCAGATCGCCAGGACGCAGCAGCCGGGACAGCAGCACCTGGCCCTTGGCGTCGACGACCTCGACCCAGGACTCGGCGCTGGCGCGGACCTTCAGCGGGGAGGTGCCGGGCGCGGGCGTGCCGGCCTGGATCGGCTGGCCGGCCCCTGCGGCGGCTGAAGCGGCGGTGGAGGCGACCGGCGGCGTCGTGACGGCGGCCTGCGTCGTCGCGGGCGCCGGGGACGGCGCGGTGATCGGCGTCGCGGCGCCGGAGGTCTGCGGCGGCAGCGTCGACACGCTGGCGGTGGACTGCGGCGCGGCCTCGGAGGCGCTCACCACCGGGGCTTCGATGTTGGTCGGGGGGCTGTCGGTCGCGACCGGCGCGGTGCCGATGGCGCTGCCCGGGCCGGGAGTCGCGGTGGTGGTCGAGGACTCGGGCGCCGACCGGAACCGCGCCGTCACCTGCTCGATCCAGCTCGAGGGGCTCGCGTACACGGCCACCGCGGCGACCAGCAGCACACCCACGCCGAGCACCGCCGGGCGCTTCAGCAGCTCGGCCGAGAGCATCGGCTCCTGGCTCACCGAGCGCTCGCGGAACGGCTGGTTCAGGCCCGGCGTGACGCGGTCCAGCGAGGCCTCGGCGCCGCTGCTGGGCAGCATCGCCAGCACCGGCGCCGCCTCGATCTTCAGCACGCGGCACATCGAGCGCGCCAGCGCCCGGGCGAAGGTCGCGTCGGGCAGCTCGTGGTAGCGGTCGGCCTCGAGGGCCTCCAGCTTGGATTGCGGCACCTTCAGCGTCGCGGCCAGGGCGGCGATGTGCAGGCCCCGCGCCTCTCGCGCGCGCCGCAGCGCGGCGCCCGCGGAACTGGGGCCGAAGGTGGATGGCGCAGCGGATGCGGCTGCGGGCGTCGCCTCGTCGGCGGCCGTCGGAGTCATGCGATGTCCCTCATTCATCGAATCGACCGTTGTTCAATGCCTGCGTCTCGGCCGCCTGCGGATACTTGCGCCGCAGTTGCTGACCGAGGTCTTCCATGTTGGCCGCGTTGCCCAGGCGGCGCTCGATGCGCAGTTCCAGCCAGAGGCTGGCCGCGTTCGCCTGTTCCACATTGCTGTTGACGCGGCGGGCGTAGAAGCGCGCCCGTTCGTATTCGCCCTGGCGGTACAGCACCTCGCCCAGGTTCAGCGCGATGGTCGGATTGCCGGGCTCGGCCTCGAACGCCTTGGACAGGTGGGCCTGCGCCGGCACCAGCCGGCCCTCGCGGGCCTCGCAGGCGCCCCAGGCCAGCAGCGTGCGCGCGGGCGTGCGATAGGCCGGCAGCGCCACGGCGGCCTCGAACTGCTGGTAGGCCTCGGCATAACGCTGGCGCTGGCACAGGAACCAGCCGTAGTTGTGCAGCGTGTCGCCGTTGTTGCGGTCGCGGGCCAACAGCTGCTTGAAGCCGTCCTCGGCCATCGCGTACTCGCCCATCGCGGCGTAGATCAGGCTGCGCAGGCTGATCGCCTCGGGCAGGTCGGGCTTGGCGGCCATCGCCAGCTTGACCTCGTCCAGCGCGGTCTCGTACTGGCCGCGCGCGAAGTAGCCGCTGGCCAGCTCCAGCCGCACCTGGGCCCGGCGGTCGTTGTCCGTCTTGTCGCTCTCGGTCCGCGGTTGCTGCTGCTGCGGCGAGGTCGTCGCGCACCCGGCCAGGGCCGCGGCGATCAGCAACACGACGGACAGGGTCCGGGCGGAACGACGCGGAAAGACGGAGCCGGGCGACGGAACGGTCATGGACGTGGGCCTGTGGGAGTGACGGGAGTGACGGGGGAAGAAGTCGCCGCCGGCGCCGGGGCCGCCGTGCCGGCCGATGCCGCGTCCCGCTGTACCACCACGGGCGCGCGCACCATGCGCAGATGGACACGGGTCCGGTCCTGCACCTCGCCGGCCAACTGGCCGCAGGCGGCATCGATGTCGTCGCCGCGCGTCTTGCGGACGGTGGTCACGATGCCGGCCTGGATGAGCAGGTCGGCGAAGGCCTTGACGCGCTCGTTCGAGCTGCGCTTCAGGCCCGACGCGGGGAAGGGATTGAACGGGATCAGGTTCAGCTTGCAGGGCACCTTGCCCTTGAGCAGCGCGATCAGCTCGCGGGCCTGCTCCGGCGCGTCGTTCACCTCGTGGAGCATGCAGTACTCGAAGGTGATGAAGTCGCGCGGCGCCTTGTCAAGATAGGCGTTGCAGCTCGCCAGCAGTTCCGCGATCGGGTACTTGCGGTTGAGCGGCACCAACTGGTCGCGCAGCGGGTCGTTGGGCGCGTGCAGCGACACGGCCAGCGCCACCGGCGCGTCCTCGCGCAGGCGGTCGATCATCGGCACCACGCCCGAGGTCGACACCGTCACCCGGCGGCGCGACAGGCCGTAGCCATGGTCGTCGAGCATCATCCGCAGCGCCGGGACCAGCGCGGCGTAGTTCTGCAGCGGCTCGCCCATGCCCATCATCACGACGTTGGAGATGATGCGTTCGTCCTTGCCCAGGCGCTGGCGCAGCGTGTGCTCGGCATGCCAGAGCTGGGCGATGATTTCCCAGGTCTCCAGGTTGCGGCTGAAGCCCTGGTGGCCGGTCGAGCAGAAGCGGCAGCCCACGGCGCAGCCGGCCTGGCTGGAGATGCACAGCGTGGCCCGGTCGTCCTCGGGGATGTAGACCGCCTCGACGGCGTTGCCCTGGCCGACGTCGAACAACCACTTGATGGTGCCGTCGGCAGAGACGTGTTCGGAGATCACCGGCAGCGCGGTGATGTGGGCGCGCCCGGCCAGCTTGTCGCGCAGCGACTTGGCCAGGTCGGACATCTGGGCGAAGTCCGATGCGCCCTTCTGATGGATCCAGCGGAACAGCTGGGTCGCGCGAAAGCGCTTCTCCCCCAGCTGCTCGCAGTACGCGGCCAGGCCTTGCAGATCGAATCCGAGCAGGTTGACCGCGTCCATCATGCGTTCCTCTTTCTCAAGGGCCTCATGGCCCGGAGGTCAGAGGCTTGGCCCGGTTCAGCGGGCGTTGATTTCCAGGCCGGAGAAGAAGAAGGCGACTTCCACGGCGGCGGTTTCGGGGGCGTCGGAGCCGTGCACCGCGTTGGCGTCGATGCTGTCGGCGAAGTCGGCGCGGATGGTGCCCTTCTCGGCCTTCTTCGGGTCGGTGGCGCCCATCAGGTCGCGATTCTTCAGGATCGCGCCTTCGCCTTCCAGCACCTGGATCTGGACCGGGCCGGAGATCATGAAGTTCACCAGGTCGTTGAAGAACGGGCGGGCCTTGTGCACGGCGTAGAACGCTTCGGCTTCGGCGCGCGACAGCTGCTTCTGCTTCGAGGCGATGATCTTCAGGCCGGCGCCTTCAAAGCGGGAGTAGATCTGGCCGATGACGTTCTTGGCCACGGCATCGGGCTTGATGATGGAGAGGGTGCGTTCGATGGCCATGTCTTTTCCTTGAAAATCTTGGGCTTGGCAAAACCCGGCATTGTAATGCTTGAAGTCAAGCCCCCAGGTGACAACCCGTCATCGGACGGGGTCGCCGGGGGCGACGAGCAGGCTGGACCGCTCAGCGGCGACCGCGGCCGCCACCGCCACCGCCACCGCCGCCGCCTCCACCGCCGCCACCGCGGCGACCACCGCGATTGCCGCCCCGGTTGATGAAGGCGTCGGCGCCGATGTAGCCCATCGAGGTCTTCATCGGATCCGGAATGCGCTCGCCGCCCGGGCCGCGCTGGTTGCCGCCGCGGCCATGGTCGCCCGCATCGCTGCCGCCCTTGCCGAAACCTTGCGGAATGCGCTTGCTGCCGGTGGCGAAGCGACGGTCGAAGGTCTGCTCCAGCGGATTGATGTGCTTCGGGATGAAGTCGTCATCGTCCTCGTTGCGGGGGCGGCGATCGCGTTCGCGCTCCTGCTGCTGTTGCTGCGGGCGCTGCGGCTGGTGGGCGCGCTGTTCGCCGCGCTGCTCCTGGCGCGAAGGCTCCGGACGGCTCGGGCGCGGACCGCCGCTGTTGCCGCTGCGGCGCTTGTCGCGACGCTCGGCGCGGTCGTTGTTGCGCGGCGGGCGCGGCTCGTTGCCGGCCAGCTGGCGGATGACGCGGACATCGGCGTCGCCCAGTTCGATGTAGACGCCGCGGCGCAGGCCGCGCGGCAGCACGACGGTGCCGTAGCGGATGCGGATCAGGCGGCTGACGGCCAGGCCGACGCTCTCGAACAGCTTGCGGACCTCGCGGTTGCGGCCTTCGGTGATGACGACGCGATACCAGCGGTTCACGCCTTCGCCGCCGCCGTCCTCGATGCTCTTGAAGCTGGCCTGCTGGCCGTCGACGTCGACGCCGGTCAGCAGCTTGTCCTTCTGCTCCTTGCTCAGCGAGCCCAGCACGCGCACCGCGTACTCGCGCTCGACGCCGAAGCGCGGGTGCATCAGTTGGTTGGCCAGTTCGCCGGAGTTGGTGAACAGCAGCAGGCCTTCGGTGTTCAGGTCCAGGCGGCCGACCGACTGCCACTTGCCCTGCGGCAGGCGCGGCAGGTTGCGGAAGACGGTGGGACGGCCCTCGGGGTCGTTGAAGGTGACGACCTCGCCGACCGGCTTGTGATACGCCAGGATGCGCGGCGCCACCGGAGCGATGCGGACCTTGATCGGCTTGCCGGCCACCGCCACGCGGTCGCCGTAGGAGATGCGCTGGCCGACATGGGCGACCTCGCCATTCACCGTGATCTGCCCCTTGGCGATCATGTCCTCGATGTCGCGGCGGGAGCCGACGCCTGCCTGCGCCAGCACCTTCTGCAGCTTGGGCGCATCGGCATCGGGCGCGAGCACGCGCTTGCCGGGCTGGCCGTCGGCGCCGGCCTCGCCCTCGTCGGCGGAGGCCTCGACTTCCGCCGCGCCCGTCGCCGCCACGTCGCCGTCGCCTTCGACATCCGCGTCGAAGGCACCGGACACCAGCGCGTCGAAGCGCGCCTGGGCCTCGGCCTGCAGCTGGGCGTCGTCGACCGGATCGGCGGCGCCTTCAGCGCCCTCGCCTTGCGGCGCGCGCGCGGGGCGCTGGCTGGACTCCTGGGTCTGCGCCTGCTGACCCTCGCGGGGCTCGCGATCACGATCGCGACCGCGACGGCGGCGGTTGCGGCCACGCCCTTCACGATCGCCACCCGCGTCGCCATCGGCGGCATCACCGCCCACGGGGCCGGCGCCGCGCGTCTCGGGCGACACCAGCTCACCGACCGCTTCCGCGACCGGCGACACCGGTGCCGGCGACACCTCGACGGTCGCGACCGGCAGCTGACGGATCGGCTCGACCATCACAGCGGCGGACGCCTCGGCGCCGGCGGCGGGAGCGGCCTCGGCAGCCTCAGCGGCCTTCTTCGTCGTGCGGCGCTTGGGCTTGGGCGCCTCGGCGTCAGCGGCGGGCGCTTCGGCGGCCTCTGCCGCAGCGACCGCGGGGGCCGTCTCAGCCGGCGCGTCGACGGCCGCGGCCGTCTTTCGGCGCGCACGCGGCTTCGGGGTCTCCTCGGCCACGGGCGCGGCGCCGGGCTCGGCAGCCTCCGTCGGGGCCGCGGCCGCCTTGCGGGTGCGCTTGGGCTTCGCGGGCGCCTCGGACGGCGTGTCCGCGGCAGCGGTCAGCGTGTCGGGCTTGGAATCGTCGATTTCGTTGGAATTCATGTGTCGGCTTGCACCTTGTCAGCGGTGGACACGGCCCCTTCCCGGGGCGTTCAAGTGGGCTCGGGGTTGACCGCCCCGGCCGGTGGTTTTTCACCCGGCTCGCGCGAGGCGGCCGGCTTGGATTCGTCTTCAATGGCGGCCTGCGCCGCCGCTTCCGGCACTTCGGATGCCTGATCGTCGGCTTCGGTTTCGGCTTCGGCCTCCGCGGCGATCGTCGGTTCGGTCGCTGTTGGCTCGGTCGCCGTCGATTCAGTCGCCGCCGATCCTGCGGCTTTCGGTTCCTCGGCCGCTGATTCAGCGGCCATTGGCTCCTCGGCCGTCGATTCAACGCCCGCCGGTTCCGCCGCCATCAGGGCCACCGGGGTGGCGCCGTCCGGCTCGACTTCAACGACCGCGTCGCCGGGCGGCTCCTCGAGCAGCGAGCCCTGCAGCGCCCCGGCGATCGGCGTCGGGTCGCCGCCCTGGATCAGCGCCGGCAGCTGCTCCAGCGAGTGCAGCCCCAGGTCGTCGAGGAACTGCTTCGTCGTCGCGAACAGCGCCGGACGGCCCGGCGCCTCGCGATGCCCGATGACCTCGATCCAGTTGCGGTCCTCGAGCTGCTTGATGATCGGCGCCGCCACCATCACGCCGCGGATGTCCTCGATGTCGCCGCGGGTCACCGGTTGACGGTAGGCGATGATCGCCAGCGTCTCCAGCACCGCCCGCGAATACTTCGGCGGCTTCTCCGGATTCAACCGGTCCAGATGCTCGCGCATCTCGGGCCGGCTCTGGAAGCGCCAGCCGGAGGACAGCGCGACCAGCTCGACGCCCCGCCCTTCCCACTCGCGCAGCAACTCGTCGAGCAGCGACCGCACGCTGTCCGCATTGAGCTCGTCCACGAACAGCGAACGCATCTCGCGCAGCGTCAGCGGCGCCTGCGCGCACAGCAGCGCCGTCTCCAGGACCCGTTTGGCCTCCTGCGTGTCCATGGGCTCAGCTCATGACGCCGGCCTCGGGACCGGTCAAATCGGTGTGTTTCGCCATCTTGGGCGCCAGCGGCGGCAACGGGCCGCGCTGGACGGGTTCGATCTGCTTGCTTGGGAGCTCTTCGCTCCATCGGCCGCCGTTCAGTGGACGGTCCCGGCCGGTGGGACGGACGCCGCGTCGGTCCGCGGCCTGCGCTGCGGACGGGGTCGACTGCCGCCCCGCCGCCGTCTTGCGCACGTTCTCGCGCAAGAATTGGTCGGCATTGTAGCGCGGGCGCGCGGACTCCTCTCAGAACGTCGGATCGGGCAAACCCGCGACGCGCCAGCCCGACGCCAACTCGGGCGGCAACGGGGCCTCGAAGCGCATCGGCGCGCCGGTGACCGGATGCTCGAAACCGAGCCGCGCCGCATGCAGCGCCTGCCGCGGCACGCCCAGCGCCTCGGCGCCGCCGTACAGCGCGTCGGACACCAGCGGATGGCCGCGATGCGAGGCGTGCACGCGGATCTGGTGCGTACGGCCGGAGTGCAGCACGCAATGCAGCGCGGAGACGGTCCGTTCCAGGCCGCGGGCGTCCTGCCACTGCCCCTCGGCCAGCTTGAAGAAGTCGGTGCGCGCCGGCTTGCCGCCGCCAACCACCGCCATGCGGGTGCGCGACTGGGGATCGCGCCCGATCGGCGCCTCGACGATCCATTCGTCCGGCGTGCGGCCGTGGACCAGGGCGAGGTACTCGCGATGAACCTCGCGCGCCGCGATCATCCGCACCAGCGCGGTCACCGCCGGCAGCGTCTTGCCGACGACCATCAGCCCGGAGGTGTCCTTGTCCAGGCGGTGCACGATGCCCGCGCGCGGCAGCGTCGCGGCCTTGGCGTGATGCGCCAGCAGGCCGTTCATCAGCGTCCCGGACCAGTTGCCCGCCGCCGGATGGACGACCAGGCCGGCGGGCTTGTTCACCGCGAGCAGGTGTTCATCCTCGAAGACGATGTCCAGATCCAGCGGCTCGGCGCGGAAGGCGAGCGCCTCCTCGGTGGGCACCAGGTCGACGGCCAGGCGCTGGCCCAGCCTGGGCTTGCGCGACGCCTGGGTGACGAGCTGCCCGTCCAGCGTGACGCAGCCGCGCTCGATCAGGCCCTGCAGGTGGCTGCGCGAGAACTCCGGCGCCAGTTGCACCAGCCACTTGTCCAGGCGCAGCGCGAGCTGGTCGCGACCGGCCTCGGCCTCGCGGCGTTCGGGCGCGTCGAGGCCGACGTCCTGGGCGTCGTCGAGGCCCTCGCTGCCCGAGGGCTCGCCCGAGTCATCGCGCGGGTAAAGCCTGCCCTCGGGCGCCGGGTCGTGGCCGACCTGAACCATATAATCGCCGCTCCAATTTCAGATGAGGGCCGCCGTCGCGCGCGCCCTGTGGACCATGATCGAGACTTGGGTGTTGCGCCGCCGGACCGCGGAATCTGTCGAGCTGTCCGGGACCTGGCGCGCCGCGTGGCGCTGCGCCGCGATGACCGCCGCGACTGCCGCCGTGCTGGGACTGGCGGCCTGTTCGTCGGCCCCCAAGGAGGACCCGAATTCCCAGGCCAACCTGGAGAAATTGTACGCAGAGGCCAAGGAGGACATGCTCTCCGGCTCGTACGACCGGGCGATCAAGACGCTGGAACGCATCGAAGGCCGCGCCGCCGGCACGACGCTGGGCCAGCAGGCGCAGCTGGACCTGGCCTGGGCCAACTACAAGAGCGGCGAACGCGTGCAGGCCGTGACGGTGCTGGACCGCTTCATCAAGCTCAACCCGTCCAGCCCGGCGCTGGACTACGCGCTGTACATGAAGGGCCTGGTCAACTTCAACGACGACCTGGGGCTGTTCGGCCGCATCGCGCGCCAGGACATCTCGGAACGCGACCAGCAGGCGGCGCGCGACTCCATGCAGGCGTTCAAGCAGCTGGTCGAGCAGTTCCCCGAGTCGAAGTACTCCGAGGACGCCCGCATCCGCATCGACTACATCACCAACAGCCTCGCGGCGTATGAGGTGCATGTGGCGCGCTACTACTACAACCGCGGCGCCTATCTCGCGGCGGCCAATCGCGGTCAGGCCGCGCTGATGGAGTTCCAGTACGCGCCGGCGCTCGAGGAGGCCCTGTTCCTGATGATGCAGTGCTACGACAAGCTCGGCATGACCCAGCTGCGCGACGACACCCGCCGCGTGCTCGTGGCGAGCTTCCCGGATAGCTCCTATCTGACGACCGGAAAAGCGAAACAAAAGGACAAAGCCTGGTGGCAAATCTGGTGATCTAGTGGCCAGACGCCCGCCAGACGTCGTTGCTCGGGGCCTTGCATAGCGCTGCTATGCGGCGGCCCCTCGCGCCTAGTCTGGCGGGCGTCTGGCCACCAGATCCAAGCGCTAGCAAAGAATGCTCGAAGCCCGCTCGCTAGCGGGCTTTTCTCTTTTCCGCTTGCTGGCAGACGTCTCTCTTGAGGGCTGACGCCGTCAGCGGTCGTGAGAAGTCTTGAGTTCGGCGAGCCACGCCTGCGCGGCGGCCTCGTCGGGGACCTGCGTCATCGGGGGCAGCGCCTCGCGCAGTCGCTTGCCGTAGTGCGAGCCGGCCAGCCGCGGGTCGCAGACCACCAGCAAGCCACGGTCGGACTCCGTTCGGATGAGGCGGCCAGCGCCCTGCTTCAGGGCAATGGCGGCCTCGGCGACGAAGTACTCCATGAAGGGGTTGCGACCTTCGGACTCCAGCCGCGCTACGCGCGCCTCGACCAGCGGATCGTTCGGCGGCGGGAACGGCAGCTTGTCGATCAGCACGCACTGCAAGGCGTCGCCCGGCACGTCGATGCCCTCCCAGAAGCTCGCCGAGCCCACCAGCACCGACGCCGGCTGGTCGATGAACTGCTGCAGCAACTGCCGCTTCGGCATGCTGCCCTGGACCAGCACCTCGATGCGGTGCCCGCCCTCCTCGAAACGCTGGCGCAAGACCTCGGCCACCGTCTGCAACTGGCGCAAGGTCGTCGTCAGGATGAAGGTGCGCCCACCCAGCCGCGCCGCCAGCCGCGCCCCCAGCCAGCCGACCGATTCGCCATGATCCGGCTCGGACGGCTTCGGGAAATGCCGCGGCACGTAGAGCCGCGCGTGCGCCGCATAGTCGAACGGACTGCCCACGCGCAGGGTGCGCGCCTCGCCGAGACCCGCCGGCTCGGTGAACCAGCTGAGCGCATCATCCTCGCCCAAGGTCGCCGAGGTGAAGATCCACGCCTTGGGCGTGCTCGCGAGCGCCTCCTGCATCGCCTCGCGGATGTCCAGCGGCGACTCGATCAGGCGCACCTGGTGCGTGCCGACATCCACCCAGCGCACCGCGCCAGGATCCGGCGCGCGTGCGAACAGCTGCGCCGTCTTGTAGAGCTCGACCGCGCGCTCATGCAGCCGCGCCAGATCCGGCCCGACCTCCATGACCGTCGCCAGCGCGTCGACGCTGAGCTCGACCGCCCGCGCCACCTCGCCCAGCGCCGCATCGAACTCGGTCCGGCCCTCGCATTCGTTCCAGCGCAGCTTCAGCACACCACGCAGCTCGCGTCCGCCGGCGCAGGCCAGCCTCAGTGCGCGCGCGGCGCGTTCGACGCCGCCAGCGATCGCCTGCCATTCCTGCAGTCCCCGCGCATGCGCGAGCCCCTGCGCCAGCAGGTCGCGTCCGAAGTCGAACAGCTGCGCGCTGCCCAGCATCCGGCCCAGGAAGTTCAGGCCCGCCTCGGGCAGCTGATGCGCCTCGTCGAAGATCGCGACCTCGACGCTGGGCAGCAACTCCGCGACGCCGCTGTCGCGCAGGACCAGGTCGGCGAAGAACAGGTGATGGTTGACGACGACAAGATCCGCCTCCATCGCTTCGCGCCGCGCCTTCACGACGTGGCATTCGCGGTAGGACGGGCAATCGGTGCCCAGGCAGTTGTCGCGCGTCGAGCTGACGATCGGGATCACCGGCGAGCGCTCGTCCAGGCCGTCGATCTCGGCGAAATCGCCGGTGTGGGTGCTCAGCGCCCAGCGCTCGATGCGCGCGAGCTGCGCGACCGCCCGTCGATCCGGCAGCTCCGCGCTGTGGCGCGCCTGCTGCAGTCGGTGCAAGCAGAGGTAACTCCCTCGCCCCTTCAGCAACGCGGCGCGCAGCGGCAAGGCGAAGGTGTCGAGCAGCCGCGGCAGGTCGCGCATGAAGAGCTGGTCCTGCAGGCTCTTGGTCGCGGTGCTGATCAAGGTGCGGCCGCCGCTGAGCAGCGCCGGCACCAGGTACGCGAAGGTCTTGCCGACGCCGGTCCCCGCCTCGACGACCAGCGTGTCGCGCCCGGCGATCGCCTGCGCGACGGCCAGTGCCATGCGCTGCTGCGGCTCGCGCGGCGCATAAGCCGGGTCGTGGCGCGACAGCGGACCGCCGGTGTCGAAGGCGGCGACCACCGATTGCTCGAGCTCGCCCGGCCGCAGCTCCTCGGCCGCCGCGCGGGCGCGCGAGGCCGCCAGCGCCGGCGACGCCTCGGCGGCGCCCCAGGGGGCATCGGCCATCAGGGCGTCGGTCGAGTCGTCGGTGTCGGGTTCGTGAGGGTCAGGCCGGCTCATCGGGATCACTGGCCCGCTCGAGCCGCGCGATCTCGTCGCGCAGGGCCAGGCGCTGCTTCTTCAGCCGGCGCAGCGTGAGCTCGTCGACCGGCGGCACGGCGATGCCGGCGCCTGCGCCGCCGATGTCGATCACGCGCAGCGTGGAGGCGCCGATCAACGCGTCGATGCGGCCATCCAGCTCGGCATGCGCGATGCGCAGTTCGATCAGACGTCGGGCTGGAGAGTGAAGTTGTTCATCCATAAACGGGGAACCACCCGGCCGGAACGCCGAGCCGCACGATTATAGTTTTGGGATGAGTCGCACTACCCCAGGCTTTCGCCTCAGCGCCGCCACCGGCATCCATCGCGGCGATCGTCTGTACCAGCAGGATCAGGTCCAGGTCATCGCCCATCCCCGCCAGAGCGGCTGCGTGCTCGGCATCGTCGCCGACGGCATGGGCGGCAAGAGCGGCGGCCGCAAGGCCGCGGACCAGGTCATCCTGACCGCCCAGCAGCTGTTCGAGCGCTTCGTCCCCGGCGAGGAGGACGAGGCCGAGCTGCTGCGCCAGATCGTCTCCGAATCTCACCTGATGATCCGCCTGACGGCGATCTCGGCCGAGGAGGAGCCGCACAGCACCCTGGCCGCCTACCTGCTGACGGCCGACCGCCGCTGCTTCTGGATCCACACCGGCGACTCCCGCCTCTACCACTTCCGCGGCCCCAACATGGTCACGCGCTCGCTGGACCAGTCCTACGTCCAGCGCCTGGTGGACGAGGGCCAGATCACCGAGGACGAGGCGCTGGTGCATCCGCAGTCGAACCTGCTGACCGCCTGCCTGGGCACGGTGCAGGAACCGACGCCCGTCGAATCCTTCATCGAGCGCCTGGAGCACGGCGACAGCCTGATGGCCTGCAGCGACGGCCTGTGGCACTACTTCAGCCCGGCCGAGCTGGGCACGGTGATGCACAGCCTGCCGCCGCGCGACGGCGCCGAACTGCTGGTCAACAAGGCGCGCCAGCGCGCCAAGGGCACCGGCGACAACCTGTCGCTGGCCATCGTGCGGCTGGATCCGCTCGAGTAACGCCCGCTCGGCGCCGCTCCGCGGCGCTCGTGCCTCTCCCGCCTTCCCCGCGCTCGCCTTGCCCCCGCCCCGGCGCGTTCAGCGCTTGGGCAGCGCGCGGATATCCGAGGCCGACGGCGTCGGCAGATGCGCCGCCGGCGGCTTGCTGTTCTTGCCCGCCGGCGCGGAGGCGGCGGATGCCGCCTTCTCCGCCTGCCGGACCTGGAGCTCGCTGGCCTTGCGCTGGCGCTCCTGCGCCTTCTGGCGGCGCTCGGCGGCGGCCTCTCGGCGCTTGGCGGCGTCGGCCTTGGCTTCCGCCGCCTGCTGGGCCTCGCGGCGCTGATGCAGCTCGGGATTCGCGCGCGGCGTGCGCGCGCCCGGGACCGCCGGCGCCGATGCCGGCTGCACCGCTTCCCGCACCGATTCGGTCTTGCGGCGCGCCTCGTCCTGGGCCGCCTCGCGTTCCTTCTCCTGGACCCGCTCACGGGCCGCGGCGCTGCGGCGCTGACGCTCCTCGGCATTGACCTGGTGCTCGACCCGGTCCAGCGGCCGCAGCTGCCGGATGCGCTCGTCCCGAGCCTCTTCCAGGCAGCCGGTCACGACGAAGCGCTCGTTGCACTCCTTCACCCGGGCCTGGTAGGCCTGCTCGATCCGGGCGCGCGCGGCATCGATCTCGGCACGGGTCATGTCCGCGGCCTGGGCGGCCGGGGACACGGCACACAACGAAATCAGCGAGATCAGCGTGATCGGCGCAATCAGCGCATTCAGCGCGATCGGCGCCCGGGACGCGGCGGCGAGAACGAAGCGGAAAGTCATGGGCGCGATCATCGCATCCGCCGGCACCCCCGCCGGCGAAGCCGCCGCCCGTGACTTCCCTACATCCCGGTCGGCGGGGCGACGGCAGCCCGCGGACGCGCGCTCAGGTCAGGCGCGTGTCGACCTCGCGCCGCTCGAGTTCGAGGTACTCCTTGGACTGCATCTCCTGCAGCCGCGACACGGTGCGCGGGAACTCGTGCGCGAGCGGGCCTTCGGTGTAGAGCTGCTCGGCCGGCACCGCCGCCGAGATGATCAGCTTCACGCGGCGGTCGTACAGGACGTCCACCAGCAGCGTGAAGCGGCGCGCCTCGCTGGCCAGCCGCGGCGGCATGGCCGGCACGTTGGACAGGATCAGCGTGTGGAACTGCGTCGCCAGCTCCAGGTAGTCGTTCTGCGAGCGGGGGCCGCCGCAGAGCTCGGCGAAGTCGAACCACACGACGCCGCCGGCGCGGCGCCGGGAGCGGATCTCGCGGTGCTCGATGTGCAGCACGGGATCCTCGTCGCGCGCCTCGGCCAGCGACTCGAAGGCGGCCGTCAGCGCGCCTTCGGTGTCGGCGTTCAGCGGCGTGTGATAGAGCTCGACATGCTCCAGCGAGCGCTGCCGGTAGTCGGTGCCGTTGTCGACGTTGATGACTTCCAGGTTGGCTTTGAGCAACTCGATCGCCGGCAGGATGCGGTCGCGATGCAGGCCGTTGGGATAAAGGCCGTCGGGATGGAAGTTGGACGTCGTCACGATGGACACGCGGTTCTTGAATAGCGCATCCAGCAGGCGGTACAGGATCATCGCGTCGGTGACGTCGGCGACATGGAACTCGTCGAAGCAGATCAGCCGGAAGCGCCGCGCGATGCGCTTGCCCAGCTCGTCCAGCGGATCCTGGATGCCCTTGAGTTCCTGCAGCTCGCGGTGAACCTCGCGCATGAACTCGTGGAAGTGCAGCCGCGTCTTGCGCGTCAGCGGCACCGCCTGGAAGAAGCAGTCCATCAGGAAGCTCTTGCCGCGGCCGACGCCGCCGAACATGTAGACCCCGCGCGGCAGCGGCGGGCGCACCAGCAGCTTGGTCACCGCGTTGGAGCGCCGCGCCTTGTAGGCGACCCATTCGTCCTGGCAGCGCTGCAACGCGGCGACGGCGCGCAGCTGGGCCGGGTCGGCGGTGTAGCCGCGTTCGGCCAGGGTCTGGTGGTAGAGCTCGGTGACGGTGGTCATGCGGCGGAGTTCAGGTCACGGGATCGGGATCGCGATCGGGCATTCGGGCGGAAGACCCGCGCACGTCGGCGCAAGAAAAAAGGGGCGACTCGCGCCGCCCCTCTCCTGCGCGTCCGTGGCGCTTCGAGCCTGGGCTCAGAAGTTCAGCGTGCGCTTGTCCACGGCCAGGGCCGCTTCCTTGGTCGCTTCGCTCAGCGACGGGTGGGCGTGGCAGATGCGGGCGATGTCCTCGGCCGAGGCCTTGAACTCCATCGCCACCACGGCTTCGGAGATCAGCTCCGAGGCCATCGGGCCGATGATGTGCACGCCCAGGATCTCGTCGGTCTTGGCGTCGGCCAGGAACTTGACGAAGCCGGTCGTATCGCCCAGCGCGCGCGCGCGGCCGTTGGCCAGGAACGGGAACTGGCCCGCCTTGTAGGCCACGCCGTCCGCCTTGAGTTGCTGCTCGGTGCGGCCGACCCACGCGATCTCGGGGCTGGTGTAGATCACCCACGGGATGGTGTTGAAGTTGACGTGACCGTGCTGGCCGGCGATGCGCTCGGCGACCGCGACGCCCTCTTCCTCCGCCTTGTGCGCCAGCATCGGGCCGCGCACGACGTCACCGATCGCCCAGACGTTGGGCAGGTTGGTCTTGCACTCGTCGTCGACGACCACGGCGCCGCGCTCATCAAGCTTCAGGCCGACGGCTTCCGGGTTCAGGCCGATGGTGTTGGCGACGCGGCCAATCGAGACGATCAGCTTGTCCACCGCCAGCGTCTGCTCGGCGCCCTTGGCGTCCGTGTACTTCACGGTCACGCCGGACTTGCCGTTCTCGACGGACGTGATCTTCACGCCCAGCTCGATGTTCAGGCCCTGCTTCTTGAAGACCTTGGCGGCCTCCTTGGCGACGGACTCGTCGGCGGCGCCCAGGAAGGCGGGCAGCGCTTCCAGGATCGTCACGTCCGCGCCCAGGCGGCGCCACACCGAGCCCATTTCCAGGCCGATGACGCCGGAGCCGATCACGCCCAGCTTCTTGGGCACGGCCGGGATGCGCAGCGCGCCGTCGTTGGACAGGATGTTGGTCTCGTCGAACGGGGCGCCCGGCAGTTGGCGGGCGTTGGAGCCGGTGGCGACGATCACATGCTTGGCGGTGATCGTCTCTTCCGTGGCGCCGGCGACCTTGATCTCGTAGGCGCCGTCCTTGGCGGCCACGAAGGAGCCGCGGCCGTGGAAGAACGTGACCTTGTTCTTCTTGAACAGGTAGAGGATGCCGTCGTTGTTCTGCTTCACGACGGCGTCCTTGCGGCCGATCATCTTGGCGATGTCGATCTTCAGGTCAGCCATCGAGATGCCGTGGTCGGCGAAGCCGTGGCCGGCGTGCTCGAAGTGCTCGCTGGACTGCAGCAGCGCCTTGGACGGGATGCAGCCGACGTTGGTGCAGGTGCCGCCGGGAGCGGGACCGCCCTTGTCGTTCTTCCACTCGTCGATGCAGGCCGCGTTGAAGCCCAGTTGCGCCGCGCGGATCGCCGCGATGTAGCCGCCGGGGCCGCCGCCGATGACGACGACGTCGAATTGCTTGCTCATGTCGTGGTCGTCCTCGGATTACAGATCGAACAGCAGACGGGCCGGATCTTCCAGCGCATCCTTCATCGCCACCAGGCCCAGCACGGCTTCGCGGCCGTCGATGATGCGGTGGTCGTAGGACATCGCCAGGTAGTTGATCGGGCGGATCACGATCTGGCCGTTCTCGACGACGGCGCGGTCCTTGGTCGCGTGCACGCCCAGGATGGCCGACTGCGGCGGGTTGATGATCGGGGTCGACAGCATCGAGCCGAAGGTGCCGCCGTTGGAGATCGAGAAGGTGCCGCCAGTCATCTCTTCGATGCCGAGCTTGCCTTCCTGGGCCTTCTTGCCGAACTCGGCGATCTTCTTCTCGATGTCGGCGAAGCTCATCTGGTCCGCGTTGCGCAGGATGGGCACGACCAGACCGCGCGGCGAGCCGACGGCGATGCCGATGTCGAAGTAGCCGTGGTAGACGATGTCATTGCCGTCGACCGAGGCGTTCAGCACCGGGTACTTCTTCAGCGCGTGGACCGCGGCCTTGACGAAGAAGCTCATGAAGCCCAGCTTCGTGCCGTGTTCCTTGGTGAAGCTGTCCTGGAACTTCTTGCGCAGTTCCATCACCGGGGCCATGTTCACTTCGTTGAACGTGGTCAGGATGGCGTTGGTCGATTGCGATTGCAGCAGGCGCTCGGCGATGCGGGCGCGCAGGCGGCTCATCGGCACGCGCTGTTCCGGGCGGTCGCCCAGGCTGACGGCGGCCGGGGCAGCCACGGCCGGCAGCGGCTTGGCGGCGGGAGCCGTCGGGGCCTGCACCGGGGCGGGGATCGCGGCCGGCTTGGCGCCGCCTTCGATCGCGCCCAGCACGTCGCCCTTGGTCACGCGGCCATCCTTGCCGGTGCCGGCGACCGAGCCGGCGGCCAGGTTGTTGTCGGCCATCAGCTTGGCGGCGGCCGGCATCGCGACGCCGGCCTTGCTGTCCGACGACACGGCGGCGGCGGCCGGTGCGGGAGCCGCGGCGGCGGGTGCCGGAGCGGCCGCGGCGGGCGCGGCGGCGCCGGCCTTGCCTTCGGAGTCGATCTTGGCGATGACCTGGTCCGAGGTCACCGTGCCGCCGTCGCCGACAACCAGTTCGGCCAGCACGCCGGCGGACGGCGCCGGCACTTCGAGCACGACCTTGTCGGTCTCGATCTCGATCAGGATTTCATCGATGGCCACGGCTTCACCGGGCTTCTTCTTCCACTGCAGCAGGGTCGCCTCGGCGACCGACTCGGACAGTTGGGGGACTTTGACTTCAACGATTGCCATGATGTTTGTTCTCTCGGTTTTTCAGTAAACCGGAGCCTTGCGCCTGCCGGTCGCCGGGCCGCCCCCGAAGGCGGCGCACGGCGCCGGTGTCATTGCGGCGCTTGGCGTCCGCAATGACTCACTTGGTCAGCACGAAACCCTTCAGCTTGCCGAAGGCCTGCTCCAGCAGCGCCTTCTGCTGCTCCTGGTGCAGGTGGGCGTAGCCGACCGCCGGCGAGGCCGATGCGGGACGACCGGCGTAACCGAGCTTCTGGCCGTCGGCCATGTTCTCGTGGATGTAGTGCTGGACGAAGAACCAGGCGCCCTGGTTCTGCGGCTCGTCCTGGCACCACACGATCTCGGCCAGGTTCGGGTACTTCTTGAGTTCGGCCGCGAAAGCCTTGTGCGGGAACGGATACAGCTGTTCCACGCGCACGATCGCGACGTCCTTCTTCTCGCCGCGGGCCTTCATCAGGTCGTAGGCGACCTTGCCCGAGCAGGCGATCACGCGCTTGACCTTGCTGGCGTCGATCTCGGCGTTCACTTCGCCGATCACGGTGCGGAACTCACCCTTGGTGAACTCGCTCACCGGCGAGGTGGCGTCCTTGGCGCGCAGCAGCGACTTCGGCGTCAGGATGACCAGCGGCTTGCGGAACATGCGCAGCATCTGGCGGCGCAGCAGATGGAAGATCTGCGAGGCGCTCGTCGGCTGGACGATCTGCATGTTGTTGTCGGCGGCCAGCTGCATGAAGCGCTCCAGGCGGGCCGAGCTGTGCTCGGGGCCCTGGCCTTCGTAGCCGTGCGGCAGCATCATCGTCAGGCCGTTGGCGCGGCCCCACTTCACTTCGCCGGAGGCGATGAACTGATCGATGACGACCTGCGCGCCGTTGACGAAGTCGCCGAACTGGGCTTCCCAGATCGTCAGCGTCTGCGGGTCTGCGGCGGCGTAGCCGTACTCGAAGCCCAGCACGGCCTCTTCCGACAGGATCGAGTCGATCACGACGAACGGGGCCTGGCCTTCCGCGACGTTCTGCAGCGGGATGTAGGTCCCCTCGTCGAAGCGCTCGCGATTCTGGTCGTGCAGCACGGCGTGGCGGTGCGTGAACGTGCCGCGGCCGCAGTCCTCACCGGACAGGCGCACCGGGTAGCCCGAGGCCACCAGCGACGCGAAGGCCATGTGCTCGCCCATGCCCCAGTCGACGTTGATGTCGCCGCGGCCCATGGCCGCGCGGTCGGCGATGACCTTCTCCACCAGCGTGTGGGCCTTGAAGCCGGCCGGCAGCGTGGTGATCTTCTCGGACAGGCGCTTCCACTCGGCCACCGGCAGCGCGGTGTCGCAGCTGTCGGTCCACTTCTTGCCGAGGAACGGGGTCCAGTCGGTGGCGTACTTGCTCTTGAAGTTGGTCAGCACCGGGTCGACGGTGTGACGGCCTTCGTCCATCGCGGCGCGGAAGGCCTTGACCATGCCGTCCGGACCGTCGGCGGGCAGGACGCCCTGGGCCACCAGCTTCTCGCCGTACAGCTTGCGCGTGCCGGGGTGCTGGCCGATCTTCTTGTACATCAGCGGCTGCGTCAGCGCCGGCGTGTCCTGCTCGTTGTGGCCCAGCTTGCGGAAGCAGACGATGTCGACGACCACGTCCTTCTTGAACTGCTGGCGGTATTCGAGCGCCAGCTGCGTGCACAGCACGACCGCTTCCGGATCGTCGCCGTTCACGTGCAGCACCGGGGCCTCGATCATCTTGACGACGTCGGAGCAGTACAGCGTCGAGCGGGTGTCGCGCGGGTCGCTGGTGGTGAAGCCGATCTGGTTGTTGATGACGATGTGGACGGTGCCGCCGGTGTAGTAGCCGCGGGTCTGCGCCAGCGCCAGCGTCTCCATCACGACGCCCTGGCCGGCGAAGGCCGCGTCGCCGTGCACCAGCACGGGCAGCACCTGCTCGCCGGTCTTGTCACCGCGGCGGTCCATGCGGGCCTTGACTGAGCCCTCGACGACCGGGTTCACGATCTCCAGGTGCGAGGGGTTGAAGGCCAGGCTCAGGTGGACCGGGCCGCCGGGGGTGGTCACGTCGCTGGAGAAGCCCTGGTGGTACTTCACGTCGCCGGACGGGAGGTCCTCGGGGGCGGTGTGATCGAACTCGGCGAACAGGTCCTTGGGCATCTTGCCCAGGGTGTTGACCAGCACGTTCAGGCGGCCGCGGTGGGCCATGCCGATCACGATCTCCTGCACGCCCTTGATGCCGGCGCACTTGACCAGCTCGTCCATCGAGGCGATGAAGCTTTCGCCGCCTTCCAGCGAGAAGCGCTTCTGGCCGACGTACTTGGTGTGCAGGTAGCGCTCCAGGCCTTCGGCGGCGGTCAGGCGCTCCAGGATCTGCTGCTTCTTCTCGGCCGTGTAGGTCGGCTTGCTGCGGATCGCCTCCAGGCGTTCCTGCCACCAGCGCTTCTCGGTCGGCTCGGTGACGTGCATGAACTCGGCGCCAACGGAGCCGCAGTAGGTGTCACGCAGGGCCTGCACGATCTCGCGCAGGGTCATGCGCTCGGCCTTGGTGAAGTAGGTGTTGGTCGCGCTGAAGGTACGGTCCATGTCGGCCTCGGTCAGGCCGTAGGACGCGGGATCCAGCTCGGGAATCTTGGGACGCTCGGTGCGCTTGAGCGGGTCCAGGTCGGCCCAGCGCGAGCCCAACGTGCGATACGCGGCGATCAGCGACTGGACGTGCACCTGCTTGCCGGCCACTTCGAGCTCGGCGGAGGACACCTGGTTGTTGAAGGCGTTGGCCTTGGCGCGCTGCGCGAAGGACTCGATCACCGGCGCATGCGCCACGTCGCGCTTGTCGCTGCCGTCCACCGCGGGGACGTGCTGCAGCGCGTCGAAGTAGGCGCGCCAGTTGTCGGGCACGGCGCCCGGGTTGTCGAGGTACTGCTCGTACATCTCCTCGACGTAGGGAGCATTGCCCCCGAACAGATAGGAGTTCGAGCTGTATTGCTGCATCATCTTTCGCTCACCTCTGCCCCGGCTTCCGGAGCTATCGGCTGGTTAACAAACCTTCCGCGACACGGCTTGACCGGTTGGCGGATTGCGACCCGCCTTTGCTGTTGCCAGAAAAGGGGACGGGAAGGACCTGAAGTCACAAGCGCAGGACTGTAGCACCACGCTGATACCGCCGCTGTTGCGGGTTCGCCCAATTGTTGTGCGGGCTGTCCATGACTTGAATCAATCGAGCGGCGGCCCAAACCATACAAACGTTTGCGATGCAATAGCCCATAGAAGTAGACTTCGCGCTGGCGTACCGCCCCGACATTGAATGGCGGACAGCCCGGGACCACAGGAGATCCCACATGCAAGTTCGAGTCGTCGACTACCGCGCCGCGGATGCGGCCGAGCAATTCACCCGCTCCCTGCACGAGACAGGCTTCGGCGTCCTGGTGAATCACCCCCTGCCCCAGGACCTGGTCGAAAAGATCTACGCGGACTGGCTGGCCTATTTCAATGGCACCGAGAAGCATGGGCTGGCGTTCTCCAAGGAGACGCAGGACGGCTACTTCTCCACCGAGATCTCGGAGACCGCCAAGGGCCACACGCAGAAGGACATCAAGGAATACTTCCACATCTATCCCTGGGGGCGGATTCCGGCGTCGCTGAAGGACGATGCGATGCGCTACTACCGCATCGCCAATGACCTGGCGGCGGAGCTGCTGTCGTGGGTGGAGAAGCACACGCCGGCCGAGATCGCGAAGAACTATCGCGAGCCGCTGTCCAACATGATCAAGGACAGCCGGCTGACGCTGCTGCGGGTGCTGCGGTATCCGCCGCTGACGGGCAACGAGCCGGCCGGCTCGCTGCGCGCGGCCGCGCACGGCGACATCAACCTGCTGACCATCCTGCCGGCGGCCAACGAGCCGGGCCTGCAGGTGCAGGGCAAGGATGGCGAGTGGGTCGACGTGCCCGGCGACTTCGGCATGCTGATCATCAACATCGGCGACATGCTGCAGGAGGCCTCGCAGGGCTATTACCCGTCGACGCAGCACCGCGTGGTCAACCCGACCGGCGAAGGCGCGAAGAAGAGCCGCGTATCGCTGCCGCTGTTCCTGCATCCGCGTGAGGACGTCGTCCTGTCGGACCGCTACACCGCCCACGAGTACCTCGAGGAACGGCTGCGGGAACTGGGCGTGAAGGCCTGACAAGGCCTCTGACCCTCACCCCTACCCTCTCCCGCAAGCGGGAGAGGGAGTCATACCCGCGACACCGCTGACGTTGCTCACCCTTCTTACCCCCTCTCCCGCTTGCGGGAGAGGGCGGGGGTGAGGGCCAGCGGTCTCGCGCCTGTCAGCCGATCACAGGCTCTTGAGCGGCACGACGTCCTTGCCCTTGAAGGTGAACACGGTGACGGCGGACGACTTCAGGTCGTGCTTGTCGTCATACGCGTACTCGCCGGCCACGCCCGCGTAGCTCGACTTGGCCAGGTGCTCGCCGACCTTCTTCGGATCGGTGGACTGCGTCGCTTCCATCGCGCCGGCCAGCAGGTAGGCGCCGTCGTAGAAGGCCGCCGCATAGGTCAGCGGATCGCGCTTGAACTCGGCCTTGTACTTCTCGAGGAACTTCTTGCCCTTGTCGCTGCGGTCGATCAGCGCGCCGCCCTGGGTGCAGTAGGCGTTCAGCTCGGTCGTGATCTGCGACAGCGTCGCGGTCTCCGTCGAGCAGATGCCGTCGCCGCCCAGCAGCGGCGCGGTGATGCCCAGGCCGCGCATCTGGCGCAGCATCGGGCCGCCCTGCGCGGAGTAGCCGCCGTAGAACACGGCGTCCGGCTTGGCGGCTTTGACGGCGGTCAGGATGCTGCTGAAGTCGGTCGCCTTGTCGTTGGTGAATTCCTTGGCCACCACCTTCAGGCCCAGCTTGTTGGCCTGGGCGGTGAACTCCTGGGCGACGCCCTGGCCGTAGGCGGTGCGGTCGTCGATGACCGCGACGGTCTTGACCTTCAGGTCCTGCGCCGCATAGACGGCCATCTTGGCGCCGAGCTGGTTGTCGGTCGCGCCGATGCGGAACAGGTTGGACTGGTTGGGCTGCTGCGTGATGCGCGGGTTGGAGGCCACCGTCAGCACGATCACGCCGCCGTCGGAGAACACCCGCGAGGCCGGCATGGTCACGCCCGAGTTGTACGGGCCGAGCACGAAGCGGACCTTCTTGTCCACCAGCGCCTGCGCCACCTGCACGCCCTGGCGCGGGTCGGCGACGTCGTCATTGACATCGAGTTCGAAGATCACCGGCTTGCCGCCGATCTGCACGCCCTTGGCGTTGAGTTCCTTGATGGCCAACGCGGCGCCGTCGCGGTTGTCCGTGCCGTAGCCGGCCTGCGGGCCGGTGATCGGGCTCATGAAACCGATGCGCACGCGCTCCTGCGCCTGGGCGCCCAGCGCCACCAGGCCGGCGGCCAGCACCAGCCACTTCAACGAGATCTTCTTCATGGGTCTTCCTCGGTAAGGTCTTCCCGGGATCGATTCCCGGGAGGGGTCTTCCCCGATAGGGGAAACGCGAGTCTACGTAAAGACGCCGGCACCGGCCGATGACCGCACCGAAGTGCGCGACACGACGACCGCCCTCACGCACGCGGCACGTCTACAGTGGCGCATGGTCCGCCCCCTTTCCGGCAGCGTCATCTGGATCGAGCCCGAGGCCCCGCCCAAGCCCGCCGTCGGCGCGCCCTGCAATGGCTGCGGCGTGTGCTGCCTGGCCGAGCCCTGCCCGCTCGGCATGCTGGTGAGCCTCAAGCGCGAAGGCGCCTGCCGCGCGCTGGTGTGGTCCGACGCCGACCGCCAGTACCGCTGCGGCATGCTGGTGCATCCGAGCCGCTATGTGGGCCTGCGCACATTGCCGCCGCAGGGCCTGGTCAACCGCCTGATCCGCCGCTACGCGCGCCGCATGATCGCCGCCGGCATCGGCTGCGACGCCGCGATCGACACCGATCCGCCGGTCGACACCGCCCCTCCGGAGAAGCGCTAAGCAACACCCGGCCCCACCGGGCATAGCATCGTCCGCGCATCGCCTGGTCCAGGCTCGATCGGAGGTTCCCCATGACTCGACTGCCGAGCGCTCCGCGCTTGCCTCGCGCCCACGCGGCGCTGTCCCTGGCGATCGCGCTCGGCGCGGCCACCGCCGTGACCCTTGCCGCCTCGTCCGCCCACGCCGTGCCGCTGCGCTGGGCGGCGCAGAACGACGTGCTGACGCTGGATCCGCATTCGCAGGACCACACCACCACCAGCGCCATCCTGCAGCATGCCTACGAGGGCCTGACCCGCTACAACGAGCAGTGGGAGATCGAGCCCTGCCTGGCCACGAAGTGGACGACGATCAGCCCGACGCAGGTGCGCTTCGAGCTGCGCAAGGGCGTGAAGTTCCACGACGGCTCGCCCTTCACCGCCGACGACGTGGTCTTCAGCTTCGACCGCGTCCGCCAGCCGCAGGGCACGATGCAGATCTACGTCACCGGCATCAAGGAAATCAGGAAGGTCGACGACTTCACCGTCGACCTGATCCTCGACTCGCCGCAGCCCATCCTGCTGCGCAACCTGGTCGACTTCCGGATCATGAGCAAGGCCTGGTCCGAGAAGACCCGGGCCACGCAGATGGCCGATTACAAGGCCAAGGACGAGAACTACGCCAGCCGCCACGCCGCCGGCACCGGGCCCTACGAGATCACCTCGTGGCAGCCCGACCAGAAGGTCTCGATGGTCATCAACAAGGGCTGGTGGGACAGGAACAAGGGCAACATCACCGAGGTCAGCTACATCCCGATCAAGTCGGACCCGACGCGCGTCGCGGCGCTGACTTCGGGCGACGTGGATCTGCTGACCGACGTGCCCACGCAGGACGTGGGCGCGCTCAAGGCCGATGCCAAGCTCAAGTCGATCGACGGTCCCGAGACCCGCACCATCTTCTTCGCGATGGACCTGGGCAGCGACGAACTGCGCGGCGCGTCGGTCAAGGGCAAGAACCCGTTCAAGGACGTGCGCGTGCGTGAGGCGCTGTCCCTGGCCATCGACCGCGAGGCCATCAAGCGCAGCATCATGCGCGGGCTGTCGGTGCCGGCGGCGCTGATGGTCGCGCCCGGCGTGCACGGCTACGACGCGGCGCTGGACAAGCCTCGCGCGCCCGACATCGCCAAGGCGAAGAAGCTGCTCGCCGACGCCGGCTACCCCAGCGGCTTCGAGGTCCCGCTGAACTGCCCCAACAACCGCTACGTCAACGACGAGAAGGTCTGCCTGGCCGTCGTGTCGATGTGGAGCAAGATCGGCGTCACCGCGCGGTTGACCGCGCAGCCGATGTCGCAGCACAGCCAGCTGTTCCAGCGCTTCGAGGCGCCGCTGTACATGCTGGGCTGGGGCGTGTCGACGCGCGACGCGCTCTACGCGATGCAGGCGCTGGCGCGCACCCGCAGCGGCGGCGCGGATGGCAGCTTCAACTTCTCCAAGGTCAGCGATCCCGCGCTCGACAAGCTGATCGACGCCGCCAAGAGCGAAAGCGACACCGCCAAGCGCGATGCGCTGCTGCGCGACGGCCTGGTGCTGATCCGCGATCAATACCTCTTCATCCCGCTGCACCACCAGGTACGGCCGTGGGCCATGCGCGCCAACCTGCAGACGCTGCACCGCTCCAACGATCGGCCCGAGGCCCGCTTCACGACGATCAAGTGAGCGGCCCGCCGCCGAAGGCCGGCGCGCGTCCTGAAGGACCGGCCGCGGCGGCTGGGTTCTCCGGTCCGGCCCTGGGGCAATCCCCAGGGTGGACCTCGCTCCCGGACCGGGTCCCGGCGGCTAGCATCCAGGCGACTTCACGTTTGCTTAACGACGTTGCCAAGGGAGCTACCGCTCATGTCGAGGAAATCCATCGGACCGATCCGGTCCGCGCGCCTGTTGCTGTCCGCCGCCGCCGTCGGTGCCGCCGCCCTGATGGGCGCGGCCCTGCCCGCCCACGAGGCGCTCGCCGCCCCGCTGCGCTGGGCCGCGCAGAACGACGTGCTGACCCTGGACCCGCATTCGCAGAACCACAGCACGACCAACGCGATCTCGATGCATGCCTACGAAGGCCTGACGAGGTACGACCGCCAGTACCAGGTCGAGCCCGCGCTGGCCACCAAGTGGACGCAGACCGGCCCCACGAGCTGGCGCTTCGAGCTGCGCAAGGGCGTCAAGTTCCATGACGGCTCGCCGTTCACCGCCGACGACGTGGTGTTCTCCTTCCACCGCATCAAGCAGCCGGTGGGCACGATGCATCCGTTCGTGGCCGGCGTGGCCGACATCAAGAAGGTCGACAGCCACACCGTCGACGTGATCCTGTCGGCGCCCAATCCGATCGTGCTGCGGCAGTTCGTCGACTTCCGCATCATGAGCAAGACCTGGGCGGAGAAGAACAAGGCGATCAACCTGCCCGACTTCAAGGCCAAGGAAGAGACCTTCGCCACGCGCAACGCCAACGGCACGGGTCCGTACCGGATCACGGGCTGGCAGCCGGACCAGCGCATCACGATGGTCCAGAACAAGGACTGGTGGGACGCGAAGAACGCGACCAATGTCGACGAGGTGATCTACACGCCGATCAAGTCCGACCCGACGCGGGTCGCGGCGCTGCTGTCGGGCGACGTGGACCTGCTGTCCGACATCCCGACGCAGGACGTGGGCCGGCTGAAGGCCGACGGCAAGCTGACGGTGCTGGAAGGCAGCGAGACCCGCACGATCTTCATCGGCATGGACCAGGGCAGCGAGCAGCTCAAGGGCAGCAACATCACCGGCAAGAACCCGTTCAAGGACAAGCGGGTGCGGGAGGCGATGTCGCTGGCCATCGACCGCGAGGCGATCAAGCGCGCGACGATGCGCGGCCTGTCGGTGCCCGCCGGCATCATGGTCGCGCCGGGCGTCAACGGCAATGCGCCGGACATCGACGTGCCGACCAAGGTCGACGCCGAGCGCGCCCGCAAGCTGCTGGCCGACGCCGGTTATCCGGGCGGCTTCGAGGTGCCGATGAACTGCCCCAACAACCGCTACGTCAACGACGAGGAGATCTGCCTGGCGGTGGTGTCGATGTGGAGCAAGGTCGGCATCAAGGCGCGCCTGCAGACCGAGTCGTTCAGCACCTTCAGCCCGAAGCTGCAGGCCTTCGAGTACCCGCTGTTCCTGTACGGCTGGGGCGTGCCCACCTATGACGCGCTGTACACGATGCAGTCGCTGGCGCGCACGCGGGTTGGTGGCGCGGACGGCAGCGGCAACTACTTCCGGCTGAGCGACGCCAAGCTCGACCAGATCATCGACGCCGCGAAGGTCGAGGGCGACGTGGCCAAGCGCAACGCGCTGCTGAAGGAGGGCCTGGTGCGCATCCGCGACGAGGTGTTCTTCATCCCGCTGCACCACCAGGTGCGTCCGTGGGCGATGAAGAAGAACGTCACGACGCCCCACCGCTCCGACGACCGGCCGGAAGCGCGGTTCACGACGATCAAGTGAGCGCCGAAGGCGGCGGCGCCTGCCGCCGCCTCGGGGGATCAGGCCGCTGGATGCGCAGGCTTGACGCGCGGCCTGGCCCGGGACGCTGGGGCCGCGGAAGCACGAGGCAGGATCGCTTCCACGGGCGACGCAGCGCGTAGCGCTCGTCGCGCCGCGGCCTCGTCTTTCATCCGCTGCTTCCACAGGGGAAGTTCCACACCCGCGCGATCGGCGAGCCACTTGATGAAGGCTGGCATCTCGATGGCTGCCTGCAGCATCAGGGTGGTCCCGTCGTCGGGGTAGCTGGCTTCGTTCTCGTAGCGGGAAAACGCGATCTTTCCCTTGCCGAAGACCTTCGCGGCCGCTTGCTGCGTGAGGCCATAGCGCTGGCGAAGGGCGACGATCTCCTCGCCCATCAGCAGACCGCCATAAGCAGACTTGCGGGCCGCGAGGCGCTTCAGGTTTTCATCGTGCTGTTCCCAGGTGCCGGCCTCGTGCCCGCAGGCCTGGCACTTCATTCCCAGCAGTGTCACGACGACCTTCTGCCCGCGCGGAGCGAAGGTCTCCTTGAACGTCACCGGCTTCAGCCGCGTCGAATCGCAGTTGGGGCAAGCGGGCTTCAGTCGTTCGGTCATGAGAGTTCCAAGATTCCTCGACATGGAGGCGGTGGCGCACTGCGCGGAGAGTGTTCCGCGCAAGTAGCGGCGAAGAACCGATGCGCGTCCAGCGACTGAATTGCGCGATCTCAAGACTCGGCTGAAAGCCATGCAACTTGGCAGAAGGCAGTCATCCAGCGATGGCACGCATTAGCTGAGAGCCCCGACCAATGCGAGCAGGCATCGTCACGCAACGCCATCAGCAACCCGGCTCGGTGGCTGGGCCCACTTCAGCAGCACCTCGACCAGCTCGGCCGGCACGATCGGCTTGCCGATGTGGGCGTCCATGCCCGCCGCCAGACAGGCCTGGCGGTCCTCGTCCATCGCCGCCGCCGTCATCGCGACGATCGGCAGGCCCTCGCCCTGGGGCAGCAGCCGGATGCAGCGGGTGGCCTCGATGCCGCCCATCTCCGGCATCTGCATGTCCATCAGCACCAGGTCGAAAGCGCGCTCGCGGACCAGGTCCACCGCCTGCAGCCCGTTGCCGGCAATCGTCACCGCCAGGCCGCCCAGTTCCAGGAAGGCCTGCGCCACCTGCTGGTTGACCGGGTCGTCCTCGACCAGCAGCACCTGCGCGCCCCGCAAGGGCCGCAGCGCCTCGTCCAGCGTCTTCTCCAGCGGGCGCGCGATCCGCGGCGCCTCCGAGCCGTGCTGCAGTCGCACGATCGCCTCGAACAGCCGGGACGGCGTCACCGGCTTGACCAGCACCTGCAGGCCCTCGCGCGGCCCGAGTTCGCGCTCGAGCGCATCGACGTGATGCTGCCCCGTCAGCACCAGCACGCGCGGCGTCGGCAGGCCCCGCTCGGCGCAGAGCGTCTCCACTTTCTCGAGCACCGCCGCGGCGCCGGTCTTGCCGTCCAGCACCAGCAGCTCATACGGCAGCTCGTGGCTCGCGGCGCGCTGGAACTTGAAGACCGCGTCGTCGACGAAAGCCGCCGCGCTCACCTGGAAGCGCCAGCTCGACAGCATGCTGATCCAGGCCTCGCGCTCGGTCGGCGGTCCGTCCATCACCAGCGCGCGCATGCCGCGGATCCGATGCAGGTCGCGCCGCGGTTCACCCGCCGCCGTCAGTCCGAACCAGGCGCTGAAGCGGAAGGTCGAGCCGCTCCCCAGCTCGCTGTCGACGGCGATCTCGCCGCCCATCAGCGCCACCAGGCGCCGGCAGATCGCCAGCCCCAGGCCGGTGCCGCCGAAGCGGCGCGCGGTGCCGGACTCGCCCTGCGCGAAGGCCTCGAAGAGCCGCTCCCGGGTCTCGCGGCTCATGCCGATGCCGGTGTCGCGCACCGCCAGCCGCAGGCCGACGCGCTCGGGCGTGCGCTCGATCAGTTCCACGCGGATCACGATCTCGCCGCGCGGCGTGAACTTGATCGCGTTGCCGACCAGGTTGTTCAGCACCTGCGTCAGCCGGAAGGCATCGCCGACGACACGCGGCGGCACTTCCCGGTCGATGTCGAAGACCAGGTCCAGGCCGGTCTCCTCCAGCCGCGCCGAGAACAGCTCGCCGACGTTCTCCACCACCTCCTCGATGCCGAACTCCTCGGCCTCCAGGCTGATCTTGCCGGCCTCGACCTTGGAGTAGTCCAGGATGTCGTTCAGCAGCGCGAGCAACGCCTTCGACGAGGTGTGGGCCTTGGCGACATAGTCCCGCTGCCGACCTTCGAGCGGGCCCTGCAGCGCCAGATGGGTCAGCCCGATCACGGCATTCATCGGGGTGCGGATCTCGTGGCTCATGCTGGCCAGGAACAGGCTCTTCGAGGCGTTGGCCCGCTGCGCCTCGTCGCGCGCCAGCGCCAGCTCCGCGGCGCGTTGCCGCTCGCGGCCATGCGCCTGCGCCAGGCGCGCGTACAGCACGGCGTTCTCGAACAGCAGTTCCGCCAGCACCGCGCTGCAGGCCAGCAGGCCGTAGATGCGGCCCGCGTAGAAGCCCAGGTCGTAGCGGCCGCCGTTGAGCATGGCCGACAGGGCGATGTCGCACAGCCAGGCCACCATCACCACCATCAGGCCCAGGTCCAGCATGCTGGCGTCGCGCCGCCGCGGCAGCAGCGCCAGCAGCGCGGCGATGCACAGGACCCACACGGTGCCGACCGTCACCAGCATCGCCGACGTGTAGCGGTTGCCGCTCATGATCGCCGGCAACAGCGCGTGGCCGGCGGTCGCCAGCGCCGTCAGGCCCACGCCGAGGATCAGCGCCGCCGCGGTCGCGAGCACCGCGGTGCGTCGCTCGCCGGCGGCATCGGCATCGGGCGCCGGCGTCCCGCGGCGCATCCAGGCATAGACGACCACGAAGAGCGGAAAGCCGCCATGCCAGAACATGTAGATCCAGGCCGTCGATTGAGGCCCGGCGCCCAGCACGCCGCCGGGCGCGAACAGGCCGGGGAAGGACAGCGCGTGGCCGATCGTGATGGTGGCCGTGAACAGGTAGCCGCTGGCCAGCACCGCCAGCGCGCGCAGGCGCGTGATCCGCCATTGGCCATAGAGCAGCGCCGCGGTGATCAGGTCGTTGAGGACCAGCGCCGCCTCATACAACGGGATGAAGGCCGCCATGGCCGGCAGCTGCAGCTTCGCGAATGGCGCCAGCGCCAGGCAGACGCCCAGCGACAGCCCCATCGTCGCGAACGCGCGCAGGCGGGCCCGACGGCCCGCTGGCTGGATCGCAAGAAAGGAAGGGGCCGGATCACCGGCCTCGTCCCCGTCCAACGCCACGCCGCTTGCCGCGGCGCGCTGTGCCTCGACTTCGCCCACGCTGCCTCCCTGAAGGCATGCCCGATCGACTTTGCGTCGATGTTGGCCGATCCCTCCGGGGAGCGCAAGGGCGCGCGCGAGGACGCCGCCTTCCCCCAATGGCGAACGCCCCGCATGCGGGGCGTTCTTCAAGGGCGCCGGCAGCGCTGGCGCAGGGTCGGGCGAGCGACTCGCCGCGCGAGGACTCAGCCCAGCGCCAGGCGCTGGCGTGCCGCCGCGTATTCGCGGCCGAAGCGCGCGACCAGCTCGCCGGCCGGCAGCACCTCGCGGATCGCGCCGATGCCCTGGCCGCTCCCCCACACGTCCTTCCACGCCTTCGCGCCGTTGCCGCCGAAGTTCATCTTCGTCGGGTCGCTCTCGGGCAGGTTCTCCGGATCGAGGCCCGCCTTCACGATCGAGCCCTTCAGGTAGTTGCCGTGCACGCCGGTGAACAGGTTGCTGTAGACGATGTCGTCGCTGTTGCTCTCGACGATCATCTGCTTGTATTCGTCGGCGGCACGCGCCTCCTCGGTCGCGATGAAGGCTGAGCCGATGTAGGCCAGGTCCGCGCCCATCGCCTGCGCCGCCAGGATCGCGTCGCCGCTGGCCATCGAGCCCGACAGCGCCAGCGGGCCGTCGAACCATTCGCGGATCTCCTGGACCAGCGCGAACGGGCTCTTGACGCCCGCATGGCCGCCAGCGCCGGCCGCGACGGCGATCAGGCCGTCGGCGCCCTTCTCGATCGCCTTCCTCGCGAACTTGTTGTTGATGATGTCGTGCAGCACGATGCCGCCCCAGCCGTGCACCGCGGCGTTGACGTCCTCGCGCGCGCCCAGCGAGGTGATCACGATGGGCACCTTGTACTTGGCGCACAGGGCCATGTCGTGCTCGAGCCGGTCATTGCTCTTGTGCACGATCTGGTTGATCGCGAACGGCGCCGCCGGCGACTCCGGATGCGCGCGGTCATGCGCGGCCAGCGTCTCGGTGATCTCGGCCAGCCACTCGTCGAGCAGCTCGGCCGGACGCGCGTTCAGCGCCGGCATCGAGCCCACGATGCCGGCCTTGCATTGCGCGATCACCAGCTTCGGATTGCTGATGATGAACAGCGGCGAGCCGATCACCGGCAGGCGCAGGGTGTTGAACAGCGGGGGAAGTGCCACCTCGGAATCTCCTCGGGTCAAGTCGACGGATCGTTGCCGTCCATGGTGGCCCCGGCGCGCGCGGGAGCGCGTCGCGCCGGGGACGTCGAGATCAGGTCGGGACGCGGCTCAGAAGGCGTCGACCGGCAGCGCCATCACGCTGCCCGCGCCGTTCACCACGGCATCGCGCTGCGCCGCGCAGCGCGGCAGGATGTGCTCGGCGTAGAAGCGCGCGGTGGCGATCTTGGCGTCCATGAAGGCGACATCCTGGCCGGCGGCCTTGAGCTCCTGCGCCGCCAGCAGCGAGCGCGCCAGTTGCCAGCCGGCCATCAGGTTGCCGCCCACCATCAGGTAGGGCACCGAGCCCGCGAAGGCGGCATTCGGATTGGCCTTGCCGTTGGCGGCGATGAAGTCGACGACGTCGACGAAGGCCGCGCGCGCCGCCGCGAGCTGTGCCCGCACCGCCAGCGCGTCGGCGCTGCCGCTGGCGGCCAGCGCGCCTTCGGTTTCCTCGACCTGCGCCGCGACCGAACGCGCGAACGCGCCGCCGTCGCGCACCGTCTTGCGGCCCACCAGGTCGTTGGCCTGGATGGCGGTCGTGCCCTCGTAGATCGGCAGGATGCGCGCGTCGCGGTAGTACTGCGCCGCGCCGGTTTCCTCGATGAAGCCCATGCCGCCGTGCACCTGCACGCCCAGCGAGGTGACCTCCAGGCTCATCTCGGTGCTGTAGCCCTTGACCAGCGGCACCATGAATTCGTAGAAGGCCTGCGCCTGCTGGCGGGTCTCGGCATCCTCGTGGTGATGCGCCATGTCGTAGGCCGCGGCGGCGTCGATCGCCATCGCGCGGCAGCCCTCGACCAGCGCGCGCTGCGTCATCAGCATGCGGCGCACGTCGGGGTGGTGGATGATCGCGGCCGCGTCCTTCGACGAGCCATCCACCGGGCGCGACTGCACACGGTCCTTCGCATACTCGACCGCCTTCTGGTAGGCCCGGTCCGCCACCGCGATGCCCTGCACGCCGACGCCGAAGCGGGCCGCGTTCATCATGATGAACATGTATTCGAGGCCGCGGTTCTCCTCGCCGATCAGCGTGCCGATCGCGCCGCCGTGATCGCCGAACTGCAGCACCGCGGTCGGGCTCGCCTTGATGCCGAGCTTGTGCTCGATGGACACGCAGTGCGCGTCATTGCGCGCGCCCAGCGAGCCGTCCGCGTTGACCAGGAACTTGGGCACCAGGAACAGACTGATGCCCTTCACGCCTTCCGGCGCGCCAGGCACGCGGGCCAGCACCAGGTGGACGATGTTGTCCGCCATGTCGTGCTCGCCCCAGGTGATGAAGATCTTGGTGCCGAAGATCTTGTAGGTGCCGTCGCCCTGCGGCTCGGCGCGCGTGCGCACCATCGCCAGGTCCGAACCCGCCTGCGGCTCGGTCAGGTTCATCGTGCCGGTCCACTCGCCGGAGATCAGCTTGGGGATGAAGGTCTGCTTCTGCGCCTCCGAGCCCGCCACCAGCAGCGCCTCGATCGCGCCATCGGTCAGCAGCGGGCACAGCGCGAAGCTGACGTTGGCCGCCTGCACGATTTCGCCGCAAGCCGCGCCGATCGTCTTGGGCAGGCCCTGGCCGCCATAAGCCTCCGGATGCTGCAGCCCCTGCCAGCCACCCTCGACGTACTGCTTGAACGCTTCCTTGAAGCCGGGCGTCGCGAAGACCTCGCCGTTCTTCCAGTAGGAAGGGTTCTTGTCGCCTTCCACGTTCAGCGGGGCGATGACGTCCTCGTTGAGCTTGGCCGATTCCTCGAGCACCGCCTGCGCGGTGTCCAGGCCATGGTCGGCGAACGCGGGAATCTGCTCGGACAGCGTCTGCAAGCCGGCCAGGGCCTGCATGTCGAACAGCATGTCCTTGATCGGGGCGCGGTAGGTCATGGGGGGTCTCCGGATGAAAAAAGGGCGCCGCGCGTCGTCGGCGGGCGCCCTTGGTCTTGTCTGCGACCGTTCGATGCGGTCGCGGTGCTCAGCGATCGATTACAGGGCCTTGACCAGTTCAGGGACGGCCGTGAACAGATCGGCTTCCAGACCGTAATCGGCGACCGAGAAGATCGGCGCTTCCGGATCCTTGTTGATCGCCACGATCACCTTGGAGTCCTTCATGCCGGCCAGATGCTGGATCGCGCCCGAGATGCCGGCGGCGATGTACAGCTGCGGCGCGACGATCTTGCCGGTCTGGCCGACCTGCCAGTCGTTGGGCGCGTAGCCCGCATCCACCGCGGCGCGCGAGGCGCCCAGCGCGGCGTTCAGCTTGTCGGCCAGCGGGGTCAGGACTTCATTGAACTTGTCGCTGCTGCCCAGCGCGCGGCCGCCGGACACGATGATCTTGGCGGCGGTCAGCTCGGGGCGGTCGCTCTTCGTCACCTCGCGGCCGACGAAGCTGCTCTTGCCGCTGTCGGCCACGGCCGTCAGCGATTCGACCGCGGCGCTGCCGCCTTCGGCCGCCGAATCGAAACCGGTCGTGCGGACGGTGATCACCTTGACCGCGTCGGTCGACTGCACGGTCGCGATCGCGTTGCCGGCGTAAATCGGACGCTCGAAGGTGTCGGCCGAGACGACCTTGGTGATGTCGCTCACCTGGCCCACGTCCAGCAGCGCGGCCACGCGCGGCGCGACGTTCTTGCCCGCGGCGGTGGCCGGGAACAGCACGTGCGAATAGTCCTTGGCGATGGCGATCACCTGCGCGGCGACGTTCTCGGCCAGGCCGTCGGCGAATTGCGCGCCGTCGGCGTGCAGCACCTTGGCGACGCCCGAGATCTTCGCTGCGGCCTGCGCGGCGGCACCGGCGTTGGAGCCGGCGACCAGCACGTGCACGTCGCCACCGATGGCGGCGGCGGCAGTGACGACGTGGTGAGTGGCGCCCTTGAGCGAGGCGTTGTCGTGTTCAGCGATGACGAGGATGGTCATGTCTTATCTCCGAATCTTGTTCTGGGGGCTCAGATGACCTTGGCCTCGGTCTTCAGCTTGGTGACCAGCGTGGCCACGTCCGGCACCTTGATGCCGGCGCTGCGCTTCGGGGGCTCGGCCACCGACAGCGTCTTGATGCGCGGCGCCACGTCCACGCCCAGGTCGGCCGGCTTGACCACGTCCAGCGGCTTCTTCTTGGCCTTCATGATGTTGGGCAGCGTCACGTAGCGCGGCTCGTTCAGGCGCAGGTCGGTCGTCACAACCGCCGGCAGCGTCAGGCTGACCGTCTCCAGGCCGCCGTCCACTTCACGCGTCACCGCGACCTTGCCGTCGGCCACTTCCACCTTCGACGCGAAAGTGCCTTGCGGCAGCCCCGTCAGCGCGGCCAGCATCTGGCCGGTCTGGTTGCAGTCGTCGTCGATGGCCTGCTTGCCCAGGATCACCAGCTGCGGCTGCTCCTTGTCGACCAGCGCCTTCAGCAACTTGGCCACGGCCAGCGGCTGCAGTTCGGCGTCGGTCTCGACGAGGATGGCGCGGTCGGCGCCGATGGCCATCGCGGTGCGCAGCGTTTCCTGGCATTGCGTGACGCCGCAGGAGACGGCGATCACCTCGGTGACCACGCCCTTCTCCTTCAGGCGGACGGCTTCTTCGACGGCGATCTCGTCGAACGGGTTCATGGACATCTTCACGTTGGCGATGTCCACGCCGGTTCCGTCACTCTTGACGCGCACCTTGACGTTGTAATCGACGACTCGTTTGACGGGGACCAATACCTTCATCGAAGCACTCCAAGCTGGATTGACGTTAACGTTAATTCGATTCTATGGGAGCCCCGGGGCGCCCCCGTGTCTCCCAGCCGTCATGCGCCCCTGCTCCCGTCCCGGAATCTCCGTGGACCCGCGAGCATCGCCTCGGCGCCGGCTCGAAAATAAAACGAACGATCGTTCTATTCTAGCCATCGATTCACGGCTGCCAAGCGGGTGGAGGCCGGGAATGAGGGAATCCCTCTAGACTCCGCTCCCGACACGCCACCCCCACGATGACGATCTTGAGTTCAGCGCCCTCCGCCACCGCCCCCGCCGCCTCCCTCCAACGCGAGTCGCGCGTCCCCTGCATCGGGGTCTTCGATTCCGGCGTGGGCGGGTTGACGGTGCTGAAGGCGCTGCGGGAGCAGCTGCCCGAGGTGCCGCTGCACTACCTCGCCGACACCGCGCACGCGCCTTACGGCGACCGCAGCAGCGAATACATCGTCGAACGCAGCGTGCGCGTGGCCGAACGCCTGCGCGAGGTCGGCGCGCGGATGGCGGTCGTGGCCTGCAACACCGCCACCGCGCACGCGGTGCAGGCGATGCGGGACCGCTGGCCCGACTGGCCGGTCGTCGGCATCGAACCGGGCGTGAAGCCCGCCGTCGCGGCGACCCGCAACGGCCGCATCGGCGTGATGGCAACGACCGCCACGATCGCGAGCCGACGCTTCGAGCAGCTGGTCGCCGCGCATGCGGGCGACGTCGAGCTCATCAGCCAGCCCTGCCCGGGCCTGGTCACCCTGATCGAGCAAGGCGACCTGGGCAGCGACGCACTCGGCGCGCTGATCGAGCGCTTCTGCGCGCCGCTGCGCGCGGCCGGCGTCGACACGGTGCTGCTCGGCTGCACGCACTACCCGCTGGTGCAGTCGCGCATCCAGGCGGCGCTGGGCGAGGAGGTGCGCTTGCTCAACATCGAAGACGCGGTCGCGCGCCAGGCCCGTCGGGTCTGGGAAGGACTGGGGCTGGCATCGACGGGGACGGGGCGCGTGGTGCTCGAGAGCACCGGCGATCCCGCGCCGCTGCAGCATCTGGCCCGCGAGGCGCTGGGCTGGCGTGACATCGTCGCCGCGCGCGCCGCGGCGTGAAGCCGGGCGCCGTCGAAGCGCTCAGACCAGCGCGCGCGCGAGGCCTCTCGTCATGTCCACGCGCCGCAGCAGCCAGTAGCCCAGCACGAAGAACGCCCCGGTGGACAGGATCGCGAGCCGGTGGTTGCCCGCCGTCAGCACGGTGACCGCGCCGTAGGTCAGCGGCCCGATGATCGCGGCCAGTCGCGTGGCGAAGGTCCACAGGCCGAAGAATTCGGCCAGCCGGTCATGCGGCGCGAGTGCGCCGGCCAGGGCGCGGCCGCAGGACTGGCTCGATCCCATGCACAGGCCCGCGATCACCGCGGCGATCCAGAACAGCCAGGCGCTGGTCGCCAGGAAGGCCAGCAGCGCCATGATCATCCAGCCGACCAGCGTGATCGCGAGCGCCGGCTGATGGCCGATGCGGTCCTCGTAATAACCGAACACGAACGCGCCGACAGCCGAGGCGATGTTGACCAGGAACACCAGGATCATCGTCTGCGCCTGGGTGAAGCCAAGCGCCTGCTCGGCGTAGACGGCGGCCAGCGCGATGACGACGGCGATGCCGGCCTGGTAGCTGGTGCCGCAGGCCAGCAGGCGCAGGAAGTCCGGATAGGCACGGGCGCGCTGCCATGACGCCCACAGCTGCGAGAGGCCGGAACCCATGCGCGCGGCCCGGCGTGTCGCGCATGGATCGGCGCGCTCGCGCAGCAGCAGGAAGGTGGGCAGCGCGGCCAGCAGGTAGAGGCCCGCAGTGATGAGCATCGTGACCGGCACGAAGTGGCTGGCGGTGTCGCCGCGCGCTTGAGCGCTCAGCACATAACCCAGGCACAGCCCCAGCGCGAGCATGCCGCCCAGATAACCGAAGGCCCAGCCCCAGCCGGACACGCGGCCCAGCGCGTCGCGTCTCGCGAGCTCGGGCAGGAACGCCGCGATCAGCGATTCGCCATAGGAAAAGAAGACATTGGAGACCACGACGGCGACCGCCGCCCACCACAGTTGATCGGGCCCGAACACCGCGAGCGCCGCGGTCGAGAGCACGCAAGCGCCGGTGCAGAAGCCAAGCAGCTTCTTCTTCGCGCCGTGCGCGTCGGCCCAGGCGCCCAGCCCGGGCATCGTCACCATCACCAGGAAGCTGGAAATCGCGATCAGCACGGTCCAGAGCAGCGTCGCCGACGGCTGGCCCCGGGCGATCACGCCGACGAAATAGGCGTTGTAGACGGCGGTCAGGACGACAGTCGTGTAGCCCGAGTTGGCGAAGTCGTACATCGACCAGCCGAGGACCTCGCGTTTGCGAACGCCCGGGTTCAACAGTTCCTGCGCAAACATGCCCATGCGATGCGACCGCCGGTTGCCATGCGCGTGGTGCCTGGAACGGGACTCGAACCCGTACGCCGGTTGAGGGCGGCGGATTTTAAGTCCGCTGTGTCTACCGATTTCACCATCCAGGCCACGGCGGCTCCGAGCGGAGTTCCATGTCGTAGTGACCGGGCATTATCGGGGCCACCGGGCAAGAAAAAAGGGAAGCCGCGAAGGCTTCCCTTTTCGAGATTTTTGGAGCGGGAAACGAGGCTCGAACTCGCGACCTCAACCTTGGCAAGGTTGCGCTCTACCAACTGAGCTATTCCCGCATCGCAGGGCAGCGGAGTGAATCACCCCACCGACCTTTGGTGTCGTGTGGAGCGGGAAACGAGGCTCGAACTCGCGACCTCAACCTTGGCAAGGTTGCGCTCTACCAACTGAGCTATTCCCGCAATGTCCATTCTTTGGAGGCGCGATCCGGAGTCGAACCGGACTGACCGGATTTGCAATCCGGGGCATAACCGCTTTGCTATCGCGCCCCAGAACCCTGGACGGGATTCTGTTGAAACCGGATTTGGT